>Ga0256404_1000016_pt1 | contig 363683 bp, 357 predicted proteins | sample RumenRJG_01DNA_FD_185990 | JGI IMG/M metagenome (GOLD analysis project Ga0256404, IMG submission 185990) | Bovine rumen microbial communities from Lethbridge, Alberta, Canada - RJG_01 | ecosystem: Host-associated > Mammals > Digestive system > Stomach > Rumen | place: Canada: Alberta... | reverse complement strand
GTGATTCCAGAGTTTAAAATTTCAAAATTAGCAGAAGAAGCTCTTAAATGTAGTTAATAAGAGGGCTGGAGAGCCCTAAAAACTAATTGTCTTATTGACAATAATCATAGGAGTGAAACGGCTTACGAAAACACTCGTTTTGTGCGGCCGCGAGAGCGGCTAACGTATATAGTTTCAAGCACAAAACGCGTGTAGCATGCTAGCATGCGCTTTCGATAAGCCGTTTTCACGACTGGAAGCCATTTTTAGTATCAAACACGGAAGCCCTGCATGTGCTTGCCGGACATAAAGGGCTTTGTGTTGGGGGATAAAGTTTCGTGATATGGTGATTTTGCGTAGCAAAATCGAATCTGTGTGGCTGTCCTAAATTGTCAGTTATAAACAAATTCCTGCTTTTTTTCTCCATTTCTTTTTCGGGATTGTGCAAATACAATGGCTTTAATAGAAAATTTGGAGGAAAATCATGAAAAAATTATTGGCCTTTTTGGGGGCTTCATGTGCTTTGGCGGCAGCTTGTCTGAATGCCGGGGCAGAAGTTTCGCTTTCTGGCAACGGCAAATCACAGAACTTTGGCACGATTCAGGAAGCTTTGGACGCAATCGGTCCGGAAGCAGGCTCTTACACAATCAAATTGCCAAAAGGCACTTATGAAGAAATTCTTTACTATAACGGTGCAGCTGACATCACTCTTTCCGGCGACACAAATGCAAAATATGGCGAGGACGTTCTTGTGGCAGCGGCAAATTCCGGCGATCTGCTCAAATGCAAGCGTTCTTCTGGTCAGAAAAACCGCTGTGTCTTTGAATTTGAAGGCTCAGGAAATCTCACTGTCGAAAACATCACCTTCCAGAACACATTTGTCCGCGGTTCAGTAAAAGGCTCGAATACTCAGGCTGAGACAATCGGCTTCGATTCAACAGGAACTCTGGCAGCTTACAACTGCGCTTTCAAAAGCCATCAGGACACACTCCGCATGACAGGAAAATCATGGTTCTATCAGTGCTATGTTGAGGGCGACACAGACTTCATCTGGATGGAATACACTGGAAAAGTCGCACTTTTTGAAGAATGTGAAATCGTCTCTGTCTTTGATGAGAACGCAAAAACTCACGTCTCTTACATTGCGGCTCCACGCATGGAAATCGGCAACAAGGCGGCAAAAGGTCTGGTCATCTTCAATTCAAAAATCACTTCACATGAAGATCAGACAACTTATCTTGCACGAACTCCATGGAACTCAGGCTATTACAATCAGGTCGCTTATGTCGGAAACACTGCCAGCAACATCGATGCGGCTCTCTGGAAAGGAAGCGCGCTCATGGCAGAAGGTGTGAACGACACAATCATCGGCTGGAAAATCGACAAAAAAACAGTCGAAAGCATGGGAATGAAGCCAGAGGAAACAGAAGGAATTCTTTCTGATGAAGAAGTTGCCAAGGAATTTGGCGGACGTGAATCAATTCTCAACCGTTACTACGACATCACCACTCTCAAATACAAAAAAGACCTGGAAACATACTGGGATCTTGCAAAATTCGTAAAAGCACACGGCTGGAAAGTCTCAAAAGACTCTTCAAAATCAGTTCTTTCTGGTGAAGAAAAAGCAAAACTCACGGTCTACACTTTCGATGATGAAAAGAATTTCAAAGGACTCAAAATCGAAGGATTCAAGGCTGAGAATGGCGTTCTTGTTGGAGATGCAGGAAGCAAAATCACAATTCCTGTAAAAGGAAAATCTGTCGTAAGCGTAACAGGTTGCCTTGCCGGAAACGGAACTATCAAAGCCGACAAACAGGGCGAAGCTTTCTACGACTTCAACACGGGTTCCGGCACAAAACCTGCAGAAAAAGCTTATGTCGTTTACACAAGCGGCAAAAACGTAGTTATCACAGCAAGCAAAAAGACTACAATCTCAAAAATCGCCGTTGAAACTGACAAAGTTGTAAAATTCATCCCGGTCGAGAGCATCAAAATTTCTTCTGAAGAAGACGCAACCACTGTCGCTGGCCGAAAAAGCCTCCAGTTCGCAGCAAAACTCAACCCGCTCCGTCCGACAAACACAGACTTTGTATGGAGCGTTTCAGACGAGACAAAGGCTAAAATCGACTCAACAGGCTTCCTCACAGCAGCAAATGTCTCAGAAGATTGTGAAGTGCTCGTAAAAGCCACAGCAAAGGACGAGAAGGCAGCATCAGCAGAATTCAAACTCAAAATCACAAAACCTGATCCAAATTCATTCAGCGTAACATGGCTCGACAGTCTTGAAGCAAGCAACTCGCTCGAAGGAACCGCCGACAACGAAGAACTTGCAAAGGCAAACAAAGCAATTCCTTCTGCCGGAACATGGAAATACAACAGCGGAAAAATCAACGCAACCTTCGCAAAGGGCGGCATCACATACACCGGCTACACAGGCTCAATCGAAGGAAAAGATGTTTTGTACGCAGATTTCCCGATTACAGCCGAAGAGACAATCGAAATCACACAGATTAATGCAGCTTACGGAAATCACGGAACAAGCAATGTTGCAGTTCTGATTGAAGGAATCGCAGGCGGCAAAAAGACAGAAATTGTCTCTGACACTTCAAGACAGGCTCGCTCAACAAAGAAATCTTACGAAGCATCTTACGTGATTAACAAGGGAACAACAGCAAACATCCGCGTGATTCTCTACGGACTCGACGGAAACGGCGAATGTTCAATCGCAGCAGGAAAAGCACCGACAATCGCGACCATCACGATTTCGGGAAAAAGAAAGTAAGTTTTTTTAAGAAATAACTGGATAAAACAAAAAAAGCGGCTCCCAGTCGTGAAACGGCTTATCGAAACCTAGGGAACGACGGCGTAGCCGCAAAATGCTCCGATGGAGCATTTTGAGTGAGTCTCCGAACAGCTATGCTGTGAAGGCCTGCTAGCATGCTACACGCGTTTTGTGCTTGTAACTATATACGTTAGCCGCTCACGCGGCAGCACAAAACGAGTGTTTTCGTAAGCCGTCTCACTCCCTCGCGCCGCTTTTTGCATTTTCGGGCTTTCTTGAAAAATGCTTTCTTTTTCCCATTGATAAAAAATATGGAAAATGATGGAAATGACAGTTTTTGACACTGACTAACAATTCAAAAAATGGTTGGAGCCGAGGTTGCGGCACAAACGCGCCCTGCACAGCACAGCTGCTTGGAGAATCGCTAAAAACGCTTCTCAAGCGTTTTTGCCCTGCTACCGCAGAGCCGCTCCCTATGAGCTTTGCTCACTCTCGATGTTTGATGACGCGTTCTCGGCGGGAAACCATTTTTTGTTTTAGCCCGCAAATTCCAAAATCTGACATTTACTCCAGAATTGTAATTTCGACTCGCCTGTTCTGGGCGCGGCCTTCGTTGGTGCTGTTGCTGGCGATAGGCTTGTTGCCGCCGTGACCTTTACAGATGAAGTTTGCCGCCGGGATTCCGCGACGGGCAAGCTCTGCGGCAATATTTTTGGCGCGCTCTTCGGAAAGTTTCTGCTCACCGGCAGGCTTTCCTACTGCGGCCGTGTGACCTTCAATCAGGAACTGAGAGTTTGGCGCGAGCTTTAAGACCTCCGCGATTTCGTCCAGACGGGATTTTTCGCCTGGGAGCACGTCTGCGCTGTCAGCCTTGAATTTTATGTCGCGCACGGAAAGACGGATTCCGGCCGGAGTTTCCTCAAAGACCATGTTGTTTTTGTCCGTGCCAGAAGAAGTGTCGGCTGAAGAAGGATCATGCGGCGTTTTGCTTGTCTGAGCCAGTTTTTCGTTCCATTTGGCCGCGTTTTTGTTCGATGGACCGGCACCTTTTGTCGAGGCAATTTTATCAATTTTATCCCCGCCACTGCCAAAATCCTTATCAAAATCTGTTATTTTTTCTGCTTTATCACCAGATTTGCCAGAGCCAATGCCGCGTTTTTGTCCGCTGAGTGAATTTTGGCCTTCACTTCCCGGCGTTCTATCTCCCTGAGCGAATTTCGACTCATCAAGCCCCGGAACTTTTTCGCCCCAATCAGAAGCCTTGCTTCCACCGATTCCCTTCGCGCTTGCAATTTGACTTCCGCCTGTGCCAACGGTTCTTTCATTTTTTGTGCCAGTATTCGCAACATCACTGCCCGAAGAATCGCTCCCTGACGCCTTCGCAATCCGATTAAGCGCAAAAATCAACTTGTTGTGGTCGATTGCAGGCGGATACTCAGTAAACATGGTGATAGTTCCCTTCAAATCGACCTTCGTGCCGTCCGCGTAAAAAAAGCTTTCGTCAACATTGTCGCTGATTAAAATTGCCTCGCCTGTCGAAGCCCGCACGATTATGTCCGCTTTGTGGCCGCCGAGAGCCTTTTTTAGAGTTGAATCGCCTTTGGGATCTGAGTTGTAATTTGAAAAAAGATAGTTGGTCTGCCAGATTGCCTTTATTCGATAGACATTTTCACCTTTATAAGTCTCGCTGCCCGCAAAAGTGTACAGAACAAGAATCGGGATCCGCGTGAAAATGCCCTTGTTCATGGGGTCAACAGCCCGCTCGCCCTCGCCCTTCCACGAATCGCCCTCTTTGAGCTGCTGCGTTGTGTAAGTCGGGAAGCTACGAAAAGTCGGATAACCGTTGTCCTGGAACATCGTCATCTTGCCGTCCGCAGAAATCTTAAAAACAGAAGGAATTGCCTCATGAATGCCCGCCATTGTCGCCACAGAATTGCGCAAAGTCTCTTCCTGAACAAAAAAATTACCGTCATACCATCGGTCAGAACGAAGGGAACGCACGCCATCGGGAGCAAAAGAGCGGCTGATAAAAGAATGAACCTCATGGCTGGTCAAGCCCGAATATTTTCCGTTCACATAGCGGCGCAAATTAGTCCGCTCGACCATTTTATAGCTGGAGTCGCCCGCATAAGAAATTTTTGTCTGAGAAAATGCCGAAAAAGCAAAAATAAAGGCAAGTACCGATAATGCAATTCTTTTCATGGTAAGATTATCGGTAATTTTTTTAGCGCAATTAACCGGCTACAGGCTTTCCGCACTTCGGTAGCCCTCATTGCCTTCGGCAACTACGGTGCTCCAATCCTGGCGCGAATTTTTCGTGCTTACATTTCCACTGAATCGGCTTTTACATAATTGAACACGACATCACCCGGCAGCATGGCTGTAACATAAACGCCTGTAACCGTGATTACGTCGCCTTCTTTCGGGAGTTTTCCTTCAAAATCGTATTTGAATTCAATTCCCTGCTGGCAGCAAGCCAGAGCGTCTGAAATTATAACCGCGTAAGATGTTCCGCCGTTTGCCGTGGGTGAGTTTTCGTAAGCAACAAAATTCCCACGCATCTTAACAACTTTGTCATCGTAAATTTCCGGCTCAATCATCATGTTGAAAACCTGAGAGTAGACCATGTTTGAATTCATTTCGGAAAGGTCGTAGTCAATTTTTGTTCCGTCAGAAGCAAGGGCAGACTTGGCGGAAGTGGCTTCGTTTGCAGCAACAGCCTGCTCCTCGATTGGCAGGGCATTATCAGGAATCGCAAAGCTGGTCTCAACAGTGGATTTTCCCTTGCAGGAAATGAGCGAAAAACAAATTGAAATAAGAACGATAATTTTTTTCATAAAAACACCTCCTGAAAAGCAAGCGCGCTAGGCTATGAAGCCCCGCAGTTGCGGAATGAAATGGAGCAATGAGCGTTAGCGAAGGGCGGAACAGCCGACCGCCAAAGGCGGGAGCGCCCAACTTTCCGTTTTCCACTTTCCGTTTTCAACTCCTTACCTTTCCTACAATATAAAAACCGATGAAAGCCAGCAAGTCAGCGGCTACGATTGTTGAGCCGACCGGAGTGCCTGCAGGAACGGAAATCAAAAGGCCAGCCAGAGCGCATGTCACGCTGATTATTACCGAGCAGATTGTGACAGATTTGAAACTTTTGAAAACACGCATTGCCGAAAGGGCCGGGAAAATTACGAGCGCGGAAATCAAAAGCGAGCCTACGAGATTCATTGCTAGCACGATAATCACAGCGATAATGATTGCGATGACCAAATTGTATACGCTTGCATGAGTGCCCACGGCCTGAGCGAATGCTTCATCGAATGTGACTGCAAAAATTTTGTTATAAAAGATGAAGAATGCGGCGATTACGGCAAGAGAAAGCCCCACACAAAGCCAGACTTCACCTGGAGTGAGCGTAAGAATTGAATACGAGCCGAAAAGCGTAGTGCAGACATCGCCCGAAAGATTATTTGACGGCTTAAAAATGTTCATAATCAGGTATCCGAGCGCAAGAGAAGCCACGCTAATCATGGCGACGGCAGCATCCCCCTGAATCTTGGTATTTTTGCCAGTGCGAAGAAGCAGAATCGCGGCAACAACCGTGACAGGAAGCACGAGATACATATTGTTGGTAAGGTTTAGAACGGCAGCCACGGACATTGCCCCGAAAGCAACATGGCTGAGTCCGTCACCAATAAAGCTGAACCGTTTGAGAACAAGCGTAACCCCAAGCAGAGACGAGCAAAGAGCGACCAGAATGCCCACGACGAAAGCCCTCTGCACGAAAGGGAAATTAAGATGAAATGTAGTAATTATATCTTCAATCATAAAATGTTCTCCTCAAAAAAAACTTTTCCGTTTTCCACTTTCCATTTTCAATTTTCAACTTTCCTTTTTCCGTTCCACAAGATTTTCTTAATCTGACCGTTGCAATCTGGGCAAGTCGTTTTGTGAATGAATTCGTCTTTTGTGCCGAAGAAAATGCTTTCGCCGATGTGAAGAACGTGTGTCGCATATTTTAGAGCCGCCTCAACGTCGTGGCTGATCATTATGATTGTGATTCCTTCTTTGTGAAGGCCTTCGATTAACGAATACATTTCCTCCTGTGCGGCCGGGTCGAGCGCGCTGACAGGCTCGTCAAGAAAAAGCATTTTTTGTGTGGCACAGAGTGCTCGGGCGAGCAGAACACGCTGCTGCTGACCGCCGGAAAGCTCGCGATAACATTTTTTGGCTAGGTGCGTGATTCCCATTTTGGCGATTGCCTGGGCCGCAAGAAGCCGCTCGCTTTTGATGTAAAAAGGCCGTCTGCCACAGCGGGACTGACAGCCGGAAAGCACGATTTCGCGCACGCTGGCCGGAAAGTCTTTTTGAATCATGGTCTGCTGCGGAAGATAGCCGATTTCGTCTGCGAGCAAGCCGTCACCAGTGATGATTTTTCCGTCGAGGGGCTTTATTAGGTGCAGAATCGTCTTCATGAGCGTGGTTTTACCGGAGCCGTTTTCGCCGAGGATGCAAAGATAGTCGCCCGCATTCACGCTAAAAGAAAGATTTTTAATAATAACCTTTGAGTCATACCCCAAAGTAAGATTTTCACAAATAAGCTGTGCCATAAAATTTTCCGTATTTTTTAACCACAGATTACACAGATTAACACAGATGTTATATTTCAAATATGAAAATCGTTCGTATTTTCTGGAAGATTTTCCTAAAAGATATACATAATCTGTGACATCTGTGAAATCTGTGGTTTATTTTAATGCCTCAAGATTTGCCCGCATGGTGTCCAGATAGTTTTTGCCTTTCTGGGCCTGTTTGAAGGTGGTTGACTGCATTGAATCAAGGGTGATGATTTTGCAATCTTTTATTCCTGCGCTTGAAATTACCGTTCTGGCGATTTTTTTGTCCGCACTTTCTGTCACGAAAACTGCCGGTGATTTCAGCTCATGCAGCTTGACTGAAAGGAAGGCGATTGTGTCAAAACTTGCCTCGCTTTCGGCAGAGCAGCCGTTGAATGCCGCATAATATTTGATTCCGAACTCATCCGTGAGATAAAGGAATGGATAGCGGTCACAGACGATGATTGTTTTTTCACCGAATGCGTTCGCATATTCCTGTTTGAGGGCGGCTAGCTTGTCTACATAAGCGACAAGATTTGCCATATAAATAGAAGAATGTGCCTCATCTTTTTCCATTAAGGCACGCGAAATTTCATTTGAGGATGCAATCGCGTTGTTCAAAGAAAGCCAGATATGCTCGTCATTTTCGATTTCTTCGTCATGATCGTCGTGCTCATCGTGGCCGTGTTCTTCGTGTTCGTGCTCATCATGCTGCATTCCTTCAACAAGCTCTTCCTGCTTGATAAAGCCTTTGAGTTTGTCCATGAGGTTGATAACAATCATTTTGTCATTGCCGGCATTTTTGAGCGCGCTTTCGACCCAGGCGTCAGATTCTCCGCCAACATAAATGAAAATATCAGCCGTGGAGATTTTTACAATATCCGCAGCGGAAGGCTGGAAGCTGTGCATGTCCACGCCGTCTTTCAAAAGCAAATCGACCTGAACAGAATCGCATCCAGTCGCAAGATTTTTAGCCCAGTCGTAAGCCGGGAAAATCGTAGCAAGCACAGTGATTTTTTCTTCCGAAGAAGCCTGCTCCACGCCAGCCTTTTTCTGGCAGGAAGTGAAATTCAAAACAAACCACAGATTACACAGATTCACACAGATTAAAAGAATTTTTCTCATAAAAATAATCTCCATTTAGCAAAGCAACTGCTAACCGCTAACCGCTCCCTGCTAACTCTTAATTCCACAATCCTTGCAGACTCCGTACAGCGTGGTTTCGCTACGGCTGATTTCAAATCCGTCAGCCTGTTCCACTTCATTCACCAGCTTTTCGGTCTGCTCGCTTTCGAGATGAAAGATTTTGCCGCATTTGGTGCATGAAAGGTGAATGTGGTTCTTGCACTCGGAATTGTCGTAAAACTGGTAGAAAGATTCCTTGCTGCCCGCCTTAGTGACCCGCTTGATTTTTTGCTCGGCTTCAAGCTCTGCCAGATTGCGGTAGACAGAGCTTTTGCTGATGTTTTTGCCCTCGAGAGCCTGTGCAATTTCTTTTGCTGAAAATGTTTTGTCTGGATTTTCGGTCAAAAATGAAAGCAAAGAAGTGCGTTGTTCGGTATTATAAGTCATAATTTGCAAATGATTCCCAAATTACTTCTATTAAAGCAAATTCGGTGGATTTTTTCAAGTACGCTGTCTGAGCCCAGGGCTTCCGCAGTATAAAAAGATTCCTGCTAAAATTAGCTTTCAGTCGGAAAACGGCTTATCCTGAAAAATTTGCAAAAATCAATATTTTATCTTAAAATAAAAGTGGAGAATTGTTTAAAAATCAAAATTTCGCGATTCATTTTTGAATTTTGTTGAGCTTCTCAGGAAGGAAAAATGAAGTTATCTAAATTTTTTTCATTATTTTTAAGCATTTTAATTTTGTTCATTTCTTGTGAAAAAAAGCAAAGCTCTCTCCGGGACGGCATGTTTATCGGAAAAGGCAACGGCAGGAACGGGCCGCTGGAAGTTTCTATCACCGTAAAAGACGGAAAAATTGTTGATGCAGAAATCACAAAAGATGTTGAAAGCCCGAATATCGCAGATAATGCCAAAAAGGAAATTATCGAACGATTTCTCAAAGACGGCAGCACGGCCATGCTTGATGCGGTAAGCGGGGCAACAATCACATCAAACGCAATTCTTGACGCGCTCGACGAAGCGGTTGCAATTTCCCAGGGAATCAAAAAATCTTCTGTCATTTATAAAGACAGCGAATGTGACATTGTGATTATCGGAGCTGGCGGAGCAGGTCTTACCGCCGCAACAGAAGCAGCAAGCAAAGGGGCAAAAGTCCTCGTCCTCGAAAAAATGGCAATTGTCGGCGGGAATTCAAATTTCTCAACTGGTGGCATCAATGCCTGCTACACAAAAGAACAGGAACGGCTCGGTATCAAAGATTCAAAAGAAGTTTTCTACAATGACACGATGCGTGGCGGGCAATACCTCAATGATCCCGATCTCGTTCGCACGCTGATTGATAATTCTGCCGCCATGGTGGAATGGCTTCAGACTCCGATGATTGGAGCGGATTTGAGCGATGTCGGGGCTTTTGGCGGTGCTACGAACAAACGTATTCACAGGCCCAAAGGCGGTGGCGCAATCGGTGCACATCTCATTCCGCTGCTTCAAAAAGCGGCTCTTAAACAAGGGGCAGAAATTCGTCTCAACAACAAGGTAATTGATATTCTCTCTAACAACGGAAGGGCTTGCGGTGTAAAAGTTGCTTATGCAGGCGGCGAATACACAGTGCGTGCAAAGGCTGTAATCGTTGCGACAGGCGGGTTCGGCGCAAATCCAGAAATGATTGAATTTTATCAGGCCTCACTTGCAGGATTCGCGACGACAAATCATAAAGGAGCGACAGGCGACGCATTTAAAATGGTCGAAAAATTTGATGCTCAGCTAATCCAGATGGAGCAAATTCAAATTCATCCTACTGTCGTAAAAGGCACTGGCATTATGATTACTGAGGCTGTACGCGGAAACGGCGCAATTCTCGTCAACAAAGCAGGCCGAAGATTCGTCAATGAAATGGAAACCCGCGACATCGTTTCGGCCGCAGTTCTGAAAAATCCAGAAAGGTCAGCTTATCTCATTTTTGATCAGAATGTCCGTGATTCATTGAAGGCAATTGAAACTTATGCAAAACAAAATCTTCTTTCTGAAGGTGCGACTCTTCTTGAACTTTCAAGAATGATTGCTGTTGATGCGGTGGCCCTTGAATATACGATTGATGAATACAATAAGGCCGTGCTTGCAAAAAAAGACACGGAATTTGGCCGCAACCCAGAAAGTATGGAACGAACAATATCAACTCCGCCGTTCTATGCAATCGAAATCGAGCCGGCAATCCATCACACAATGGGCGGTCTCAAAATCAACACAAAAGCACAGGTTCTAAACAAGCTCAATCTGCCTGTTCCCGGTCTTTTTGCCGCCGGTGAAGTTACTGGCGGTGTCCACGGCGCACAGAGATTGGGCGGGAATGCAGTCGCGGACATTTGCATTTTTGGCAAAATCGCCGCTGATTCCGCACTGGAGTTTATTTCAAAATAACATCACAATCATTCGTGCAATAAATGCCATGACCCAGGCAACGGCGCATTGCCAGAACACAACTCCGGCCGCCCATTTTGCTCCAAGCTCGCGTTTGATTGATGCGACGGCGGCGACACATGGAGTGTACAAAAGGCTGAAAACCAAAAGACTTGCCACAGCCGCAGAAGTCAGGGCGCCGTAAATTCCCTCTGGATAAAGAACTCCGAGTGTAGAAATAACGCTTTCTTTTGCAATAAATCCGCTGATGAACGAAGTGCAGATTCGCCAGTCACCAAGCCCAATCGGGCGGAAAACAGGCTCCAAAAGTCCCGCAAGTCTTGCAAGAATACTCTGGGCTGAATCCTCAACAAGGTTCAGGTGCAGGTCAAAACTCTGCAAGAACCAAACAACAATTGTCGCAATAAAAATTACCGTAAACGCACGCTGCAAAAAGTCCTTTGCCTTTTCCCACAAAAGCTGTGAAACGTTACGCACGCCCGGAAGCCTGTAATCTGGAAGCTCCATAACGAACGGAACCGCCTCACCCTTAAAAATCGTCTTGCGGTAAAGCAGGGCGACTAAAATTCCCGTGAAAATTCCAAGCACATAAAGCAAAGTCATAATCAGTCCGCCGTGCTTCGGGAAGAACGCGCTCACAAAAAAAGCGTAAACAGGAAGCTTTGCAGTGCAGCTCATAAAAGGCGTGAGAAGAATCGTCATGCGACGGTCACGCTCGCTAGGTAAGGTACGCGTGGACATAACGGCCGGAACCGTGCAGCCAAATCCGATAAGCAAAGGCACAATGCTCCGCCCCGAAAGCCCGATTTTGCGCAAAAGAGAATCCATCACGAATGCGACGCGGGCAATGTAACCGGAATCTTCGAGCATCGAAAGGAAGAAAAACAAAGTGACAATAATCGGAAGGAAAGAAAGCACACTTCCAACGCCGGAGAAAATTCCATCGATAATCAGTCCGTGAAGCACAACGTTGATTCCAAGAGAAGTGAGCGCTGAATCAGTAAGACTGGTGAGCAGACCGATTCCGCTTTCGAGCAGCCCCTGGAAAAATGCACCGATTACATTGAATGTAAGGAAGAAAACAGCCGCCATCACCGCAAAAAAAACTGGAATCGCCGTAAAACGCCCGGTAAGAACCCGGTCAATTTTTTGGGAGCGAATTCGTTCTTTGGACTCATGAGGCTTTTTCACGGATTTTTCGCAAACTTTCCTGATAAAAGAGAACCTCATGTCTGCCATTGCCGCACTTCTGTCCAACCCGCGTTCCTTTTCCATTTGAATCAGAATATGCTCAAGAATCTGCTTTTCGTTTACATCCAAATCAAGCTGATGGAGAATCCGCTTGTCATCTTCGAGAAGTTTGCTTGCCGCAAATCGCACAGGAATTTTCGCGCGCTCAGCATGATCCTGAATCAGATGAATTACGGCATGAAGTGCCCTGTGAACCGCACCGCCCTTTTCATTTTCATCACAAAAATCCTGCCAGAGAGGCTTTTCCTGATAATGAGCCACGTGAATCGCGTGCTTTACAAGCTCATCCACGCCCTGATTTTTTGCCGCTGAGATTGGAACGACAGGCACGCCCAAAAGTCGCTCCATTTTATTTACATCAACAGAACCGCCATTTCCGACAACCTCATCCATCATGTTCAATGCGATTACCATCGGAATATCAAGTTCCAGAAGCTGCATCGTAAGATAAAGGTTGCGCTCGATATTTGTTGCATCAACGATATTTATGATTCCGCAGGGAGTTTCATTTAAAACAAAATTGCGTGATATAAGCTCTTCGCTCGTGTACGGTGACATCGAATAGATTCCGGGCAAGTCTGTTACCAGAGTGCGCGGATTTCCACGAATCTGGCCGCTTTTTCGGTCTACCGTAACGCCCGGGAAGTTTCCGACATGCTGATTTGAACCTGTGAGCTGATTAAAAAGAGTAGTTTTGCCGGCATTTTGATTGCCAACAAGGGCATAAGTGAGCAAAGTGTCATCCGGGAGAGGATTCCCGTCACCTTTTGAATGGAATTTGCCCTCCTCGCCAAGACCAGGATGTGATTCTTTGTCAGAAGATTGCTCTACAGAAGAATTATTTTTTCCGGAAAGAGAGCCGTCGGAAAGTTTAACTTCGATTTTGGCAGCATCGGCAAGTCGCATTGTGAGCTCGTAGCCGTGGATTTGAATTTCCATCGGGTCGCCCATAGGAGCAAGCTTGATTTTTTTTACGCTAGCGCCAGGGATAACGCCCATATCAAGAAAATGCTGACGAAGTTCGCCATTTCCACCAACCTTGACAATCTCCGCCTCGGTATTCAACTGTAAATCCTGCAATGTCATACCGACATTATAGCAGGATTTTCCAGTTTATACATCAGTCTTGCAAGAACCTCCTGCACAATGCGGGCAACTTCCACCTCCGCAGCCGCATGAACAGGAAGATTTTCCGCTGAGTTTGTTTTTTATGAGTCGTACGATTACGGCAGCAACGACCACAAGCAGAATGGAACCGACAATGATATTTCCCATTTTATCCTCCAGTGTTTGAGGTGATTGAACTGAGCCGGAAGCACATTCCGGCATTCCGACTCAATCTAATCCCAGTTATTTTCCTACATTAACTGTGAGTTTATCTGCCTCAGTATACTTTTTGATGAAAAGCATGTAAATGATTCCAACAAGAGCGACTACTGAAAGAGCAAATCCAATGATATTCACATTTCCTGTGAAGAGTTTTCCAAACTGATTGATTATGAATGCAACGAGATATGCAAAACCACACTGATAGCCGATTGCAAACCAGAACCATTTTGTGTTGTTCATCTCGCGCTTGATTGCACCGATTGCCGCAAAACATGGAGCGCACAAAAGGTTGAATACGAGGAATGAGAAGCCTGCAACAGTAGTGAATGCCTGCGCAAGAGCCTGATAAGCCGTAACATCTCCGCTTCCGTACAAGATTCCCATTGTACCGACGATGTTTTCCTTTGCGACAAGACCTGTAATTGAAGCGACCGCAGCCTGCCAGTTGCCCCATCCAAGAGGTGCGAAAATCCATGCGATGCAAGAACCAATTTTTGCAAGGATAGAAGAATCAAGCTGATCTTCGCTAAGCATACCGAAGCCTTCTTCTGTCCAGCCGAAGAAACTTGTGAACCAGACAACAATCGTTGAGAGCAAGATGATTGTTCCTGCTTTTTTGATGAATGACCAGCCGCGTTCCCACATTGAACGAAGAACATTGCCCAAGGTCGGCATGTGATAAGCCGGGAGTTCCATTACGAACGGAGCAGGATTTCCTGCAAACATCTTTGTCTTTTTGAGCATTACACCAGATATGATGATTGCTGCCATACCGATGAAGTAAGCGGATGTTGCGACCCAAGCGGCTCCGCCAAAGATTGCGCCTGCAATCATCGCGATGAAAGGAACTTTTGCGCCACAAGGAATGAATGTAGTTGTCATGATTGTCATGCGGCGGTCACGCTCGTTTTCAATTGTACGGCTTGCCATGATTCCAGGAACACCACAACCAACGCCAACAAGCATCGGAATGAATGATTTTCCGGAAAGTCCGAATTTTCGGAAAACTCGGTCAAGGACGAAGGCGATTCGGGCCATGTAACCACAAGCCTCAAGGAATGCAAGCATAAGGAAGAGAACGAGCATCTGAGGAACAAAGCCCAAAACTGCACCGACACCTGCAACGATTCCGTCGAGGATAAGGCCGCTCAACCATTCAGAAGTTCCGAGTTTTTCAAGCAATCCGCCGATAACGGCCGGAACACCAGGAACCCAAACACCGTAATTTGCAGGATCCGGACCTTCTTCGCCGTATTTTTCTGCCATTGCTTTTGCTTCTTCTGCCATTTCGTCTGTGATTTCGATTGGATCAGAAGTTTCAAGAGTCTCGTCATCTACTGTGACATAAGATTTTTCGCCGGCTTCAAGAGCCTCAAGGATTGCCGGTGTATCACCGTATTCTTCTGCGGCCTCTTCATAAGCTGCGCTTCCGATTCCAAGAAGATGATAACCGTCACCAAAAAGACCGTCGTTGGCCCAGTCAGTAGCCGGAGCACCAACGCCAATCATTGCAATCCAATAAACCGCGAACATAATTACGGCAAAAATCGGCAAGCCCAGCCAGCGGTTTGTTACAACACGGTCAATTTTGTCTGATTTTGAAAGAGAGCCGACGTTTGCCTTTTTGTAGCTTGACTTGAGAATCTGTGCGATGTAGATATATCGTTCATTCGTGATGATACTTTCGGCATCATCATCAAGCTCTTTTTCGGCTGCCCTGATGTCAGTCTCAACGTGCTCAAGTGTGTTTGCTTCAATCTTAAGCATTTCAAGAACTTTATCGTCACGCTCAAAGACTTTGATTGCGTACCATCTCTGCTGCTCTTCCGGGAGATTGTGAACAACAGCTTCCTCAATGTGAGCAATTGCGTGCTCAACAGGACCAGGGAAAACATGCTGAGGAATCGTTTTTGTTTCCTTTGCTGCTTTGATTGCTTCTTCGGCAGCTTCCATTACGTTAGTGCCTTTGAGTGCTGAAATTTCAATGATTTTGCATCCGAGCTGGCGGCTCAATTCGGCAACATTGATTTTATCCCCTGCTTTTTTAACCAGATCCATCATATTGAGGGCAATTACAACCGGGATTCCAAGTTCAACAAGCTGTGTTGTGAGGTAAAGGTTTCTCTCCAGGTTCGTTGCATCAACGATGTTCAGGATTGCATCAGGCCGCTCTCCAACGAGATAATTTCGAGCGACAACTTCTTCCAGCGTATATGGAGAAAGAGAGTAAATACCAGGAAGGTCTGTTACGATAACGCCGTCATGTTTCTTGAGTTTTCCTTCCTTTTTTTCAACAGTAACTCCAGGCCAGTTTCCGACGAACTGATTTGAGCCTGTGAGGGCATTAAAAAGTGTGGTTTTTCCCGCATTCGGGTTTCCAGCAAGTGCTATTCTTAAATTCATGTCAGTCTCCTATTTTCTTACTCAATTTCAATCATTTCAGCGTCTGCCTTTCGCAGGGAAAGTTCATAGCTTCTGACAGTGACTTCAATAGGATCGCCTAAAGGAGCGACTTTTCTGACATAGACTTCGACGCCTTTTGTAACGCCCATGTCCATGATTCGGCGTTTGACTGCACCTTCACCATGAAGACGGACGACTTTTACAGTTTCGCCGACTTTTGCTTCACGCAATGTTTTCATTTATGTACCTCCTAAAACTCCGCGTTAGCGGCGCGCCAGGGATGGCGCGAATTATGCAGATTTTGACTATGGCAAAATTTGCCGGTATAAAAAAGTACAGGATGTGCTTTTTTATATAGTTCCTCCAAATTATTTGCGGGGAAAAAAGAAATTTATAAGTTAGACCATGATTTTTCGAGCCATCTCTTCGTTGATGGCGATGCGGGATTCTTTGACTTTTACGATTATGTTTCCGCCGAGGGAACTGATGACTGTGACGGCTGAACCTGCATTGAAGCCAAGGTTTTCCAAATGTCGCTTGACTTCATCACTGCCGCCAATTTTTTTTATGATTTGCTCTTCTCCAGAAGTTGCAAAAACTAAGGGTATCAACTGTTTCTCCTATTTATTAATAAATAGATAGAGATAATATATATTAGATTATGATAACGTTCAATAGTAATTTATAACAAAAGTTAAAATTGACACCTTCAGTTTGAGAAAATTAATATCTGTTTGTCGGAACTTATTTTTTTTCGAGTTTTCCTGAGTCCATCCTGTAGATTGTGTCCGCGTATTGCTCTGCCATGCTTTCATGCGTCACAAGAAGCACGCTCTTTCCGCTCCGGGCAATTTTTTGAAGCATGGCAAGAACCGCCTTTGTATTTTCATCATCCAAATCGTCCGTGGGCTCGTCGGCAAAAATAATTTCCGGGTCTAAAATCAGGGCACGGGCAATTGCCATTCGCCTCATTTCTCCGCCGGAAAGTTCTGACATTTTTGAATCCACAAGATTCTCGATTCCGACCATTGAAAGAAGTTCCTTTGCCCTTTCTTCATATTTTTTTGTATCACCATAAATTGCGGCAGGAGCGAGAACATTTTCCAGAACCGTAAGCGCAAAAAGTCCTGTCTGCCCCTGGGGAATTACACCGAATTTCTGGTTCCGAAGAAGGGAAAGCTGGTCGTCAGTCAGCGAGTATAAATCCTGACCGTCCAAAAGTACTTTACCAGAGCTTGGCTTTAAAAGACCTGCCAGCATGTAAAGAAGCGTGCTTTTTCCACTTCCGCTCCGGCCTGTGATTTCTGTGACTTTTCCTTCTTCAAGGATAAAATCCAGTGGTTTTACGGCTTCAAAGTGACTGGCATTTTTTGTAGGCCTGTAGTATTTTTTTGAAATATTTTCAGCTTTTAGTATCATATTAATTCCTTTTTTTGACGCAGATAGACGCAGATGCACGCGGATTATTTATATATATCTGTGTTAATCCGCGTTTATCCGCGTCTAATTCCTAACTTCTCATTCCTAATTGCTAATTCTAATTTCCTTCTCTCAAAATGATTCCCGTGTCTACTTTCGCGATTTTATGAGCGGCAAAACTTGAAGATGCGCATCCTGTCAAAATTGAAATAACGAGACAAGTCAGCACCAGAATAATCATCCATAAAAAAGACGGAAGCAGGAAGGGAAGCCCCATCGCGCTTTTTATCAGGTTATGAAAAGGAACGATGAAAAGAAAAGCCAGCGCAATTCCCGAAATAGAGCCAAACGTATTCAAAACAAAAGACTCCGCCATGACCAGATGCCGCAATTTTTTCTGGCTCGCACCCATTATCCTTAGAACCGCGAATTCTTTTTTTCGCTCACCTATAATCAGGTTTGAAATCACGATTAAAATCAAAAGGCACAAAAACCAGACTATTGCCGTAAGAATCGCGATGATTTTTGAAAGTCCGGAAAGACTCTGGGCAATTCCGCTTGTCATGGATTTTGTTTTAACTGCCTGCGTCTTACGAACTTTGCGCTGAATCAGGCTTGCAACATTGTCGATGTCATATCCGTCCATAACTTTTACCATAATCGTGGAAATCATTTTGTCGGAGTATTTTTTATCGGTAAAAGACCAGCCGATTTTGTCAGCCGCTTCCATTAAAAGGTGAATCGTGTCCATGTTGGCAAACACGGCGTTATCAAGGCCCGTGCCTGTTTCTGAAAGCTGGGCTGCGATATTCCATTCCCTGTCAAAAAATTTTAATTTTCGATTTGATGAAAGACTTACTTTGCTTCCAATCAGGATATCTCCGTCAGAAAGTTTTCCTTTGAAAGATTTTTCAACCCAGGGCTGAATCGTAAAATCAGACTCCGGGTCAAAACCAATCAGCTGAAGAGAAACCGAGCAGCAGCCGGCATTCATGGAGCACATATAAACCTGAGGAGAGGCTTTTTCAACACCTTCAATTGCGGAGATTTTGTCCAGATTAGATTTCGGCATATAAAAAAAAGTTCTGTTTCCCTGATTTAAGATTGTGTCCGCACTGACTTTTGTGCGGGCTTCATAAGGAACGACTACGATGTCAGCTCCAAGCCGCATTTCAAGGCTTTTAAGGCCGGTTCTCAGACTTGAAAGAATCAAGGCACCGCCAAAAATCGAGAGGGAAAGTATGAGTGAAAAGACAAAAAGCGATGCCGAGCGGGATTTTTTACCCAAAATATTCAGAACCGGCAGGGATGAAAATTTCATTTTAGTCGCGCGCCTTTTTTTCAGATTTTATTTTTACGATGAAATCCACGAGCGATACAATAAAAATCAAAATGGAAATCACTACAACGGCAGGCCTCATAATCGTGTGGCATCTCATGTCCTTCATCATGCAAAGGGGAATTACGATTCCCGGTACAAAGGCTGCAAGAAGTGAGAATGACAGGAATGAGAGAGAGATTCCTGCCTTGATTTTCTGGTCAGAGATAAAAAATCGGGCTAAGGCCAGGACTGAAAGGGCAATTCCTATGGCAAAGACTGCGTTTTCGGCCCAGTGACAGCGCATCCAGCTTCCGTCATCTTTTGCTGGGCAGGCATGAAAGAAAAATTCTGTTCCGAATGCAAGCAAAAGCGACAGGACAAGAAGAATTACATCCTGCAAATTTATTTTTTTCATATTAAGCTCCTGTTTTTAATTGTTGTTTTTGATTTCTTTTGAATATTTTCCGTGCTCCAGAACGATTGTCCTTTGAGCAAAAGAGGCAACTTCCGGAGCATGGGTTACGACAATTATTGTACGGCCTTCGGCATGAAGTTTTTTGAATATGTCGATTACAAGATTTTCGTTGGCCTCGTCAAGGTTTCCAGTAGGCTCGTCGGCAAGGATAATCTCCGGGTGATTTATCAAAGCCCGCGCTATGCAGACACGCTGCTGCTCACCGCCACTTAGCTGGCTCGGCAAGTGCTTTGCCCGCTCCTTTAAGCCCACCCGCTCCAGAGCCTCCATGGCTTCCTTTTCGTCAGGCATTGAGTGGTAATACTGGGCGACCATCACATTTTCCAGTGCCGTAAGATAATTGACCAGATGAAACTGCTGGAATACCAGTCCGATTTTGTCCCGGCGGATTTGTGTAAGTCTTTTTCCTGATTCTTGGGTGATGTCCTTTCCGTCCAGAATCACCTGACCCATGGAAGGTTTGTCCATGCAGCCGATTATGTTCATCATCGTGCTTTTTCCGCTTCCGCTTGGACCCATGATTGCAAGCCATTCGCCTTTTTCGACGGTAAGACTCACGTCGTTCAGGGCTTTGACACTTCCGCCAGAATATAATTTAGAAACATTTTTAACCTCAAGTAACGCCATATTTTATTCTCCTTTTAATACCAGAGCCGGATCAACTTCAGTCGCACTTCTTACGGGAAGAAGACAGGCCAGTCCCGTCACAAGGACGCTCGCCAGAATTGTCACAGGAACGAGAAGAGGCTGAAAGGAAATGCTTTTTGAAAATACATTCACGCTCACGCTTTGGGCAAACATAAATCCAAGAAAGACACCCAAAACGCCCCCGACTGCCCCGAGGAAAAGCCCTTCACCCAAAAATTCACAGACTATGCTCTGGTTTGAAGCTCCAAGGGATTTTTTGAGTGCGACTTCCTGCCTTCGCTCGGCCACAACCGCCATCATTGTCGTTGCAACGCAGACCATCGTAAGCAAAAGAACGACCAGCGTGACGATATATACAAGAGACTGCAATTTCTTGAGGACTGTACCTTCAGATTTTGCAAGCCTCTTGACAAGTCTGGCCTTTACGAGCGGAACGTTAAGTTCAATCATGCCGGCGATTGACTCAAGCTCAGAACCGCTTGAAGCAAGGGAACATTCAGCCACATCAAGACTTCCGCTGTTCTTCATCAGTTTTTCGAGTTCTGAGAGATTCATGTAAACACATTCTTCTTCATTTCCGCCGGTCTGTACGATTCCGCTGACCGTAAATTTTTCTGAAAATGGACTTCCCGCAGAATCGATTCCGGTCAAAACAATTGTATTTCCAATGCCGGCTGCGACTGCTCCCGCAACGCTTTGGCCGATAAGAATCGAAGAGTCATCTTTCGGATAGTCGCCTGTTACAAACCAGTAAGGACTTGTTTTTTTAAGCCCGGCAAAATCTGTTCCGCAGGCCATAAAGGGAAGATTGTTGATTCTGACTGTCTCATAGCGGAAGGGAGTCAGGCCCACAAGTTTATCTGCTGGAATAAGATTTCTTGCATAGTCAACATCTTCAGAAAGAAGCGGGTTTTCATTTCCGCTTGTAAGGAGAAGATTGGCCCCGTAAGAGCGGAAAACCTGCCCCATCTGCCGGGGAACATCGTAGTAAATCGTAACAAGTCCGCTCAAAATTGTAGCTCCGATTGCAACAGCAAGGAGAGCTACCAGCATGCGGGAGCGGCGGCGTATGAGGGAGCTTGTTATCATTTTCAGGAACATTCTTCTTCGTGTCATTTTAGTGTCCTCCGTGTAAAACTTCCGCAGGTTTCAGAGAAAGAAGAAGCCTGATTGAAGGCAATGAACCCAAAAGCGTTACCGCAAAAATGAGTATTGCGACCAGCGGAATCACCGTCACTTTGATTGAAATGTATGAGCCAAAGACTGACTGGCCGATAATCTCGGCAAATCCAAGCCCAAAAAAATAACCGAAAATTCCGCCAAAAATCGCCGTAATAAAAATTTCCGTAAGAATCAGGGCTGAAATCGGATTGTCATAGGCTCCAATCGCCTTTAAAAGACCGATTTCTTTGCTTCTTTCCATTACGCTGGCCATTACGAGATTTGAAATTCCCAGTGCCGAGCCAATAAGACTCAGAATCGTAATCAAAAGCATGAGAAGCTGGGTTTTGCTCAAAATCGCTCCCTCACTTTCTGCAACCTGACGGACCGCCTTTGCCACAGAATTCGAAATCACTTCCTGAATCTGGTAGCAGATTGAGCTTACATAGGCCGTACAGTACCATGTGTCCCAGTCAACCTGATTCAATGCGTCCGGATTCTGGGCTGCAAGTCGGGCAAGATCGTTGTCCGGGGTTGTAAGCGCACTGACTTCAATAGAAGAAATAAGGCCGTTTTTATTGAAAATTTTCTGTGCCAGTGCCAGATTGACGTAAATGCAATCGTCTTCGCTGCTTCCAGAATCGAAAATTCCTTTGACGGTAAGCGGATTCTCAGAAAATTCTTCTTCCGCGACATAAAATTTATCGCCAGGCTCAAGACTGTATTTTTTAGCAAGCTCTGAACCAATCATGACGCCTTCAAAGTCTCCGTCTTCAAGCCACTGGCCGCTTACGCTCCACCAGCTTTTCATGGCCTGCATTCCCGTGTCCAGTTCTTCACCTGTTGGAAGTGAAAGATGATGGCTGAACCAGGTTCCAATCAGCCGGACTTTTTCACCACCTTTGATTTCCGTGCTGCCCTCAAGATAAGGAGAAAAATCCACAATGTTGAAGGCCCAGAAAATCGTCTTGAGTTTTCCAAGTTCTTCTTCCAGCAAAAAAGACTCGCTTTCAATTCCGTAACGGTCAGAGACCATGCTTGAACTTTGCGGCACGACCCTTATGTTGGCCCCGTAAGCCTTCAGTTCCTGATTGACCTTGTCGCCTACATCAAACATTACGTTGAGCATGGCTGTGGAAAGGGACGAGCCGAGAGCTACCGTAAAGGCAATCATGAGCATTTTTTTCCATTGGCGCACAAGGGCGCGGAAAACCATTCTGAAAAACATAACGTCTCCCTAGTTTTTGAAGCGGTGAGCTTCCTTCTGCAAGTCACTGGTCAGAATCACGATTCCGCCGTTTTCAATCCGTGAAAAAAGCGGGACAGGGTTACAGCCGCCTTTAAGTCCGATTGTATTTTTGTTCATGACGACATCACAGCGATTGCAGACAATATCGTTTTTGCGCTCGTAATAGCCGACGTCCCCGCACACATCGCAGGCGTCAAATCCAACGCCGAAGGCCGAACCTTTTTTCTGCACGATTATGAAGCGGATTCCCTTTCCTTCTTCATTTATCCAGGTAAAGCGGTGCAAGTGACCGTCCGAAACCTGTTCCAGCGGAATGAAAATTTCATTTTCCTCAAGCTGAAATTCTTCGGAAGGAGAAAGCTCTACAAGACTCAGACCGATTTTTTTGATTACCGTCATGTCGATGAATACAAAGGCACAGAGAAAAAGCAAAAATCCGCCCCACCGCCTGTTGTTGCGGGAAAATGCCTTCAGTTTTCTGCGCTCGGCAGGATTTGCATATTCACCATGAATCCTGATGAAATGCACAAAAAATCCCACAGCGACAATCGCAAGAATCAGAATCGAGGCAAAAAACACAATATTTTCAGCCGTAATCAGTTGGGGAAGTGATTTTCTTAAGCCGGTCGGAATCTTGATTTTTCTTCTGTAATAAGAATTTATGATTCCCACGACCGCGACAAAAGAAATGAAGGAACTTACAAGATACATGGCCGTAAATGCGATTTTGTTTACTTTCAGCGAAGACCTTGAAAGAACTTTGTGGACTGCCCAGAATGAAAGAAAGCAGACTAAAATCCCAAGAAGATAGCCCGTGCATTTTGCAAGGTACATGGTTGAAAAATAAGTGTCGTACATTCCCAAAAAATGGAAGGGAAGTGAAAAGACAATGGGAATTTTATAGAGCATCAGGCAGAAGACAAAAAGGAGCCCTAAAATCATGAGTGCAACTTCAAATTTTTTTGAAATATTTTCCCGCCTTATAGAATACAACCAGAGCAAAACTGAATAAAAAATGCCAAGGATAATCGACGAGCAAAGGAGGTAAATGTTATTAATCTGGTTGTATTTTATAAGACGCTTTTCGCGCAAAAAGGACACGAAAAGAACAAAAATGAACATGGCGACTACGGACTTAAAGAAATTCCGCCCGATTTTTTCTGAACCTGACAAGGCGATTCTTGAGCTTACCATGCCCAGAAGGACAAAAGGAATGAAAAGAGACTGTACGACTTCAAAAAGATTTTTTGCCATTATTTTCTCGTTAAAGAAGGCCGCCCGCCATTAAAACGGACAGCCTTTCTCTTTTGTAAATTAGCTGTTAGTTGTATTCAGGCTGAACTTTCTTGCCGTCAAATACCCAGTCTTTGAACTCGACTGTGAGTGGTTTGTCGTTCTTCCAGTATTTCTGCAATGTTGAGCCTGGCTTTGTGTCATCATCTGTGTGGATGAAGTAGTTGTTCTCTGCAGGGCTGTGGATGATGAAGCGTGCTGTGTAAGTTCCAGCCTTGTTAAGGTTGATGTTTGCACCGTAGTGTGGACCGTCAGAAGCGTTCATCTGCATGAAAGTTCCTTTAGCCTCAACATTGTTTGATTTCTGATCAACAACTTCATAATCAACTGTAAGTCCTGGTACGAACTGGTCAACTACGAATCCAAGGTCATTTTCCATTGCGGCAATATCAGCCTCGATGTGCATTGTGAAGTCAGCGCCTTTCTGAGTGTTTCCTTCGCCAGACTTCATATCGACAGCCTGAAAATAAACACCGTTTACAGCGAGGAAGCCTGCTTTCTGCTCGTCACCGATGTCATGCTCGACGAATCCGCCCTCATCAGCTTCTACAGCCTCTGCAGCTGCTGAAGCATTAGCTTTAGCTTCTTCTTTTTTGCCCCAAGGCCATGCGAAAACTGTTGTGACTGCCACAGCAGCGACCAAAATAAAAGACAATGTCTTTTTCATTGTGAACTCCTTATGGTAAAAACCACTTTTTTTTATTTTGAAGAAGATTTCTCTTCGTTCTTCCTTTTTGAAATTGCCTTGCCAAGAACAAGACTTGCAATTACGACGACCAGAGCGATGGCCTGAGCGATTAAAGTTTCTGCATAAGGGAAAAGCCCCAGAATCGAAATTGTCGGTACTCCCTCGAGCACTTTCGGAGTGATCCAGCCCGCATCCACAAACTCGCTGATTCCGCCTCCAACAAAAGCTACGACCATAACAAACATAAGAATTGACGTCGCATAGAAAAATGGCTTGAGCGGAAGTTTTTTGCCCGTGATGATTATTGCCTTGTAAACGAAAACAAGAAGGACTGCAGCCACAAGGATTCCCAGAATCACCGCCATAACCGTACCGCCCGCAGACGAAGAACCCAGGAACATTGCCTGATAAAACAGAATGACTTCAGCTCCTTCCCGGAAAACAGCAAGAAAACAGGTGAATGCAAGACCGAACATGCTTTTTTTATCAATCGAAGTCTGAATCCTGCCCTGAATGTAATTTGACCATGCCTTGCTTTCGGCCTTTGAAATCATCCAGTTTGAAGTGTAGAAAAGAACTGCCACGGCTATGAACATGGTCACGCCTTCGACAACTTCCTGCCCCTGGCCGCTCTGAAATCCGAATTTAGTAAGACTGATAAGAATCAAAGCCATTACAATAGAAGCAAGAATTCCAATCAACGAACCTTTGTAAACTGAAGGAAGATTCTTTTCGTTTCCGCTCTTCCTCAGATAGGCGATAATCGCTCCCACAATAAGAATCGCCTCAAAACCTTCACGCAGAAGAATCAGCATTGAAGCTAAAAGACTTGCCCACCATTGAGCATGTCCCTGTTTTTTCGTCAAATCAATGGCCGTTTTTGAAATCAGCTGGGAAAGTTCTTCTATTGAAGAAGCAACTTCGCTCTTTCCTTCCCGGTTCAAAATCATGCTTTTTGTTCTGGAATACAAATCCACGATTTTTGAGTCAGCAGCATTTCCAAGCTCTTTGGCCACATTTTCCTGAAATTTTGATTTTCCGTAATAGCGGGCATAGGCTTTTCGGAATTTTGGCTCAGCCCTGACCAGATGCCCTTCCTGATACATCGAGGCCGCTTCACTGAATTCCTTATCAAGAATTTCTGCAAGTTCCTGCCAGCTCATGTTCGGAGGATCAAGCTTTTCGGCATCCTCAAAGAGCATGGAAATAAGGGTGTCAGCTTCCTTCCGAACTTCAGACTTTTCTTTCCCGCTTCGGATTGCGGTCTTTACCCGGCTGAATTGAACCTCGACGTTTCCGGCACGACTTCCGCCAATTCGGCTCTGGGTGTTCCTCTCAAAACCATCGACTTCATAGTGACCGAAATAAGCATCGTTCACCCGCTCGTAGGCCTTTTCGGAATCTCCGCCTTCATAAATCGAACAGGCATCATCCAGAATAGTCTTCATTTCGTCAGCAACTGATTTCCAGGATTTTTCTGCTCCAAAGGTTTGTGAAACAGAAAGCAAAAAAACGCACATTATAGAACAAATTGATAATATATGTTTACGCATGATAATCTCGTGTAAGTAAAGTTAGCATAAAGTAACTATATATGCAAGAGATTTTCTCTTTTTCATTTCATATTTTTTTTAAATCATTGAAAATTTTGGTAACATATTTTATAACTTAAAGTGTCTAATAAGTAACGAGGTTATAAAATGAAAAAATTATTTACAATTTTGCTACTTTCAACTCTTATCTCAGGTGCTTTCGCAAAAAGCTGGGAGAGTAACGTTTGCGCTGGTTTCACAGTTCCTGTTTCTAGAATCGGTGTCGATCAAAAAGGAGCAGATGATATCACTCAGCTGAGCTTCGGACTAGAAGGATTTTATCTTGGACGGCACGAAAATGGTTTCACTGTAAAAGGCGATTATGCCATTGCCCTGACAACCACCAGAGACATCAATATTCAGAATCATAAAACGAATGCCGGATTCCTCACAAACACAAGTTTTGGCGCAGGATTTTCTTTTGTGCCTGCAGACAAATGGCTTGTTTCAGTCACAGGAATGTTTGGCGTAGACGTTTCAATTTTCAAGGATTCCGACGACGATGTTGATTACAATTATCCAGAGGTTCGCGATAAAAAAGCTGATTACGACCGGACATTCTCTTTGGTCACATTGAATTTCGGTACAGATATTTTTGTCCGCCGCACAATGGGTGAGCATTTCGGACTTTTCACAAACCTTTCTGCACGTTACATAATCGGCGGCTGGGGTGAAGATGAAACTTCCTACACTTACACCACTTCCAACGGAAGATACGATCGCACTGACAAAAAAACAGACGATACAGACTTGTTCGGCTTCTTCCGAATCCAACCGACAATCGGTGTCTGCTGGACATTCTAAGTATTATCCGCTAAAATATAATTGATAACGGCAAAGAGGTCGTAGGTTTTGGGCTAAATATTCGGCACAAAGTCTACGGCCTTTTTTGTTAATCTGGAGAAAAGCATGTTATACACAGAAGAAGAAGTTTTGGATTATGTAAAAGAAGAAGATGTCAAATTCGTGCGCCTTGCCTACTTTGACCTTTCGGGCAAGCAAAAAAATGCCACGATTATGGCAAGCGAACTTCCACGGGCTTTTGCTGACGGAATTTCTTTTGATGCATCTGCCATTCCCGATTTTGAAGAGGCCAATCATTCAGATTTAATTTTATATCCTGACGCATCAACACTTTCTGTGCTCCCATGGCGTCCAAGCGCAGGCAAAGTAATCCGAATGTTCTGCGACATCAAGCACCCGGACGGAACTCCATACAAAAAAGACTGCCGTTATCTTCTAAAAACCGCAGCTGCAAAAATCAAGGCTGAATGCGGAATCGAACTTCAATTCGGCACAGAATTTGAATTCTATCTTTTTAAATTGGACGAAAATGGCGAGCCTACAAAAATTCCTTTCGACAAGGCCGGCTACATGGATATTGCCCCGGAAGACAAAGGCGAAAATATCCGCCGAAACATTTGTTTCACGCTTGAACAGATGGGCATCACACCAGAATCAAGCCATCACGAAGAAGGTCCGGGTCAGAACGAAGTTGACTTCCACTATTCAGACTCGCTCACATCAGCTGACAATGCCTCAACTTTCAAATGGATTGTCCGCACAAAAGCTCAGGAAAGCGGTCTTTTTGCGGATTTTTCTCCAAAGCCAATCCAGGATAAACCTGGCAGCGGAATGCATATCAATATTTCCTGCTCAGATTCTTCAAAAACTGAGAATATTATGGCCGGAATTCTCAAACACATCGAAGAAATCACATATTATCTCAACCCTACCGAGAATTCTTATCAGCGGCTCGGAGAATCAAAGGCTCCAAAATTTATCTGCTGGGGCCGAGAAAACCGTTCTGCCCTTCTCAGAATCCCTGCTGACAAAAATCCACGAATTGAAATTCGTTCCCCTGACCCAACCTGCAATCCTTACATTGCATTCACACTGCTGATTCATGCCGCAATAGACGGAATCAAAAATAATTTGCGGGCATCAGAAGCTGCAACCGAAAATCTCTTTGACAAAGAAGTTGCCAAAAAAGTGAACTACAAAATGATTCCAGACACGCTCGAAGAAGCAAAGGCAATCGCCCAAAAGAGTGATTTTGTAAAAGGAATCTTAGGCTAGTATCAGTGCGAGGAACAAAGTGACAAGTGACACATATTCTGTCCTTCTTGTGACAAAAGATATAAAGATTTCCTCTCTTGTAAGCGCAATGCTTTTCCCGCCGATGTTCGAGCTTTCTGTTTGCCAGGATTTTAACGAGGCACGCCGGAAATGTGATGAGCGGGTTTTTAGCATTGTCCTGGTAGATTTTGCAGAAGGCGAAGGCACGGATTTTGCGATAGATATTTCAGATGCCGCAAGCACGATTCTGCTTCTTGCACCGCAGGAACATTTTGATCAAATCAGCTACAAAGTCGAAGGCTATGGAATTCTCACACTCACCTCGCCTTTTGATCAATTTTACTTCTATAATATGATTAAAGTGGCTATTGCCGTTCAATACAAAGTTCGGGTTCTTTCAAGCCAGACAACAAAACTCAAAGAAAAGATGGAAGAAATTCGAATCGTAAACCGCGCAAAAATGCTTTTGATGCAGGTAAAGGGAATGACAGAAGCAGAAGCCCACCGCTACATCGAAAAAGAAGCGATGGACACCGGCGCAAAAAAGATTGCAATAGCAGAACTGATTATAAAAACACTGAGCTAAAATGCGGCAAAAACTGAGCTAAGGAAACACTGATTAATCGCGTCAAGTGTTAATCAGCACTTCCATAATCGCAATTCACCGCTTAAAGGATGCTGGTTTTTACCAGACTTTCAAGTCTTTTCCCTGCTGAACCAAATCTTCTTTTGACAAAGTGCTTGATGGCTCTGAGTCAATTGTGATTACGTAAGATTTAGTTGAGAAAGAAACTTCCCTTTCTTTTGAATTCACGAGATACCAGCCGTCTTTGCCATTAACGTCAACAGGCTGATTCGCGTCCGAAAGTTCCACTTTGTTTTTTGATTCCATGAACTGACGGTGAACATTTCTCGCGTTGAAATCATAATCCAAATCATAGAAACCAAAGCAGAACAAATTATTATTCTGTACGTAATATGTTTTTGCCAGTGAGTGACCGACAATCGGCAGCGCCCAGTCTACGTTTCCGCGGTCACTTGCATATTCATCAGGAACTTTCTTGAAACTAAAGCAAATGAAATCCTTTGCAACTTCTGAATTTTCATCCGGGAGAATGAAGAAAGACCTTCTCATCTGCGGATAAACTGACAATGAGCCATCACTGAATGAATCTATCAGGAAGTTGATGAAATCCTCTTTTACGAAATCTTTTGTCGTGATTTTTACGAACAATTTCTGTCCGACATTCTGACCGCTGAGAATCCATTCACCGGCGTTTTCATACAATTCACAGTCAAATACTCCGTCGTTTGCTCCGAACTGCATGTTCTCAACTTCGCCTGTCACATCATCTTTTGGAAAATTCTCTGCATTAGCAAGGAAAACAGTGACTTCTTTTCGATACAATTCATCACGATATTTTGCAAGCAAAGCTGAATGAACTCCATCCTCGCCATCAAAATAATCGATAATTGCACTTGCAGCATCCGGTTTTGTATCACTTACACGATAATTGTCAAAATCAAGGATAAAAATGTCTTGAATCGGGAAATCCTTATTCGCCGGGAACAATTTTACGAGTTTCTCAACTGACTCAGAAATGCTGGAAGGCAAATCTTTTCGTCCGTCATCAAATGCAACATTCTCATTTGCGATTACTTCATCATATTTTTTGATTTTGTCCTGAATCTCACGGAAGTCAGAAACCTGAGTGTCAGCAATTCCAGCTTCCGTAAACTGATTGCACAAAGCTTCGGCCTCTTCACGATTTGCGAAAGCACCTGCATGAATGTTAAAAGCAAAGAATGACTTTTCATCAAAAGTGTTGAGCAAATATGAATCGAAACCAAGCTCTTTGAGTCGGTTGCAGTCATTTTCCGCAAACTGATTGTACTTGTACGCGCGTACCAAAACTGAATACGGAGTTTCCTCGCTGAGAACAGCCTTTTCATTCTTATCAAGAATTTTTGGCTCCTCAACGACGATTAGCGGAGGCTCTTCTGCCTGTGGCTCAGGAATCGGCGGTTCCGGGATTGGGACAGGCGCAATCTCAACGACCGGAGGCTCTGGAATAGGTTCAGGAATTGGCTCCGGTGCAGGCGGCGGAACTGGAACAGGTTCTGGAGCCGGAATCGGTTTTGGCTCAGGCTTCGGAGCTGGTTTTGGTGGCGGTGGAAGTGGAGCCGGCTTTGCAGCAGCCATTTTCTTTCCTTCACAAACCCAAAATCCTTTGAGCCCAAGTTCTTTAACAAAAGAATATTTTTTTACTTCGTCACGATATTTTCGCGCATCATCAATCTTCTTAAATTCCTTGGAAAGAAGTACGCGGTAATAATTCTGATTTTTGACTTTGCTCTCACTGATGAATGCCGACATGCTCTGCTTTTCAAGCTTTTGAACCATGGTTTCAGCATTTTTGAGGCTTTTGTAAGATGCCACGCAGACATGATAGCCATCGGCAAACAAAGCCCCAAAAACAAAGAAGTTCAACAAAAGTACAGAAAGTAAAAATTTAAACGCTTTTTTCATTATACGCTCCCGACTTCATTGTCGGTAAATTTTTACTCATAGATAAATGTTTCTTTTGGACCCTCGATTATTACATTTTCAAATTTTGCATCAGGAGCATTTCGAACACGGAAACTCTTGACCGTAACCTCTGGAAGTCCGTAGAACATATCGCTTTCCATCGGCGAGCAATTAGATGTTTCGTCAGTAGTAAAGTGGCAATCCCGGATTTCAAGATTGTCGATAGGCATTTCAGGCAGACCAACGATGAAGCCCGCGCTTGCCTTACAATTTTTGCCTTTGCAGCCAATGATTTTTACATCATGGATTCGTGGAGTTTCGCTTGTGACAGGCTGTTTTTCAAGGCTGAACAATGGCGATTTTGTGTCCGTGATTCCGCACTTGTAGTACATGTTCATTGCAATCGGGCAAAGAGTGTCGTCCATCAAAAGATTTTTGAGCGTGATGTCATACAAGTCTCCGCCACGGCCTCGGCGGCTTTTGATTCGGATTCCACGGTCAGTTCCGCTCACATCACAGTTCTCAGCGAGTACATGCTGAATTCCAGCGGCAGTCTCTGAACCGAATACGATTCCACCATGAGCAAAGCGAACCTTGCAGTCCTTAATCGTAACGTTTACCGTAGGTTTGTTCACACGGATTCCATCAGCACCTGAGCCTGATTTGAGACAAATTCCATCATCTCCGACACTTACATAACAATTCAAAATCTGAACGTTCGTGCATGAGTCAACGTCGATTCCGTCTGTGTTCGGTGCGGAATAAGGATTTTCAATGTGCAAATCACGAAGAATCAAATCATCGGTATAAAGCGGATGAACCGTCCAGAACGGAGAATTTTTAAGCTGTACGCCCTCAAAAACAACGTGCTGACAATTTTTTAATTCAACAAGGCACGGTCGGAGGAACTGAATGTTTCGTCCGCCGCCACCACCTGGCTGATTTTCGTAATCAGGATTCAATTTCGCAAGGGCAAGTTCATAAGATGCCATCGGTTTTGACTGACCGACAGCTTTTTTTGCTTTGAGGATTCCCCACCAGTCGTTTCCATTGCCGTTGATTGTGCCTTTGCCAGTTACGGTGATATTTTTGCAACCATCAGCACGGATAAGTGAATGCATTGCATAACATTCAACGCCTTCCCAGCGGGTAAATACAGGAGTATATGCGTTTGGATCGGTAATAAAAGAAAGCTCTGCACCTTCTTTTATTTCCAAAGTTGTATTATCAACCAAATCAATAGGCCCTGTTTTCCAAGTTCCTGCGTCTACAACGAGTTTTCCTCCGCCATTTTTTGCAAGTTTATCAAAAGCCTTCTTAAAGGAATTGGTATTATCGAAAGTTCCGTTATTTTTTCCGCCAAAATCCTTTAAATTGATTTCCATCATAGTTATCCTCATTCTGTTTATTGTAAGAATATTTTACAGAGGATTCATGACTTCTCAATTAAGCATTATGCCATGATTTTGTACTTTTCATTCATTTATGCACAAAATCAATAGATTTTTTTCATTTTCCGACATTGTGTAGCCGTGACGTTCCTGAAGACGCTCGTCATAAGCAGAAGCAATCCCTTTTTCGTCCACAAATTTCGTTCCAAACTGCCTCCAGCCGACTAAAGCCGTTCCCTTCTCAGGATAAACAGCCCTCGTTCCATCCTCGTCAGTCCAAAGGGATTTGTCGTATCTATGTGAGATTTTGCAGTCAATCAGCGCGATTGAATCCCATCTGTCAACGCTGTCCGGCTTCCCTGTCCCCTGCGAGCGACCGATGAAAATCTTTGCGTTCTCGCCCCTGTCCTCCGCCGTAAAATCGCAATTGATGAAAACAAATCCTGGTTTTCCGTTTAAAGCACGGCTTTGTAAAACATAGGCAGGCCTGTCACTTCCACGGTTGTCTGCCCTCGTGTGAATCACACAATTTTCAAAAACAGCTGTGTCGCAATATCCCCAGATAAAATCAACATCACCGGTGACATAGCAATTCTTAAATCGGGAAATTCCTTTGACATGAATCGTATCCTGGCGGCTTATGAAACTCATGCCTTCACAATTCAGTCTTCCGCCCTGACAATGAAAGCATATTGCCTCCGCTTGATTTCCGAGCGAAGCATCGTCGCAAGTTTTGACGTGAGTGTTTTCAATCGTAAAATTTTTGAGAGAGACGGAAGTGCATTTTTCGCCAAACGTAAGGACAGCACGATTTTCCGTATCCTTGTGAAAAGCCTCACAATTTTCTGAACGGAGCGCGCATTTTGAAGAATCCCCGGAAACGCTTTCAATCACAAGCGGATTTGGAAGATTATAAAAAAGCCGCTCGTGTTCCAACCCATGATGCTCGCCATTCGAAAGAAGAATGTGGATTTCCTCACTGCCAGAAGTAGCTGAACCTTCAATCCGAGAAAAAATTTCTGCGAGAGAATCATTAGAATTTACTGTATATGTCATATTTGCCCCTTTTTTTCATTTTGTGCTGATTGTGTGCTCTTTTTTTTGTCATTTTGTGCTGATAGTGTGCGGCCGATGAATTAAAATTAGTCCGTTTAGTGAAAACAAAAGTAAAGATATATACAGCAGGCCAATGCTTATATCGGAGAGATTAACTTTTCCCCGAAATCTCGTACTGGGATTTCGGGATTTTTTTTGCCCGCCACAGCCTAATTCAAGACCTTGCGCTCAAGAAACCCTGTAACGTCTTCTGCCCAACTGTACTGGCTCATAAACTCTCCTGCAAAGTTTTTTTTTGCCTGAGAATCACCCGCCAAAAAATCATAATAATCACATTTTATTACTTCCGGGTTAATTCGGAAATTATTGTATTCCGCAATGAAGAATTGCTGGATTTCAAGCTCGGAAAGGCTGTGCTTTATATCAACGATGAGGTTGCGGAGATTTGCTCCATAGCGCGCCGAATCAGCATTGTCCCCCCAAAGCACGGAAATCAATTCCTTAGTTCGCACAGAACTTCCGTTTTTATAAATAAGATATGCGACAAGCTCCGTCGATTTTAACCTTGAAAATTTAATAACCTTGTTCTCGTACAAAAGCGTAAAATTGCCGAATGTTTTTGCCTCAAGATTCTTCTTTTGTTTTCGGAGCAATAATATCAATTTTTTTTCTGTCCGCCGTTTATAAAGTGAAAGAGTAAACATCGTGATGACAACCAGAGTAGAGTCAGCCAGGCCGGTAACAGAAAAAATATGGTAGATTCCAGGAGCCATCACACCGAACCAAAATATAAGGCAACTCAGGAACAGAAATGGAGAAAATGAAAACGCACTCAAAGCAATTACTCCGGTAATGCAATATGTGACAAATCCATTAAACGGCTGACCAAGAATATAAAAATTATAGGCTCCCGCTCCAATTCCCAGTGTAAAATCTAAATAAAAAGGAAGACTCTTCCAGATATAAGCTTTTTCCCTCGCAACATTTTTTGTTTTGTATGCAATTATAAATGCACAAAGGCTCACCACCATAAAAATTGCAAAATAAATGCGATACATACAAGAATCTACTTCCCGGATGATATTATGTATTGTCAATCCGAAAATACCAAATGAAAAAAGAATAACACTCATAACAAGAGTATGGATTCTGTTTGTTTCCGCTGCATCAGCCAAATCCAATGATGAAATACTATAGAAACTGAGACAGCGGTTTATAAATTTTTTAAGCATGAAAAACCTGGTCAGATTTAATATTAATTTTTTGCCATTTCGACAATCCACTTGGCAGTGGCTTCGATTCCAGCAGAAGTGCTGTTAATCATCATGTCGTAATTTTTGCGATCTCCCCAAGTATTCTCCGTAAATGTGTTATAGTGGTTGGCCCGCCGTTTGTCAATTTGAATAATTGTCTTTTTGGCGCAGGACTCAGTTTCTTTGTAAATCTCTTCGATTCGCTTGATTTTTGCTTCGATGTCAGCATAAATGAAAACATTGAGCAAGTCATTGTTGTCAATCTGGTCTGAAGTTGAAAGAATGTAATCTGCGCATCGGCCGACGATAACGCAAGGCTCTTTTGTAAGCCCAAGGATGATTTTTCGCTCAGCGTTGAAAATCTGGTCTGCCAGCGGAAGACTTGCCTGCCCCACAGGCTGCCCGACTCCACCCGCAGTCGTTCCTGCATAGCTTGTTCCCAAAAGAAGGTTGTAAAGCCAGCCCGACGAAAGATTCTGCTCAGTTTTTTTGATGAATTCGGCAGAAAGGCCGCTCTCTTCGGCTGCCATATCAATGATTTCTTTGTCGTAGAAAGCATATCCAAGCTGCTCCGCGACCATTTTGCCGATAAGCCGTCCACCAGAACCATATTCCCGGCTGATTGTTATATATTTTTTCATTTTGGGCCTCCTTGTGCCGAAGATTTTATTATAGAATTTTATTTTTATCTATTATATCATGGAATTCTGAAAAAAAGGGGATAAAAAATGACTGGTTATGAAAAAATTGCAATTCTTTTAACCGAGCTTGGCTCTGAAGCAACCGAAAAAATCCTGCACATACTCAAACTTTCACCAGCCGAAATGAACAAAATCAGCAAGCAAATTCTTTCCCTCGGTGCGTACAATCCTCGGAATCTTTTCCATGTTCAGCGCGAGACAGCCGTGCTCGAAGAAGTCCGCAAATACGGCGAGATGCGTGGAATTTACCGTGAAGTTGCCCCGCAAGACGGCGGATTTCTCATGGTTGACGATAAAATCGAAGCCCTCAAACGCGAAATTCCCAAAACTCCGGAAGATGTTGCGAATGTTCTGCGAGGGTGGCTCGACAGTTAGGGCATTCAAGTAACGCCGACAACGATGGGCGTTACGGCTTCGCCGTCGGGCTTTCCGCCGTTCCGCTAACGCTTCATTGCCTTTGGCAACGCTTCGCGCGGCTACAATCCCTAACGCGGTAACTTGCTCATTTTTCAATCACAACAAGATTTCTTTCACGTTCTTCTTCGGTGCCGGCATTTTCGGTCAAAAATGGCACGACCAGAGGGAAAATCTCATACTTCGGCTTTTGTGGAAGACCTTCCATTTCTTCTATTATATTTGCTTTTTTTGCTTTGTAAGCGGCAAGGCAGCCGCCGTCTTTTAAAATGCGCAGGAGAACTTTTGCCATTTTTTTCTCCAGCGGGCGGAAAGCTCTGAAAACGCACAAATCAAACCTCTTCTGCTCCAGACGCTCCGCCTGATTCTCTTCAACAGTAATGTTTTTAAGCTCAAGCTCGGCAGCACAATGATTCAAGAAAGCACACCTTTTGGTCATTCGCTCAATCAAAGTGAATTTGTACTGAAGAAGAGCCGCCGAAAGCGGAATGCCCGGCAAGCCCGCCCCGCTGCCAATATCTGCAAGCGAAAGTGAATCAGTCTCGCCGGCTCGCGAAAGAATCTCGCAAATCTTGGGCAGGCCCGAAAGACTATCCATAATATGTTTGACGGCAATCTCGTCGTGCTCATCAGCGTTAATCAAATCGAATTTTGCGTTGTATTCCTGCAAAATGGCAATGTATTTTTCCATTTTGGCTTCAAGCTCATCAATCGGGAGAATCTTAATTCCAAAAAAATCGCCCTTATCAAAACCGAGCCGTAAAAGTCCTTCGTGAAGAATGTTCATGTTGTAAGAATAGCATTTTTTTCCAAAAAAATCATCTTTTGAATGCACACAAAAACAAGATTCAGGCTTTTTGATTATTCGTTACACTTCATCGTCCGCTTCACAAGGGATTACAATATAGCCTCGTTCCGAAAGAAGATACATAGCTTCAAGGACTTTGTTTTGAGCGGCGACAGCATCCTTTTTGCGTACTGATTTCAAGTCGTTTGTCCAAACTTGACAAATAACCGAATCCCACTATAATTAAAAAGAAAATTGACGAGCAGGAAAGGCACCCTGCGCTCCCGAAAGGGAACCTGATATGATGGATACGCCGCCCATCCAATTTTTTCATAAGCCACCTCTTTGCAGGTGTTTTTTTTTATCCCTCTACTTATCCAGCGAAAGCAGCATGTCCATGTTCCAGCCGCCGTCGGTGACACGGAGCGTTACTAAGTTTCCCGTGCGATCGGCGGTCAGGTCGGTCTTTTTGGTGAGCTGGTAGAGGTATGAATATTCGTTTTCGTAATCCTGACTTACGGCAGGCGTTACGGCGTATTTTGTGATTCCGTTGTCATTTGCCTTTGCACTGAAGTAAAAATAGAATGTTTCGGTGCGGACTTTGCCCTCGGACATGTACTTGCGGTCGCCGGTGAGCAGGAAGGTGCCGTCAGTTTCGACTTCTGAAAAATAGATTTTTTTGCAGGTTGCGAGAATATCGTAGCCGTTCACATTGAACCGAAGAATTTTCGGCTCTTTTTTGGTCACGTTCGAAAAAACGTCGGCATTGTCTTTCTTTTCACTTGATTTTGTTACGCTCTCACCGTTCGTAGCTGCCATTTGATTTTTAAGCTCGGTCAGTTCCGAAAGAATCTGTTTGAGCGTGGCTGAATCCACAGTGCTTGCCGTGACGGTGTTCTGCGCTTCGAGCAGTTTTGATTCAAGATTTGAATTTGAGCGCCCCAAAAGACTTGAAAGCTGACTGAATGCACCAAGATTGCTCATTGAAGAAATATCGTCCGCAGAAAGCATGTTGAGCGAAGACGATGCAGATTTTGCCAGCGTGTTGAGTTTTTGCACCTGAGTCTGCGTGTTCTGATTTTTTTGGTCACTTCGACTTCGCTCAGTGTCCGAATTTTGATTTTGTGATTTCTGGCCATTTACTGATAAAGTGACGCTGTGGTTTTGGCTGGCATTTTCGGCTTCTTTTGAAGGAGCTTTTGGCCTGCTGGGAGCGACAGGTTTTGCACCACGGTAAAAATCACTTCGTCCAGGTGAATAAAAACCGCTTCCAACGCTCGGCATGTTAATGCTCGGGCCTGTGGGCATAGCCGGCATTGTGAGCGCACCTGATTTTTCGTCGGGCTTTACCTCAGCAAACGCAAGAGTTCCGATTAAAAGTAAAATCTTACAATTGTTCCAGACTTTCTTCGACATATTGAAGCCTCTGTTGCAATGCCTCGATTGTTTTTGTGAGGCGGTTCTTTTCTTTTTCGAGCTTGGCGCGCGGGTCATTGTTGCTACTCGCCTTTTTCATAAGCTCGGTAACTGTGTCAGGCGATTTTCCGCCCAAAATTGACTGGGTTGCAGCGGCACGGTCTTCCGGTTTTTTGAGCATGGCGACCTTTTTCATGTTGTCAAAGCCGAGTGCCGGGTCAACTTCAACCGCGCCGAGCTTGGTGATGTCCTTTGCGGAATTTCGTGGCAGGCAAAGGATTCGGTCGAGATAATCTTCGTAGCGGATGTTGGCTTTTTCGCAAAGTTTGTGTGCTTCGGCGAGCAGCTTTCCGAATTCCTGCATGAGCTTGCCGTTTACTTCCATATATTCCTTGCGGATTTTTTCGGTGAGTTCCTTAAGCTCCGGGGATTCTTCGAGGTCGATCTTGTAGATTCCAAGTTCTTCGGCCTTTTGCAAAAGCGTGTGGAATTTTGCCCAGAATGCCGCCGTGTGAACTTTGCTTCCTTTCATCGGAAGTTTTCCGCCTGTCTCGGCCAAGAATTCCTCGGTCAGAAGATGGTGTGTGTATTCGTGAATCGCGGTGTAAATGAGCTGCATGTCGCTCTTGAAATTTTTGTTGTGAAGAAGGATTTCGTGTGTATCCGGTTTGTAAAGCCCGTTTACGCGGGTGCTTTCTTTGCCTGTCATGGTGACTGTAAATTCGAGTTCTGTATTTTCAATCTGCAAAAGTTTCTGTTTGATTTCTTCGTTGTCCATTTCTTTCCTCTATAATGCAAAAATACCAAATTTTTTTAAAAATTATAACGATTTTTGTTTATTTTGGATAGAAAGCATGTTATAATTTTTCGAAAACGTTGTATTTTCAAGATTGAATTAATAAAGTGGGAGTTGATTTTGGTAACTCTAAAAGACATCGCACGAGAATGTAAAGTCTCTTTTTCTACAGTAAGCAAGGCTCTCAAAGGCAGCCCAGAAATCAGCCATGAGACAACTGAATTCGTGCAAAAAAAAGCACGCGAGCTTGGCTATCACCCGAATTTTGCCGCACGCACACTCAGAACAAACCGCACTTACGATATCGGCTTGATTTTTGAAGAGAAAACTGGTGTCGGTCTTCAGCATGAATATTTTGCCAGCGTCATTTCAGGAATTCAAAAAGTCGCTTTTGAAAAGGGGTATGACATCACTTTCGTTGGCGGAAATTCCCTGCAAAACTACGATTATTATTCACACTCTTTGGCACGCAATTATGACGGAGTTGCAGTCCTTTCATGTGATTTTGATTCCCCGGGGATTGTCGAGCTTTTAAAAAGTGATGTCCCCACTGTCACACTTGATTACTCTTTCAGCCCTCAACATTCTTCTGTTTTAAGCGATTCAGCAACAGGCGTCAAAGAACTCACTGAATATGTCATCTCAATGGGTCACACAAAAATCGCGATGATTCACGGTGAACGAACATGGGTCACGGAGCAGCGTGTTGATTCTTTCAAAAAAACTTGCGCAGAGCACGGGATTCAAATTCCGCCGGAATATTTTCTTGAAGTTCTCTATCACGATGCAGAAGGATGTGCAGTCGCCACCGAAAAACTTCTTCTCCTCGATGAGCCGCCCACATGTATTTTCTATCCCGATGATTACGCTTCCCTCGGTGGAATCCGCGAGCTTGTAAGCCAGAATCTCCGTCCTGGCAAAGATATCAGCGTTGTCGGCTACGACGGAATCAACCTCACTTCCATGATGAATCCTCCGCTCACCACTTACGAGCAGAACGGCAAACTGATTGGAAAAACAATGGCCGACGCACTTTTCGACCAGATTGAAAAAGGCTCAATGTTCACTCCTCAAAAAAAGTTCATTGACGGCCGGGTTATCAAAGGCGGAACAGTCGTAAAATTGAATTAAATTTTTTCCGAATTCATTTGCATAAAGTTAAAACCTACTATATAATCTAACTACAACGATTTCGTAAGGAGAATTAAATGAAATTCGGTCACTTTGATGATTCACGCCGCGAGTATGTAATCGACACACCTCGCACACCGTATCCATGGATTAACTATCTTGGAACACAGGGATTTTTCTCTTTGATTTCAAACACAGCTGGTGGATACAGTTTTTATAAAGATGCTCGTCTTAGACGCATCACTCGCTACCGCTACAACAATGTACCTATCGATATGGGTGGCCGCTATTTCTACATTAACGACAACGGTACAATCTGGAACCCGGGCTGGTCTCCAGTAAAAACTGAGCTTGATTCTTACGAGTGCCGCCACGGTATGGGCTACACTGTAATCACAGGCAAAAAGAATGATTTGAAGGCAGAAGTCACATTCTTCGTTCCACAGGACTATGACGGCGAAGTTCAGCAGGTTGTTCTCACAAACGAAGGCAAATCAGACAAAACTTTCAAATTCTGGTCATTCGCTGAATGGTGTCTCTGGGACGCTCAGGACGACTGCACAAACTTCCAGCGCAACTTCTCAACAGGCCGCGTTGAAATCAAAGATTCAGTTATCTACCACAAAACAGAATACCGCGACCGCCGAAATCACTACGCTTTCTACTCAGTAAACGACAAGATTGACGGCTACGACACAGACCGCGACACTTTCATCGGCTTGTACAACGGATTCAACAATCCTCAGCAGGTTTTGGACGGAAAGAGCGGCAACTCACTCGCAGACGGCTGGTCTCCAATCGCTTCACACTACAAAGAAATCACTCTCAAAGCAGGCGAATCAAAGACTTTGGTATTCGTTCTCGGCTATGTTGAGATGCCGGTAGAAAAGAAATTCGAGGCAGACGGCAAGACAATCAACAAGGAAAAAGCCCTTGCGATGATTGAAAAATACAACACTCCAGAAAAGTTCGCTGCTGGTATGGCTGAGCTCCGCGCTTACTGGGACAAGCTCCTCGGTATCCTCAACGTAAACACACCAGAAGACAAAGTAAACCGCATGGTAAACATCTGGAACCAGTATCAGTGTATGGTTACTTTCAACCTTTCTCGCTCAGCTTCATACTTCGAATCAGGAATTGGACGAGGAATGGGCTTCCGCGATTCAAACCAGGATATTCTTGGCTTTGTTCACCAGATTCCAGACCGCGCACGAGAGCGCCTTATCGACATCGCTTCTACTCAGCTTGAGGACGGCGGATGCTACCATCAGTACCAGCCACTTACAAAGAAGGGCAACGCTGACATCGGCGGTGACTTCTCAGACGATCCGCTCTGGATGATTCTCTCAGTTTCTGCATATATCAAAGAGACTGGCGACTGGTCAATCCTCGATGCAAAAGTTCCTTACGACAACGACGAGTCAAAAGCAAAATCAATGCTCGACCACCTCACAGTAAGCTTCTACCACATCGTAAACAATCTCGGACCACACGGCTTGCCACTTGCAATGCGCGCAGACTGGAACGACTGTATCAACCTTTCATGCTTCTCTGACACACCGGGCGAAAGCTTCCAGACTTACACAAACCCAAAATTCAAGGCAGAGGGCGGATATTCAAAGGTTGCAGAATCTGTATTCGTTGCAACTTTGTTCACTTACGCAGGTCCAAACTTTGTTGGCATCTTGAATCACCTTGGAATGAAAGACGAAGCAGCTAAGGCTCAGGCAGAAATCGACAAAATGAAGAAAGTAATCATGGAATCTGCATGGGACGGCAACTGGTTCATGCGAGCTTACGACGCTTACGGCAAGAAGATGGGTTCTCATGAATGTGAAGAAGGACAGATTTTCATTGAGCCACAGGGCTTTGCAATCATGTCTGACATCGACAAGGAAGCAACCAAAAAGACTCTTGCTGCAATCGACGAGCGCTTGAACACAAAGCACGGTCTTGTTCTCAACAACCCTGCTTTCACAAAATACTATGTTCAGTACGGCGAAATCTCTACATATCCGGGTGGATACAAAGAGAACGCTGGTATCTTCACTCACAACAACGCATGGATTATCTGTGCGGCAGCTTATGCAGGGGAAGGAAACCAGGCATTCAAATACTACTCAGAAATCGCTCCTGCTTACACAGAAGAGACTTCTGACATTCATAAAACAGAGCCTTATGTTTACGGCCAGATGATTGGCGGTAAAGATGCAGGTTCGGACATCGGACAGACAGGAAAAAACTTTGGTCAGGGCAAGAACTCTTGGCTTACGGGAACAGCCGCATGGAACATGGTTGCAATCAGCCAGTACATCCTCGGTATCCAGCCAGACTTCGACGGTCTCAAAGTTGATCCATCAATTCCATCAAACTGGGACGGATTCACAGCAACTCGCTTGTTCCGCGGCGCTAAGTACAACATCACAATCAAAAACCCAAGCCACGTTTGCAAGGGCGTAAAATCAATGGTTGTTGACGGAAAAGCCGTAGACGGATGCGTTGTTCCGTTCGACGCAAGCAAAAAAGAAGTCAATGTTGAAATCACATTAGGCTAAGCATAATGCTTGAATACAGCCCTCGGAGCCATTCCGAGGGCATTTTTTTTTGCAAAAACTGATAGCTCAAATGTCGAGTTTTGCAAATTCGTGGATAATCACAAAAACAAGCTCTCGGCGGGAACCTGTCATTGGAATCCACCTTCGCAGCACAGCTGCTACGGAGATTCGCTAAAAACTTGCCTCGCAAGTTTTCTTGACGCTCACTAGGTTGCGCGTACAAGGTGTCAGACTCGCTTCGCTCGCTCGCGCAAAGTGGATTCATGACAGAATCCAAACGAGCACGACAATGTAAGTGCTCGCGCCTACGCTTGTTTTTGCACTGTTCAGCAAATGCAAAACTCGGCTTTTCCCCATTTTATGCTTATAAAGCCGACTAATGGCGATTTTTGAACTTGTCGGATATTTCAAAAAACGGCGCGAGGGAGTGAAACGGCTTACGAAAACACTTGGTTTGTGCTGCCGCGTGAGCGGCAAACGTATATAGTTACAAGCACAAACCACGTGTAGCAGGCTAGCCTGCGGTTTCGATAAGCCGTTTACACGACTGGGAGCCGTTTTTTGATACAGCCTGTAATTTTCAAAACTCGACATTTGTCCTGATATTTTGGCAATCGTGGGAATCTCGTTGGCCGTTTTTGAATATTACTGACATCGCAATGTCTGCAAAGCGTGTTTTTGAAAATTGTTGAAAATCCTCGGCTAAAACACTAAACTATTTTCGGGTGGAATTATGACTAAAAAACTTTTTGATGCACTTTCTTCTATTGAATACACTGTTGTTTCTTCTGACGGAAAAACTCCAATCGAATCAGACAAATCTTTAAATCCCGAAATAAGCTCGCTTGTTTTTGACAGCCGCGACGTAAAGCCGGGCTCACTCTTTTTTGCTCTTCCGGGCACACACACCACGGGAAATGTTTTTATTCCAAAGGCAATTGAGAATGGAGCAGCAGCGATTGTTTTTGAAGGTGAACTCGATGAAAATACAACTGAAAACGCGGTTCAGGCACAGCCTTCACCGAGACTCGCTCAAAACTCACCTCGTGAGTTTTGCCCCGCGAGCGGGTCGCTCCCTACCCCAGTTTTCATCCGTGTTGAGAATGCCCGCAAGGTAATGGCACCTGTTGCAGCAACTTTTTACGACAATCCATCTTCAAAACTTGCCGTAATCGGCGTTACAGGCACCGAAGGAAAGTCTTCTACGGTTTCTTTCGTATGGCAGCTCTTAAAGCTCAGTGGTCACAAGGCAGGATTCATCTCCACAGTTCAGTATTCTCTGGGCGACGAAGCAATTGCAAATCCTCAGCACCAGACCACGCCGGAAGCTACGATTATCCAGCGGCAGCTTTATGAGATGGTTCAAAACGGCTGTGAATATGCCGTCGTTGAGACTTCAAGCCACGGACTTTCGCCAAAGCTCAACCGCACCGGAAACCTTCTTTTTGATGCAGGAATTTTCATGAACGTCACTTTGGAGCACCTTGAATTCCACGGAACTTTTGAGCAGTACCGCGACGACAAGGCAAATCTTTTCCGCAAGCTGGACGAACACAGCCACGAAAAGCTAATCTTAGGCAAAAAAGTCAAAGTTCCTTCTTTTGGAATCGTAAATCTTGAAGACCCTAGCGCAGAATATTTTATCAAGGCTACAAAACAGCCAGTTCTTGGCTTTACCACCGAAGGAAAAGCCGGAAAATCAGCGGGCGAGGGCGCAGAAGCCGCCCCATTGCCAAAGATTCCTGATTCAATCCCGGTTCTGCTGGGACGAAACATCGCTTCGGCTCGCTTCGGGCTCACCTTTGACATGACGGAGCCTCACGTAATCGGAAAGGACTCAAAGCCTCTTCCGCCAAAAGTATTCCATGTAAAATCGAGCTTGCCGGGCGCATTCAACACATACAATCTCATGGCCGCAATCGAAGCCGTAAGCCGCCTGACAGGCACTGAAATCGAAAAAATCGCCGCCCTGGTTGAAAAGCTCACGCCGGTTAAAGGCCGCATGACCGTAATCGACAAGGGGCAGCCTTTTGAGCTGATTGTGGACTACGCGCACACGCCTTCAAGCTTTGAGACAATCTTCCCGCCACTCCGCCGCCGCTGTTCGGGCAAAATGATTTCTCTATTTGGAAGCGGTGGTGAGCGCGACCTTAAAAAACGCCCTCTTCAGGGTGAAATTGCGGCTCGTTTCTGTGATGTTGTGATTTTGACTGACGAAGACCCTCGCGGTGAGGACAGCGTTGAGCTTTTGAAAATGATTGCCGTGGGTGCCGAAAAGGCTGGCAAAGTGCTGGACAAGGATTTGTTCATCACGCCGGATAGACCCGCCGCAATCCGACAGGCTTTCAAAATGGCAGGAAAGGACGATATAGTTCTTCTGCTCGGAAAAGCACATGAAAACAGCATCATCTACAAAGACAGAGTAATGCCGTATGATGAGATTTCCGAGGCAGAAAAAGCCTTGAAAGAAATGGGGTATTAGGGGCGTTGCGGGCACTCCCGCAGATGGGGGTGTCGGCGCAACGGAGTGCGACGCAGGGGGAAGGCTTTCCCCCTCTTTTTATTTTTTCAACCCTTTTGTCAAAGTTTTGTTAATAAAATTGTAGATTGTAGCGGATGCAATAACTGTAGCCAGAACTGCAGCAAAGTAAGCCACGACGTTCCAGTTGTTCGCCTGAACGATTGGTGCGCCGTCTTTTTCAATAAGGAAAAGCCAGCCGAACAATGCGATTTCCTGCATAAGATACATTTCCAGAGTTCTCTTTCCAAAGAAAGAATAAAGCTTGTTGTGCACATAAACTTTTCGCATCAAAACAACGACAAAAATGTCCGTAACGACAACCTGAACGCACTGAACAAGATAGCAAATCAACTTGTTCTTAAATCCAAGTGAGCCAGTACCGTCGAATTCTGTCCAATAACCGATGTTCCACAAGCAGAAAAGCCCAACAACAGTGACCAGAATCAAGGCGACAAGCGTTCCGATGAACTTCAACGGGAATTTTTTTGAAAGCCAGTCCATGAAAGACTCTTCGTGCTTTGCGAGCGCGATTCCAAAAACAAAGCCGATAGTAGAATTGACCCACCACTCGCCCTCAAACGGAAGCTGACAAAAACCACCCCACCACGGGATATTGTTAAAAGCACCTGCCTTCAACCACCAGCCTGGCTCATTTCCCAGATACCAAGCAAAATGATTCATTACGCAGAAAATAAGACCTTGCAAGAGTGTTATCGCAAGCAGAATCGGAAACCAGAATTTGCTACGGTTCTCGCTTTTGAAAACGAAGTAAAATGCAAGATACATAAGGATGATGACCGGGACGAACCAGGCCTGAGAGTTAATCAGAACAAGGCCAGAAAGCTTGAAAGCCCATTCAGCAGGCGTAAAAACACTTCCGTCAATGATATGATAAACTGCATAAACAGCAATCATAACATAATAGGAAATCACAATCGGAAGAATCCGACGCTTCAGAAAATTGTGGAGATAATTTGGCTTAGTCATGAAACTTTTGTAAAGTCCGTAACCCGAAGTGAAAAAGAAAATTCCGACAAAAAGAAAGCCAATATGTTCAAAAACAGAAATCGTGCCTGTTTCCTGGAAAAGTTTTTTTGAGACAAATGGTGAAGAACGACGAAAAGTGCCATGACACCTTTGAGACAAGTCATTGCGTCCATTGAGAGCGAGTCCTTGTTGAACTGCGACCGAGAAGCAATTTTTATTCCGATTGCCATGGAAAGGGCAAGCAGAACGTAAACCGCAGCAGAAATGTAATTCATTTTTTTCCTTCCTTTTTATAGATTCCAATATTTTACATGAGAAATACCAAACTGCAAATGAATTTTTGATGAGATGTAATTTTTTGCCGATGAAATACACGGAAGAAGTCTCTCTTTGCTTTTACCTTGCATCCTTGCAGGGCCAGGGCAAACGCATTATAAAATATTCTCTGCTAAAAATAGTTCCCAGTCATAAAAGCGGCTTATCGAAGCCGTTCCGAAGCGTAGCGAAGGAATGGAGTGCGGTTAGCACGGAACCTCAGAACACGCGACCCGAAACGGCTTGCCGTGCAGGGTAACGCCCTTTGTTGTCGGCGTTATTTAGAACGCCCCGGAATATCTTTCCACTTTCCGTTTTCAACTTTCAACTTGCTTATCTTCCAATAAACCGTAAAAAACAGTAAAATATCCCCATGTTTCGTATTTATGTAGAGCGTAAGCCGGGCTTCCAGAGCGAAGCGGCCAGCATTTTGGGTGAAATCAATGGATTTTTGGGCATTTCTTCTGTAAAGGGAGTGCGTTATTTCAACCGCTATGACATCGAGAACACTTCTGAAGATGTCTCACGCATGGCGGCGCTGCGAATCTTCTCGGAGCCTCAGAGCGATTCGGTTGTCTACACTGAGCTTGCAACAGCCCCAGCCGACACGGTGATTATCTGGGAATATTTGCCGGGTCAGTACGACCAGCGTGCGGATAGTGCCGAGCAGTGTCTTTCACTTTTGCGCGAGTCTATGCGTTCTACGGCTACTGTCGGAACTGAGCCACCGCGCGTCCGATGTGCCAAAATGGTCATCCTTTCCGGCAATGTTTCTGCCGATGAAGTCACAAAAATTCAAAAGTATCTTATTAACCCTGTCGATTCCCGCCTTGCAAAAGCTGAAATTCCTGAAACCCTTGAAATGAAAACTGAAGTACCTGCCGACATTCCCACAGTCGAAGGCTTCAATAAATTGGGCAAAAAAGAGCTTGACGCTTACCGCGAGAAGATGGGCCTTGCTATGGACCTGGCCGACATTCAGTTCTTGCAGGATTATTTCAAGTCTATCAAGCGCGACCCGACCGAAACTGAAATCCGCGTTCTTGACACTTACTGGTCTGACCACTGCCGTCACACCACTTTCAATACTGTCCTTAAAGACATCAAAATCGAAAAAGGCCCTTACGCCAAACTTTTCAAAGAATCCCTCAAAAATTACGAGGCCATGCACACAGACATCTATGCGAAACGAAAGGACAAGCCTCTCACTCTCATGGATATGGCTACAATCGGTGGAAAATATCTGCGCAAGCACGGTATGCTTGATGACATGGAAGTAAGCGAGGAAAACAACGCCTGCTCTATTTTCATCGATGTTCACTACACTACTGACGAAAAGGGAAATCCCCTTCCAGAAGGCAAAGAAGAAGTCGAGCAGTGGCTTCTTCAGTTTAAAAACGAAACACACAACCACCCTACAGAAATCGAGCCTTTCGGTGGTGCTGCAACTTGTATCGGCGGCGCAATCCGTGACCCTCTTTCAGGACGAAGCTGGGTTTACCAGTCAATGCGCGTAACTGGTGCGGCCGATCCAACAGTTCCTTTGAGCGAGACTTTGCACGGTAAACTCCCTCAGATGAAGATTTGTCGTGAGGCTGCTCAGGGCTTCTCTTCTTACGGAAACCAGATTGGCTTGACTACCGGTCAGGTCACAGAAGTTTATCATCCTGGCTTTGTCGCAAAACGAATGGAATTGGGTGCTGTAATCGCAGCATCTCCATACAAAACCGTTATGCGTGAAACACCAGAGACTGGCGACATCATCATTCTTCTTGGCGGAGGAACAGGTCGTGACGGTATCGGAGGTGCTACAGGCTCATCAAAAGTTCACACAGAAAAATCAGTTACTACAGCGGCTGCCGAAGTTCAGAAGGGAAATGCCGTTGAAGAACGAAAGATTCAGCGTCTTTTCCGAAATCCTGAAGTAAGCCACATGATTCGCCGTTCAAATGACTTTGGTGCAGGCGGTGTTTCTGTTGCTGTGGGCGAGCTTGCCCCGGGACTGGACATTAATCTTGACGCCGTTCCAAAGAAGTACGAAGGCTTGAACGGAACAGAGCTTGCAATTTCTGAATCACAGGAACGAATGGCTGTAGTTGTCCGCAAAGGCGATGTAGATAAATTCATCAAATATTGTAATGACGAGAACCTGAATGCTGTCGTTGTTGCGACCGTAACCGACAAAAACAAGCTCACAATGAAATGGCGCGGAAAGACAATCGTTGACCTTGACCGCTCATTCCTTGATTCGGCTGGTGCCGTTCATACAGCAAAAGCTTCTATTGAATCTCCTGCTGAACCGCATGATTCACCGCTCGTTAAGCCGCTTGATTCTGTCGCAAAAGTTTTGGGCAAATGTGCAAGCGCAACCGGCGAGGCAGGCGGCGAGCAGCCAAGCGCAGAGCAGATTAAAGACGCATTCATCGAAAATATCAAAGATTTGGCATGTTGTTCTCAGCGTGGTCTTCAGGAACGATTCGACGGCTCAATCGGGGCCGCCACAGTTCTCTTCCCCTTCGGCGGAAAATATCAGGGAACTCCAGAATGTGCTATGTCGGCAAAAATTCCGGTCATTTCACCTCGCGAAACTTCAACTGTCTCGCTCATGTCTTACGGATATGACCCGCGAGTCGCTCAGTGGTCTCCATGGCACGGAGCACAGACGGCAATCCTTTCTTCTCTTGCAAAAATCACCTGTATCGGCGGTAAGGCTGACACAAGCCGCATGAGCTATCAGGAATTCTTCGGCCGTGCAGTCAGCGAAAAAACCTGGGGCTACCCTGCAGCTGCCCTTTTAGGCTCAATCGACGCTCAGCGTGAGATGGGCTGCGCTTCAATCGGCGGAAAAGACTCAATGTCAGGAACTTTCGAGCACATCAACGTTCCTCACACACTGGTTTCATTCGCAGTAGCACACGACGAGGCAAAGAATGTTCAGTCTGGCTCATTCAAAAAGAGCGGAAGCTACATTTATCTCGTTCAGGTTCCATATTCAAAAGAACTCGCCCCGGACTGGGAAGCATTCAAAAAGAACTCAAACGCACTTTACGAGCTTAACAAGGCCGGTAAAATCAACGCTATGTATCCTGTAGGAGCGGGCGGAATTGCCGAAGCTGTCACAAAGATGGCATTCGGAAACAAAATCGGTGTTCAGTTGACCCAGATTCCGACAAGTGCAACAATCATCGGCTTCCATCGCAACGCAAATGACACAATCGCCGACCTTTTCACTCCGCAGTACGGCTCAATCATCGTTGAGACAGACGATGACAAGTTCGAGAACGGCGGATTCGTGAACACAACTGTAATCCGAATCGGAAACACACAGAAAGACCCGATTATTTCATTCGAAATGAAGGGCGTTGCTCCGCTTCCAAAAGCAGAAATCAAGCTTTCTGACCTTTACGAAGCATGGGAATCTAAACTTGCAAAAGTATTCCCACCGGTTTCTTCTGTCAAAAAAGAAGAAAATCTCCCGGATTGGGCAAAAGCAGAGCATGCATCTTTGGGCGAAGCACGAGCCAAGAAAGATACATTCACAGTAATCGATTCAAGCAAGGCAAAACCACGGGTAATCGTTCCTGTATTCCCTGGCACAAACTGTGAGTACGACATGGCACGCGCATTCAACCTTGCAGGTGCTGACTCACACATCCTCGTCTTCAAGAACCGAACTCCAAAAGACCTGGAAGAATCGCTCGAAGCTTTCAAGGCCGAGATTGAAAAAGCACAGATTGTAGCATTCGCAGGCGGTTTCTCTGCCGGTGACGAGCCGGACGGAAGCGGAAAGTTCATTGCAAACGTAATCCGCGAAAAACGAATCTCAGACGCAATCACTTCTCACCTTGAAAAGAAAAACCTGATTCTCGGTATCTGTAACGGATTCCAGGCTTTGATTAAAACGGGCCTCGTTCCATACGGAAAAATCACTGAACCGAGCGCAGAAACTCCGACCCTCACCTTCAACGACATCCACCGCCACATTTCCCGCGTTGTATGGACCCGCATGGTAAGTGCCGCTTCTCCTTGGGCTTTGGACGCTTCTATACTCGAAGAAAAACCGCATTATATTCCGGTAAGCCACGGTGAAGGCAAAATCTTCATTTCTGAGCAGCTTGCAAAAGAACTGTTCGCAAACGGACAGGTCTACAGCCAGTACTGCAACGAAAATGGCCAGCCGACAATGATTGAGCCAGAAAACCCGAACGGCTCAGCATTCGCAATCGAAGGTCTCACAAGCCCGGACGGCCTTGTCTTGGGCAAAATGGGCCACTCAGAGCGAACAGTCGGCATCGGCGGCTATACAGAGGATTTGATCAAGAATATTGCCTGCAACAAGGAAGCAAGTTCTTGCCAGAACCTCTTTAGGGCTGGTGTAAGATACTTTAACTAAATTAAATGGGAAGGGGGAAAGCCTTCCCCTCGGCTACAATGGCTTCGCCATTTCCGCCTACCCCTTCTACGGGGGATAATCCCCCGTAACGCCCCCTAAATTCGTGAAACTCCCGGCTGGATGATTCTGGTCGGGAGTTTTGATTTTTTTAACATATTATCCTATTGTATTTCTGATTTCATAAGAAATAAGTGTTTTCAGTTTGTCAAACAATTTTTCTGAAATTCCATTAATGTAATCTTCTTTATTAAAAGCCTTTATATTTTCGGGCGAGGCTTGTTCGTCAAACAGTTGGACTGGTTTTATCTGTAAGACTTCGCAAATTTGTTCAATCACATCGAATGACGGCATCATTTTTCCTTGCTCTACGCTGTTGATGTAATTGTAACTTTTATCAATGGCAAGTGTCAGTTCATTTTGAGTCATTCTTTTTTCTTTACGGTAAAATTTCAAATTATTGATAAAGAGTTCTTTCAATTTCATATCTCAAACTATGAACGCTTATGATTTTATAAAAACAATATGAAACTATTTATATTAATAAAATATTTGTTTGAAAAATACTAAAACTGTGTTATAATAAAGATTATACCAATGTTTTATTGTGTTCGTCGCTAATAAAACAGATTAAAAAAATGTTCTATAAGGAGAATATGAATATGTCTGATGCTAATCCAAACATTCAAAGTGGTTATTTTACGAGTGTAGATGCTACGGGTGTTTTGAAAAGTAACGGAAATAAGTATTCAAACGGTGGTAATGTCAAAGGTGATGGTGGATTTTTTGAAATTACTATCCTAAGAAATGAGATTCATGTTCATGGCGAGAATCCTATTAAAGGCTGGAAAAACACTGGCTATGGCATAAAAGCTGATGAAACAGAGATTAAGATTGGCGATGAAGTGATATTCACATGGTCTGATCTACCTTCTAGCAGAAGTCCCGAAAAGAATTACTCCCATAGAGTAAAAGTAAAAATTATTGACGCTGATACCTTTCAGCTTATCCAAGTTTTGAAAGGTAAGGGAACTTCTTTTGGTAGTTTGAAGAGAATCCCGACATCCCAAGAATATAACTATTTGCCTGAAGAAGATTAGAACATACAAAGACTATTTGCATTAAGGAGGCCATACAAAAATTTTCGGACACCGCTTGCTTCGTGATATAAAAAACAAATAGCAAGCGCGAATATAGTGATATACCTTATGCTTGAATTTTTCACATAAAGTAACTCTCAAACAATTAAAAGGAAATATAAATGAGTTTTAAACACAAAAATGATGGAGACGGTCGAAAAGAAGCTGCAACAATGACGGCAACAACGGCTGGGGGGGCTGGCATTGGCGGAGTTATAGCTGGGCCCCCAGGTGCAATAGTGGGAGGAGTCATTGGTTTTGTAGTTGGTGTTGCGGCATCAATTCACGACGGACCTTCATCACGGCCTCCAAGACTTCCGCCACGAAAATAATTTTAAACCTGTAAGGAGATTTTAAGCATGAGTCTTTTTTCAGAAATCACAAATTTCTTCTCGTCAGAAGAATACGAAGGTTTAGGAGAGTGTGTATACGACCGACATGATCCTAATGATTATAATAAGCTTCAAAAAATGTGGGATGAAAATCAAGAGGCAATCGAAGAAATAAATGAGGGACGTGCTGAATTTGGCAAGTCTCCACTTCGTCCTCCTAATTATTATTCATCAGGACCTTCTGATTATGAAACAGAACAAGATATAGCAAGGCTAAAACGACAGGATGAGGATAATCGTTATTGGAATGGACTTGATTCTGATAATCCGAATGATGATTTATAAAAAACACCTCAATCTAGGCACTAGCTGAGTATAAAAGCTATCAACATAGATGATCAAAAAAAACTGCTCATCTATGTTTTTTTTATAATGGGACAATATATGAAAGACAAAACTCAAGAATTCCTTGAATTATTTGATAGGATGAAAAATTGCAAACATGGTGACAATCTCGATGAAATCTATAAGAAAATGCATGAAATCCTGCCCGATGTTAACAAATCTGTCCTTCGTGATGTGGCAAAAGTGTGTTCACTTGGATTCGATATGGGAAATACGGTTCAAAAAGCCGATTTTGTTGCAGGACTGAATAATGATGAAGATAAAATCAATGAATACCGTGCAAAATTTTTGAAAGAAGAAATCGACTATTTTTTCAGCCTTGATTTGTTTCCCGAAAATGAATCTTCAACTGACAATGTTGTTCATTATTTTAAAGATAAATTTCACGAAAAAATCTGGGATATAATTCTTCCAGATGAAAAGAAACCTGAAAGAATCGCCGTTCCAATTCCCGATTTATTTTATGCGTACGGCTCAACGCTGTTTGAATTAGGTATTTTTGAAGATGCTGAAAACGAGCTTCACTCTGCGGTCATTTGGAATCTCACTGACGCACCGACAACATTCGAATATGCGGAATCGCTTAAACAAAATGGAAATCTTGAACAGTTTTTTGTTAAGACAATTTCCGCCTGGCAGGTCGCTTTCACAAAAGAAGATGTCGCCCGCGTGTTCAGAAATCTCGCTTTCTTTTTCTCGGAGCTGCAGGATTGGCAAAACGCGTATATAAATCTTATTTTGAGTTCGATGTATTACGATGATGAAGAAAAAATCACTCGTGAGCTAGAGTATATTCAGCAGAATGCTGATACCGAGCTGCAAGAAGTAACACAGGAAATGATAGAAGCTTACGGCGAAGAAACAGAAATGCCAATTGGTGCGAATCCTGCGATTATTGATTTGCTTGATTCTTATTGTGCCGAGCTCCATGAAAAAGAAGAATACATGAAAAGCCTTCCGTATCTTCAGAATTTGTATGATTTGACTGATAATCCCGATGTAAAAAAACCTCATAAAAGAAATAAAAAGCGGAAATTTGAAGAAAGAGAAATAAATCAATCGGTGATGAAAATTTGTAAAAAGCCATGCGTTAAGGATGCGGAAGGCGGCGTAGTCGTTCCAAAGCGTAGCGTAGGAATGAAGTGCGAAAGCACGGAACCCGTAGCAGCCTGACCCGCCGTAGGCGGGGAACGCCCAAAATCCTGTTCGCTCTCTTGACATCTGTGCAATCTGCCGTTAAATTATAGTTGTAGCAACAAGTGTGCTACCTAGGCGTTGAAGTGAAGTGTTCTGCCCAGACGGAGTGCTTCATGGAGTCCCCTGACGGTTAATATTTTACCAAAACTGGGCTTAGGCCATTCGCGAGTGGCTGAAGGAAAAATACTTGTAAGGCTCTGCCAATGTGCAGGGCTTTTTTTATTTATTTTTATGAACAACATTCTTGATTCTGCAAAAAAATTTTCTCGTCTCCTTGATATTGAATATGAAATAATTCTTGCCAAAAAAGGAAATCAAGTCAGGCTTATCATTTCGTTTGAGAAGATTCATTTCTACCATCTTGCAGGATTACAGTATCTTAAGGATATTCACGAACTTGATAATCAGCGTGAAATTGTGTTCGATTGGATTTTATCTGAATCAATCAAAACTGAAAGAATCGAGTCTTCCCAGTTTTACTCCAAAATCAAAGACCGTGTTCACTATCTCGCCCAGCTTGAATCAATTTTTGACAGCAACGACACGATTTTCAAATATGACGAAAAAGAAAATATCCTGACATCACAAATAACAGGCGAATATTTAATGAAGAACATTGTTGAATCCCGGAATATTTTCACTTTCCTTGATAAAACAAAAGACGGCAAATATTATTGCAGGTCATTTTTTCCGCAAAGTTTCAAAGACTACTCATACCGCCAGAAAAACTGGACTGTGCTTTCAAAGAAGAAGATTTTCAAAAAATACAACGAAACAATTTTGTTGTATGACTATTATTCAGAAAAAAACAAGCGCTAAGAATACGTTTCTTCGTGTCGTTTGCGTTAGAGGAAATTATTAACACGCCACTTTCTCAACGAGTTTTTTTCTACAAATTCAAATTAAATACCTGTGGGTTTATGAATCAATCAGCTTTCCCCTACCCCAGATTTACCTTCCAGCCCAAAAGTCCTTTTCCCTCGCTGAAAAAAACAAGGGCCACTTTGTACATGGCCTTCCCGCTGACGGCAAATCGCTGTGAATATCCGTTCTCGTCAATCTGGGCGAGGGCTTCTTCTGCAACCTGCTCGAATGGCTGGCCTTTATCCATTTTGAACTCGAAGATAAAAACGCTGTCCTTTGAGGCCACAACAACATCGCTTCGGCCACAGACATTCTGCAGCTCTGAGACCACACGCCAGCCTGTCATGCGGAACATTAAATGCGTGACAGACTCGTAGTAGTTTTCGCACATGTCCTTTTTGACCACGGTGGGAAGGTCTGCGATGGCGGATTTGATGATGTTCAGCGCACGGTCCAAGTCGTGGAGTTCAAGGGCATCGCACAGATTTCCGATTGCAAGCCCCTTAAAATCCCCGATAGAACCTCGCCGTGAGTGATTTTGCTTGCAGCGAGGTTTTTACATTCCCCACTTCCCTATTTTCTACTTTTCTTTTTCACGAATTTTCATTATCTTTAAAACATGGATAACACAGATTTTCTTGAAATTAACGATATAACTTTTACCTACCCTGCTGTTGAGGGTGATCTGGATGAGAACGGCAAACAAATTGAACCCAAGCCGGTTTTTGAGCATTTTTCAGCCAAACTTCCAAAAGGATTCGTCAGCTTTGTCGGGCAGAACGGATGCGGTAAAACTACTCTCATGCTTTTGGCAAGCGGGCGCCTTACTCCCCAGAGCGGCACTGTTTCTCTTCTTGGGCAGAATCCTGCAAAACTCGACGACGAGCAAAAAAATCTCCTTGCTTCCGTGATTTATCAGAACATGGAATTTGAAACCGAAGACAAAGTTAGCGAGCTTCTTTCGTATGTTTATCAGAACGGCGCGCTCAAAGGCAGTGCAAAGGCAATCAACGAATCAACTGAAGGCGGAGACCTTCTTGGTGAGGTAATCGACGTTTTTGAGCTTAAAGATGTTCTTGACCACGCGCTCACCCATTTGAGCAAAGGCGAAATTCAGCGTGTTCTGCTTGCTTTTGGCATTTTGTACGGAAGCGCATCGCTTTTCATGGACGAGCCGCTTTTTGCAATGGAGCCCCATCAAAAAGAAGCTGCCCTCGCCTACCTCAAGGAATATGTTCACAAGACTGGAACGACGATTTACATTTCAATGCATGAGCTTGATTTAACCAAAAAGTATGCCGACACTGTTCTGCTCTTCTACCCTAACCGCGACATGGCACTCGGCACTCCAGAAGAAGTCCTCACCCGCGACGATGTAGAAAAGGCTTATGGTGTTCCGTATGCCATGCTTAAAGACCACGAAAATCTGAGCCGCGAATACCTCAACTCTCTGAGCCAGAAAAAATAAAAAAAATAGGCGCAAATTAAGCAGCTGCGGGCTTTCCGTGGTTCCGCGCTAACCGCGCTCCATTCAGCGTAAGCCATGCTGCACATGACTTACGCTGAACGCTACGCGCCACTACAATCCCGTGCGGTAATTTACTGGATTTGCCTGGGGAATGAAATGGCATTGTCATTATTGGTCTTGATCCGAAAACCTATCTTAAATCCTTAATGTCTGCACCAAGAGTTTTTAGAATTTCCCCGACAGTTTCTTTTGATATTCCAATAATCTTTAGTGTGATAATTCTTTTGCTTACGTCGCTTCCATCAGCTGTGATTACAGAGACAATCTTGCCGTTCTTGTCAGCGATTGCCTTACTGATTTTTGCAAGCTCGCCTGGATTATCGCTTACTTCGACTTCTGCGCGGACTCCCTCATATCTGAATCCGAACATGTCGACTACAGCCTTGAAAAGATCAGTCTTTGTAAGAATTCCCGAAAGAACCTCGCCGTCCATGACAATCAGGCTGGAAATTCCCTTCTCCGACATGATTTTTGCGGCTTCTTCAATTGTGGCATCCTTTTGAATCGTAATCGGGTGCGTTTTCATCACTTTTTCGACGGTGATTTTTGAAAGAAGATAGCTCAATTCGTAAATATCGAGCGTAGTCGCATTTGAAGGCATGGTTTTCTTTAAATCAGTCTTCGTAATAACGCCTATAAGTTTGCCAGAATCATCGAGGACAGGAACTTTTGTAATCTGTTCCCTGTCCATCATGTTTTTGACATTTGCAATCAACTCTTTTGGGTTGGTATAAATCGGGTTTTTGGTCATAAAATCGCGTACAATCATAAGCGCCTCCTGTTTCTTTCCTATATATGATAGCACACATTTTGGGAATTCAATAGGAATTTTTCATGCCAACAGCCATTTCCACATGGGAAGAACACTTACGCTTATGCCGTTGTAGTCAAGTTCTGCTTCTTCACTGTTGCTTAAAATCAGGCACTGTGCTTCTGGAATGAACTTCCGTAATTTTGCAAACGCATTAAGTTCACGTTCTTTTGTATCAAGATTATCCAGTGCGTTGTAACAAACCTGAATCGCAAGATTTTGCTTAGGCACATAAAAGTCTATCTCAACATTGCTTTCAAAATAATAGACATTTTCCGTTCCGTATCTTCGAATCAATTCAACGGCAACAAGATTTTCGAGCTGTGCTGTCTCTGAATTTATCGTAAGAAGCCCGAGCAGTCCTGTGTCCATAAAATAGTATTTTGGAGCAGTTTCTTTTTCCACAAGTTTTGCCGCATAATTTTGAATCGCAAACAACAGGTAAGCGTCGGTAACATAGCCGATGTAATTGATTACGGTCTGTTTTCCGATTGCAGAGCCTGCACTTTTCAGGATATTCGTAAGCCGTGAGAAAGAAAGAGCGTTCATAACAGATTCCGCGACTTTTTTAAGAATCAGGCGGAGCGCAAAATCATTGGTGATGTTATTTCTTGTAAGAATGTCGCCGACATAAATCGTCTGATAAATGCTGCCCAGATATTCGCGTTTGTTTCGAATTTCTGTAAGCTCCGGGAAAGCTCCGTATTTCACATACTGCTCATAAATCTTGAAAACATCAGCCTTATCAGAAGTGCTCATTGCCCTTGTGTAATCATTTTCTTTTCCCAGTGCACGGAGATACTCTGTAAACGAATACGGAAAAATCTGAACGACCATAAACCTTCCGCCAAGAGTTGATGCAATTTCACGGCTCAGCATTTTGCTGTTACTTCCCGTGATGTTGACCCGGTATTTCATATCCGCAAGCCGCCGCACGAACTTTTCCCAACCCGCGACATTGTGAATCTCGTCCAAAAAGATATAAGGCTTTTTATCTTTGCCAGCCATTTCAAGACCAATTTCGAGCATTGTGTTCAAATCCGCAGTTTCCGTTTCCAAAAGCCGCTCGTCCTCAAAATTTACATAAAGGATTTCGTTAAGAGACACGCCGGATTCCTGAAGTTTTTTTATCTGCTGATAGAGCATGTATGACTTCCCGGTCCGTCTTATTCCGACAAAGCAATAATTGACATTTTCTTCCAGTTCATAGGCACGCAGAATTCCAGGATTGGAGAGATACATTTCTTTCTGGTCGATGAGTATTTCTTTTAGAAAATCTCTGTTCATAGAAGGCCCCTTGTCTTACCGACAAGACAATTATAAGCCATTTTTGTTCTATACACAAGACAATATCAGGTAATTTTCGTTTTATGCGGAAGACAAAAATTCTGCATTTTCTCTTTTAGTAGAATCTACCATATGTTAGACTATATATCCAAAAGCAGACAAATATTTTCGCCGCATTTCTGCATTATATCCGAAGAAAGGTTTGAGACTTTTTCAATCAGTCGTGCCCTGTCAATTACGGTAATCTGAGGCGTAACGGCAACTGAATCTTTTGTAAGAGCTGTTTCATCAGCAGTAAGCAACATATGTGCCAAACGGAATGCCGAAATCAACCCACCATATCTCACCACGAATCATTCTTTGTAAGCTCCCGAATTGATTCCAAGCCTGCATTTTGCACAGATTCAAATTCATTAAATGCGTCAGGATTAGCTTTCATGAATGCATTTATGCGCTCTGAGACAGACTGCTGCTTTTTTTTGGCGTTGTAAATTGAATATAAATAGCCAACATAATGCGCGACTTCCTGCTGTGCTTCATATGGCAACGCATTTATCTGTTTTTCCAAAACTGCAAAAGGCATTCTGACACCTCCTTAACTTCAATATAGCACAGCATATTCGTTTTTTCAACAAAAGATTCACAAAGACATGTCCCCCCCCCAACACACTCACTCCCACCCGTGCGTTAACGCACTAAAAACCTGTGCGTTCACACTAACACTATCTTTTTGAAATCTGATATTTTTCTTAGAAAAGGGCGTATGCCTTTTGTACAAAATAATAAAGAGGTTTTATTATGAAAAAGATTTTCAAAACATTTGCAGTGCTTGCGGCGGTCGCGGCACTTGGATTTGGTTTCGTTTCTTGCGCAAGCGATGATGACAACGGCGGAAGTTCTGGTGGCGGAAACGGCGGTGGCGGAAACGGCGGACATAGTGTAACTCTTCATTTTGACAAAGGCATTCCGGGTAATAGCGTCATTGGCCCACAATATCTTAAAACTGGTGAAAAAGCGACAAGACCAAAAGACCTTGTTTATGATGGTTACATATTCGATAACTGGTACACTAATAAAGAATTTACTACGGTGTTTGATTTTGACACTCCGATTACCACAGACAAATCTGATGTGACTGTGTATGCAAAGTGGACTCTTGATCCTTCTTATGTAAACAACTGGACTCTCGAAATTACGGTCAACGACAGTACAGAAACTGTAAGTAATGATATTGATGCCGCACTGGAAAAAATTGGAGCAATTAGTGCCGACTCAACGATTAAGATTTCAGGTATGATTATTTCTGATTATGGCGACTCGGATAATAATCTTAGAAAAATTGAAGGTAAAATAAAGGATATACCTTCTTCATATACATATAATCTTGACTTGTCAGGACTTTCAATAAAAATTAGATCTGATATTAGTGCTAATTCTTATCTTGTTGATTATCACTTCATGTCAGGTGGGTTTAATGCAAATAGCTTAGAAAACATTAAAACCCTTAAAACACCAAAAGCTGGCAGCATAAATACTTATACTTTGTCAGAATGTACGGCAATAACCGTGACAAAAGGAACTGATGAGTTTTACTGTGGTCCTGCTCGAAATATTGAAAGCTTTACCTTTGAAGATGCAACGGGCTGGACTTATCATATCTACAATAATGCTGATACGAAAGGCAAAGTTTCTGATATAGAAGATATCACTGCATTTGTAAAAGAATGTGGCTGTTTAATCGACTTCAACCACTCAAATTAATAGGAGAAAACTATGGCAGAAATAAAAGACACCATTGACAACAAAGCTCTTAGAATAAACGCCCCTGTTGCAGTCAATAATCCGTCTTATGTCAGTTCTCAAAAGACCGCATACATAATCTGTGCTCCTGCGTACCACGGCAAGACGAACACTGTCTGCTACATCGCGGAAACGCTCCGCTCTTATTACGCTTCCCGTCAGGTTACGGCTGTTCTGAACGAAACGCTGCAAAAAGAAATCCTGCATGTTGCCATGATAGACGGTGATGTGAATAAGTGCATTGGATTTTCTTCAAAAGGCGATGAGCGCGAGAATACTTTGAACAGCGCTCTTTCGCTCTGCCTTTCATACAGCAAAATCATTGTGATTGCAGTCCGCTATGAAAAAAAAGGCGCGAGAGCCGGCATGGTGTCTGATGTTTCTAATCTCTGCCAAAGTTTCGGATATTCCGTGCAGAATATTCCGCTTTCAAAATTGCCTGTAGTTCCTGCAAATGGCGTACATCTGTCAGAAGCGAATCAGGTAATCAGCGGAATAAAGCAGATTATTCCGTAATCCTCAATCAAACAGTCCGTCTGAGCAATCAGGCGGACTGTGTTCCCATAATTCCCAAAAGTTAAAAATCATGTATAATCTTTCCATGTGCTATTCTGCAAATAGAATCCCCGTTTCTCCAATAAACACAATCCTCTTCTGTGTGATTGCGCAAATCATAAACCTTGCAGTCGCTTATATTTTCGGTGATATGCTTCATGTTCCGCTTTTTTTGGATACAATCGGTACGGTGGCGGTCGTTTTTTATGCGGGGCTTGTGCCATCTCTTTTGGTTGCAGGATTTTATAATGTGTTCCGGGTCTTGCTCATGGTTGCAATGGGAAATCCTGCCTATCCATGGGATATGATGTACTCCCTCTGCGGTCTTGCAATCGTTTTTTGCACATGGGTTTTCATCTATAAAAATTCTAATTTCCGTGGCGTAACGATTCTTACCGTCCTTTATCTGCTTTTGATTGTGCTTGTTTCATCATTTGCTTCAAGCCTGATTGGTGCGGGAATTGAAACTTCCCAGCGAATCATCTTTCACAATCAGATTTATTCAAATCCTGTAACGCTTTTTGTTCAGGCCTTTCTCGACGGCAACTTCGGGCTGTTTCTCGCATGTTTTATTACACGAATCCCGATTACAGTTCTGGATCGCCTTATCTGCACTTTCGCAGGCTGGCTTTTGTACCTAATCTTCAAAAAAATCCGCTTTCCGTGTTAGAATGAACTATGCCTAATCTTATTGATATGCCGCACCTTGCCAACGATGCCCAGGCTTTGTACAGAATCGTCCAGACTTTCATCCTGTTTTTTATCATCCTTTCAGTCGTGTTTTTTCTCGCTCTCGTTGCAATTATTGCCGTTTTAATCAAAATGCGGCTTGCAGATGACAGCCAGAAGGAAACTGCGAAATATGCCTCGCATGTGCTTAACGCGCAGGAAGAAGAACGCTCACGAATTTCCGCCGAACTTCACGACACCGTGGCTCAGGATTTAAAGGCAGCCGTCACTTTTTTAGAGAGTGACAAGCCAGTTTGTGAGACAAGAGACCTTCTTTTAAAGTGCATTACACAAATCCGCTCGATGTGTTATTCTCTTGTTCCGCCGGAGCTTTCGGGTCAGTCACTTTCTTCTGCCCTACATTCTTTGTGCTATAATTTTAAGAATAAAACAGGCTTTGAAGTTTCTTTTTTCTTTAAGGAAGAGGCTTCCCGACTTTTGGACTCAAACTTTCTTTCCGAATTGCAGAAACTTAGCATTTATCGAATCGTGCAGGAATCGCTTACCAACATTCAGAAACACGCCGGCACTTGTGAGGTTTCGGTTTTTGCCAGAAAAGACTATAAAAACGAACAGGGGGGGTATACTTATATATAGAAGATGACGGCAGGGGCTTCACCCCTGAAAATCTTTTGACCTCAGATAAATCTTCTCACTTCGGTTTAAAAGGAATGAAAATGCGTGCGGCTCAGACGGGTGGCACGCTTTCTGTTTTTTCTGAACCAGGCCTTGGCACAAGGATTCTGCTTTTTATTCCCATTGGAGTTTTTGAAAAATGAACAAGACTTTTTTTGTCGTAGAAGACCACAGCCTCATGAGGCAGGGAATCATGGGCTTTCTCGCGGAACATTCTGATTTTGAATGTATCGGTTACTCTTCAAATGCAAGGGATTTTTTTGACGCCATGCGCTCTCAGGATGAAAGTGGTCTTCCGTCCGTCCTGATTACTGATTTGAATATCGAAGGCAGCGTAGAAAACGGTCTTTCCTTGATTAAAAATTGCCGATCCGCCTTTCCGTCCGTAAGGATTGTGGTCTATTCCATGCATTCAGCCGGCAGCATTGTGAGCGGAGCCTTGGAAGCGGGCTGTGACGGCTTTGTTTCCAAAATGAGCGACGAAGCGGAACTCAAAAACGCCCTTGAAAATGCCGTTCTGGGAAAGCGTTATGTTGATCCGGAAATTGCCCCGAATCTCGTTACTTTTGAAAAAACCCTCTCCCAGTTCACTCAGCGCGAAAACGAGATTCTCCGCCTGATTTTGCAGAATAAATCTAACGTTCAGATTGCAGAAGAGCTTGGAATTAACAAGCGCACTGTCGAAAATTGCATCAGCCGCATTTACAACAAGACAGGCTTTTCAACCCACAAGGAGCTGATTGCAAGTTTCGGAAGCGGAGATTTTTAGCATTTGGGCGCTACGGCTTCGCCGTCGGGCTTTCCGCACTTCCGCTATCGCTCCATACCGCAAGCGGTACGCCTGCGGCGGTGCTCCAATCCCTAGCGCTTTAGCCGCCCAAATATGCCTTTTTGACGCTCTCGTCGTGAATCATTTCTTCTGAATTGCCAGAAGCCGAAACTTCTCCTGTCTCAAGAATGTAAACGCGGTTTGCAATGCTCATCGCCTTGAATGCGTTCTGCTCAACCAGAAGAATCGTAGTTCCGTCCTTGTTGATTTTCTGAATGATGTCAAAAATTTCATCAACCAGAATCGGTGCAAGCCCCATACTCGGCTCATCCAGAAGAAGCAGTTCAGGCTTTGACATGAGGCCCCGCCCCATTGCAAGCATCTGCTGCTCGCCGCCGGAAAGGGTTCCTGCAAGCTGTTTTGCACGCTCGCGCAATCGCGGGAAAAGTTCGTAGACATGCTCCAAATCGGCTTTAATCTGAGCCGTGTCGTTGCGCAAGTACGCGCCCATTTCAAGATTTTCCTTGACAGTAAGGTTTGCGAAAACCCGGCGACCTTCAGGAACGTGAATCAGTCCCGCTTTTACGATTTTGTCCGGATTGGTGTTCGTGATGTCTTCGCCCTTGAATGTGACGCTTCCGCTTTGTTTTTTAATCAGGTTTGAGATTGAATGAAGAGTTGTCGTCTTCCCTGCTCCGTTCGCGCCAATCAGCGAGATAATTTCACCTTTTTTGACATCAAAACTGATTCCTTTGAGTGCCAGAATTGAGCCGTAAGCGACCTTCAAATCTTTTACTTCAAGCATGTTTTCATTCATAATTTTCTCCTCAGTTAAATTTCTCACAGATAGGAAGCGTTAAAAAATTGCACGAGGTGCAATTTTAGCGAGTCTCCCGAAGAGCTATGCTCGTAGGGCCACAGAGGTCACAGAGCATTTTTTTGAAATACAAAGTTTTATACCTCAAACTTGTTTATTTTTACTACATGACTGAGAAATATAGCTTCCCAGACTTTTTACTCTCTGTGCTCTCCTTAGCTCTGTGAGGAATTTTTATTTCCCGCCCGCTGCCTCTCTCCGCGCTCGAAGCACAGCTTCGAACGAGACTCGCTAAAAACTCGTCTCACGAGTTTTTTCCCGCTTATGCGGGCCGCTCGCTACCCAAATACGCTTTTATAACCTCAGGGTTCTGCTGAATTTCTTCTGGTTTTCCGCTTGCCAGCACCCGTCCGTAGTTCAATACATAAAGCCGCTCGCAAATTCCCATGACCAGCTTCATGTCGTGCTCAATCAAAAGGATTGTGAGGTGGAATTCCTTGCGGATAAAGGAAATAAGTTCCATGAGTTCCTTTGTTTCCTGAGGATTCATGCCGGCTGCCGGTTCATCCAGAAGCAAAATCTGCGGCTGACTTGCAAGGGCACGGCAAATTTCAAGCTTTCGCTGCTCGCCATAAGGAAGATTTTTTGCAAGTTCGTTTTCTTTTTCTGAAAGGCCAAAAAGCTTTAGAAGTCTTCTCACCTGATTCGTCATCATCTCTTCGTCCTTGCGGAATTTTGGCGTTCGGAAGAGAATGTGAAGCGGATTTGCCTTTCGCTGGGCGTGCATTGCGATGCGAACATTGTCAGCTACAGTAAGGTTTCCGAAAAGGCGGATATTCTGGAAAGTTCGCGCGATTCCGATTTTGTTGAGCTGAGCCGGTGACATTTTGTTTACGATGTGAATCCGGTTCTTTTTGTCAGTGTAGGTAATCTGGCCGCTGGTTGGTGTGTAAACGCCTGAAAGCATGTTGAAGACAGTTGTTTTGCCGGCTCCGTTGGGGCCGATTAAGCCAACAAGCTCGCCTTTTGCAAGCTCCATGTTCAAATCACTGACGGCACGCAATCCGCCGAATACAATCGAAATGTCGGAAGCGATTAAAATAGGTCTGTTTTCGCTCATTTGTCGCCTCCTTTTGTTGATTCAACTTTCGCAAGTTTTTTAGCCTTTATCTTTTTGATAAGCCCAGGAATACCGTCCCAGCATTTGATGAAAGAAAGTTCCTTCATGCCGAGCAATCCCTGCGGACGGAAGAGCATTACGAGAATCAAAATGACCGGATACAAAAGCAGGCGGTAGTTTTGCATGAAACGCAAGAATTCCTGCATGTAAGTGAGTACGAATGCCGCGATGACCGAGCCTGTGATACTTCCCATGCCGCCCAAAACTACGAAAATAAGGGCGTTGATTGAGTTATTGAAAGAGGCAAGCTCCGGCTTGATAAGACCGATGAATGGAGCGTAAAGGGCTCCGCCGATTCCGCCGATGAATGCACCTGCGACAAAGCCAATCATTTTGTATTTGAAAACGCTGACACCGTTTGAGTTTGCCGCAATTTCGTCTTCGCGGACTGCCATGATTGCTCGGCCGTAGCTTGAACGCAGGAAGTTCTGCAAGAAGACGATAATCAGAACGAGCGCTCCGATGATTACCAGGTAAGAAAGGCTTGGACCCCAGTCAAGGCTGTCTCGCAGGAAGGAGAATTTAAAACTCTTTCCGTTGGGGCCGCCTGTTATTCCTTTGAGATTGACAAGAACGACGCGGATAATTTCACCGAAAGCGAGCGTCACGATTGCAAGATAGTCGCCTTCAAGCTTGAGGGTAGGGAAGCCAATCAAGAATCCCAGAAAAGCCGCAACGAGTGGGGCAATAATCATAGCAAGCGGAAGAGGAATACCTGCATCTTGAGCCAGAATCATCGTCATGTAAGCACCGACTGCCTCAAACGCACACTGTCCGAGAGTGAGCTGGCCTGTGATTCCGCTGACGACATTGACGGAAATTGCCATAATCGCGTTAACTCCAGCCAATGTAATGACATAAGCCGTATACGCGTTGATAAGATTTGCACGAATCAGCAAAAAAGGCACGAAAATCGCAAAAGCCGCAATTCCCGTTAGAATCAAAGTGTTTCGGGTCTGTATGTTTTTCAAAGCAAAAAATCTCCTTTATATTAGAAAAAATGCACGCGCGGGATTGTAGGGGCGGCGAAGCCGTTACCGCGCTGGTTGAGCGGAGTCGAAACCGACGCGGTAATGAAGCGGAAGCAGAACCCCGGAAAGCCCGTAGCCAGTTGATTCGCGCCTAAACTTTAACACGCATCTTTTTGCCCAGAAGGCCTGCCGGTTTAACCAGCAAAATCAGAATCAGGATACAATATGAAATTGCGTCGGCGTACTGCGGGGCAGGGAAGTAGGCTTTTACCATTGTCTCCGCGATGCCAAGAATCATGCCGCCGACCATTGCTCCCGGAATTGAGCCGATTCCGCCAAGAACGGCCGCAACGAATGCTTTGAGTCCAGGAATATAGCCCATCATCGGGTCAATCTGCGGATAAGCCGTTGCATAAAGAACGCCGCCAGCACCAGCGAGAACCGAACCGATTACGAATGTGAGCGTGATGATTCGGTTTACGTTGATTCCCATGAGGCTTGAAGCGCCCATGTCAAAGGAAACGGCCTTCATCGCCTTTCCGACTTTTGTGTAATTTACTATATAATTGAGAATAATCATGAGGGCCGCACTCAAAACGATTACGACTACCTGAATGTTCGAGATTGAGACAAGCCCCCAGTTGAAGTTGACCGTTGCCATAGTTGGGTACTGGCGTGGGTTTGGACCGACAAAAGGAAGAACCCGCATGAGATTCTGCAAAATAAGCTCGATTGCGATTGCCGTGATAAGAGAGTTGAGGCGTGGGGCAGAACGCAAGGGACGGTATGCGACGCGCTCAATCAAAATAATCAAAAGCGCACAAGTGACCATGGCCGCAACAAATGCGAGGCTCATTCCGAGTGCGGTTGTACCCAGAGCCGTGAGCACGAAATAGCCAGCGTAGGCTCCAATCATCATTACATCGCCGTGTGCAAAGTTAATCAGCTTGACGATTCCGTAAACCATCGTGTAGCCAAGCGCAATCAGTGCGTAAATGCTTCCGAGTGAAAGACCGTTCACGAACTGCTGAATAAAAATAGAAGTCGAGTTCAATGTGTTCTCCAAAAAACTTTTTTCTCTTCTATTATAAAGGTTATTCACCGAACTTTTCAATTAGTTCTTTATGGCCTTTGGTTCCAGTTTTTTCAAAAATGCGGGAGAGATAATTGTCAACCGAACGTGGCACAATGTTCAGTTCTTCGGCAATCTGGGCTTTAGTCTTGCGTTCAAGGAGTTTTTTCAATATTTTCTGTTCTTGTTTTGTGAGCCCGTCGAGCATGGTTTTGTATGTGATTAGCGGAGAAACAAGATTCTGCTGAACGAAAGTCTGTCCAGAAAGAATGTCGTTGATTGCGCAAAGAAGAATTGTTTCTGGAGCAGATTTTTCCACGAAACCGTGTGCTCCAGCTTCAAGCGCAAGCGAAAGGATGCCAGGCTTTGCGTACATCGAGTAAACAAGAATTTTAATGCTGGGAAATTTTACCCGAATTTCTCTGAGAAGTTCCAGGCCGCTTTCTTTTCCCAAAAATAAATCAAGAATCAGAATGTCGGGGAGCGAGCCAGAATCTGAAAGTTCTGAAAGTTTTTCAATTGTTTCGGCTTTCCCGAATGCAAAACCAGAGCAAAAAAAGCCCTCTTTTGATTCAAGAAGTTCCCGAATTCCTAAATTAGTGAGCGTATGGTCTTCAACTACAAAAAATTTTTTATCAGAGAGCATGTTCCTTCCTATATGGCAGACTTAAAAATGCTGATTTGAGTTCCGTCGCCGCAAATTGAATTGACCGTGAACTTTGCTCCGATTAAATCAGCCCGTTTTTTCATTCCTTTGATGCCAAAATGATTTTTCGAGTCAACTTTTTCAGCGTCAAAACCTTTTCCGTCATCACTTATGAAAATGTAAAGTCCTTTTTCCTCGCTGCCATTCTCGTTCCGAATCAGAGTGACGACTTCACCGGCTCCGGCATGTTTTAAAACATTGGTAAAAGATTCCTGCACGATTCTGTAAAGATTTAGCGCCTCATCTTCGCTCAAAAAAGAAGAATCCGTGCCTTCCAGAACCGAAATTCGAAAGTCAATTCTGCTTTTTTCTTTAAATTCAGTGCAGAGATTGGCAATCAGGCTTGCAAAGGTATTTTTAGTGATATCTGGCGGGGCAAGATTGTAACTCATATTCCGTACTTCCAGAAGCGATTTTTCCAAAAGCTCGGTAATTTTGGGCAAGTTTTGTGCGGCATCATTTTTTTCTGAAAGATTTTTACAGTAACGCAGGTCCTGAGCCACAGTGTCGTGAAGTTCCCGTGCAATCCTGGCTCGCTCTTCTTCCTGCCCGTGAATCGTGTACAAAAGGTATTCGTTTGAGGCATGAAGATTTTTGCGTGAAAGCAGGAATCGAATCGACAGAATTACTCCCAAAACAATCAGGACGAAGAAAACAATGTCAAACACGAGAAAATATGTGGTGTATTCGTGGAGAATCGACTCCAGCTCGGAAATTTGTTGTGCTGGAGTCATATCACCTTCTTTCTAAAAATCGTTCTGCAAGCTTGTAAATTCCGAACCCGGCGAAAGTGGAGAGAAGCCTGTCCAAAAAAGAAATCGGAATTTGACCGAGAATGCATGAGGCAAGCAGGCTGAACCTCTGGTGAACGAAACTTTCCGTGAATTTTTTAATCGGATTCATCAAATCAGGAACATTACGATACTTCAAATGAAAATAATCAATGATTCCGCCTGAAATAATTGTGCAGAACGAGGACAAAAGCACAATCAGTACAAGATAAAGAATAGTGACGGCGGGGCTTATTCTGAGTTCTTCCTTACGGCGGGCGATGACCCATGTCGAAAAGACAATAAGAAGCCCGCAGATTGCATACAAGAAGATAAATGGATCACCCTCGCCCCTGAGCACCCAAATAAGCGAATTTATCAGATTGTAGCCGAGAGAAACACAAAGAGCGGGAACAAGCCCCAGATAAAAGGTCACTGCAACAGTAAAAATTGTGTCAAAAAAGAGCGGAATACGGAGCGTGTTACAGAAAAGGAACACAGCTAGAAGGTTCAGAATTTCCGCGACAATGCAGATGGCGATGATTTTGGGGAGAGAGTGCATGCGAGAAAGTATAACATAAATATTGAAATCTTTCACTTTACTCATAGAAGGTGAAAAGAAAGCTGGGCTCCGCCGAAGCGAAGCCCCTGACTTGCAATTGTTGATTAGTAGTATCTGTCTAAGGCAATTTCACCATCTATGCTTAATATTTTCCCATCTGAGGAAATTGTATAAGACATAACGACTTCCTTGCTTCCGTCAGAAGGGATAAGTGTCAGTTCTTTTTTAGCTTTATTTTGTGTCCATTTTCCAACATATTCACAAGATGCACCTAACTGAGAGATTTCATTTTCAGAAACATTTTTTTTAGTCAAAACTTTTAAAACTTCACCAATAGAATAAAGCTTATCGTAGATTATAAAACAACGTCCATCTTCTTTAAAATAGAAGCCTGCTATACACTCATCAATGTCATCTCTTGCACAATAGGCATGTCCAGAAAAATCATCGGGTGCTTGTTCTGCAAACGCAACTGTGCCGCAAATAACCATCATAAACAAAACAAGTACAAACTTTGTGACCAATTTTTTTGATTCGAATTTCATTTAATTCTCCTTATAAAAATAAAAAATTGAATGTTTTACAGGAAATTTCTTGCAATAATAATTGCTGCGATTACAGCTATGACTATAACGGGCAACCACAAAAAGAATTTGCGTAATTTCTGAATTTTTCTCGGGAGAGGAACAAACTTGATTGTAATTCCGATACCAGTACCAAGAACAAGCGAGAAAATCAATGCCCAAATCGGGAAGTTACTAACTGAATATTTTGTAGCGAAAGGCAGAGCAACTACAGCAGACCAGCCCAAATAAGGTGCAACAAACGGAAGAACTTTAGTTAGAATCCATGTCACTACAAAATTCCATAAGTCTCCCTGAACACTGGAACTGCCACTGCTAGAGCTTGAGCCGCCAGAGTTTTTTTTCGCTTTGTCATAATCGGCTTTTCCTTTGTCATAACATGCTTTGCTACAATACTTCCAGTCATTCGTACTGTCACCATCGAAGCCTCTTGAATCCGGGCGAGAACGCGTATACTTTACTTCACCCATCGGAATTGATTGACCACAGTATGCACAAGTTCCACCTAAACTTCCCATAATAATACTCCTTTTTTAAGTTTTGTTTTTTTATATTTATATTCTACCCCCGAAAATTTTTTTTGTAGTGAGTAATTCTTCATAAAAAATGGTGAAAAATTCACAGGAATATTGTGAAAAATGTACTTTTACTGATATTTATGGCTATTTTACTTGCTTTATGGCTAGATATATACTAGAATCAAATTGTGGAAAGGAGGTGCCTATGTGCAGGGCAACGATTTACGATGCCAGGAACAATTTTTCGGCTCTGGTTAAAAAGGCTGAGGGTGGCGAACCAGTGGAGCTTACCCGGCACGACAAACCAGTGGCTGTAATTATCAGCTACGAGGAATACGAAAAGCGAGGCAAAAAGAAGAGTTTTTTTGAGCGATGGGAAGAAACTCGCAAAAAATATGCGGATGTTTTTTCTGACCCGACTTTTGAAGGGATTCCGATTCCAGAAGATGAATATCCGGATGAAGCTTATGAAAAAAGAATCAGAGAAATGTGGGGGTAAAAATGGGAAACGTTTATTTGCTTGATACTAACGTAATTTCAGAATTTGCAAAATCAATGCCTAATCAGCATACTTTGGAAATGATAAAAGAGCATGAAGATATGTGTGCGATTTGCTCAACGGTTTGGGAAGAAGCGGTTTATGGTTATGAGTTAATGCCAGAAGGTAAGCGAAAAAATGCTGTTTTGGATACAATACTAGATATAAAAGAATCTTACGACATTCTTCCTTACGATGACTTTGCCGCCAAAATTTGTGGTGAAATTCGTGCAAAGTGTAAAGAGGCTGGAAAGCCGGCACCATTTTACGACAGCCAGATTGCTGCCACAGCGATTGCAAATGGAATGGTTTTAATCACCCACAACACCGAAGACTTCGCTGCACTCTGCGAAAACTCCATGCTAAAAGTAGAAGACTGGTGGGGGTAAAAAAAATACCCGCAAGACAAAACTTGCGGGTTCACGTCGTGAAGTTCGACTACGGATTTACAGTTGTGTTATAAACTGTTGTGAGTTTTCCGTCTGAACCTTTTACAAGCTCAACGATAACTGCACCCTTAACCGGGTTGTGCTTTTCGTTGAATGTGAGGTGGCCTGTAACGTAGTCGCCGTCGGTTGCTTCGAGAGCTGCACGAACTGCTTCGCTGTCTGTTTTGCCAGCTTTGAGGATTGCGTCCTTGAGCATGTAAACTGAGTCATAGCCCAAAGCTGCGAAAGCTGTTGGTGTAAGGCTGTATTTTGCCTTGTAGTTTGTTACGAAATTCTGAACTTTTGGCTCTGTTGAGTCAGCTGCATAGTGATTTGAGTAGAATCCGTTGAGAACTTCGTCGCCAGCGTTTTCTGTAAGGCCGTCCCATCCGTCAGCACCAACGATTGGTGTGTTGATTCCCTGAGCACGGAGCTGTTTTACGATGAGAGCGACTGTTGAGTAGTAATCCGGGAGGTAAACTACATCCGGGTTTGCGTTCTTGATTTTTGTGAGCTGAGCGTTGAAGTCTTTGTCGCCGGTTGAGTATGTCTCGATTGATACGAGTGAACCTCCATTTGACTCGAAAGCTGCTTTGAAATTCTCTGTGAGGCCAACTGAATAATCATTTGAAATATCGTAGAGAATAGCTGCTGTTTTTGCACCCAAGTTTGTTGCTGCGAATTTACCGCCGACAACACCCTGGAACGGGTCATCATAGCAAGTGCGGAATACGAAATTTCCGGCTTCTGTGAGTTTTGGAGCTGTTGCAGCTGGAGCAATCTGAATTACTTTCTGAGCCTGAGCGAGCGGGCTGATTGCGATTGCACAACCTGATGTGAGTGAACCGAAGATAAATTTTACGCCGTCTTTTGTAACGAGCTTTTTATAAGCAGAAACTGATTTTTCTGCAGCACCTTCATCATCCTCAGCAATGAGTTCGAGTTTCTGACCGTTGACTCCACCTGCAGCATTGATTTCGTTTACTGCAAGTTCAATACCGTTTTTACAGTCACCGCCATAAACAGCGTAAGGACCAGAGAGTGGGCCGATTGAGCCGAGTTTGATAGCCGCGCTTTTTGAGCCACAGCTGATTAAAGATAATGCAACGACAGAAAGTGCCGCAATGCTTTTTACCATTTTCATCTTATTCCTCCAAGATTTTTTATGAAGGTAATTTTAATGAAATGTGCAATCTTTGTCGATAAGTGCAAATGTTGCGGTTTTGTCGATTTGCCTGCAACAAAAGTTCTAATTCTTGCTTATTCGATTATGATATAAGTTCTTTGTGCGTTATCGATGTTCTCAGTATTGAAATTTAACGTGACTGTTGTTTCATCTTCAATTGCAGAACTTACCGTTCCAACATTCACAAGACCAATTCCATAGGGACGCAAATCCTGCTGTGTGTTATATGTATAGCAAACCGGACCATCGAATGAATAATAGGAACGTGTTTGTGGTTTTATTTTCCAATAATAATTTGGTAAAAGTGATTTTAGATTCCATAAGTCAATCGCATCAAGTGGATAATCATAATCATCACAAATAAATTTTTCTCGCAAATCTGAATCATCCTGCGTAACTTTTTTGTTGAATCCATAATCTTCTTTTTGAATGACACAAGCTGCGGTGTAATCTCTCAGCATTTCAGTGATTGAAACTCCAGCCGCATCTTGAATTGATTCAATATTTACGGAAGCGTTTGTTGAAAGCCGATTGATGAAGGAAATTCCGCCATAATTGCGTGTCGCCCAAGCCCCGAAAGCGTAGTTATTTGCATAGGAATAATATACATTGTTTCCGCCAGTTTTATATTCGAGCCCAACCGCATAATAATTGCGACAGAACAGAGGAAGCCGCTGCCATGGCGTATCTTCATCGGTAAAATCTTCTGGATAAAGCTTTTTGAAGTAATCTTTCATTATATCTTCACAAAGCATTGATTTCATTTCATTGTACCAGGTTGAAGAAGTAAGTCTCGTTGAATTGAACGTAGATATCGTTTTTGTGTTAAAATCAATCATGTGCTGAAATTCATGCGCAAGAGTCGAAAGAACCGTACACGTCTCATTAGCTGAATAATACGCATCAATATAAATATACTTGCCTGAATTTGAATATAGGGTTACACCTGCCGTGTATTGATGATAAAAATCTTTTGAATGGAAGTATCCAAGCATGCCATTTGTTAAGGTTTTGCCATCCCCACCAATATCATGAATTACAATGTTGACCTTTGTTCCTGTGTCGCTGTATTCATCCATATTAACCGTCCCTCCGTAATAAAGAAGCTGGTCTGATTCATCACCGAAAACCTTTTTTACCATTGGATAAACTTTGTCAAAACATTCTGCAATTTTGTGCACAATTTCTGAATTGACTTTCTGTGTAGTTTTTACAAAGTCACCTTCAGTCCAATAAGTTGTGTCGTCTTTATCACCGACAACCCAAACATAACAATTTTCGCCCACAGCCCTGAGAGTGGCAATTTTTTCTTCAAATTGTTTTATGTCATTATCCTTATCAACGTAAATTTTTTTTGTGGTTTCATTTTCAACCGGTATAATTTTTGACACTTGATTTTCGGAACCGTTATCCGCCGCTCGTTCCGGGAATTGTTCAATAGACGGCAGATTTGCATTAAGATCGAGGCTTACACATGAGAATGAAGGACTCAAATCAACAGCTTCTCTTGATGCCGTACTTTCTGAAAGTGAAATATTTTTTACTGAACTGATATAACGCGTATATTTAGCAGAAATAGCAATCTTTGTAGGATTTGTCTTAGTGAACCAGATTTTTTGCCCATTTTTCAGCCCTGAAATTTCCATTTGAGACGCATCGACAGGAACTTCGATTATATTTGGAGAAGAGGAGGGGTTGTATTCAGCCGTGCAATTTCTTGCAGCTTCTATTAACTTTCCGCTATACCCTGTGTCAGGTTCAAAAGTTTTTTGAGGCTCTTTCACCTGATCCATTATGTTGTTGCACGAAGTAAACAATACAAGGGCAAACGCAAGAACTGTTTTAAGCAGCTTTTTCATAGTTACCTAATTCTATAATAAATAGTATAATTCATTTTACAACAAAACAAGGAAAAATACATGAATATCTGCCTTTTTAATTCAGAAGAAATTAAGAATTCTCTCAAAAAAAATGACGAGCGTGCAAAACATATAATCAAAGTTCTTCACAAAAAAGAAGGCGACACTTTTGACGCAGGAATAATAGGCGGGGCAGCAGGCATTGCCACAATTACAAAAATTTCCGAAGACGGCGAAATTTCTTTCTCTTTTGAGCCGAAATCAACTGGTAAAAAACTCTATCCTCTCACGCTGATTATCGGATTCCCACGCCCGATCCAGCTTCGCAGGCTTTTGCGTGACGTGGCTGGGCTTGGCGTACAAAAAGTAATTCTCTGCGGCACTGATTTGACCGAAAAATCTTACCTTGAATCGAATGTTGTTAGCGACGGAAGTGCATATCAGATGCTTTTGGACGGCACTGCTCAGGCAGCAAGCACTCATGTTCCGGTTCTTGAAGTGGCAAAATCACTCGACGAATTGATATCGAATGGTACGGAATGGGAATTGTCTTCGAAAATTGCTTTGGATAACCGGCGGGCAAGTGGAAGCCTGCATGACTTTTTGATGCATGAAGGTGCTCATTCTGTTATTGCGGCAATTGGTTCGGAACGCGGTTGGACGGAGCGGGAGAGAGACTTGCTTGAAAAAGCCGGATTTTCACTCTGTTCAATGGGAACCCGTGTTCTCCGAACAGAGACAGCAGCAACCGTGGCCAGCTCAATAATTCTTGACGCAATGGGATTCTTGAATTAGCCGTTTCAAATCGGGACATTGCTTCATTCGTCCGATTTTATTTGACATCCAAGAATGATTTTTATAATATTATTTTTGCAAGTATCCTTAATGGTCGATTAGCTCATAGCGAACGGCACTGCCTTGCAGGGCAAAATCGCACGAGGTGCGATTTTAGTAAGTCTCGTCAAAATCTATGATTTTGGCGTGGTAGAGCGCTTCCGCGGTTCGAGCACAGCTCTCCCCGAGACTCGCCTAAAAACTTGTCTCACAAGTTTTTTCGCCTTCGGCGACCGGCTCCCTTCCGCGGTTCGAGCACAGCTCTCTCCGAGACTCGCCTAAAAACTCGTCTCACGAGTTTTTTCGCCTTCGGCGACCGGCTCCCTACCTTCACACGGCAGGATTTTTTGCAAGTATCCTTAATGGTCGATTAGCTCAGTGGTAGAGCGCTACCTTCACACGGTAGATGTCACTAGTTCGATCCTAGTATCGACCATTAAGGATATTTTTTTGTCTTTCAGCATTTTTCTATTTAAAATAAAAAAACTTCGACATCCATGTCGTGACGAGAATTTCTACGAAATTCTCGCGGATTTGCTGTCTTTTTTCCGCCTCCATGCGGGCATTGTTCTTTAAAACAAAAAAATCCGCTCTTGAAACAAGAGCGGTATCTGCTGTTTTATGCAGCTATTAGGCTTAGCGGAGCAAGCTCAATACAGACTGTGACTGCTGGTTTGCCTGAGCGATCATAGCTGTTCCTGCCTGCTGGAGGACCTGGTTCTTTGTGAAGTCTACCATTTCCTTAGCCATATCAGTATCACGGATGCGTGACTCAGAAGCCTGGAGGTTCTCAGCACCGATGTCGAGACCAACTACTGTTTTCTCGAGGCGGTTCTGGTAAGCACCGAGGTCTGCACGCTGTTTGTTAATCTTTTTGAGAGCTTCGTCCAAAGTACCGATTGCGCGGTTAGCTTCATCTGGAGTCTCGAGAGACATAATCTGCTCATTACCAACATTGCGGAGACCGAGAGCACCAGATGTCATTGTACCAATGTAAGCCTGGATGCGCTGATCCATGTTTGCACCAACGTGGAACCACATTGAAGCTGTAACTGAGTTCTCACCTGTTGAGCGAGCGAAGCGTCCTGTCAAGAGGTTCATGCCGTTGAACTGAGCCTGAGAAGCGATGCGGTCAACCTCAGCGATAAGAGCTGAAACTTCAACCTGAATCTGCATTCGGTCTTCGTCTGTGTAGATACCGTTTGAAGACTGAACAGCAAGCTCACGGATGCGCTGAACGATGTCAGTTGTTTCCTGGAGGTAGCCTTCAGTTGTCTGGATGAATGAAATAGCATTCTGAGCGTTCTCAGAAGCTTTGTTCATACCACGAATCTGAGCTCTCATTTTCTCAGAAACAGCAAGTCCAGAAGCGTCATCACCAGCACGGTTAATTTTCATACCTGATGAAAGTTTTTCCATGTTCTTGGTGTTATTCAACTCTGTGAGACCTGTTGAACGCTGTGCAAACATTGCACTCATGTTGTGATTAATAACCATAGTTTATCTCCTTATATCACTATCTGGTTTTTAACGACAGGTCTTCGTTCTGAAACCTGTTGCCTTTTTTGTTAGGCGCCCACCCATTGGAGTTTGTGCCCTACAGTTATAATTTCGGAGTTTGAAAAATTTACTTAAGCGAAATTTGCAAAAAATTTTAAGTTTTTTTAGATTTTTTTTGAAAAATACACGTATAATTCTTTATAAAGACAAAAAAAGCCGCATCCTGCGTGAAGATACGGCTTAAAAATTCAGATTATAATGAAAATGCGGAATTTTATTTTCCGAAGATTGCGCTTGCAAGTTTGCCGATTGGGTCAAAATCAAGAAGAAGAATATCAACTGCAAAGAATACAGCGAATCCCACAGCAGCGATGAGCAAAAGGATTGCAATTCCGATAATCATCTGAACTGCAATTGGGAGTGAATCAAATCCCGAAGTTTTATTTGCTGGAAGAGTATTTGAAGCCATAAAGATACCTCTCAAATTTAAATTTTACAATATTATAATAAGAGCAGTCTTTTCCGTTCACAATAGAAAAAAACGACATCTATTTGAATAATACGCTGATTTATACTATTATATGTGCCGGAGGATACTATGCTCTTTACCCCTGTTGAAATTCAAGAAACTGTTAATATGTTTTTGCGCCACAAACTCGACGTGCGCTGTATCACAATGGGAATTTCCCTTTTGGATTGTGCTGATTCTGATTCCAAAAAAGCAAATCAGCGGATTTACGACAAAATCATGCGAAAAGCCGGCAACCTTGTTAAGGTCGGTCAGGATATTGAAAAAGAGCTTGGTGTTCCTATCATCAACAAACGAATTTCCGTCACGCCAATCGCGCTTGTAGCGGGGGCCAGCGAGGCAAAGTCTTATGTCGAATATTGCAAAACTCTGGACAAATGTGCCCACGAGCTTGGAATCAACTTCATCGGCGGATTCTCGGCTCTGGTTCAAAAAGGAATCACTCCTGCAGACCGAATCCTGATTGATTCAATCCCGGAAGCACTTGCAACAACTGATTTCGTATGCTCCAGCGTAAACGTAGGCTCAACAAAATCTGGAATCAACATGGACGCCGTAAAACTCATGGGCGAAACCATCAAAAAAACTTCCGAAGCAAGCGCTCACTGTGCAGTAAACGGCTGCTCAAAGCTCGTCGTATTCTGTAACGCCCCCGAAGACAACCCTTTCATGGCAGGCGCATTCCACGGACCAGGAGAAGCTGACAGCGTAATCAACGTGGGCGTTTCCGGCCCTGGCGTAATCCTTGCCGCAGCCCGCGAATACAAAGGCCGCCCGATTAACGAGCTTGCAGAAGGCATCAAAAAGATGGCTTTCAAAATCACCCGCTTGGGTCAGCTCGTAGGAACAGAGGCCGCAAACCGCCTGGGCGTCAACTTCGGTATTCTCGATCTTTCACTTGCCCCAACTCCGGCTGTAGGCGACTCAGTTGCCCGCATCCTCGAAGAAATCGGTCTTGAAGGAGCCGGCTGCCCGGGCACTACGGCGGCACTCGCAATGCTCACCGATATGGTCAAAAAAGGCGGCGTAATGGCTTCAACAAGTGTGGGCGGTCTTTCCGGCGCATTCATCCCGGTTTCAGAAGACGAGGGCATGATTAACGCAGTCAAACAGGGCTCAATCTGCCTCGAAAAGCTTGAGGCAATGACAACAGTCTGCTCTGTCGGCTTAGACATGATTGCAATCCCAGGCGACACACCTGCAACAACAATCTCCGGCATCATGGCAGACGAATTTGCAATCGGTATGGTCAACAACAAGACAACCGCAGTCCGCCTGATTCCGGCACCTGGCAAAAAAGCAGGCGAATGGATTGAGTTCGGCGGATTGCTTGGCGGCTGTCCTGTAATGCCAGTAAGCAAGTTCAGCTGCGCAGACTTCATCAACCGAGGTGGCCGTATCCCGGCACCAATTCACTCATTCCGTAACTAGGATTTCTCACAGAGGGCACAGAGTCCACAGAGAGATTTTTTGCAAAACAAAACTTTATACCTCAATCTTGTTTTCACTGCTAACTTGATTGAGGTATTAAATTTCTTATACAACAGACTCTCTGTGCCCTCTTTAACTCTGTGAGGAATTTAAAAATCATGACAAATAAGCAGCTTCTTGGCGGTTTTTACAAAACACTTTTCTCGATTGCGATTCCAATAATCTTGCAGAATCTTTTGCAGACTTTCGTGAACATGATTGATACCGTCATGGTCGGGCGGCTTGGTTCGGTGGCGATTGCGAGCGTCGGCCTGGGAAATCAGATTTTCTTCCTGCTCAACATGGTCACATTCGGCGTTTCTTCGGGCTGTGCAATTTTTATCTCGCAGTTCTGGGGAGCGCAGGATTTTAAGGGAATCCGAAAGACTTTTGGCATCATGCTCACGCTTTGCTTCGGCTTTTCACTGATTTTTCTGGCGGGCGGGTCTATGATTCCGGACAAAATTCTCCGCCTTTACACAAACGACGAGGCCGTAATAAACGAGGGCGTCCAGTATCTCAGACTTGTCTCGCTCTGTTATCCATTGTTCGCGATTTGTTTTTCGTGCCAGATGACATTCAGAAGCACTGAGCGGGTCATCCTGCCCATGGTAACGACCGCAGTTTCCTTTGTAACGAACATTTCCCTCAATTATCTTTTGATTTTCGGCTTTGCTCCGCTTTCAATCCCGCGGATGGGCGTTCGAGGCGCGGCTCTGGCAACGGTAATTTCCCGCGCAATAGAAATGATAATCACGATTGTGGTTGCGAGCGTTAAAAAATACGAGGCAATGGGCAAAATCCGCGAGCTTTTGGGCTTCGACCGGGCATTTTTGCTCAAACTTGTCAAAGTCGGAATCCCAGTTTTGCTTTCCGAATCTTTATGGGGGCTGGGAATCACCACACAGAATTCAATTTTCTCGCACTCAGGCACAGATTCTTTTGCGGCGTTCAGCATCATGAACACCGTGAACCAGCTCACCTGGGTCTTTTTCATCGGAATGGGAAGCGCGGCATCAATCATTCTCGGCAAAAAAATCGGCGCAAAGGACGAAGAAGGCGCAAGGGCCTACGCGCACCGATTCTGCTGGTTCATGCCGCTCATGGGCGCGATTATCGGCCTTCTTTTGTTCCCGCTTTCAAGGCTTTTGCCCTTTATTTTCAACGTGGAGCCTCATATCATCGCGATTTCTCAGTCAATGATGATTGTCCTCATGTGCATGTATCCGAGCAGGGCCTTTAACATGCTGATTATCGTAGGAATTTGCCGTGCGGGCGGCGACACAATCTTTGCCTCTCTGATAGACAACGGCTGGATGTGGCTGATTGCAATCCCGCTTGCCTGTCTGGCAACCTTCGTGTGGCAAAGCCCGGCGTGGACAATCATGCTTTGCTTTGAAACCGAGCAGATTTTAAAGACTTTGTGCGGTGCAATTCGTGTAAAAAGCGGTAAATGGCTGCACAGCGTGATTAAGAATTAAGATTTTTTGGCGCAATCTTCTTGCTGCCGCTGTTCCGTGGCTCACTAACGCTCGGTGCCTCATGCTTTGCAACCGGCACTGTCTTTGCCACCACTCCATAGCGGGCGCGGAATTTTTTGTTCCTTTCACTTTTTTACTTCATCAGCACTTTAATCAAATCTCTTCTACCGGCTTTTTCCAGGGCTTCCTTTACGAGTGGCCAGTTTTCGCGGCGGTTGAATTGCAGGAGTGCGCGCTGTAACCGGCGTTCGTGTGCTCCACGGGCTACGTAGACTTCTTCAAATTCACCGTTTTCAAGGCGGTTGCGCGGGTTGAGGCCTGTCCAGTACATGCAGGTTGAAAGGCTGCCCGGAGTAGGGTAAAAATCCTGCACCTGGTCTGGGACGAAGCCTGTTTTTTTGAGGTAAAGTGCGACTTCAATTGCTTCGGAAAGGCCTGCGCCTGGGTGCGAGCAAATGTAGTATGGCACGAGATATTGTTTTTTGCCGAGTTTTTTGTTCCAGTCGGCATATTCTTCAGCGAATTTTTCGTAAAGTTCGTGGCTGCTCTTCCGCATGAGTCGGAGAAGTTTGTTTGAAACATGCTCAGGCGCGACTTTGAGCTGGCCGGAAATGTGATGCTCAACTAGTTCTTTGAAGAATGTTTTGTCCTTGTCCATCATCAGGTAGTCGAATCGGATTCCTGAGCGGATAAAGACTTTTTTGACTTTTGGAAGCGCGCGCAGTTTTCGCAAAAGCTCCACATATTCCGTGTGATCGACATTTACGTTTTTGCACGGGTTTGTTCCCATGCAGTCTTTGTTGGGGCAGGCACCGCGTTCTTTCTGGAATTTACATGCATCGTGGCGGAAATTTGCCGTGGGACCGCCGACATCGTGAATGTAGCCCTTAAAATCAGGGTTTTCGGTGATGATTTTTGCTTCTTTTATGAGGCTTTCGTGGCTCCGAGCCTGAATACGCCTGCCCTGATGAAATGTAATCGCACAGAATGAGCAGGCTCCAAAACATCCGCGTGAGCTTACGAGACTGAACTGAACTTCGGAGAGCGCGGGAATGCCTGTCTTTCCGTTTTCGGCAGGAGAGTCGTACATGGGATGCCATCTTCGTGTAAAAGGAAGCTCGTAAATCGCATCGAATTCTTGTGTGGTGAGGGGGAGGGCGGCCGGTTCCTGCACGATGAAGCGGGCATCAACCGGCTCAATCAGAAGATGGCCGTTAATCGCATCGGTGTTCTGCTCCTGAACGAGATAGCTTTCGGCAAAGAGCCTCTTGCATTCCGGCGTGTTTTTGGAGATTTCGGCGTAAGAAGGGAGCATGATTGCGGCGTTTTTGGGATTGTGCTCGTTCCAGTTCACGTGTTCCGGCAGTTCTTCGGCCTTGCTCGTGTACCAGACTGTTCCGCGCACGCCGCGAATGGCTTTGGCTGGGATTCCCTGGCGGAGTTTGGCCGCGATTTCAAGGATTGAGTGCTCGCCCATGCCGTACATGAGCAAATCAGCCTTTGAATCAAGGAGAATCGAACGGCGCACGGTGTTTGACCAGTAATCGTAGTGGCTCGTGCGGCGCAAACTTGCCTCAATTCCGCCGATAAGGATATTCACGCCCTTGTAGGCTTCGCGGATTTTTGAAATGTAAGTGATTAAAGCCCTGTCCGGCCTGTGGCCCGCGACTCCGCCGTGAGCATAAACGTCTTCGCTCCGGGGCTTGTTGTTTGCGGTGTAATTTGAAACCATGCTGTCCATGGCTCCCGCACTGACCAAAAAACCGAGCTTTGGCCTGCCGAATTTGCGGAATTCTTCGACATTCTTCCAGTCCGGCTGAGGCAGAATCGCCACGCTGTAGCCGTTTGCTTCGAGAAGCCGCCCCAGAAGAGCCGAGGCAAAAGAAGCATGGTCAACATAAGCGTCACCTGACACAAAAACAAAGTCAGGCTCGTCTATGCCGCGGTCGAGAAGGTCTTGCTTTGAAACTGAAAGAAATGGATTAGTCATGTGAAAAAAAAGGGGCGTTACGGGGGCAAAGCCACCGTAGAGAGGGTGGGGCGCAACAGAGTGCGACCGTAGGGGGAGACTTCCCCCTTTGCTTATTGCTCCTGAACGACCTCAGAAACTTCCGGGCAGGCGTCCTTGAGGTAACGCTCTACGCCCATTTTGAGGGTCATGAGAGCCATCGGACAAGAGCCACAAGCACCTGTGAGACGCAAGTGAACGCGGTTCTGCTCATCGATTGAAACGAATTCCATATCACCGCCGTCGGCCTGAAGCTGCGGGCGGAACATATCAAGTGCTTCCTTTACGGTAGCTTCCTGTTCTTTTGTCATAATTTACTCCTGTTTGCCGTGCAATTCCAAGCACGACGAAGATTTTCTTCTATAAGGATAATGGAATTTCTTGGAAAAAGAAAGAGAAAAAAAGCGCAAGGGTATGTAGCCCCGAAGTAGCCGTAGGCTATGAGCGTTAGCGAAGGAAAACGAGCACAACAACGAAAGTGCTCGCGGAACACCCGACCGTCTGCCAGAGGCAGGCGGTTGCGCCCTATTTTGACAACCCCTGAATCACTAAATCAATGCTAGCCCGGACATCACTGACATCTTTTTTGTTGATTACGGCGATTTCGAATATTGCGGATTCTACGAGCGAGTAGAGCATGTTGTTTACGGTTTTGACCGGCATTTTTTTGAATTCGCCGCGTTTCTGGCCTTCGATGATTATCATGCTCAGAAGGTGCTTGATTCGGATTACACGGCGGTTGACCCGTTCTTCGGCACTAACGCCGGTTTTTTGCAAATTTATGAGATAAATCAAAAGGACATTGAAAAGCGGGCGGTTTTGCTCGCAGGTTCCGATGACCCAGTACATGATTCGGCGAAGGCACTCTTCGGCAGTCAGGCTTTTGTCGGCCAAGATTTCCATGAGTTTTACTTCAAGCTCTCCGGTCATCTGTTTGATGCTCCAGGTGAAGATTTCTTTTTTGTTCTTGAAGTAGATGTAGAGCGTGGTGCGCGTAATTCCGCAGGCATCGGCGATTTTCTGGAATGTCACATCGTCGTAGCCTTCGCGGGTAAAAAGTTCCAGCGATTTTTCGAGAATTTCGTGCTTTCGTTTGTCATGCTCAACGACTATCGCCATTCTTTTTTGCCTCGGTTAGAGTTGAACTTGTTGCGGGCCGGCTTTCGGTCACTGAGTCTGTCGAAGTGCTTTTCTTTTTCACTTCCGTTGTACATGTAGAAAGTGGTATCGAGGTTGCCTGCTTTGAGATCTTTGAGAGTGCTTGCGTAATGAGCGATACATTCCTGGAAATGCTTGTTCGATGTAATTACGCCGATTTCCCAGTTGGGGAAGTCCGTGAAAAGCGACGACATGCTTCGATAAAGCTCTTTTGCCTGCTCTTCTTCGCCAAGACGCTCACCATAAGGCGGGTTACAGATAATGAGGCCGTTTTCATAAGGTGCATGAAGGTCTTTGAAGTCTGAAATATCAAAATCCGGGCGTTCGATTCGGGCATCGCTTCCAATCATCTGGAGCGCACGACCTGCCATGACACATGCGTGCTCAGCGTTTGTTCTTGCCCGCTGGATTGCGCTGGGGTCGATGTCCGTGCCTGTAATGCGGCACTCAACGTCTGTGCGGATTTTTTCGGCTTCGGCACATTTGATTTCGTGCGCACGGTTTGCGTTAAAAATAGGAAGATTTTCCAGAGCGAATCGGCGGCCGAATCCTGGGGCTACGTTGTGTGCGTAAAGACATGCCTCGATTGGCAAAGTGCCTGAACCACAGAACGGATCGTGCAAAGGAGTTTTTCGCCGCCAGAGCATGAGCTGGAGCATTACGCTTGCTGTTGTCTCTCGCAAAGGGGCAACTCCGCCGTCTGTTCGGTAGCCGCGTTTGTGAAGCGGAAGACCGCTCAAATCAAGGCAGATCTGAGCCTCATCTTCTGTGATGAAAACACGGATGTCGCTCTGCTCACCGCTTTCCGGCAAGCTTGACATGCGCCATACATCACCGAGTTTTTTGTAAATTGCCTTCTGGACAATTCCCTGAACGGCATGTTCTGAATTCAAGCGGGATTTGTAGGTGCGGACTTTATCGACGACAACTTTTGAATCTTTTTTGAGGAAATCCTGCCATGCAACCTGATAAACGCCGTCAAAAAGCTGGTCAAAGTCTTCGGCATGATAGCGGGCCATTTCGAGATAAACACGGTCAGCTGTGCGAAGGCAGAGGTTTGAGCGGAAAAGCGCGTCGTCGTCACCAGTAAAAAAAACACGTCCTGGCGCGTTTCCTGCAAGTTTGTAACCAAGAAGTTTGATTTCGTTACCTAAAATTTTTTCTGCGCCAACTGCGCACAATGCTACGAGATTGTTCATTCTGACAGTGTAGCGCATTTTGACATTTTTGTCAAAAGTGTCAAAATAAAACTATAAGATTTTAAGGCGATAAGAAAGTGAAAGGTCAAACCATCTTCCGCCGGCTCCACCTTCGTATCCATTGGAAAGATCGTATGAATCTTTTGAGCTGCTTTTAGCATAATCTTTACCACGAAGAACACGCATAAAAAAATAATTTGCATTGAACAGGAAAGAATGTCGTTCAGCAATAGTGTATGTTAATCCGAAATTCCACTTGAAAGCGGCAAAATAACCGGGCGTCAAATCAGCATAATCTACAGATTTCAAGAAATGTTTGTCAAAAGATACGGAATAGACATAAGGCGCAAAGAAAAACCCTGTATTTACCTCAAAATTTAATGGCAAATTAACGGAAAAATCACTTCCAAGCCATAAATAATCAGAAACTCGTTTATACTCAATAACATCCTTACCAGAAAAGTCTTTTATCGTCTGATGCAACGTATCACTGTAGTGGTAGTATGGAGCTCCGCCTGTGTTCCCGACAGATTTTCCATACCACCCCGTTCCGTCCTTTCCTAAAAATTTGACTTTCTGATAGTCGAAAGCAAGCGCAGGTTTGATTTTGAAAATTTCACGAACTCGGAAAGAATATCCAGCCTTAATAGAAAACTCGATGTCTTCTTTTAGAAAATTCTTGCTTTTGGAATAATTCGTTTTGTACTTGTTGCCGCCATTTTCTTCAGGCACAATGATATTCTGCCAGTCCGAATCCAGCATGTTGCCGGTTCTTTCCGGAACTCCGATTTTAATTCCTGTTTCTAAAAAAACATTCTTCCAGCCGCCGGAAATTTTGGCTCCCAAATATTTTTCGGGCTTGATTTCCCAATTTAATTCGCTCAGTTTGTCTCTGGAAAAATATGAATTGTTATAAAAGACATACTCGTTTATCTGCCCCCATTTCATTCCACAAAGTGGCTCGACATAGAGGGAAAAAGATGTAGATTTTTTTTCAGATTTTTGTTTTTTTTCTTTTTCTTGTTTTTGTTTATTGTTTTTTTCTGATATTTCTATTTTTAACTGTTTGCAAAATAACAGAGTAACCTCATCAATAGCAGATGGCGATGATGAAAAAATATCTTCCAGCGTTTCTCTACCAGTTGATTGAACATTAAAAAGAATTTCTCCTGTTGAAAAAGAAATCATATTTAGAGACAGTATATAATTAGAATTTGTATAATCAACATAGGAAATAATGGAGTAATTTGCTAGATATGAAGATGTATCTATAATTTTAAATTTTGTATATTTTTTTATATTTGCTTCAATCCTATCTTTTATTTGCCGAGAGATTGATTCATCAAGAACAGGCTTTCCTTCAACAGTATTCTTGCGATTTATTGACTCCAAATCTGTCTCAAGTACAGTTATATAATCATCTTCTTTTATTACTTGCTGAGAAAATACACTAGTTAAAAATATGAAAACTAATAGAAAATAAAGAAGAATCTTCTTCATAATTTAATTATCTGCCTGTGCCCCTAGCGGATCCACACCGAAGATTGAGGCAAGCTGCTTGCGTGTGGCATCCATGTCCTTGGGATATGGCGCGGTGAATGTTATTTTTTCGCCAGATTTCGGATGTTTGAGCGTGAGTTTGTATGCGTGAAGGGCGAGGCGACTCAAAAGAGGCCGTTCCTGATCAGCGTTTCCGTTCCATCGTTTTTTGATTTCGGAAAGGATAACTGGATGCTGATTGCCAGAATAAAGCGGATCACAGACAATTGAGATTCCAAGTGACTGCAAGTGCGCGCGAATCTGGTGCGTGCGGCCTGTGTGAGGGCGGGCTTCGACCCAGGAATACGGGCCGCAATTCCCTAAGTTCTTAAAATCTGTGATTGCGACTTTGCCATATCGCTGATTTAAAACTGTGCGGTGGCGTGCGTCTCCATCTACGAGCAATTTTGAATCAACTTTTTTGGTTTCCCACATTGGATGCCCAAGAACAAGTGCGTGATAAATTTTTGTGACCTCACGATTTTCGAACTGCATCGAGAGATTTCGGTGTGATTCCGGATTTTTGGCATAAATTACGCAGCCGGAAGTGTCCTTGTCGATTCGATGAACAGCAAACAATTTGCCGAATTCTTTTTCTGCTTCGAGGTCAAGACGCGGTGCTTCTTCGTCATAGCGGTCGGCAGCAATCAAAAGCCCGCTTCGTTTGTTGAGAACAACAATGTCATCATCATTATAAATTACTGTGTAGTCTGGTGTTATTTTCATTTCATTTTAATTATATCAGAAAATACAGAAAAAGTCAGTGGTGAGTATAAAAGTCACAGGCAGGTGCTTCCAATTTGCCCATTTTTTGTCTTTTTGTTACAATCTGCGCATGCCTTTTTATGCGTTTTTGATTGTCTGTCCAATGCTTTTTCTGGCAGGATTTGTCGATTCCATTGCGGGCGGTGGCGGATTAATTTCGCTTCCCGCCTATCTTTTTGCAGGTCTTCCGATTCATACCGCAATTGCTACAAACAAATTTTCATCCACGTTCGGAACAGCTCTTTCCACGGCGCGTTTTATTAAACAAAAACTTGTCCTTGCAAAACTTGCGATTCCTTCTGTTTTCTTTGGATTCCTTGGTTCTGCGATTGGAGCACGGCTTTCCCTTCTTGTTCCCGAAAAAGCTCTCAAATACATGCTTCTTGGCGTTCTTCCTGTGGCCGCATTTTGTGTCCTCAACAAAAAGATTTTTAAGGCAGGCGAATCAAAAGAACTCAAATGCGACTTAAAGACTTTTCTGATTGTGATGATTTCAGCACTGATTATCGGAACTTATGACGGACTTTACGGCCCCGGAACAGGAACTTTTTTGATTATTGCCTTCACAGTTTTCGCAAAAATGCGCATTGAACAGGCAAACGCACACACAAAAGTGATTAATTTTTCGACAAATGTAGCCGCACTCGTTGTTTTCCTGCTTCACGGACAGGTTTTGATTCCGCTGGGAATTGCGGCGGCATTAAGCAATATGCTTGGAAATTATTTCGGTTCAGGACTTGTGATGACGAAAGGCCCAAAAATTGTAAAGCCTCTCATCATCTTTGTTTTGACCTTGCTTTTAGTAAAAATTATTTTTGGATTTTAGAGTCACGGTTTTTCATCAAATTCGAAACGATGACCGTACATGAAGCGTCGCCTGTGATGTTGAGCGTTGTTCGACCCATATCGAAAATTCGGTCAACGCCAGCAACAAGCGCGATTCCGTCAACAGGAAGCCCGACAGAAGTAAGGACCATTGCGAGCATAACCATTCCGGCTCCAGGAACGCCTGCAGTACCAATTGAAGCAAGAGTTGCCGTGAGCACGATAGAAACCATCTGAGCGAAAGTCAAATCAATTCCATAACATGCCGCGATAAATACAGCACAAACACCCTGATAAATCGCAGTTCCATCCATGTTGATTGTTGCTCCGAGCGGAAGGACAAACGAAGAAATTTCTTTTGGAACACCAAGCCTTTTTGTACATTCCATGTTTAAGGGCAAAGTTCCGACCGATGAAGCACTGGAGAATGCAAAAGTGATTGCAGGGGCCATTTCCTTATAGAATTTGAGCGGCGAAATTCCACCCAAAGTTCTGACCGTGAAAGAATAGACAATCAGCATGTGCAGAATATAACAGATATATGCAACGAGAAGAACTTTTGCAAGTGAACCGATTACTGCAGCACCGTTTGCCGCGATAACAGGAGTGAGCAGACAAAAAACACCTATTGGAGAAAGTTTGAGAATCATTTCCATACACTTCATGAAAATGTCGTTAAGATAATTAATTGCGTTAACTGACGGCTCAGCCTTCTCACCAAGCAAAATAACAGAAAATCCGATAAGAATTGCCATTACGATGACCTGAAGCATATTTGCGCTTGAAATCGGAACGATAAAGTTTGAAGGGAAAATGTTCACGAGAGTATCGAGTGCGCTTGTGGATTTTGGCGGTGCATAACTGAGACTTGCCGTAGAAAGGGCAGGGAATGAGCTCTTAAAAACTGAAGAAACAAGCAAACCGATTGAAACAGCAACAGCCGTAGTACAAAAATAGTAAATCAAAGTTGTGCCACCGATTGCACCGAGTTTTTTCATATCTTTCATTGAGACAATACCGGCCATAATTGAGAACAAGACAATCGGACCAACGATAAATTTAACAAGATTCAGAAAAATCGTACCAAAAGGTTTGATGTAAGTTCCGGCTACATCCGGCACTTTCTGCATGAGCAAGCCTGCAATCACAGCAAGAATAAGTGCAATCAAAATCTGTACCGCCAGAGATAGCTTTTTGGGATTCTGAACTTTTTCCATAAAATACTCCTATAAAAACTCCGCGTTAGCGGCGTTGCATGGAGGCACGGCTCCTGGTTTAAAATAAAAGGCCGCAAATATTTTTGCGACCTCTTTGTCTACTTTAATTTTACATGGTGAAAAAAAAACTTGTCAAGAATTTTATTTTTAATTTAAAATCCCGATTTCCTTGAGCCATGGCAAGAGTTTTTCGTCGTTCCAGTGACTTTCTTCCATAATAAAACTGTTTTCCTTCATGCCGAATCCGTGCCCGCCTTTCGGATAACTGACAAAAATATGCGGAATATTTTTTGCAGCAAGGGCTTTTTCCAGACGCACGGAATTTTCGTAAATAACAACAGGGTCATCCTCACAGGCCAAGATGAACGTGGGCGGCATGTCGTCGGGAACATTCAGTTCCATGGAGAATTCATCTTTGAGGCTCTGAGAATAGGCGTGCCCCCAGAAATTGAGCGGACTCCAGCCCTTCGTTGCGTTCGGCTCTTTCCATTGATGACCAAGCAAGCTCCGCCGAGACCATTTGTGGCCGATGTCGTCCTGCATTGAGACGACAGGATAAATCGGCATAACAAAATCCGGCCTAACGCTTTCGGTCGTTTCGATTCCAAGCTTTGGAAGCTCATTGTGTGTTCCAGCAAATTCGCCCGCCATCGTGACCAGGTGACCTCCCGCGCTGTAACCAATCGCACCGATTTTATTTTTGTCTATGTTGAATTCCCCGACATGCTCACGGATATAAACAATCGCCATCTGCAAATCTTCGAGCTGGTCAGGATAATGGTGACAATTGTAAGCCACGCGATAACGAAGAACAAAGGCAGCAAATCCATGTGAAGAAAACCAGCGGGCAGAAGCAAAGCCTTCATGCGGCATCCCAAGATGATGATAACTCCCGCCCGGACAAATAATGACGGCAGCGATTTTTCCTTCAGTTTCGCTTAGAGACTGCCCGTTGAGCGGAGTCGAAACAGGCGGAACATAGTACAAAATCGTGTCGCGTTTTTGAGTTTCCATTTTTGGGATTCCTTCCCAAAGGTATATTTTCTGCCTGTAATCCTTTGCGGAAAGAGAAATATTTATAAAAAGAAAAATGTAAAATGCGAGGAAAATCTTGAGAAAAACTGATTTTGCGGAAATTTGCATAAAGCCAAGTATATCAAAAATGAAGGAAATTGTCCTAAAAAAGCAGGCGCGCCAGGCTATGGAGTGGTGGCGAAGCCAGCGACCGCAGCGAAGCGAGGACGCCGCGCGTCAGCAAGCCACGGAACAGCCGACCCTCTGGGTGGCGCCATAAAAAAACAGAGTGGAAATTTCAAATTCTCATGCTATAATAGTGAACATGAATAAGAATTTTAGTTTAGCGCTGGCCGTTTTAGCCCTTTCCATTCCGCTTTTGCTTTTACAAGGGTGCGGGAATGATTCAGATGAAAGCGCACCTGATTCTGATTCAGGCCAGAATATCACGATTAACGGCAGAACATTCAGCAAGACTTCCTTCGCAACTGTAATTCCCAAAGATGATTCTGTAACAATTCCTTCCGAAAAATTCCCCAGAACAGGAAACGTCTTTATTTGGGACAGGACAGTCAGTTTGAACAGCTACGAAATTTCAAAATATGAAGTGACGCAGGAATTGTACGAATATGTAATGGGAAGCCTTCCGCATGACGACAGCGCAAACCGATACGGAAACGACGTGCAAAAACTCCGCCCGGCAACTGGAATGAGCTGGTTCGACGCAATAGAATTCTGCAACAAACTGAGTGAGCTTTGCGGTTATGACTGCGTTTACACAATGGATAAAGTCAGCCGCAAGAACAATAAATCCTATATAGATTCCGCCACCGTAACTTACGATTTTTCAAAGAATGGATTCCGCCTACCTACCGAAGCCGAATGGGAATTTGCCGCCCGCGGAGCCGGAACTACAGAAAAAGACTGGAACTATAAATACCCTGGAAGCGACAACTACAAAAAAGCTGCATGGTCGATCTTAAACTCATCCGGCTACAGCGACGAAGATCTCGAAATACGCACTCACGAAGTAGGAACAAGGCAAGCTAATGCACTTGGCCTCTACGACATGGCCGGAAATGCCTGGGAATGGTGCCAGGATTACTGGAAATGCAAACAGCCCGGCTACGAATCAACAATACCAAAAGGCGACACCTACAAGTACATAAATCCGGTGGAACACAGCGGCACTTTCACCGATCCCGTCGTAGATTCATCACAATACAAATCAAGAGTCATCCGGGGCGGATATTATGGAAGCACTATCTTCTATCTGGAAAACGACTGCCGATATTTTGAATATCAGTATGTCTGTGCAAAAAACACCAGCACAAGCCAGAAGAACGTCGGAATAAGACTGGCAAGAAGGAAGTAAATCGCTCCAGAGCCTCCGCATTATAATATGTTTGCTGCTAAAAATGGCTTCCAGTCGTGAAAACGGCTTATCGGAACCGCATGCTAGCATGCTACACGCGTTTTGTGCCTGAAACTATATACGTTTGCCGCTCAGGCGGCAGCACAAACCGAGTGTTTCCGTAAGCCGTTTCGCTCCTTCACGCCATTTTCAATATAAAATCGTTTATAATGCGGAGCTCCTGTAAATCGCTCATAACGCCTTTGTTCCATTTCTGACTTTTTGCTATAATCTTCTCATTATGAAAGAAAATTCCTTAATCTACATAAACAACTGCCGCGTGCAGGATTTGCACGGAACTAAAATTCCTTCCCTTGACTGGGAAATGCGGGCAGGTGAAGCATGGCTTGTAATCGGGCCGAATGGTGGCGGAAAGGCTGATTTTTTGCGTGCTCTGGCTGGCGAAAAGCAAATTTTACCGAATGATTCCACGGGCGACTATTCAACTCATTTTACTGATTCTGTCGAAATTGTCTCTTTGGAGCGGGCTGCGAGCTTGATTCAGGAAGAGCGTGACTTGGACGAAAGCGAATACATCAACAAGATTGACGAAGGACGAACTGGCCGGCGTTTTATCTGCGAGGTTCTGGGCGGGCCGGACGCCAAGCACCGTCATCTTCCGTTGCCCCCGATTGCCGAGCGGCTTGAGACTCTGCCCGAAGTAAAACTCTGCGGCGTGGAAAAGATTCTTGACCGCGGGCTTAAATTTATGTCCACTGGCGAAATACGGCGCACTTTGCTCTGCCGCGCCCTTCTTTCGGGCAAAAAACTGCTGATTCTGAGCGACCCGTTTGCAGGACTGGACGCACAGAGCCGCACGATTCTGCTTGAATTTTTCAAGACAATAGTCGGAAAGCAGAAGAATTCTGATTCAAAAGACCCGCGCACAACGATTATTCTCGGAATGGAGCGTTACCACGAAATCCCTGACACGATTACGAATGTGCTTGAATTTGCGGGCGGGGCGGTTTCTTTCTGCGGAACAAAAGCTGAATATGAAAAACTGATTTCTGAACGTGAGGCTGAAAAGGCAAAATCCCGCGAGACTGAAAAAAATGCTTTTATCACTGAATTAAAGAAAATCCAGAGCGAGACGGAAGTTTTGCAGAATCAGAACTCCACAAGCGATACGAACGAAAGCCTTGTCAAAATGAACAATGTAAACGTGGGCTGGGACGATCACCGCGTTCTTGTCGATTTCAACTGGGAAGTAAAACGCGGCGAGCACTGGCTTATCCGGGGCCCTAACGGCAGTGGAAAGACAACTTTGCTCGAATTGATTACCGGCGACAATCATCAGGTTTTCTGCAACGATGTCTGGATTTACGGACGCAAGCGCGGAACAGGCGAGACAATCTGGGACATCAAGAAGAATCTTGGCATCGTAAGCTACCGCTGGCATGTCGAATACCGAATGGTCGGCGGCACGGACCTGGAAAGTGTAATCATCTCTGGCTTCAAGGACTCAATCGGCTTGTATGAGCAGAAAACCGACGTTGAGATTCAGGCGGCACGATTGTGGCTCAAACTCGGCGGATTTGAAGGCCGTGAGCACGAAAACTTTGGCAGCCTGAGCTACGGAGAACAGCGCGCGATTCTGATTCTGCGTGCAGCCGTAAAAAGCCCGAAAGTGCTGATTCTGGACGAGCCATGTCATGGTCTTGACGAAAGCTACCGCCAGAAAATCCTCGACCTGATTGAGACTGTAGCAGAAACAGGCACAACCACGATTCTGCACGTAACCCACGATCCAAGCGAAGCCCTGCCATGCGAAAAGCACATTCTTGAGTTGAAGCCCGGCGAATCTCCAATGTATCAAGTGATAGAAAGGTAGTCACGCGGATTCGAAATTGCTACGAAATTTCTTTAAAAAGTATTTTTGAGTTTCCGTAGGAAAGTCGAATCTAAGCAAGCGCAACAACAACCGCGCTTGATGTGGCAATAAATTTGAATTTCCTTAATTTGATTATATAATATTATAAAAAGGAGGCTAATTCAAAAATGGCTAAAAAATCAAATCTCAATCTTTATCTGCTCGGTCTGGTACTCGTCGTAATCGGATGTTTTCTTCCGCTCACGGCAAGCAAATTCTTTGGCGGCGGTTCAAGCGCATTCAAGGCAATCACGAACGGCTCTGGCGATCTCAAAATCGGTTCAATCCTGGCCCTCGGCGGTGCAATCGCAGGAATCGTCTTCTGCTTCGTCAATCTTGGCGTAAAATTGCCTGTCAAATTGATTTCACTCATCGCTTCAATCGTAGGCGGTGTTTATGTCTGGTATTGCTACATGAACGGCGGCGCAATCCTCAAAGGTGCCGTAAAACTCGGCCTCAAAGCAACCGGCTCCAAACCAGGAATCGGCCTTATCCTGATTCTTGCCGGCTGGATTCTCGCACTTTTGGGATGGCTTAAGACTCGTGACTGATTAAATAAAAGACACGTTTTACACTTTGCAAATTAATGCAAAAAAACGGCGCGAAGGAGCGAAACGGCTTACGAAAACACTCGGTTTGTGCTGCCGCGTGAGCGGCAAACGTATATAGTTACAGGCACAAAACGCGTGTAGCAGGCTAGCCTGCGGTTTCGATAAGCCGTTTTCACGACTGGGAGCCGTTTGTTTTGTTTAAGCTAGTAAATTCAAAACTTGGCTTTTATTAATAATGCGGCGGTCTGCGGTTCGGGATTTCCTGATTATCCTGCAAATCCTGAATCCGCCCCGCCAAAATCTGATTTTCTTCACGCAGAATCTGAATCATCTTCTGGTTTTCTACGGCTTCTTCCTGCAATTTTGCAATAAAATCGTCCATGTAGGCGATTTTTGTTTCAAGCGCAACAAATCTTTCTTCTGTTTCTTTTTCCATTTTATGCCTTTGCAGCAGCCCTGCTCTTTTCAATATTCGCTTTAACACGCTCAGCAAAAAGTTTATTCTGGTCTGTTCGAGTTGGAACACTGAATGCTGGAGCACCATCTTCCTGATTAATTCGGTAAATTTTTGTTGAATCCGTTGAATATGCAGGGCTGTCAGGATTATTAACCCACCAGTCCAAAACTGCGATAATCATAAGCGCGTATTTTATGAGATTTGCATTTGTCGCCGCAGAATCCGACTTTTTTGCTCCCAAAAGAACGTCCATTCGCTTTGAAATTGCATTCGGAATATCGAATTTGTATTTATCCCACGGATTTTGAATGCCCATGACAAGCCCCTGACCTTTTGCTGCGTCAATATTCTTTGAAAGCATTGAAAGATAGCGGAACAAAAATCCTACGCGGATACACATCGGACGATACTGACTGTCGTTCTTGGGCTTCTCAAGAAGCAGCTGCTCGAACTCAAAATATGGAAGGAAGTTGTATTTCGTCTGCCACAGGATTGAGGTAAGCATTTTTTTGCCAAACAGAGTTGATTTGTAATCGCCCTGAGAATATTCGTTGTTCACGAAATCTGTGATTTGTTCTGCATAGTCGCGCTCAAAAAGAATCTCGCGGTAAACCGACCATTCGCTGAGAACAGCCGAGAGTTTCTCATCAGTTCTGGAAACGTCCTCTTCATTTTCTTCGGTAAACACAATGTTTCGGCATCCTTGGAAAATATCCTCGGTAATTCTGAGCAAAGTGACCGTAACTTGAAGCGGATTTTCTGGCGCAAGAAGATTGTAGCCATCACGGAACTGATAAATCGGCTGAAAATACGGAAACATATCCGGCATTTTTTCGATGTGGTCAAATCCTGCTTCTGGGAAAAGATTGTCCAAAAGTTTAAGCCCCGCATCAACAAGCTCATTTTTTTTATTTTCTGACTTAGACTTAGCTTCCTTTTCAGCTGATGCTTCTTTATTTTCTTCGGATTTTGCTTCCTCGTCCTTGGCTTCTTCCTGACGCTCGCCTTTTTTGTTCGGAAGAAGAAGATCAAATTTTGTAAGCTCAAGGAATGTGAGAATATTCCCGGTTTGAACCAGGAAAAAATCCTGAAAATAATCGAATTTTGTGCTGGACATTCGCATGAGAAGCGGATAAAGCCCTTTGATTATCTGGCTGTAAATATAAAACCACTCGGTAATGCCAGTTTTTGAAAGAGTTTGTGCTTTTTTAAGGTCAAATTTTGGATATTTTGCAAGATCGTTGTAAATATCTTTGAAATAACCAGAAACTTTTGTCTCACCGATGTAATAAATTTTAATAAGATTTCTATAAACTTCCTTGACGAAAGGAATCAGCATGGCAACCGTACATTCATCGGCAGAATTCTGAACGTCGAAATAGTATTTTTTGATGTCACGCATCGTCCATGAACCAACGGTTTTGAGGAATCTGAATTTATCCTCGTTGCTGCTGACGATTTTTGCCTTGTATGTGTCCGGTGAAATCTGAATTATTGACTTGACCGTGGTGATGAATTCCTGAAGATGCTCAACGTGTTTTTGTAAATTGTATTCAACAAAGCCTTTGCGGACTAATTCTTCACCATTTTTCTTGAATTTTCGGACAAAATTGAACAGGCCGAGGTTGGTTTTGATTTTATAATCCTCGCTCATCATGATTCTATCCATAAGATGCCGTTCTTTTGAAGTAAGTTCCGGCAATACACCAACCCGCTTTTTCTTTTCTTTTGGAGCATAACCGACTTTGCCGCCGGCAGGAACAGAAGCCGCAGTCTGTGACGCGATGCTTGAAGCTGAGCGACCGACAGCACGCTTTGAGAATTCTTTTGCTTTTGGAAATGCTGAATAATCAATCGGGGCAGACTTTTCGGCAAAGACTTCACCGCCAAGTTTCTGCATCATTTTTTTTGCTTCTTCTGCATCGATAGGACCAATATTCTGCCTTGTTTTATCAAGCGTTCCTGGTTCCCATTTTGCTTCTGGTTTGTCTCCCATAAAATTCCCCTACAATCGTAAAAGCTGATTTTTTGCAACGCCTTCAAAATTATGAAGAACTATATCTTCTCCGTTTTTTGTCTTTATTACGCCTTCGAAAGTTCCAAAAATTGTACGCAGCTGACTTTTCATCACCAAAAAAGATACGTCTCTGCGAATATCAGAAACTGGAGTGAAAGTCAAATCGACCATATTCTCAAAATCCTGAATCACCCATTTTTTTGAAAGTCCGAAGGGATGAGTGATTGTTACAGGTGGCAAAGGTGTACATTCTCCGTCCACAAAAAGAATGTTTCCATTTATATTGTCGGAATCTACGGCGTTTTCTTGCGTAGTAAAAATCTGGAAACTAAAATTTTTGCCATCGATGACACCTGACGCGACTACAAATTCTGAAAGCGAATGAAGATTGTAATAAGCGCGGTTTATGCTCAAAAGTGCAGTTCCGTCCAAATCTTCCTGATTTGCCTCTTCGGAAAGCTTGGTTTTTTCTAGAGTGAGAGAACCGTGAATCTGAGGATTTGACAAATATGTTGCTGAACAACGGCGTTTTGACGGTGCAGGAACAACCGTTGAAATTTCGCATGTGAGAGGATTGGAATAATGAGCGACAAAAGCTGCCTGAGCCGTGGGACGTGAAGAATCGCCTTTTAAATTGAAAATCATTGAAAATTTATCACGCTGATGATCCCAGCTCACGCGGATATAACGTTTTTTGTTAAAACTTGCGCAAAATCCTGTTTTCATGTTATGCGGAATAAATCGCCTGCGTGGCCCCATGAATGAACGGTATGCAAATTTACGCCCGGTTTCTTTGTTCCAGAACACTACATCTGCAAAGCCGAAAATTTTGTGATCATAAAAATCGACAGTGCCAATATAAGAACCGATATTAAAAAGAAACATCAGCGAACTTTGAATGCGAAAATTAGTAATTACTGTAGGAAGAGGAGTACCCGCAAAAGGTGCCCGAACGCCACGAATATCAAGACGCGGCAAAAGTCCGGAAAAAGTACCAAACTCAATTTTGCCGTTGTGAACAATCTTTGCTGGTGGCGTTTTGATTTCTCTATTATACAAAATGTCCTCTAAAAATTTGTAATCTTCTAATTGTAAAAGTAAAAAGAATAAAAGTCTAGCTGAAAAAATTCCTTGTGAATTTCAAATTTATGGGTGAAAATATAATTTAAGAAAATAATTTTGGAGGCAACTATGGCTGTAAACGTATATTCTCTCGGTGCCGCTCAGGAAGTCACCGGTTCCAAACATATTATTGAAATCAATGGTCGGTCTTATATGATTGATTGCGGAGCTTTTCAGGGCAAGCGAGCCGAGTCCGACGAAAAGAACCGCAATTTCGAGATTCCAGTCGATAAAATCGAGGCAGTCATTCTCACTCATGCGCATTTCGACCATGTTGGTCTTCTACCTCTGCTTGTCAAAAAAGGCTACAACGGTAACATCTATGCAACTCCGGCCACCCGTGATTTGACCGATCTTGTAATGATGGACAGTGCGCGAATTCAGGCTCGTGATGCCGAATATTTGCGAAAACAGGCTCAAAAGAAGGGCGAAAATTTCAACTGGACACCACTCTACACCGAAAAAGACTGTCTCAAAGCCGCAAATCAGATTATCACGCTCTCATACAACCGCAAGATGTACATTTCTCCCGAAGTAGAGCTTGAATATTTTGATGCGGGGCACATTCTCGGCTCGGCCTACGCCTACATCACAATCAAAGGCCAGCGCGATGCCAACGGAAAGCCGCTCAACAACAATGACAACACAGCCCTTCGAATCTGGAACAAACTTTTTGGCTGGAAGAAGGACGAAAAACGAAATACTCCTGACCGCCGCCGCGCAACTCCCGAAGAGCAGGCCGCATACACAGGTCCAGAACGCCGAAGCGGGCATGACAGGCGCGAGGGCAAGGACGAAATCCGCATTTTGTACACAGGCGACCTCGGACGCAAGATGAAGCCGATTATCCGCGATCCTGCGACAAATGTTCCGCCGCCAGATTATATCTTCCTCGAAAGCACTTACGGCAACCGCAAGCACGAGGACACGGCAATAGCAATGGACGAGCTTCGCAAAATCGTAACCCGCGCAATCGAAAAGAAGGGCAAAATCATCATTCCTTCATTCGCTATCGAACGCACTCAGGAAATCGTCTATTATCTGCATCTCCTTGTAGACAAGAAAAAGATTCCGAACATTCCTATTTATGTTGATTCACCGATGGCCGTCAATGCCACGTCAATCTTCCAGGTTCATCAGGAATGTTATTCCGACGACGTTCACGAGGCATTCTTGCAGCACCACAAAAATCCGTTCGGTTTCGGAAATCTTTCTTTCGTAAACAGTTTGGAAGAGTCTAAATCCCTCAACAAAAAAGAAGGTCCGATGATTATCATCTCAGCCGACGGAATGTGTGAAAGCGGCCGAATCGTCCATCACATAGCAAACAACATTTCTGATCCACGCAACACAATTCTCATCGTCGGTTACATGGCAGAAAACACTCTCGGTCGAAAAATCCGAGACGGAGCAAAAGTCGTAAAAATCATGGGCGATGAATACGACGTTAAGGCAAAAATCGAGCAAATCAATGCCTTTTCTGCACATGCCGATTACGACGAATGTACCAAGTGGCTCAAATCAATCGACACAAGCCGGCTCAAAAAAATCTTCCTGGTTCACGGTGAAAAGGACGCACAGGAGTTCTTCCAGAATCATCTTAAGGAGAATGGCTTTGCGGACGTACAGATTGTAAAGTACGGCGAAAGCTATGAAATTGAGTAAGGTACAAACAAAAAACGGAAGGATGAAATCAGAGGCCTGTTTATAAGGCAATAATCTGATTATCATCTTTCAGGGCAAACGCATTATAGACGATATTATATTGAAAATGGCGTTAAGGAGCGAAACAGCTTACGAAAACACTCGTTTTGTGCTGCCGCGTGAGCGGCTAACGTATATAGTTACAAGCATAAAACGCGTGTAGCATGCTAGCATGCGCTTTCGATAAGCCGTTTTCACGACTGGAAGCCATTTTTAACAGGGAATCTTTTATAATGCGGAGGCCCTTCAATAATCTGATTATCATCTTCCTTTTGTGCTTAATTTCTTCTATAATACAGCCTTATGACAGACAAAAAGACTATAATCAAGCAAGTTTCGCTCCCAGCCGGGATTTTTCTCGCTATTTTCACAGGGTTTATACTCTTAATTTATTTTGGGTTGTTCAAGCCAACTTTTATGCGCGGTTCACGCACAAAAATGGACTCTAAGCATTTCTTGACCCAAGAGAACAGAGAAAAAAACAAAGCCGCCACAGAATGGTTCTATTCTCAGAATCCGGAAGAAATCTCAATCGAATCTTTTGACAATCTCAAACTGCTCGCTTACAACCTTCCCGCTGAAAATGCAAAAGGCACCTGGCTTTTGGTTCATGGTCATCAGTCCGGGCCTTTACGAGAATTCGCAACTCTTGCAAAATTTTTCCATGAACTTGGCTATAATGTTGTCCTTCCATATCAGCGGGCACATGGAAAAAGCGAAGGGACTTACATCACTTTCGGAATCAAAGAGCGTTATGACATGCGCGACTGGATTCTTAAAATAAATGAGATTTACGGCGACACAACTCCGCTTTATCTCGAAGGAATTTCGATGGGCTGCACAACGGTTCTCATGGCACTTGGATTCGACCTGCCCTCAAATGTCCGTTCTGTCGTGGCAGATTGCGGCTACACTTCGCCTTATGAAATTATATGGAAAGTTGCCCGAAAAGACAGAAATATTCCGATGGTACGGCTTGTACTGGCTGTCGGGAACATCATGGCGAATCTTCTCGCGGATTTTGATTTTACCGAGTACGACACGTTCAAAGGTTTGCGCTACAATAAATTGCCAGTTCTTTTCATTCACGGAACCGAAGATAATTTTGTACCAATCGAAATGACAATCGCAAATTTTCAGTATTGTACGAGCGAAAAGCAGCTTTTTCTCGTTGAACATTGTCCGCACGCAATCGCACATTTTATCGATGAAGAAGGCTATCACAAAAACGTTATTGAATTCTGCGGGTTGAAGTAACCGGCGGATGCGGCAAATTGACCCGCACGCTCACAATCCGTCTTTGGCTCTGCTCCTCGATTTTGTAAATCACACCGTCTTTTTTAAGCACGGCACCAATTTCTGGGAGTTCGCCAAACTGTTCCAAAAGCCAGCCGCCAAATGTCGTGTAATTCTCACTCTCCAAATCCAAGTCCAAAAGTTCGTTCGCATCATCGATTTTGATGTCACCGGGCACAAGATATTCCGTAATTGAAACCGGGTGAATCCGATTTTCTGGCGGAATTTCATTGTGAATTGAGTTGATGCTTCGCCCGAAAACAGCGCGCAAAATATCATCCATCGTAACGATTCCTGAATTTGAGCCGTTTTCGTCCACCGCAACAGCAAAATTCTGTTTCTCGGCCTTGAATTTCTGCAAAAGTTCAGTGGCAAAAAGAGTCTCCGGCACAAAAAGGGTAGGGCGCATATATCTTCGTGCAAAAGATTTCTTTGAGCGCACGGAATTCATTTCTTTTGAAGGAGCTTTTAGCAAAACCGTCTTATAAAACAACATTCCCTCAACTTTTTCAAAATCTCCGTCGCAAACAGGGAGCCTGGAATAGCCAGAAAGGGCAAAAATCTTAACGACCTCATCATAATCCGCATCAATCGGAATAAACTGAACCAAACTTCTGTGCCGCATGATGTCTTTGATGTGCAAATCAGTGAAATCAAAAATCTTGTAGAGCATCTTTTTTTCGCTCGATTCAAGAGTTCCTTCCTTTGCCCCGATTTCAATCAGCGATTTCAGCTCGTCCTCGGTAATCAGCTCCTTTGAGTTTTTGAAGAAGATTTGTAAAAACGAAGTGATTCCGTCAGTGATTTTTGAAAAAATCCATACAATCGGGAAAAATGCTTTTTGAAGGAAAATGAGCAGACTTGCAGTGTGCGAGGCAAATCCAACAGGATGAACAGCCGCTATCGTTTTTGGCACGATTTCACCAAAAATTATCAGTATAAATGAAATTGCGAAAGTTGCGATTGTCGCACCCTTGCTCCCCATAAGCTTGATTGCAAGTGCCGCCGCCAGGCCAGAAACCAGAGACGTCACAAAATTTATTCCAATCAGAATCAGCGAAAGAAGTCTGTTCGTATCCTTTTTGAGGAAACTTATTTTTTTAGCCGGAGAATTCTTTTTGCCGGAAACATCTTTTTTTTGCAAATGACGGAGCATGAGCCGCGTAATTGAAAGATAAGCCGTTTCACTGCCCGCAAAGAAGGCAACCACGCCCACAAGCAGAAAAATTGCGACAGCCGGAAGAATTATGTCGATTACAAGATTAACTTCGTTCATTCTTCGCCCCCTCCCTGCACAATTTCTTCACCATGTACGGAAGGAATAGATTCATCGTCCCGTTCAATGTGCTGCTCAACATGAACTTTTGCAATCCTGTGTCCTTCAAGTTTTTCGACCGTAAAGACATAATTGCTTTCTTCGATGCTTTCCCCAACCATCGGAATCCGTTCGAGTTTTTCACAAATGTAGCCCGCAATAGTCTCATTCAGTTTGGATTCCAATTTGATTCGGAGCGTTTCATTAAGGTCAATCAGGCGGGTGGAGCCATCAATCGACTTGGAGAAAAATTCCTCAAATTCACTAGGCTCACGCTCTTCGGCTTCTTCTTCGTGGTAAATATCATCGACAACAGCACCGAAAATTTCCTGCTCGATATCCTCAATTGTCAATATTCCGTCTGTTCCCGAATATTCATCGATTACAATTGCAAAACTCTGGTGATTTTCATGCAGAAGTTCCTGAATCGAAGACATTTTTGTAGTTCCGGGGATAAAAAGCGGCGGTCTCATAACCTTTCGGACAGAAAATTCATCGCGGACTTCGGTGAAGAAAAGCATGTCCTTTACATAAAGAACGCCGATTATATTGTCAATATCGTCATTTTCATAAACCGGGAATTTTGAAATTCTTGTGCGTTCGGAAAGCTGCACCACATCACGGTAACTCATGCCCGGATCAATGCAGATTACTTTGAGGCGCGGAATCATAATGTCAGTTGCGTTCAAATCAGTGAATTTGAAAACCCGGCTCATCATTTTCTTTTCGCCAGCTTCAAGCACGCCTTCTTCGCCGCCCACGTCAATCAGAGTCTTAATTTCATCTTCGGTGAACGACACAGCCTTTTTCTTTGTGCTGATTCCGAAAATTCGCAGGATTATACGTGAAATAAAAGTGAAAAAAACTACGAAAGGCCGCAATATATAGAAAAAAAGTTTTACAAATCCGCTGAGGGCCAAAGCACAAGTTTCCGGGTGAGTCGTTGTCACGCTTTTTGGAGTAATCTCACCAAAAATAAGAAGAAGGACGGTAGCGATAAAGGTTGCGATCGGAAGACCTGCCGGCCCGAAAAGCCGCAAAAAAATTGCAGTGAGAGTGACCGAAAGCGCGACATTTACGATTTCGTTGCCGACGAGGAGCATATTGAGCAATTCTTCCTTGCGCTCAAGAAGCTTTCCGGCACGAATTGCACGTTTGTCACCTTTTTCGCGTAAAAAATGCACGCGAAGTTTATTGAGACCTAAAAAAGCACTCTCACTGGCAGAAAAAAGCGAAGAAAGAGTAATACAGGCTGCCGCAAGAATAAAACGGAATATCATTCAGCTTTTTCTTGCTCCTGCTGCAAATCATCACCTTCGCCGTCAATCAATGTCTGGACGTAATTCAGCGACATTTTGATATTCTGCGCAGCTTCTGATTCTGGATTAAGGTCATAAGACTGCTGAAAATATGAAAGAATTTTATTTAAATCGTCACTTCCGCTTGATGCAAGAAGATAACCGGCCGTATAAAGAGCAAGCTGTTTGTCATCATCAGTGAGGATTTTGTTTTTTGTGAGCTTGACGAATTCCTCGCTGCCCTTTTCTGGCTCGCCATTGAGGAAATGATCTTCGGCTTTTGCATAAGTGATTGCGATAAGATGTTTGAGGCAATCCCCCGATTCATTATTTTTGTCGATAGAAACATACAATTTATTGAGCGGTGTAATATGATATGAAACCGATGGATCTGTAAGCTCGACAATTTTGTTGATGGCCGCAAGTTTTTCTTCCTTTGTGCCATTTTTTGTTTGTGCAAGAAGTTCCTCAAACTGTGATATTGGCTCATCTGCCTCTGCAAAAGTCTGTCTGACTTCATCAAGATTTGCATCCTCAGACAAAGCAATCGGCGTAATTACATAACCTTCCGAAGAAAGTATCAGAAAGTAAGGTGTGCCTTTTGCGCTGTAAATATCAAAAATTCTCAGACGTTTTTTTGCTTCATCCTGATTTGTATCATAAAGGCTGTTTGAGCAGTCAATGTTCACAAGAACATATTTTTCGGTATAGGATTTGAGAAAATCTTCTGTGTTGAACAGATTTTCTTTGAGTTTTTTGCTTTTGTTGTCATCTTCATCCATGCTGAAAAAGAGAAAGATTTTTTTATTTTCTTTGGAAGCCGCTTTTTTCGCATCGTCAAGATTTGAAAGCCAGCCGGAAGAATCGATTTTGCCTCCGCAAGAAAAAAGTAAAAGTGCGAGACAAAGGCCCGCAACAAGCGAGATAAGTTTTTTCATTTTAGTTCCTGTTAATTTATATCCTTATATTTTAACGCAAGCATTACGATGTCGTCAAACTATTGGGCTTCATATTCGAATTTAAGTTGAAAGAATTTAACGCCTCGGCTAAAATACATCTATGTCTTATGAAGTTACCGCTACCCGCCGCAGACCTCAGGCATTTGAGGCTCTTGCCGGTCAGGAATTTGTTGCCGAAACACTCAAAAATGCGATTCAATCTCAGAAAATTGCTCATGCTTATCTTTTTTCCGGTCCCCGTGGTTGCGGAAAGACTTCTACTGCCCGAATTCTGGCAAAAGCCCTCAACTGTGCGAACGGCCCGACAGCCACACCTTGCGGAAAATGTCAGCAATGTCTTGAAATCACCAAAGGAGCAAGCACAGATGTAATCGAAATCGACGGTGCTTCAAATACTTCCGTAAACGACGTGCGCCAGATTAAGGACGAGGTTCTTTTTCCGCCGCAAAGTTCAAGATACAAGATTTACATTATCGACGAGGTGCACATGCTCTCGACTTCGGCCTTCAATGCACTTTTGAAGACAATCGAAGAGCCGCCTCCATACTGCATTTTTATCTTCGCAACCACTGAATTGCAGAAAGTTCCTGCTACGATTAAATCACGATGCCAGCAATTCAATTTCCGCCTCGTTCCGATTGAGCGGGTCAAACAGCTTTTGGCTGAGGCTGCCGCAGAAATCAACATCAAGGCTGATGATGAGGCACTTTATTGGGTTGCGCGCGAATCCACAGGCTCTGTCCGTGACGCTTACACGCTTTTTGATCAGGTTGCGGCTTTTTCGGGCGACCATATCACTTACGACAAAATCCGTGACAAACTTGGTCTTGTCGGTGTGGACCGGCTCAATGCGATTTTTGAAGATGCGGCCCAGAACAAAACTCAAGAAACGCTTCTCAAAATCGATGAATTTTTGCAGAACGGCGTTTCAATCGAGCAATTCATCGTAAACTGCACGGATTATTTGCGTTCTCTTCTATTGATAAGGGCTGGAATCACAAAAGAAGCTTTGCTTGGTCAGTCTCGTGACAGATACTCGCAGGTTGTTTTGCAGGCATGGAATCCAATTCAGCTTGAACGCGCACTTTCTATTCTTTTGCAGCTTTATCGTGACATCAGATATTCTCTTTCTCCGCGATACGAACTGGAACTGGCTTTTTCACGTTTGAGCTGGCTCAGTCAGTATGTCTCACCGAGTGAAGTCAAAAAAGCTATTGATGAAGCAAAATCACTTTTGATGCAGGGTGCTTCGACTCCGCTCAGCGACCGTAATCAGGCTGTTGGGGGAGGGCAAGTTTCATATCAAACTGCTCCGCAGTCGCAAGCACAGGCTCCAAGTCATATGCAACAGGGAGGGGCGCCCGCTCCACGGCAGTTCATTTCAATGCCACAGAATGAGCCTGGTCAGCCTTCACAGCCACAAACAAGTGCTCCGCAAACTTCTGCAAATCCGACAAATCCATATCTCAATCGTGTGATTACAGATGTTCCGAGAGACACGCCACAGGCAAGCGCGGCTCCAGCAAGAAATATTTTTGCACCACCGCCTGCCACTTCGACTCCGGCAAGCACATCGGCACAGCCACAGGCATCTTTCGCAAATCAGGCAGCTTCACAGTTTGCAGCGCAAACGCCCCCCCCGCCGCAATTTTTTAGCGCGCAGTCGGTTCCGCCTGACATGGGAACAACAACAGATGATTTCGCACCTCCAGATCCCACACCACCTGATGCCGCTTTCGCTTCGACTCCGCTCAGCGAACCTACATCGTCATCTTTTAGCTACGGCGGAGCTGTACCGCCTCAACAAACAGCGGCAGCCACACCGAACCAGAGCAGCGTTCCATCTAATTCTTCTTCTCAGGATTTCCGAAGCATTGCAATCAAAGAACTTTCCATGCGCGACCCGATGATTGGAAGTTCACTCTTGCAGACAGGCGAATGGATAAAATCAGGCAGCACTGTCACCACACAGGTAAGCTCGACATTCTTGAAAATGCAGCTCGACAGTCACGCACAGAATATTTCGGCTTTCCTTTCGGAACTTCTCGGCGAAAAAGTGCGTTTTGAAGTCAACCTGAAGCAAATTGTTGCCCAAGCCCCAATCGAGCAGAACGCGCCTGTACAGGTAAAAATCTTGTGCGACACATTCAAGGGGCAGATTATCGGTCACTCAAAGAAAACCGAGCAGGAAATCGCAAACGAAACTGCTCAACGCAACGCAGAAAAAGCAAATGCAGCAAGCACATCCGATGATGAAGATGAGGAATAAACAATTAATTTCTAAAATAATTTATGGGAGAAAATATGAATCCATTTGATATGGTAAAAAACCTCAAGAACCTTGAGGGAACAATGAACACGATGAAGGAAGAGCTTGCTCAGATTAGCGAAACAGGCTCTTCGGGTGGAAATATCGTTCAGGTTACGCTCAACGGCAAATTTGAAGTCACAGCGGTTAAGCTTGACCCGATTGCAGTTGACCCACGTGATGTTCAGATGCTTCAGGATTTGATTGTTGCAGCTCATCATGCGGCTATGGACAAGGTTCAGGAACGAATCAAAGAAAAATCCGGCTCTTTGCTCGGCGGTTTGAACATTCCTGGGCTTGGAATGTAGGCATACGATGACTGCAATTGACGAACTCACCGACTCTTTTTCACGGCTTCCCGGAATCGGCAAAAAATCAGCGGGAAGGCTTGTAAATTATATTCTCAAAGCAGATTCCGCCTGGATAGCGCGTTTTGCAAATCAGCTTGCGACATTGCAGGAAAAGATTCACGCCTGCTCAATCTGTGGAGCATGGACAGAAATAGATCCATGTCCAATCTGCTCGAACCCGATGCGTGATCAGAGCATAATCTGTGTAGTTGAGCAGCCTCAGGATGTTGCGACTATCGAAAGTTCACATGAATTTTCTGGGCTTTTCCATGTTCTCGGCGGCGTAATTGCTCCTCTCGAAGGAATTGGCCCTGACCAGCTGAGAATTGCCCAGCTTTTGGAGCGTGTCCGTGCAGGCTCGGTCAAAGAAGTGATTATCGCAACAAATCCGACAGTCGAAGGCGACACAACAGCTCTCTACATCCAGCGTCTCCTTTCAGAAATAGAAGGACTCACAGTCACCCGTCTTGCAAGCGGTCTCCCAGTAGGCGGCGACCTGGAATACGCAGACAGGCTCACCCTGGCAAGAAGCTTCCGCGGCAGAATGAAAATCTAAAACACAAAATACCTCCATGTATTTTGTGTTTTTACGAGAAAATTCTGTTCACCTAAAGGCAAACAGAATTTTCTCTCCTGCCTTTTTCCCTGCATCCATGCAGGGCATTTAACCTCGTCCTCTGTAACAAACAGAACATCCCGTTATCATTACATGTTTTTTTCCTTCTGTGCGGTTGAAGAGACGGGCTATCAGCTCTCCTTCAAGCGGTACTTCTTTTCCGCAGACAGGGCATGTCCGGCGCACTCCTGGTTCGGGGCGGGGATAACAATGCGGGCAGCCGTGAACGGTCATTCTCTGGTCCGGAGTGTTCATCGGGCGATAAATCCGCGAGAACATATCTTCATTTTTTGCAAGAGGAGTAGAGCAGAGCGGGCAGCGCACGAATTCTATTCCGCCGCTTTCATTTTTCTGAGTACGCAAGTTATTGTCTTTTTGGGGAGTCCGAGCCTGCATTTTCTTGAATTTCATAAAAATCATCAAGGCTAAAATCAGAATTACAGAGCCTATAAATAGAAAGAAATAATCCATATTTTCATTATCGGAAGATTTTCTGAATAGTGCAAAATAAGCTCAACCCTAAAATTTTAGTTTTTGGAGATTTTACTAATCAAGAACTTCCATAAATTTCTATGAATTTGCAAAAAATTCATTTTAAATTTTCTGAAACCCATGTTACAATTATTTGAAGTTTCATTTAATAATATTTTATGGAGAGAAAATTGGATCCCTTAGCAAAAAGACGGCTTAGCGACATCAGTTTTGTCATCGATAAAGATTTAAATGTCAAAAGCGGTAACAGATCTTTTTTGCGTCTTATCCACAAAACTGATTTCAACATAAATCTTTCTTATATTCTCGAAGATTCTGACATTAAAAACTTCAAATTTTTCCTTTCAAATTTTGATGAGCGATTTCCCAAGCGAAATTTTCTTGCATCCATCAAACCTTTTGAAAACTACATTTCCTGCATTTTTACAATTTCAAAGCAAGGTGAATTTTTCAACGTAATCATCGAAGAGCTTTCATATTCCCGCCAGCTTTTGGACAAAGCGCTCATGGAAAGCCGGGAACTCACAGCCCTCATGCAGAATTTCGATTCCTACTACTTCCTTTTCGATGGCAACAAATACACTCTCAAAAATACAAAGGATTTAAACACAATTTTTGAAGGTTCACAAGAAAATTTCAAAAAATACATAACAAATACTTTCAAAATCAACGTCCATAACGAAGACTCTCTGGCACAACTCAGCGCAATGTTTGAAAATATCGAGAATTTCAGTGCCGGCAAGTATTACACATTCCTTCAGATTGACAAAAAAATCTTTACAGTCCATACACTCAAAACAAGCACAAGGCATAACTCACTGATTGTCGCTTCAATAAATCTTCACAAAGAAAATGAACCTGTCATGAACACTTATTCCGAAAGCCGTGACGGTCTCACAGGTCTTTACAACAAAAAAGCAATCACTGAACTTGCAATCAAAAAAATCAACGAAGAAAAGTCTCCTTGCTCACTTATTATCCTCGATGCCGACAAATTCAAAGAATGCAACGACTCTTATGGTCATATTTTTGGCGACAGGGTCTTGGTATCAATCGCCAACTGTATCAATGATGCAATTAAGGGCAGGGGAATCGCAGGGCGAATCGGTGGCGATGAATTCTTAATTCTCCTTGACGTAACTGACGAAGACGACATTCATCAAATTGCAAGAAACATCCGCACCGGAATCCAATGGAGCATAACGAACGTAGATCCAGAAAGTGTAGTCACATGCTCAATGGGCATCGCAAAATTCCCGGTCAACGCACAAAACTACGAAGACCTCTTCGAACTTGCCGACAAATCTCTTTATATCGCAAAATATCGTGGCCGCAACACATACATTCTCTACAGTCCGGAATTGCACGACAAAATTCTCATTGAAAACAAACAGATTGATGATAGAGTAACTTCTGGCAAATTCTTCTTTGACTGCGTAAATTTAGAACTGGAAATCCTCAATAAAATTCAAAAACTCGACGGCAGCAAAAAGGAAGCTGTTTACGAAGTCTTAAATTTAATGATTTCCTATCTTCAAATTTCAAAAATTACGATTTACGACAAAGATTTCAAGCTTCTCTATCTGGCTGGTGTCGATGAGGTCAATTCGCGCGAAGACTATGTCAAACGAACAAGCAATTACTTCAAACTTTTCAACGAATACAGTTTCCTGCATCTGGACAACACGAACGTGCTCAATTCCATCGATGGCGATCGTTATGACCTTTACCGATTCACGAACATTTCTTCCACAATCGAAGTTCTCGTAAAGGATAAAAATTGTGGAAATCTTTTAATTTGCTACGATTTGTACAAACCCGCCCGAACATTCAAAAAAGATAAAATCACATTCGCCCTTCTGATAGCTAGAAAACTTTCTGAAATTCTGTAAAATATATCTATATGAAAGTTTTAGTAATCGGAAGCGGCGGCCGCGAGCATACAATCGCTTGGCGACTTGCCCAGTCTAATCTTATTTCAGAAGTAATTTGTGTGCCCGGCAACGGCGGAACTGCTGTCGAGGCAAAATGCCGGAATGTTGACCCAAAAGATAATCCTGAGCTGGCAAAATTATCACTAAATCAAGTGGCAGTTTCTGTCGCAAAGAGCGAAAAAGTTGATTTTGCTGTAATCGGTCCGGAAGACCCGCTTGCAGACGGAATCGCAGATGCTCTCTGGGACGCAGGAATTCCTACAGTCGGCCCTAAATCAAAGGGTGCGGCTCTCGAAGCTTCAAAAGATTTATCTAAAGTCTTCATGAAAAAATACGGAGTCGCTTGCGCAGCTTCAGAAACTTTCACCCAAAAAGATGCGGCTCTCGCTTATGTTCGCTCAAAAGGCGCACCTATCGTCGTAAAAGCAGACGGACTGGCAGCAGGCAAAGGCGTTGTCGTTGCAAAAACTCTGGAAGAGGCCGAAAAAGCCGTTGAAGATTTGATGGACGGAAGCGCAGTCGGAGAAGCCGGCAAAAAGCTCGTTATCGAAGAATACTTGCAGGGCGTTGAAATTTCAGTTCTGGCTGCTGTTAGCGTTACCCCAGAAAGTGCCGCAAACGGCAAGGCTTGTATCAAAGCATTCTTGCCAGCCCGCGATCACAAACGATTGCTCGACGGAGCAAAAGGTCCGAACACAGGCGGAATGGGTGCTGTTTGCCCGCTTAGCGATGTCACTTCTGAGACAATGGCTGCTTTTGATGCAAATATTTTGCAGCCGACACTCAAAGGCCTCATCGCCGAAAAGATGGACTACCGGGGATTCATTTTCTTCGGTCTCATGATTACAAAAGACGGACCAAAAGCCCTCGAATACAATGTACGTTTGGGCGACCCGGAGACACAGGCTGTCCTCCCGATGATGGATTTTGACTTTGCCGAACTTTGTCAGGCAATCATGAACGGCACTTTGGATTCTTTCGAAATGAAATGGAAGAGCGGATTCCAGGTTGCGCCTGTTGCGGTAAGCGGCGGATATCCTCTCAAATACGAAAAAGGCAAGGAAATCACTTTCGCCAAACAGCTTATTGAAAAAGCCGGCGCAAAAGTGTTCATTGCAGGTGCAGTCAAAGAGCGTCGTGTCAATTCTCCGACATTGCTCACTTCTGGCGGGCGCGTTTTGGCTTGCTCAGCTCATGGCTCAACATTCGAAGAAGCCTGGCAGAAAGCTTACGATGCTATGGCCGGCGTAAAATTTGAAGGAATGTTCTTCCGAAAAGACATCGGTTTGCCAGGAGCAGCTGAAAGCAATTAAAACAAAAAAGAGAAAAGGACACCTTTTAGAAAGGTTTCCTTTTCTCTTTCAATCTTTTTTTCTTCCAAATAATTGCCCTTTACCCGCATCCAAACGAGAACAATAACGCTCGTTTTCGATGCGGGCTTTTTTTTACACTCTGAACAAGAGGTCGCTGTAACTTGGATACGGCTTGTATTTTTCACCCAGGATTGGCTCGATTGCGTCTGCTACGGCACGAGTTGCTTCCATCTGCGGAATCACTTTGTCGGCATAGAATCGCGCCTGTTTCGAAACGTCATCGATTTCGACTGCTTCACTGTGAAGTTTTTCAAGCTTCTGAGCTTCGCTGTCGAGTTTATCCGAAAGCGCGCTGATTTCTTTGAGAAGGTTTGCCTGAGCCGAGCATTTTGCGTTCGGAACAATCGCCATTACTTTTGAAGCTGATTCTGCAACCGCGTTCATGTAAGCATAACTTGCCGGCAAAATGTCCTTATAAATCATGTCGAGCATTGTGTTTACTTCGATGTTGAGTACCTTTGAGTATTTTTCAAGCTTGACCTCATGGTGGCTCTTCATCTCGCTTTCGCTGTAAACGCCGTATTTTGTGAACATTTCGATATTCTGGGCGTCAAGATAGTGCTCCATTGCGTCCGGCAAAGTTTTGAGATTCAAAAGACCTCGCTTTTCGGCCTCGCGCACCCATTCGTCATCGTAGCCGTTACCGTTGAAGATGATTTTCTTGTGCTCGATGATTTTTTCTTTGATAAGTTCCTGCAATTCAGCGTTCAAATCTGATGATTTTTCGAGACGGCTGGCAAATTCATCAAGAGTTTCGGCAACAATTGTGTTCAGAACGACGTTCGGGCCAGAAATTGAAAGAGAAGAGCCGAGCGAACGGAACTCAAATTTGTTTCCGGTGAATGCGAACGGCGAAGTTCGGTTTCGGTCTGTCGTGTCCTTTGGGATTGCCGGAAGAACAGAAACACCAATCTGCATTTTTTCTTTTGTTTTCTGGCTGTAAGGAGAGCCGTTTTCGATTGAATCAAGAACGGCCTGCAATTCGTCACCGATGAACATTGAGATGATAGCAGGAGGAGCCTCGTTTGCACCCAGTCGGTGGTCGTTTCCGGCAGAAGCAACGCTGTCACGGAGCAAATCCTGATGCTTGTCCACAGCCTGAATAACAGCCGTGAGCATAAGAAGGAACTGAGCGTTCTCGCGCGGAGTTTCGCCAGGCTCAAGAAGATTGAAGCCGTCATCAGTGCTCATGGACCAGTTGTTGTGCTTTCCGCTTCCGTTCACGCCTGCAAAAGGCTTTTCAGCAAGAAGACAGTACAATCCGTGCTTCAAAGCGACTTCTTTCATAAGACGCATGGTGAGCTGGTTTTGGTCTGCGCTCAAGTTTGTCGTGGTGAAAATCGGAGCCATTTCGTGCTGAGCCGGAGCAACCTCATTATGCTTTGTCTTGCTCAAAATGCCAAGCTTCCACAATTCGTTGTCCAAATCCGCCATGAACTCAGCGATTCGAGGCTTGATTGAGCCGTAATAATGGTCGTCCATTTCCTGACCTTTCGGCGGCATAGAGCCAAAAAGAGTGCGGCCAGTGAAAATCAAATCTTTTCTCTGTTCCCAGAGTTTTTTGTCGATTAAAAAATATTCCTGCTCAGGGCCGACAGTCGTGATGACCCTCTTTGCCGAAGTGTTGCCAAAAAGTCGCAAAATGCGCAAAGCCTGAGTGTTGAGAGCTTCCATTGAGCGGAGAAGGGGAGTCTTTTTGTCCAGAGACTCGCCTGTGTAAGAGCAGAACGCCGTTGGAATGTAAAGAGAGCCGTCTTTGATGAAAGCGTAAGATGTGGGGTCCCATGCAGTGTAACCGCGGGCCTCAAAAGTGGCACGAATTCCGCCAGAAGGGAAAGAAGAGCCGTCAACTTCGCCTTTAACAAGCTCCTTGCCAGAAAATTCCATGATGACGCCAGAACCGTTTGGTGAAATGAAAGAATCGTGCTTTTCAGCAGTAACACCAGTAAGCGGCTGGAACCAGTGGGTGAAGTGAGTGGCACCTTTTTCGATAGCCCAGTCCTTCATCGCATTTGCAACCACATTTGCCACATCAAGTTCCAGTGGCGAGCCCTCAGAAATCGTCTTTTTGAGCGATTTGTAAGTGTCTTTTGGCAGACGAGCGCGCATCACATCATCATTGAAAACCATGCTTCCGAAAATCTCTGGTACGGTCATAACTTTACTTCCAATTTAATCCACAGATTAACACAGATTGCCACAGACTTTTGAGATAAAGTACAGTCAATCCGCATAATCTCGCAGATGAATTTTTCTAGGCAAAATATAGCATAAATTAGAAGAAAATAGAATAGGAAAGGGAAAAGAAGAAGCTGGGGGACAAATAATGTATACACGCAGACAGCTTGCCAGTGTCTTTTCTTTGCGGAAAATGTTGAGCTTGAAAACCTTGGAATGTCAGTCGGGAAAGCTGGTGAATGAGTCGTAAAATTATTTATCCCTCAAATCCCTGCATTCCATTTTCAAGCAGTGTCGTTGCAAGCTCAATCATTTCTTTCATAGGAATCTTACGGCCATCGGCGACCCACTGGCGGTAAAGCAGAACAATGCAGTTATTAAAAGTCAAAAGGATGTTGCGCACGTTCTGGTCCAGGCCCTTTAGCGGATGGGATTCTGCCGCCTGTTTTGTAACACGGTTCTGCATCCTTTCGCGAATATGGTCAAAACGGCTGTCACAGGTCACACGTTTGAAAAAATCATCCTGAGATTCCATGTATTCAAAAAAGGAGCGCACCAGTTTATCCGTATCCTTAAGCTGGTCAAAGCCCGATACAATTGCACTGTATTCGCCGGAATGTTTTTCCTGAATCTCCGCAAGCACATCATCCACGCAGTTATAATGAAGATAAAAAGTATTGCGGTTGATTCTGGCCGCCTGGGTGATTGCCTTTACAGTAATTTTTTCATAAGGCATCTCGCAAACCATCTGCTTAAAAACCGTCTGAATTGCTTCCTTTGTTCGGACAATGCGTGGGTCGATTTTTTGTTGGGCCATAGTTCTACTCCGTTTTATTATCTTTGTCTTCAATCTGCTGCTGCTCAAAATAATCTTTTGCGTTTAGCGGAGATATGATTTTCTTACCTGTTTCCAATTCCAGTCTTTCGCGGGCTTCTTTTGCGATATTTCCACCGCGGCGGGCAGTATCTTCGTGTTCCGAAAAACTCTGCGGGTTGCGGGCTTTTGAAATATCTGTTGTCGCCATCTCTGCAAGCATGTTCAGCACAAGTTCCTGATTCGTCATGTTGTCGCGGAGATTCTCCTTTTTAAGGCCTTTATATTCCTTGTACTGTTTTGCAGTTTTTCCTGACCAGGTTTTATAGATAATGTCAGTAAGAGTTGCAAATTGGACGCCTTCTTTAAGTCCGTGCTTTTTCCACTCGTCAGTAAGGTCTTTGCGGATTTCAATTGATTTTAACCGTTGATTAATCCAGTTGTCAGAATATCCCAATGCCTTATATTCTGCCAAAGCCCTGTGAATCCCCTGCTCCGGATCCTGCATTTCATCCAGCCGCTCTTTTGCAACCTGAGCCATCCACATTTTGAAAGGCTCTGCTTTTGGAGAAGGAATTGACTGAATTAAGCGGAAAATTCCTTCTGTATCAAGACAATCTGTTTTGTAATTTTTTCCATCGGCAGCCGGTAATTTCAGTTGGTGACAATTTGTCACCAACTCACTTCCTTCTTTATTGAGCCTTTGTTTTAATTTATTCCAGTATTTCCTTGCAGTCAAAAAATCTTTACTGTCTGCCAAAACCGCAACTACATCCACTACCGAAAAATACCATTCTTCTTCTTCGGCATTCCATATTGTACGAACTTTCTGTTCTTCAAAAAGCCTGATTTGCGTTTTTTCTTCTGACATTTTTCCCTCCAGAAAACCTATTTAATAGGCATTTTTGCAATATCTGTCGTTTAAACAACATTATACCATAACCTGTTCTTAATAAAAAGACATGTGTCGCTTATAATGCAGATGAGCGTTAGGGATTGTAGCACCGCCTAAGGCGTACCGCGCAAGCGGTATGGAGCGATAGCGGAAGTGCGGAAAGCCCGACGTCGCGAGTTTTCTTGTTTTTGCGAAGCAAAATGCGAACCCTTTGGTGAGCAAAAGAAAACTCGTGAAGTGAGCATGTTTGTTAACAAACTAAGCGAACGACGAACGCCCAAATTAATTTTTTTGGAGGAGAAAATGGACTACACCCCAGGCTATGTTTATGAACTTATGGAAAAAGGCGGACCGACAGATGTTCGTGAGCCTTATTTTAAGGAAGCCGTCAGCGAGATGATGCGTGCAAGGAAGCTCTGCACAATTGCAAATGCAAAAATGCCCGATGATGAAAGTTATGTTTCTGACCTGGAAGAACTTTTTGGCCGTAAGCTGGATGATGTTCGCATTCTCACTCCTTTTATCTGCGATTTTGGAAACCGTGTAAAGTTCGGGAAAAATGTCTTCATTAATCACTCTGCCATTTTGTCGGCTTCCGGTGGGATAGAGTTTGGCGACGGGGTTTGCATTGCTCCCGGTCTTCGCATTGCTTCAATCAATCACGATTTTAATGAGCGACACACAAAATACACTTACGGCAAAGTCACAATCAAAAAGAATGCCTGGCTTGGAATGAACGTTACGGTTTGTCCCGGCGTTACAATCGGCGAATATGCAGTGGTTGCGGCAGGAGCTGTAGTTACTAAAGATGTTCCGGATTTTGCGGTAGTCGGTGGAGTGCCTGCAAAAGTTATTAAAATGCTCGACCCTTCAGAACAGAAGGAATAACATGGCGTTCCCGCCACAAGTGGCGGTCGGCTGTTCCGCGGCTTGCCTACGGCCGGTCTGCTTACGCAGACTGCTTCGCACCGCTCCATAGCCTAACGCATTTTTTCAATTTTCTCTCTGTAAACTTTCGATAGCTTCTTCGAGCAGTTTTATTGTTTTTGAATGGTCAGATTTTTTATTACTTGATTTTCCAGTTACCAAAAATTCTACGGATGTGTTCAAGGCATCTGCTATTGTTACAGCCTGTTCAGCGTTCGGAAGCCGGTCTCTGTTAATCCACGATTGCAATGTATTGTAACTTTCATTGATTTTTTCAGCTAAATCTCTCTGTGTCATGTCCTGAAAATCTAATTTATCTTTAACTCGTAACCAAAAATCCAACATAAATAAAAAATAGCACAAATGTACCATTCATTACTTGATTATTATGCTATAAGTACTTATTATGGAAAGGAGTTAGCACAAACGTGCGAATTTTTACTGCTAAACTATTCGTTTGTTTAAGTCTTACGATCTTGCAGTAAAGATACAAAATTAGGAGGATTTTATGAAAAAATTATTTGGCTTACTGATTACTATAATTAGTATTGTTTTGATTAGTTGTGCAACAACATCTAATGTTGCACCATCAGAAATTGAATATAAGGAAATAGCTGGAAATCTATATTTTAATTCGCGAGATGCTGATTTATACTCATCTACGAAAGGATATAAAATTTCGGATGTATTTATTCTTGGTGCTGATACAAAAAACGATAATGGAAATACTGAAGTTATTTTAAAGCTAGCATCAGAAAAAAATGCTTGGGGAGATAAAGTTCGATATGTGTATGCGACAGATTTTTTTAAGAATATCGCAGTAGCAGATCCTACATGGGGAGACAGAGTTGATGCAGTTGCAAATAATCAAAAATATAATGGGCATTATACTGTTTACGTCTATGGAAAAACTGAAGGAGATTTTCTAGTCGGTTATACAACAAAAGTTACTGCATTCAACATTGAAGGAGTTCCAAGTCAAGAACAAATTGAAGCAGATAAAGCTGCAGAAGAAGCAGAACAATTAGCAAAGGAAGAGGCTGACAAAAAAGCAAAAGCAGAAAAATATGCAAAATTGAATGCAGCAGGAAATGCACTTGCCAACGGATACATATATCATGGAGCAGAAGAAGTCGAAAAGAATTGTAAATTATTTGCAAATGGAGCTTTAGAATCTGGCCACGCTTATTATATCTCAGGTTTCGTAGTAAAATATGGTGGAAGCATGGCAAAGATTGAGTACGGAGACGGCTTCTTTTTCTCTTCACAAAGTAACGCAGTATATGTTGATTATATAAGCCAAAAAGTAAAGGGTGAAGTTGTAGAAGCAGGTGTTACAAATCTTTTCGGACAAACAATCGAAACTCCTATAACAGTTATAGTAGCTGGTGGAAAAGGTGTAACAAAAATACCAGTTGTTCTTGGTATAATCGAGGAGAAATAGTAATTTATGACATTGAGTGAGTCAATCAATGAAATTTTAAGTTCATTTACTTCTCAGGATTTATTTGATTCTCATACAATAATCAATGAACTTATAACAAGACCTGATTATCATCTTGCTTATTTACGAGAGTATCCTGAAAATTGTACTGTGAATCAATATCATGGACAAATTGCAAAAATAATTTGTAATATTCCCAGTGTAAAATCATTTGGAATAAAGATTAAGACACATACAATATACGGAGATATATCTGAAAATGAAGTGTGGCAGAAAATTTAAGTCAATTATTCAAAAAAGAACAATTGACTTATAAATAAATCTACATTATATTTCAATTAGTGGTGAGTCCTACCCTAAGTGGAATCTTTAAAAGCAGTGTACCCTACTGTGAGTGGGAACTTTAAAAGCGGAGAGTCCTGCCGTTAAGTGGAATCGATAAAGCCGTTCAGTTCGCTGAGACGGCTTTTTTTGTGGATAAATATGAAACAGGAAAGATTAAACTTATACTTCATGGATATGAAATATATCCGAGATTTGCACAAGGTTGACGACCGTGTGCAATCAGTTTCTCCTCAGATTCACAAAAGCAACCGTCCGTTTGTCGGGATCGTTGTGATTTGTGATGACCATAAGTATTGTGTTCCGTTGGATTCAGCAAAAGAAAAACACAAGACTCAGAAAAATGATGTAGATTTTACACGAATATTCGATGGTGAAAAACTAATAAGTGTTTTAAATTTCAATAATATGATTCCAGTCGATGACAGATACATCACAAAAATTGATTTGAAGCCGTCCCCAAAAGATAATCCAGCTCAGGCGAGCTACAAAAAGTTATGTATCAAAGAAATTGAATGGTGCCGTAAAAATCAAGAAGCAATAGTAAAAAAAAGCAAATAAACTTTACTATTTAGTACAGAAGCCAAATTGTAGCAGCATGTTAAAAAAGCGATGTAATGATTTTAAGAAGCTCGAAAGAGTTTTGGAAAAATTGCTGCAGAAAAACTAGCACATTTTTCTACAGTCTTTTACTACTCTTTTTCCACACTTAATAGGCATTTCTCACAAATCTGTCGTTTAAACAGCATTACATTTCTCATTGCCCATAGAAAATAGACACTTGTCGCTTATAATGCAAGTGAGCGTTAGGGCATGGAGCAGCTGCGAAGCAGGCCACTGGACTGAGCGAAGCGAGGGAAGCGGCTGACCGTTAGGGAACTGCGGAACGCCCGACCGACTGCCGCAGGCAGGCGGGAACGCCCAGAAAAAAAACTATTTCGGAGGAATAAATGAATCTGAAAAAAACACTTATCGGCTTGGGAATAGCAACTTGCCTTGCAGGTTCGCTATTCGCACAAAACAAAACTTCAAACTCAAAGGAGACTAAAATGGGAAAATCACTGGTAGTTTATTTTTCGCTCGCAGGCGAACAATATAACGTTGGAAACATAAAAGAAGGAAACACTTCAATCATCGCAAAGTTCATTGCAGAAGAAACAGGCTCAGAGCTTTTTGAACTTGAAACTCAAAAGCCTTATCCAACCGACAGCTACAGCCGCCTGACTCAGATTGCAAAAGACGAGCAGAACAAAAAGGCCCGCCCAGCCCTCAAAGCTGATATCGACATCACCGCATACGACACAATCTACATCGGCTATCCAAACTGGTGGGGAGACATGCCAATGCCGGTTTACACATTCTTAGAAGCCCACGACTGGAAGGGAAAAACAATCATTCCATTCTGTACCCACGAAGGAAGCGGACTTAGCGGAACAGAAAGCCGCATCCGTTCAACCTGCAAAGGCGCCACTGTAGAAAAAGGCCTTGCCGTTCAGGGAAAGGTTGCACAGACTAACAGAAGCGCCGCTAAAAAAGCAGTACAAGATTGGCTTGCCGAATTGGGTTAGTTATAATTATATTTAAATAAAAGGGTTTATATGACAGTCAGAAAATACGAAGAAAAAGATCTTACAGCAATGATTCAAATCTGGAACGAAGTTGTAGAAGATGGAATTGCGTTTCCGCAGGAAGAGCTGCTGACTCCAGAAAGCGGCAAGGCTTTTTTTGCAGGACAAACCTTATCTTGTGTTGCAGAAGAAGATGGCAAAATTTATGGACTTTACATCCTTCATCCAAACAATGTTGGACGCTGCGGTCACATCTGTAATGCAAGCTATGCCGTCGCTTCCTATGCCCGCGGAAAACATATTGGTGAACAGCTTGTAAAAGACTGCCTTATCCAGGCAAAAAAATGTGGCTATGGAGTTCTTCAGTTCAATGCTGTTGTAGAAAGCAATATTCACGCCCGCCATTTGTATGAACGACTGGGCTTTGTCCAACTGGGCACAATTCCAAAGGGATTTAGAATGAAGGACGGACATTTTGAAAACATCTGTCCTTATTATCATGAATTGTAATCGACGTCCCGCCCTAAAGTAAAAGCCCCTGATAAATCTCCAGATCCTTATTTCCAAAGACATTGAAGACAACCTTCTTCACGCTGGAATCTGGATTTTCTGCCAGCCACTTTTCTACTGTTTCCACTGCAATCTGGGCAGCAAGCTCTGCCGGGAATCTGAAGACTCCGGTAGAAATGCAGCAGAAAGCAACCGATTCAAGCTGATTTTTGCGGGAGATATTAAGAATAGAAAAGAATTTTAGTTCCCCTTTCTTACATCAAATTCAAAAATTTGATAAAATATCATAACAACAAAGCAGATTCGATTCTTCACATAAACGAGCAGCGATGAGCGTAAGTCCAGTTTTTGGAAACGTAATCGCTGCTTTTTATTTTTGAAAAAATATGTGAGGTTTTTATGAAAAATTATGATTTGGGAACAGAGAAAATCGGTCAGCTTGTAAGGCATTTTTCGGTTCCATGTGTTATCAGTATGCTGGTTGCAGCTCTTTACAATATTGTGGATCAGATTTTTATAGGATGGAGTGAGGCAGGTGCTTTTGGGAATGCTGCTACAAATATCGTCTATCCTTTTACAGTTCTGGCTCTGGGACTTTCCCTTTTGGTAGGAGACGGGGCTGCTGCAAATTTCAGTCTTGAATGGGGAAGAAATAACAAGGACCGCTCTGACAAATCTGTAGGAAACGGATTTTTACTTCTTGTGATTTTCTCAATTCTTCTCTGCCTCATCGGCTTTATTTTTAAATCACAAATCCTGAAAATCTTCGGAGCAAATCCGGAAGAAAAAACTTGTTATGATTTTGCAGTCCAGTATTTCACAGTAATCTGCAGCGGTTTGCCCTTTTATATGATTGGACAGGGAATGAATGCTTCAATCCGTGCTGACGGCTCTCCAAAATATGCAATGGCCTGTACCCTTGCAGGAGCAATCGCAAATCTTATCTTAGACCCGCTTTTTATTTTTGCCTTTAATATGGGAGTAAAGGGAGCGGCCATCGCAACTGTTATCGGACAGGCACTTACTTTTGTCATGAGTATTTCCTATCTTTTCAGAGCGAAGAATTTTAAAATCAGCAGAAAATCAGTTCACCTGGAAACTTCAATTCATTCAAGGATTATCTCAATTGGCATGGCATCACTTATCGTTCAGCTTTCAATTGTGGTAATCATTGCGGTGAATAACAATCTGCTTTCAAAATACGGCTATGAAACATTTGCAAGTACAGGAGTGGCATTCGGCTCGGTTATTCCTCTTGCGGTTGTGGGAATTGTTATGAAGGTATTTGGAATTGTTGTTTCCATTGTGATTGGAATAAGTCTTGGCGGCCAGCCAATCATCGGCTTTAATATGGGAGCCGGAAATGTGGAGCGTGTAAACGAAACAATCAGCACTATTACAAAAATCGTCCTGTCTGTAGGAAGCCTTTTCTTTCTGATTTTTGAACTTGCTCCGGATTTTGTAATTTCCCTTTTTGGAAAAAACAACAGCCCGGAATATACCGAATATGCCCGACTTTGTGTCAGAATCTTTTTGAGCGGAATCATCCTTACCTGCTTTATAAAGTCTGCAGCCATCATGCTCCAGTCTCTTGGTAAAAGCGGAAAGTCAACTCTGCTCGCCCTCCTCCGCGACGTAATTATCTTTGTTCCTTCTTCAATTATTCTGGCTCTTCTAAGTCATAACATTGTCACCATGCTCTGGGCTTCTCTCGTTAGTGACGTGGTAGCCTTTATTGTTGCCGTAATTTTTGTACGAATTGAAACAAAAAAGACCATAAAAAAATGATATTATTTTTCAGACTGAATAAAATCACATAACACAATATTGCAGTTTCATGTAATGCGCTTTAAAATATTGTTATACGCATAGCCCAAATGGCAAATAGAAAAAAATGAGAACTAAAGAAGTAATTATCGAACAGCAAAAAGATTTTATTCAAGAAATGAAAAATGAAACTTTAATTCTCATAAATTCAATTGATAAATCAGAAATTGAAACTATTCTTCTTTCAGGAAGCGTTTCCCGCGCAGATTATTTTCCGCAGAAAAAAGAAAACGGTGAATATAACGGAATGGTTGATTTAATCGTTATGCGCAAAAAGGGTAGTACAATTACAGCCGAAGAGATTTTCGGTCCAGATCAGGATCCGCCTATTCCATATCATTGTGTAAAAATTAATAACACTTGGTTTGCAATTTTGTTCACAGATTTTATTGATACAGAGATGTTTTCTAAGTTTGAAGAACCGAGAAAGTTTTCTGTACTTGAATCTCAGATTTTATACGACCCGAATAATTCCTATAAAAATGAGCTGGAGAAAATAAATCAGTTTGTAAAAGAAGATTTGAAAAACAATTTAAACAATGCCATTGGGTACATTCATTATCTTATTTCTGATTATAAAAAAGACCGATGGTACCGCCGCGACGCATTCATCCAATTGCATGAGAATTTAAATGCTGCAATCAGAGCAGGAGTACGGGCCTTATTTTATCTGAATGGATTTTATTCTCCGGCAGAAGACAGGGCAATTTATTATTCCCACAGTTTACAAATTCTCCCAGAAAATTATGCAGAATTAATTCTGCAAGTCTGCAATCAAAACACTGATTCAGAAGAAGACTATTTCAGGCGCGAAAAAATCTTCATGGATAATATTGTCGGATTCATCAAAAAATAAAAAACGTGTCTTCAACATGATAATCAAAATCTTGAATTTTGCTTAAAAGTATATTAAAACAAACTTGTAATTGCCAGCTTTGCGGCCAACACCCAATGTTCAACCGAGGCAAAAATCAAAACGTTTTATGAGAACACAGGTTTTGACAACATAAAAACAAATGATAATTATGACAAATCAACGACAGATTCAATCTCGTATTCTTTTGCACACAAAAAAATCGGTAGCTACGAACTTGTTATGGTTATACCACGAAGCTTCAATTACGGAGCAGAATGGGCAAGCAATTTTACGATTGGACTTACAGGAGATCATGAATGTTTCTTAAAATCAGCATTATCCAGAAGTCGTTTATGCCGCATTGCTGCAATTGTAGAATATTCTGAATTTTGTCAAACAAAGGCAATCTTTTAAGCAACGAAGTCAAGGCTTTAAGCGTTAGCCTGCCTTGACTCGGTAATTACTTTTCTTTATGTCGCCTGTCCAGCTCGTCGTAGACATCCTGCCAGTTTACGCCCTCCTTGTACATGAGCACGCTCACGAAATACAAAAGGTCAGCCGCTTCCCAGATAACTTCTTCTTTTGAATCAGCATCGTCGCAAAGTTCTTCGGCTTCTTCCATGACCTTTTCACGAACCCGTTTTGCGTCCAAAGTCGCGGTGTAGCTTCCAGGCCGAGGATTTGCGAATCGTTCTGCAATCGTGCCATACAATCGCTCAAGATTTGATTTTGCATCCGGCTCCGCGCCAAAGCAAGTGAAGCTTCCTGTATGGCAGACTCCACCGTGTGGGATTACAGTCGCAAGAACAGTGTCACGGTCGCAGTCAACGCGCATTTTGATAAGCTCAAGGAAGTGGCCGCTGGTCTCGCCCTTTGTCCAGAGAACATTTCGTGTGCGACTGAAGAAAGTGAGCTTTCCTGTTGCAAAAGATTTTTCAAAAGCCTCTTTGTTTGAGTAGCCCATCATCAAGACTTCGCCGCTTGGAGACTGGGCAATCACTGGAATCATGCCGTCAACTTTCTCAAAATTAAGGCAGCCGATGAAAGCATCTTTTAAATTAACTTTTCCTGTGTACAGAGCCATTCCCAGCTGAACATCACAGCCCATTTTTTCAAGCTCAACAATCTGCTCCAAAGTGTTTACGCCGCCAGCAACAACGACACGGCATTTGACAGCTTCTCGCAAAGCTTTGCATGAGTCCATATCTGTTCCCTGCATGCAGCCTTCTTTTTCGACACAGGTAAACAAAAGCTCCGAGCAGTATTTTTCGGCCTGTTTTGCACCTTCAATAAGAGGAATATCGACTGTTTCTGTCCAGCCTTTAACGGCGATTTTGCCCTGAATCGAATCGACAGAAATAATCACGCGCTGCTTTCCGATTTTTTCGCAAAGTTCCTTCAAAAATTCTTCGTTAAGAACAGATTCGCCGGCTTTTGGCGAAGGATTCCATGCAGCAGAACCGATGATGACCTTTTCGGCTCCCAAAGAAATAAGCTCGCGGGCTTTTTTTACGTCGCGGATTCCGCCTCCAACACGAACATTTCCCCGCCGCAAGAGAGATTTTAAAAGCGGCGTGTTTTTTGTGTTGCCTTTTTCGTCCGTGTTGCGAAGAGCCTGGTCAAGGTCGATGATTGCGACCTCACCGAATTTGTTGAATTCAGAAATCAAAGAATCAGAATCGTCTCGCTGGAGAACCAAATCCTTTCCGTTTTTGAGCTGGACAACGTGTCCGTCTTTCATGTCGATTGAAGCGATTACCATACAAGGAATTATAGCGAAAATCAGTGCGAGATACAATTAAACGCGAGAGTATAAATTCCCGTCTTTTTTTTACATATACTTTTTGATTCCCTACCATATAATAGAAAATAGATTAGCGGGCACACTTCGACCAGTTCAGTGATAGCCCGGAATGTAAATCGAGGTATTTATGAGTAAAATTGCCATCAGAATAAATGCGGCGGACGTTGTTGCCGTTGCGCTTCAGCCACTTTCAAAGGGAACTCAGGTTGTGCTTGAGGCTATGGACAATGTTCCAGAAACGACCGTGACTTTGCAGGAGGACATCACTGCCGGCCACAAATTTGCAATCCGCCAAATCAAAAAAGGCGAGCCTGTAATCAAATATGGTTATCCGATTGGTGAGGCGACGGAGGATATTGCGGCAGGCAAGCATGTTCACACTCACAATATCCACACTCTTCTTTCGGGCGAGCTTGAATACACTTACGACGAGGCAAAGGCCAAGGCCGCTTATGACGCATGGTACAAGGAAACTGAAAAACTTCGCGCAAATGTTCCGACGGTGAATGTTTACAAACGCGCTGATGGTCGGGTCGGAAGCCGAAACGAAATCTGGATCGTGCCTCTCGTTGGTTGCGTAAACAAAATCTCTGAAAATCTTGCAATGTGGGCAAACGCTAAATTCTGCGGCGGCGAGCCAAAACCGAGCGAAAAGGGTGGTGTCGAAGGATTTTTCACATGGACTCATCCTTACGGTTGCTCACAGATGGGCGGTGACAAGGAAACAACAGCAAAAATCCTGGCAGACTTGGTTCATCATCCGAATGCAGGCGGCGTTCTTGTGGTTTCACTTGGCTGTGAAGAAAACAATGTTCCGTATTTCAAGGAATTTTTGGGCGAATACGACGAAAACCGCGTAAAATTCATGGTTACTCAGCAGTTCGAAGACGAAATGGAAGAAGGCAAAAAGCTTTTGACCGAACTTGCTGAATACGCAGGCAAATTTCAGCGCGAAGAAGCTCCGCTCACAGACATCGTGCTTGGCATGAAGTGCGGCGGCTCAGACGGAATGAGCGGAATCACCGCAAACGCATTGATTGGCCGAATCTGCGACGCAATGACAGGAATGGGCGGCCGCGTTATGCTCACCGAAGTGCCGGAAATGTTCGGTGCCGAGCAGATGCTCATGAACCGCTGCGTTGACAAAGACCGATTCGACAAGACAGTAAATCTTATCAACGGATTCAAAGGCTACTACGCCCGCCACAATCAGGTCTGCTACGAAAACCCTTCACCGGGAAACAAAGCAGGCGGAATCACAACGCTGGAAGACAAATCTTTGGGTTGTGTCCAGAAAGGCGGAAAAGCTCCGGTCACAGGTGTTTTGAAATACGGCGAGCGACTCCCGCAGAACGTAACAGGCCTCACCTTGCTTGAAGGACCTGGCAACGACATCGTTTCAACGACAGACATGACAGCCGCAGGCGCAAACATCATCCTCTTCTCAACAGGTCGGGGAACGCCTCTCGGTGCCCCAGTTCCGACAGTCAAAATCGCCACAAACCATCCGCTCGCACAGAACAAACACGGCTGGATTGACTTTGATGCAGCCCGCATTCTCGACGAGCCAAGCGATTCTGTACGCGACGCACTCTTGCAGCAGATTATCGACATCGTAAGCGGAAGAGCCGTCACCAAGAACGAAAAGAACGGCTACCGTGAAATTGCGATTTTCAAAGACGGCGTTACATTGTAACGTTTTTAACAGCCGGTTATCCTTTATGGAAGCCGGCTTTTTTGTTATAATCTCCCCATGCTGATTTTTGCTAGCGGGCGCACTGACATTCCGGCTTTTTACTCACAGTGGTTCATGAACCGAGTTCGGGCCGGATTTGTTGATGTGCGCAATCCTTACTATGGCGAGCAGGTGAGCCGGTTCAAGCTCACCAGAGATGTGGTGGACTGCTTTGTTTTCTGCACAAAAAATCCTGCGCCCATGCTGCCTTATCTCGAAGAGCTTAAATCCCTTGGAATCGGGCTTTATTTTTTCGTGACGATTACGCCATACGATAAAGATGTTGAGCCGAACGTTCCCGAAAAAAGCGCGGTGATGGATTCTTTCATCGAGCTGAGCAATGCCCTTGGAAAAGACCGGGTTTGCTGGAGATACGACCCCATTTTCTGCGACGAAAAATATTCAGTTTCTTTTCATATAAAAGCCTTCCGTTCGATGGCAGAAAAGCTTCATGGCTCGACCGACCGCTGCATCATCAGTTTTATCGACCTTTACGCAAAAACAAAGAAAAATTTCCCCGGCGTAAAAGAAGTTTCTGAAAACGACCAGAAATTCCTCGCTTCATCGCTCTCGCGGATTGCCTTTGAAAACGGAATCAAAATCGAATCCTGTGCCGAAAAACTGGACCTGACTTCTTGCGGAGTGGAGCAGGGGGCCTGCGTTTCACGTGAAGTGATTGAAAAAGCGGCGAACATTCATCTTCTTCAAAAAATCGGGGTCTCTGTGCTCCGAAAGCATTGCATCTGCCTTCCAACAAGCGACATCGGGGCCTACAATTCTTGTCCGCACCTGTGCAAATATTGTTACGCCAACTACGATGCCCGCCTTGTCGCAAAAAATCACGCTGTCCATAATCCACAGTCAAATTTCCTTCTCGGTGAGTCAAAAGAAGGTGACATACTTAAAAATGCCAGGCAAAAATCCTTCCGTGACGAGCAGTTGTTTTTGTTCTAAACTCCTCAAATCAAAAAAAATCATTTTGTTCTAGCTAATTTTAAAATCAGTGGTAGAATTACTTATAAAACAAAAAAGGAGTTTTTATGAAAAAATTGTTTTTAATGGTCGCAGTTTCTGCATTGTTCTTGGGTTCGCTTTTTGCTGAAAAAAATTATGTCATCGATTTGGCCGACACTTCTAACGGCAAAGTCGTTAAAATCGTCAAGAATCCGTATGGCTCAAACTATCAGAACGAAAATCCACCAATCTTCACAAGTTTCTTTGCCAAAGATTTACCAGAACCGGGGGACACAGTTGAAATTTTCTACAAATTCACAAGCAATGTTGACCTTCCATATCTGGCAATGATGCTTATCGACAACTCGCAGGCTGCAAAATGGTGGACAGCGATTTCTGACCAGCAGGAGCAGGTAAAGGACATCAAGGCTAAACAAGTGTATGAAGGCTCGTTCAAATACAAAGTCGTTGCCAAACCGGTTGCCGCTGTAAGCGTTCAGCTCATGTACGACGACAAAATCAACAGCACTATTAAGCTTGAAAAAGCCGGCGTCAAAACAGGAAAGAAATAAATTAATTTCTGTGTACCAAGCACGCAAAATTATGATATAATATTGCGTCATGACAACGAAAGAGTTTACCAATCAGCTTGAATTTACAAATGATGGAAGGCTTTCCTTTTTCTTTCTTGGAACAGGAAATGCCTTCCAAAAAACATATTATCAATCAAATATTTTAGTCGTAAAAGGTGATAGTCATGTCCTTGTCGATTGCGGAACGCTTTGTCCCTACATCCTCGAAAAAGAATACAACACTAAGCTTTCCAAAATCAAAAATCTAATTTTAACACATCCCCATGCAGATCATATCGGCGGGGTTGAAGAGCTTGCACTTTCAGCCTACTACATTTCAAAACACCCTGTAAACATTGCAATTCCCAAAGATTTCAAAAAAAAACTGTGGAACGAATCCTTAAAAGGCGGAATTCAATTCAGTGAAAACGGCAAGATGACATTCAACGATTATTTTTCCGAGCTTCCAATTAAAAAAATCCAAAAAAAGCCGTTTGAAATGTTTGAGACAAACATCGGCACAATAAATGTCAAACTATTCCGCACACGCCATGTCACCACAAGAACAAATTCCTTCAAAAATTCCCAGCCATCCTACGGCATTATTTTCGACGACAGAATCCTCTTCACAGGCGACACACAGCACAATCCAAACCAAATAAATTTTCTACTGGAGCACTTTCCAAAAATCGAGCACATTTTCCACGATTGCGATGTCAGCGGCTATTCAGTCGGTGTTCACGCATCTTACGAGCAACTAAAACAGTTTCCTTCAGAAGTCCGTGCCAAAATGTCACTCTATCACTACAACAAAAAAATGCAGGAAGTCACCCCAGAAAATGACGGATTCGCAGGCTTCGTCCAGCGCGGTGTTTACTACGAGTTTTAAATCATAAAGGGGAAAAGCCTTTCCCCTGGGTTCAGCCCGCAAGCGGTCTTCACCACACCCCATTCTCCTAAGGGGGCAAGCCCCCTTAAAATCCCCCAAAAAATCATTGTCACTTAATTCAGATTTTATGTTTCAACTGTCAGATACGGAAGTGGAAGAACTTTCAAGGTCAAAAATTTTGACCTTGAACAAAGGTCGTGGTAGTAACATAAAATATGCGCCCTATGCCTTCACCGAGCAGGGAATCTATATGTTGATGACAGTACTTAAAGGAGACCTTGCCGTAACTCAAAGTAAAATGCTTATTCGCACTTTCAAAGAGATGAAACATTTTATACAAAACAATTCTCACATATTTGCAGAATTGGATAATATAAAAAATCATCTTCTTGAATCAGATTTACATAATAAAGAAACTGATAAAAAGATAAAAGAACTTTTTTCCCTGATGGACAAATATAATGTAAAAGAAACTCAAGGTATTTTCTTTCAGGGGCAGATTTTTGATTATTGATAACACAACAATTTATCACATTGGTGCATCATTAAAAGATTTGGGGAAAAAATGTTTTTGTTTTGATGTACTGGATTCTGGATATATTCAGTTGATTTTGAAAAATTTGTAAAAAACGCCATCAAGTGTTTTTTGGAGCAAATTGCATTAAGTTTGTCAAGCGATTTTTGCATAAATTTATTAAGTTATTAGTTTAATGAAATTTATAATGTCACCCTTTATAATTTGATTACAAAATTAAAATAATTGAGGTATTAGCAATGGGAATTTTTGTAAATCTGCGTGTTTCAAAATCTGTTACAAAAGAAGAATGGGCATCTGTATATTCAGAAAGTCTTAAAATGATAAAAAAATTACCGCTTGCAGAATGGCAAGATAAAAAATCAATTGATGGTATGAAAATCATTTGCTTGGTGCGAACAAAGGAGCACGAATTTTCGTATGGCTGGAATAATGAAAAAAAGAAAATCGGATGGGAAGCTTATGGTGATTATGAAACATTAAAAACTGCGGAATGTCATTTTTTTCCAAAGGATCTTGTTACAGATTATAATGAAGCCGCAGATGATGCTATTTTAGCATGTCTTCCTCAATGTACAAATCATGATTGGAATGAAGATTTATGCAATCAAACATATAATATTTTTGGAAATAAAACACAGGGAGAACCGTATCATATGTATCTCCTGGCAGTTTGTTGTATGGTTGAATCTCGTTTAAAAGATAAAGCGTTTGTAGATGGTGATATTACAAAGGGGCAATTAAGAAAAGCTGTAGAAATTGCAAATTCAATTTTAAAAACTCCTATAGATATTCCAGCACGATGTGATACAAGTCGATTATGTGAACGGATTTCTAAATTGAATATTACTGAGGGTGAAAAACTTACCTTGTTTAATTACTTGTATTTGGGAAATAAAGATATTGAATTTGGAAATTTCATAAGAAATCATTTTTCAAAACAAGTCTGGCACAATTATATAAAGGAAAAACTGAATCAATACCATGTTAATGCTATTGGGTTTGCAGGAAAACTTGAAAATTTTCTGGAGCTAGGTTTTGATTTAAGAACAATCTGTAGCTTAATCAATTTTCAGGAAAATCAAAAAGAAGATGATGAAAACAATTGCTATGAGACATTTATTAGGAAGGTTTTAGATACTAAAATATATTTAAAAGAAAAAAATACAGAGGACTGGCTTGATATTGATCAGGATGAAGAACGTCCTTACAGCGTTTACACCTATTTGGCCCAAGTTGTATTTGCTGGGGCAAAAAATCATAAGATAAACGTTTATCTTCCAATAGAAGAAGTTCGAAAGATTTTAAAAGAAGAGTTGAAAGAGTATTCTGATACAGATAATGTTATTGATGATTATTTAAATGAAGAAAAAAAGAAGGCTCCTGATGAAAAAGATAATTCTGAAATGCTAACTGAAATGTTAAGTAACAAAAATGATGAATTGTTAAAAAATGAAAAAGAATTTGACATTCCAAGCCCAGATTATCTTTTATTTTATTCAAAAGGAAATACAATAGAAACTGTTTTACAAAAGAGTATGATAGAGTATTTTAAATTTATGGAAACTGCATTAAAAGAAGATAAGTTTACGGAATTGATGAAAAAGTCGCCTAATGAACGGTGTCAATTTCTTGTTGAACAAAACCGTAGCATTTTAATTCGCGACTCAGATTGGAGGAAAATATTCAAGGATATAAAGACAAATGATGATTCATTTAAGAGATACTATCCAATGGTAAGAGTTTCAATAACAAGTGATTCTGTAGATGCTCTAGTTTGTGCATTAATAATAAATGATGATTTATATAACTTTGTATATGAGTATTCTCATAAGGCCACTGAGTAATATTTTTCCAATGCGAGTTTTGTCTCATTACTTGCATTATGCCTGAGTGTCATGATTTTGAAGAACATATAAAAAAACGCCAGCCCTGAATTAACAGAACTGGCGTCCTTTACGAAAATGTATACAGCTTTGCACGAGTTTTAATGTTTTTTGCGAAGCAAAAATGCGAGCCTCGCGAGCAAATTAAAACTCGCTAGTTTAATTCGATTTATCGAATTAAACTATGATATTCCTGCAATGACTTAACTCCGCCTTCACCACCGTTGCCGTTCTTGACAGACTGAATGCCCTTAACAGCTGCTAAGGCGCCGGCGAGTGTTGTGATGTAAGATACCTTGTACTTCAAGCAAGCCTTTCGGATTGTCTTTCGGTCTTCGGCGTAGTTGCGTTTTGCTTTTGGTGTGTTGATTACCAGGCAAACTTCCTTGTTCATAATCAAGTCTACTACGTCTGGGCGACCGGCACCAATCTTGTTTACTACATCGCACTTGATTCCATTGCTGTTGTAGAAATCGGCTGTTCCCTGAGTTGCAATCAAAGTGAAGCCAAGATCTTTCAAAGTTTTACCGATTTCGAGAACCTGATCTTTCTGGCCTTCCTTGTTGCTCAAAGAAATCAAGACTTTCTTGTTTTCCCAGGCAGCCGGTGCGTGTGGAAGCTCTGAACCTGCTGCTTCCTGTGCCTTGTAGAAGGCGAGTGGGAAGGTTTCTGCAAGGCCGAGAACCTCACCAGTTGAGCGCATTTCAGGTCCCAAGATTGGGTCAACTCCAGGGAATCTTGCCCATGGCAATACTGCCTCTTTTGCTCCGTAGTAAGGAATCTTCTTGTCTTTGAGGCCGAGTGATTCAAGAGATTCACCAAGCATCATACGAGTTGCAAGACGTGCCATCTGAGTATCACAAACTTTTGATACAAGAGGAACTGTTCGAGAAGCGCGTGGGTTAGCCTCAATTACATAAACCTTTCCGTCTTCAATTGCATACTGCATGTTCATCAAACCGCAAACGTGGAGGTTTTCTGCAATCTTCTTGGTGTATTCTTTGATTGTGTCCAGATTGTTCTGAGGAATTGAAACCGGAGGAATTACACAAGCTGAGTCACCAGAGTGAATACCTGCAAGCTCAACGTGCTCCATTACAGCCGGAATGTAAACGTGGTTCTTGTCTGCAAGAGCGTCTGCCTCACATTCAAGAGCGTTCTTCAAGAAACGGTCGATGAGCAATGGACGGTCTGGAGTTACACCAACGGCCTTCTCAACATATTCTTTCAAAGTAGCTTCATCATAGATTACTTCCATTCCGCGTCCGCCAAGAACGAAAGAAGGACGAATCATGATTGGGTAGCCGATTTTGTCTGCACAAGCCTTAGCCTCGTTGAAATCGATTGCCATTCCGCTTTCTGGCATTGGGATTTCCAATTTTTCCATCATGTGGCGGAAGAGGTCACGGTCTTCGGCGATGTCGATTGAGTCAATTGAAGTACCCAAAATGTTTACACCGTTTTCCTGAAGTTCGCGGGCGATGTTGAGCGGTGTCTGACCACCGAACTGTACGATAACACCGAACGGCTTTTCTTTTTCGTAAATCTGAAGAACGTCTTCAGTAGTAACCGGTTCAAAGTAAAGTTTGTCAGATGTGTCGTAGTCTGTAGAAACAGTCTCTGGGTTACAGTTAACGATGATTGTCTCGTATCCCATTTCTTTGAGCTGCATAGCCGCATGACAGCAGCAGTAGTCGAACTCAATTCCCTGACCGATTCTGTTTGGACCACCGCCAAGAATCATGATTTTCTTTGGATTTGTTGTTGCTGGAGCTTTGTCCTCGCAGTTGTATGTTGAATAGTAGTAGTTGGCATTTTTTACGCCACTAACAGGAACAGCAAGCCAAGCCTCTTTGATGCCAAGCTCGTTTCGTTTGTCACGAATAGCTTTTTCTGAAACTTTGAGGATTTTTGAAAGATATTTGTCTGAGAATCCGTCTTTCTTTGCCTGAATCAAAAGTTTGTCTTCTGGAACGCGGCCTGGGTTCTTGAGCATCTCTTCTTCCAGGTCAACAAGCTCTTTCATCTGCTCCAGGAAGTATTTTTTGACATAAGTGATTTCGTGAAGTTTATCCAATGAAACGCCTTTTCGGATTGCCTCATAAAGCTGGAAGTATCGCTCACTTGAAGCTGTTTTGAGCATTTCGCACAATTCGTCAGCTGATTTTTTGTTGAAGTCTTTTGCAAAACCAAGACCAGGGCGACCATTCTCCAAACCACGGATAGCTTTCTGGAAAGTCTCTTTGAAAGTCTTACCGATAGCCATAACTTCACCGACAGCCTTCATTGAAGTGCCCAAAGAGTCCTCAACACCACGGAATTTCTCGAATGCCCAGCGAGCAAACTTAAGAACAACGTAGTCTCCGTCTGGTGCTCCGCCCGGAGTATATTTATCCAAAGTTCCGTCACGCCAGTATGGAATTTCGTCCAAAGTCATGCCAGCAGCAAGTTTTGCAGAAATCAAAGCGATTGGGAAACCTGTAGCCTTAGAAGCCAAAGCAGAAGAACGAGAAGTTCGTGGGTTAATCTCGATAATGACTACGCGGCCTGTTTTTGGGTTGTGAGCAAACTGAACGTTTGTACCGCCGATAACGCCGATTGACTCAACGATTTTGAAAGCCATCTTCTTGAGCTTTTCTTCAAGTTCCTTGTCGATAGTCATGAAAGGAGCTGAACAGAAAGAATCACCAGTGTGAACGCCGACAGCATCAATGTTCTCGATGAAACAGATTGCGACCATCTGATTTTTTGCATCGCGGACGACCTCAACCTCAAGCTCTTCCCAACCGAGAATACTTTCTTCTATTAAACACTGATGTGTCATAGACAAGTCAAGACCGTTTGCAACAATAGTGCGCAGCTCTTCAACATTGTAGCAGAAACCGCCACCCTGACCGCCCATTGTATAAGCAGGACGAACAACGAGAGGGAAGCCGATTTCTTCAGCAATCTTTTCTGCACCCTCAACAGTATGACAAATTCCAGAACGCGGAGTGTCGATTCCGAGTGATTTCATAGTCTCCTTGAAAATCTCACGGTCTTCACCACGTTCGATAGCGTCCAGGTTAACGCCAATGACTTTTACGCCGTATTTATCAAGAACGCCTGCCTTGTTAAGCTCACAAGCCATGTTCAAGCCAGTCTGACCGCCCAAGTTAGGCAAAAGTGCGTCCGGTCGTTCCTTTTCGATAATCTGAGAGAGTCGTTCAACATTAAGCGGCTCAATATAAGTAGCATCTGCCATAACAGGGTCAGTCATGATTGTAGCCGGGTTTGAGTTTACCAGCACAATCTTGTATCCCTGCTCACGCAAAGCCTTACAAGCCTGAGTTCCAGAATAGTCAAACTCACAAGCCTGACCAATCACAATCGGTCCCGAACCGATAATCAAAACTTTGTTGATGTCTTCTCTTTTCATCTATTTTAACTCCTTAAAAACCAAATTCTGGCGTTCAAATAACGCCGTAAAAGCATGGCGTTACCCGCTTCGCGGGTCGGGCTTTCCGCACTTACGCTGTCGCTCCATACCGCAAGCGGTACTGCTTCGCAGGTGCTTCAATCCCTAACGCAAAAAAAAAGCGAACTCTTAAAAAAGAATTCGCCGTAAAATTCAATAATAAAAATGAATACCGCATGCAATCAATTTGAGACTTTTCATGTCAGTAATCATCATCGTTTTCATACTGAAATCATATAATATCAAAGAATGGGATTTTATGCTAGAGGAATTTAAAATTCCCGCGTGATATTTTTCATCCATTTTTTACTCTTGTAGTGAATCACATTGAAAATCATCTTTTCCCATTCATCGACATACAAAATCAGATAAACAACAAGCGGTGGAAGATGGAACACGAATGCGCACACAAAGCCAATCGGAACAGAAACGGCCCACATGGCAAGACTGTCCAAAATCAAGCCCCATTTTGCGTCACCGCCCGCACGGAAAACACCGCAAATCAGAACAGTGTTAATCGCAGCACCAAAAAGTGACACGCAGTTGATGTAGAGAAGGGGAGTGAGGAAATACGAAGCCTGCTCGTTCAGGTCTGCAATCCTGAAAAGAATCGGGCGGCACAAGCCCAAAAGGACCGCCCCTACAAATCCTGCCAAAATCGTGCTCTTCACAAGCCGCGAAGCATTGCGCCCGGCAAGCTCCATCTGATTGGCACCAATTTGCTTTCCGAGCAAAATCGCGCCACCGTAAGCCATTCCAAAGCAAAGAACGCTCGCCAAATTTCGCACGACGCTTACAACAGAATTCGCCGCGACCAAATCAGAGCCAAGATGCCCCATAATCACGGCGTACATCGACCAGCCGGCGCCCCAGACAGCCTCGTTTCCAATCGCAGGAACAGAATATTTAATAAAATCCTTCAATAATATTGCGTTTTTTCGGAACAAAGTGCCAACCGAAAAATGAATCTCCTTGACGCGCGCACAAATCACCACGCAAAGCATAAGCTCAATCACGCGCGAAATCGTAGTCGCAAGCGCAACGCCCTTAACGCCCATCTTTGGAGCACCAAAAAGGCCGAAAATGAAAACCGCGTTCAGGCCGATATTCAGCAAAAGAGCGGCCGTAGTAATCGCCGTAACCTGCTTGACCCGCTCAATACTCTTCAAAACAGCCTGATAAATCTGCGAAAAAGCAAGAATCACGAAACTTACGCCAACAACGCGCAAATATTCAGAACCGATGACAATCAGCTTTTCCTCGTTCGTAAAAATCTTCATCAGAAGCTCAGGCACGAACAAAGCACCCGCCGCAAAAACAAGCCCAATCGCCGCCGCAATCTTCGTACCGATACCAAAAATTGTCTCGATTGAATAAGTGTCCTTTTTGCCCCAATACTGAGCCGCCAGCATCACGACGCCCGAAGAAAGACCAATGAAAAACAGGAACAAAATGAACTGAATGTAAGAAGCAAGATTTACCGCCGCAATCGCATCCTGCCCGACATAGCCGAGCATCACGACATCAGCCGAACCAACCGCCGCCGAAATCAAATTCTGAAGCGCAATCGGCCCAACAATCGTAAAAAGCGACTTAAAAAACTGACGGGATTCCGCCCTCTGCTCTAAAGATTTCTCAATAAACATTCTCTGAATCTATCAAAAAATAAGGGCGCAATCAACTGGATGTAAGTTTTCCAAGTAAACGCTTAATATCGTCCATTGTAGAATCCAAAGTCGCAAATTCACCCATGATACCGTTCATCAGCATGGAAACAATAGTCTCGCGCATAAACTTAATCTCGTTCAAAACCTCATCGCTGGAACCACCAAACAAATCAGCCGGAGAAACCTTAAGCACCTCCGAAATCCGCCCGATAAGAGAAGCCGAAGCAAACTGCGCGCCCGTCTCGATAATAGAAAGATGCTTCTGCGATACGCCAAGCTTTTCAGAAAGCTGCTCTTGAGTAAGCCCCGCCTGCTTGCGGTATTTTTTGACATTCTGCCCAAAAAGTACAGAAATTGATACTTTCTCTGATTTCTCGCCCATATAAAAATTATCAAACGGCCATTCAATTTATAAAACTTGTTTTTAGGTTATAATTATACCTAAACAGTCATACATCTGTTGTTTTTTTTTAGAATCAAGATTATAATATTACTTTAAGAAATGAATACTTTACCCACTAAACAGGAGAAAACTATGAAACAAATAGCTTTAAAATCATTTATGCAGAACAATCCTTTCAAGACATTTAGAATACATGGGTATTGGATGTCTTATCTTTTTTTCATTCCGAATTCCTTACAAAACTGTCTTTACTTAAAGGCAGTTTTTTTATTTTCCCATGCAATCACTTAACAATAATCTCATATTTTATACCAATAACATAGTTTTTATACCAAATTAAAGGATAATACCGCATCCCCAAATTTTAACCTTAAGCTCTATACTCTATAATTTCAGAATCAGCTTTTCTAGACCGAGTTTTTGGCTTTTCAGCAGCATATCCAAGGGCAACTGCTCGTACAAGTTTACAATCTACGTGAAAAACGATGGAAAAACTATCTGCGAGATTCAATTATTGAAACCAGCATTTCAAAAGATATTCTCATGCTCACGACAATTACAAAACCAGCGTTGCTTCGCCAGCTTTTTGATTTAGGCACGACATATTCAAGTCAAATTTTGCCTTTTAACAAGATGTTGGGAAATCTCACCGATGCAGGAAACACCGTTACCCTTTCACATTACCTGAATCTTCTGGATCAAAGCAAGCTTTTGGGAGGATTGCAGAAATTTTCTGGCAGTGAGCAACATTCAAGAGCTTCAAGTCCAAAATTGCAGGTTTATAATAACGCTCTTTTTTCTGCGACAATAAACAAATCTTTTGAAGATGCAAAAAATGCGCCTGATATCTGGGGACGATTTGTTGAATCATGTGTTGGAACACACTTAATCAATAATGCCAGTATCTGCAATTACAAGCTTTCATACTGGCGAGAAGGCAATGATGAAGTTGATTTTGTTATTTCCAGAGGCGATGAAATTTGCGGAATCGAAGTTAAAAGCGGCTCCCGCTCTTCAAACAAGGGTATGGTCATTTTCAAAGAAAAATATCCGAATTCAAAAATCTATGTCGTTTCAAACCAAGATTTTGCTAATTCCGCCTGCATAAAACTCGAGGAATTTTTAAATATATCGCCGGAAGTTTTATTTTAGTAAGGAACAGATCAACAACCTTACCCCCGAAACTCTATAATTTCAGAATCAGCTTTTCTAGACAGAGTTGTTCTGCTACACTATCCCCATGAAATCCCAACTTACCACACTTTGCTATATTGAAAAAGACGGTTGCTACCTCATGCTGCACCGCGTTACCAAAAAAAATGACATCAACCACGACAAATGGATTGGCGTTGGCGGACACTTTGAAGAACATGAAAGCCCCGAGGACTGTCTGAAGAGAGAAGTTAAGGAAGAAACAGGACTAACTATCGATAGTTTTAGATTTCGTGGCATCGTAACTTTTGTTTCTGATGATGAGCCTGCCGAATATATGCATTTATTTACGACCGATAGTTTTCATGGTGATATAATTGATTGTGACGAAGGAAAGCTTGAATGGTATCCTATAGACAAAATTGACGAGCTGGAGCTTTGGGAAGGCGACAAGATTTTCTTTAGATTGCTCCGAGAAAATGCGCCGTTCTTTTCGCTCAAACTCGTCTACAAAAAAGGTAAGCTGATTGAAGCTGTTCTGAACGGGAATAAATTAACTAACGAAAGTTAATTATTCTTCATTCTGTTAATTGCTTTTATTTTGCCAGCTTGTTCAATTCTTTTTCAAACTGGCGGTCTTTTTCTTCTTTGGCCGGGCGGTACAAAATCAGCACGTTTCCAATCAGGCGGACTGCAGTTGACTGTGTTTTTTCGGCAATTTCACTGCTCAGCTCGTGCTTTTCGTCCTTGAACTCATTGAATTTGACTTTGATAAGCTCGTGCTCACCCAAAAGTCGTGAAATCTGTGCGATTTGATTTTCGGTGACTCCGGCTCCGCCCACCTGAACCAGCGGGCTCAAAGGCTGGGCGTTTCGTTCCAAAAGTTTTCTCTGTTTTGCGTTAATTTCCATACTATCATTATATCACTTTGTGCTAGGGATTGTAAGGGCACTGGGTGGCAGGCGGCAAGGCAAACGCATTATAACCGATTTTATATTGAAAATGGCGCAAAGGAGCAAAACGGCTTGCGAAAACACTCGTTTTGTGCTGCCGCGAGAGCGGCTAACGTATATAGTTACAAGCACAAAACGCGTGTAGCATGCTAGCATGCGTTTTCGACAAGACGTTTTCACGACTGGAAGCCATTTTTAGCAGGGAATATATTATAATGCGTTTGCCCTATCGCACCCAGCTATTTTGAAATTTCATCGAGAACCGCTGTATAAACCGGCTTTGGCTGCAGCTTGGTGTCGTAGAGAAGGGCGTCGCCTTTGCCTGCGAATGTTGCTGGAACCCAGCTGTGCTTATCGCTGATTCCCCATGTGATTACGCTCTTTACGTTCGGCATTTCTTTTGCGAGCTTGTAAAGCATCACGTACATTTCCTGCTGTTTGGGCAAATTTTCTTCCTTTTTTTCACCGGTGGGAATACGGATGTCCACTTCACTGAATGAAATTTCAAGTCCAAGTTCGTTATATCGCTCAAGATTTGCACGAATTGCATCTTCGCTGCACGGAATTGTCGTGTCAAGATGAAGCTGCATTCCCACACCGTTGATTGGAACTCCGCGGTCTTTTAAATCTTTTACGAAATTGTACATTGCATCGGCTTTGGGATGCCCCATTTCTTCATTGGTGTACTCGTTTAGGTATAATTTTGCATCCGGATCGACTTCATGAGCTTTTACCAGCGCATGCTCGATATAATCCGGGCCGATTGTCTTGTACCAGATATTTTCGCGCATCGTGCCGTCATCGTTGAACATCTCGTTTACGACATCATATTCAGAAATAATTCCTTTGTAGCGGGTCATAATCGTGGTAATATGCTCGTCCATCTCGGCAAGTGCTTCTTCACGGCTCCAATAAGATGACAAAAACGGCGAATTCTGCTGATGCCAGAAAAGCGTGTGCCATTTTATCGCCATTTTATTTTCCTGGGCAAATTTTACGAGCAAATCAATGTCGCTCCAGTTCCAGAATTTTTTGTTTGGCCGCAAGACTCCGCACTTCATGTTGTTTTCATGGACAAGGATGTTACAGTCATTTTTGATGATTTTCTTGGAAGTTTCATCGTACAAATCACCAGGAGTAATTGCCATTCCAGAACGGAATCCATTTTTCATGCTTGCAGCACGGAAATTTTTCCCGCAAGAGCAAAGGCAAGCGGTTGCCATACAGATTGCAAGAAGTGTCATTAACTTTTTCATATTTTCCCCTTTTACAACATTTTAAAAGCCAAATAACTTTTTTGCAACCAAAAAAATCTGCGCCCGAGCTGGAGCTGTGGCGAAGCCAGTGCCACAAGGCACCGAGGTTGACCGAGCAGCGGAAGGTCGGTAGACCGTTGATTGCGCTAACTTTTTTCTATATAATATAGATTCTATTGAATAAAATTCGAGGAACACTATGCCAAAAATTGAAGTAAACGAAAAATTGTTTTTTAATCTTCTTGGGAAAAAATACGACTACGACACACTTGAACGAAAACTCACTTGCGGAAAGGCCGAGCTTGACGAAAAGCCAGACATGAGCCAGAGCGAGGACGAGCGTGTAATCAAAATCGAACTTAACGATACAAACCGCCCTGATTTGTGGTCAACCGGCGGCATTACTCGTCAGCTCCGCTTGCACGAAGGCGCAAAACGCTCTGACTACTCAAAATTCATCTCTCGTGCAGGGGCAATCAAAGACTGCGGCAGCCGAATCATCACCGTTGAAGAGGGCCTCAAAGATGTCCGACCTTTCATGGTCAGCTTCGTAATCTCTGGCAAAGCAATCGACGATCCGATGCTCAAAGACATCATCCAGACTCAGGAAAAGCTCTGCTGGAACTTCGGTCGCAAACGAAAGTCAATTTCCATGGGCGTTTACCGCATGAGCCAGATTAAGTGGCCGTGCCATTACAAGGCAGTTGACCCGGACAAAACTTCATTCGTGCCGCTGGCCTGTGACAAGCCCATGACTTGCCGGCAGATTCTCACTGAGCATCCAAAAGGAAAGGATTTTGGCTGGATTCTCGAGGGCCTCAAAAAATTCCCTCTTCTCACAGATGACAAAGACGAAGTTCTTTCAATGGCACCAATCATCAACTCTGCGACTTTGGGTGCCGTTCAGGTTGGCGACAAGGACTTGATGGTTGAGCTTACCGGCGACAACATGGAGAACTTGATTCTCGCCGCAAATATCGTTGCATGTGACTTCCACGATGCAGGATACGAAATTCTTCCGGTAAAAGTCGTTCATCCTTACGAGACAGGCTTTGGCAAAGAAATCACAGTTCCTTTCTATTTCCAGAAAGAAGCAAAGGCAACCCTGGCCGCAATCAACAAAAAGCTGGGCAGCGACCTCACAAAAGAGCAGGTTCTCGACGCGCTCAGCCGAATGGACAACGATGTTGTTGCAAAAGACATTCCAACAAACGAAAAGACAGCAAAATATTGCGCAGTAAACAAGAGCGACGTTGAATTCACAGTTCAGCCGGCTCCATACCGCAACGACTTCCTCCACGAAGTTGACGTTATCGAAGACGTAATGATTGGTATGACTCTCGACTACTTCAAACCGCAGAAGCCGAATGATTTCACAATCGGTAAGCTTTCTGACGTTACACTTTTCAGCCGAAAGACAAAAGAAATCATGGTCGGCTTGGGCTATCAGGAGATGATTTTCAACTATCTCGGCTCAAAACGAGATTATATCGACCGCATGAACATTTCTGCTGACAAAGTAATCGAAATTCTCAACCCGATGAGCGAAAACTATCAGTTCGTTCGCCCTTCAATCATCGCTTCATTGCTCCGTGCCGAAAGTGCCGCTGCAAACGCAATCTTCCCGCACAAGATTTTTGAGATTGGTAAAGTTGCATTCCTGGACGAGAGCGAAAACACTGGAACAAAAACAATCCAGTCGCTCGGATTCATGACTGCAGCAAACAACGCAAACTTCAACGACTTGGCTTCTGAGGTCGCCTCTATCCTTTACTTCCTCGATCACAAATATGAGGTCAAAGAAGCAAACGACCCGCGCTTTATCCCAGGCCGTCAGGCAGCAATCATCGTCAAAGGCAAGCAGGTCGGAATCTTCGGTGAAATCCACCCGCAGGTTCTCGAAAACTGGCAGATTGCAGTTCCATGTGTCGCCGGTGAAATCGACATTGAAGATTTAATGTAGTGAACCAAAAATCCATCCGTGGATTTTTGGATTCATACGAGAAAATTCTGTTCACCTATCGGCAAACAGAATTTTCTCTCTTAGCTTTTTCCCCACATCCATGTGGGGCATTTTTTTATCCACTAATCAGTTTACTTCAAAGCCATTTTGAGGACTTCAAGATTTTTTTCCATCGCACCAAGATATGTCGCGCCTTTTTTAATTTGCTTTGCCGTGGTTGACTGAAGCGAGTCGAATGTCACGACCTTTGCCTTTTTGTTCTTGCTGTTGGAAATTACAGTTTTGGCAATTTTTCCGTTTCCAGTTTCAATCTGGCAGACGCACTGCAAATCAAGTTCGTTCACTTTTTCAGAAAGGAATACGATTGTCTTGAAACTTGCCTCGCTTTCTGCAGAACAACCTGTGAATGCGGCATAATACTTGAGTCCGTAATCCTCTACCAGATAGCGGAATGGGAAACGGTCGCCAAAAACAACTACCTTTTTAGAAGAATTCTTTACCATTTCAGTGTATTTTGCATCCAAAGCATCAAGTTTTGCTGTATAAGAAGCAAGATTTTTCTGGTATACAGCGGCATTAGCTGCATCTTTTTCACAGAGAGCATCGGCAATTGCGCCACACAAAGTTTTTGCGAATCTCAAAGAAAGCCAAACATGCTCGTCTTTTTCATCTTCTTCGTGATGGTGATGCTCGTGCTCGTCATCATCGTCATGGTCGTCGTGTCCGTGCTCATCGTGATGATGGTGCTCATGCTGCATTCCCTCAACAATTTCCTCGTTCTTTACGCGATTCCCCAAAACCTCAACAGGATTAATCACTTTCATGTTCGGATTCTTGGCATTCTTGATTACATCATCAACCCATTCATCGCTCTCGCCGCCGACATAAACAAAAATGTCCGCCTCAGAAATCTTCGCGATGTCCTTTACGCTCGGCGAATAGCTGTGCAGGTCAACGCCGTTATTCAAAAGAAGAGTAAGCTCCACATTGTCGGCATTCTCCCCGATGACCTCTCTTGCCCAGTCATATTCCGGGAAAATCGTAGTAACAACTTTGAGTTTGTTTGTTTCAGCCTTTGCATTTTTTGCAAAAACCGAACCGCAACCAAGAGCAAGCAAAACGCCCGCAACTGCAAAAATTTTATTTATTTTCATTTTTTACCTCCAAATTTATTGCCACACAGATTCGATTTTGCTACGCAAAATCAAGAAAATAAAAATTTTGCCTGAGATTCCGTAGGAATCTCGAATCCGTGTGGTTTTTTCTATGCGATTGCCTTTTCATCGAGGCATTTTTCCAGCGCTGATTTGATTTCCGCCTGATCGTAGCCTTTTCCGATAAATACAATCTGATTTTCTCTGTCCCCAAATTCTTCATCCCAGTTTTCTTTCATGTCCGGGTTGTTTGCCAGAATTTCATTCTTCTGCTCGTCAACAAGCGCATCCACCCAGTAAGAAACTTCCATAACCGAAGAATTTCGCCCAGCCTGCTCGAAAAGCTGAACGTCCTGATCCGCATCGCTGAACCAGATGTAGCCCTTGGCCCGAATCAAAGACTTCGGATAGTTTTCATTGACGAAATTCAGGAATTTCTCGCGGTTGAAAGGCCGGCGTTCCTCGTAAACAAAAGACGTGATTCCGTATTCGTCAGTGCAGCCCTTTGTCCCGTCAAGCGAATTGATTGCTTTCTGGATTGCCGAAGACGAGTCAATCTGCTCAAAATCAAAAGGCTCTTTCGTAACAATTTTATCAAGCTCAATCATGCCTTTTGTCGTGTGGAAAATCGGCGCACGCGGCTGGAACTGACGGACAATCGAATGAACTTCCTCAAGCTGCTTTTCATCCAGCAAATCGCATTTGTTCAGAACAATAAAATTGCAGAACTCAATCTGGTCAACAATCAGCGTAGAAATTTCCTGATTGCTCAAATTGTTCTCATCAACCTTGTTGTCTTCCTTGCGGCGTTTAAGGTCACTCCTGAGTTCACTCAGAAATTCCCGGTAAATTCGGTCAGCATCAACGACAGTCACAACAGAAGTGAGATAAACGCTTGTGCTCGGATTGTCTTCCTCATAAGCCAAAAAACTTGCCGAAACTGCACCCGGATCAGAAATTCCCGAAGCCTCGACAAAAACAACTTCAACCGAGTCCAGCTTGGAAATTTTTTCAATCTGCTCAATAAATTCATCACGCAGGGTACAGCAAATACAGCCGTTCTGAAGCTCAAACATCGGACATTCAGTGACATTCTCGCGATTATCTTTAAGAATTTCCGCATCAATATTAACGCTGCCCATATCATTTACAATCAGGGCAACCCGGCGTTTTTCCTGTTTCAAAAGATTGTTCAAGAGCGTAGTTTTGCCCGAACCAAGATAGCCCGTAATCAGCACGACAGGCTTTTTCTGAGTTTTATTCATAATTCATTCCTTTTTTAGCGCAATTTTACTTCCTACGCCCTTCCGCAGCTCAGTAGCCCTCGGTCGAAAGCTTTCGCTTTCGACTGGCTTCGCCACTGCTACACGGCGGGCGCGAATATTATTGTAAAAAAGGAATTCAGTTGTTGAGTTTGATTTTTTCTGTTACAGGAGTTGCAAAAACTATGAAAGAAAGAACCAGTACAAAAGAGAATGGAATTAAAGAGAAGTTCTGAACTTGAACGGAGAGAGAAACACCTAGATTGAGGTTCTGGAAATTTGCCTTAGCGATTTGCAAAATGGCGCAAACCTGACAATCTTCATCCTCATGATTGTGCTCAATGTGATGAGAAACAAAAAAGACAGAAAGACAAAGTGACGCTGCAAGCATTACCGCAAGCAAAAGCGAAACCTTTTCTTTCTGTCCATTGTAAATATGACTCATTAAAACTCCGCCCTCAAATTGATGCAGACATTAATTTGAGAACGAATGTCAAATTACACTAAACTAACAAAAATGTCAATATGAGAATGAGTCTCAAATCAATATTTTGTTGGTTAAATATCGAGTTTTGCAAATTGTTGGAGATTCACAAATGCAAAACTCGACATTTTCCCATTCTATTCCCATAAAGACGTATAATGTTGAGTTTTAATCTTACCAGATATTGCAAAAAAAACGGCGCGAAAGAGTGAAACGGCTTACGAAAACACTCGTTTTGTGCTGCCGCGTGAGCGGCAGACGTATAAAGTTACAAGCACAAAACGCGTGTAGCAGGCTAGCAAGCCTTCGCAGCATAGCTGCTCGGAGAGTCACTCAAAATGCTCCATCGGAGCATTTTGCCGGCTTCGCCGTCGTTCCCTAGGTTTCGATAAGCCGTTTTCACGACTGGGAGCCGTTTTTAACACAGCCCGGAAATTTTAAAACTCAACATTTGGGATTGTAATCATTTTCCTGGTAATGTCGGCAATTTTGAGCGCGCCTGTCATTGCCATAGTGTCTTCAAGCTCGCCTTTGAGTTTTTCGACGTAAGCTTTTACGCCTTCTTCGCCAGCACCAAAAACAGCGTTCACAAAAGGTCTTGTAATTATTACCGCATCAGCACCGAGCGCAAGAGCCTTGAAAACATCGGTTCCGCTTCGGATACCGCCGTCAACGATAATCTTTATTTTGCCTTTTACAGCCTCGGCAATTTCTGGAAGAACTTCGGCTGTTGCCGGGCAGCCGTCCAAAACTCGTCCGCCATGATTTGAAACTACGATTGCGCTTGCTCCGGCTTCCATTGCTTTGAGCGCACCACGAACAGTCATTACGCCCTTAATGATGAATGGAAGTTTTGCCATCTCAACAATCTGCTTAAGCTCGGCCACAGATTTGCTTCCAGCCGGTGGATTTCTGTTCTTTAAAAATGGAAGACCAGCCGCATCAATGTCCATTGCCATCGCAAAAGGATTTCCTGTGCGGACAAGCTCCATCTTTTCTTTGATTGTATCTAAATCCCAGGGTTTAATGGTAGGAATTCCAATTCCGTTGTTTGCAGCGATTGATTTTGCGGCACCTTCCATAACCTTGATGTTAACGCCATCCCCGGTAAACCCCACGATTCCATTTTTGGCACAACCAGTAAGAAGAGTATGGTTATAAGACAAATCATCGTATTTTTCACCGTAATGAAAATTTACGCTCCCTACAGGACCTGCAAAAACAGGAATAGCAAAATGCTTTCCAAAGAATTCAATAGAAGTATCTACGGTTCCATGCTCATAAATTGTGTCCATATTCACGCAAATATTCTGCCAGGCATTAAAATTACGGATGGCAACGGTTCCGCTCCCCTTAGCCCCAGGACCTGGAATCGTATTTTTACAAGCCACTCCGTTACATACAGGACAAGCCTTGCACTTGTCGCCAATAGTTTTTCTTGCTTCTTTGTAACGGCGCGCGAAGAATTAGAAAATATCTGATTTAATTTTAGAAAATTTGTTGTTTTACCGTGTTTTAGCGGGCTTTTTCATGCATTTTTTGCAGTATAAAATACCCGCAAATTTGTTATTTATTTTTTGCAAACCACTGTTTTTCCAGGATAGTCGGATGTCCGTGTTTCTTTGGCCTCTCAGTAAGGGGTTTGGGCAATTTGTCATTCAGATGGTCTTTTATAAATCTATTGAGTGTACACCAAGTGACACCGCATTCACGGGCAATAGAAAGTTTGCTTCGGCCGTCTTTCAGCCAGCGTTTTATTTTGTATCTGTATGGAGTCAGCTTGTAATGCTGTGGTTTTTGCCCTGGCAATCTTCCGATTTGTTTTCCGGCTTTTCTTGCCCTCTCCAGGCCTTGTTTAGTCCTTTCTGATAGTAATGTTCGTTCAATTTCTGCGGAAAGCCCAAAAGCGAACGCAAGTACCTTTGACTGGATATTATCCCCCAGCTCATAACCTTCTTTGATTGCGATGACACGCACTTTCTTATCCAGGAGCTCTTGCAAAACATCGAGAATCATCATCAAAGAACGGCCTAGCCGCGAAAGCTCCGTGACTATGATTGTGTCGTTCTCCTGTATCTGCTCCATCAGTTTTCCGAGCTTGCGTTTCTCTGGCTTTTTTGTTCCTGAAATTGTTTCTGAAATCCATTGAACATGATGAAGTCTTCTGTAACGACAGAAATTTCTGATTGCAAGTTTTTGATTTTCTACTGTTTGTGTGTCGGTTGAGACTCGAATGTATCCGTAAATCATTGTTTTACCTCCGAGATAATTATGACAGAAAATTAACTTTTAACTGAACGGCTTGCTAATTCAATGGGGAACGATAGAAACGGATACGCCATCAAGCAACACAAAAACAGTGTCGCTTTTTGATTACACTAGCGATACGACTTATTCGGTTGTAGCGCTAGGATATAATACAGTTGATGACAGTCTTGTCTCATTAACATTAAAAACAAAGACAGCAAATAGTTTTACCATAAGAAAATGGATAAGTTCTACTTTTCAGGCTACAATTTGCAATTTTTCGTGGATTGCAATCGGATATTAACTGAACGGCTTGCTTATACAGTGGGGAATTGAACTCGTTGATAAAAACAAGAGGTACAATGACATTACCTACTATAATTATTCCATTCCGCCAATCGTAGTTCTTTCAGCTACCAGAAGCGCAACACGCTGGGAGTCAGCAGGTTTTGTGGGGGCTATTAACATTACAGAGAATGGCTTCCGTGCAAGTTACGGTGAGTATAATGTAGAAACTAACATTGAAAAATATACGTGGTTAGCAATCGGGGAATCAGCTTGAAATGCCGATTGCTAACCAGTCTACATCGGAATAATGATATTTCAGTCTGTACTCAGTTTCTGAGATGGCGTGTGCTATCTCATCATAATCTACACCACCATCTGCCTCTGATCTCCCTATTCCGACAAAAAAAGGTCTATTTTTATATGCTGATGGAAAAGCAAAAGTTCCAGAAGAAGTTATTACTCCCCACTGTATCAGCAAGCCGTTCGCATATTTTATATACCCAAAAGATGTGTCGAATTTATAATCTACAACTCCGTCTAACCTTGCGAATGAGTTTTCGTTTAATGAGGAATTAATTTTGCAATATACATTTTGAGGTAAGATTAGAGCAGCAACAGCATTTGCAATTCTTGTTTGTTTGTTTAGCTTAAAATTTGACGGAAGATATTTTATTATATCATTAATGTTTATCGTATTAGAGAAAGGAATTTGAGCGTTTCCTTCTTGCGGGAGAGTCTTTGACTTTCCAATAATTATATTGTCAACAGCTTTCTGTGAGTTTGAATTAATATATACTGCATCACCAATTAAAATATTTCCCGTTGCTGGATCACTGCTTGTTGGAGTTTTTAAGAGTGCATCACGACCGAGAAGAATATTACCTGCAACGAGTACGTCAGTCTGAGCCTTAGATGAAAGTCTAGCGTTCTGACCTATAATAACATTGTTTTGTGATTCTGTGCTTCGAGCACTGTCACCGATAAAGATATTGTTTCCTCCTGATCCTGTGTCACCGCCAGCTTCATATCCTATAGCAACATTGCGATGTGATGAAGAGTTAAAGTTTTTAAGAGCCCTATATCCAATTGCGACATTATTCCCGCCACCGTTCATAAGAGCCTCTGTGCCAATTGCGACATTATACCCGACGAAAGAATCTTTTGAGGCATTGTAGCCGATGGCAATATTATCGAAGCCGCCGGCAGTACAACCAGCTTCTGTGCCAATGAAAACGCCTCTTGTTCCGTTTCCGATACCAGGCCCGGACTTTGTTCCGATGATTATTGCATCATTGACTTCGCTCTCCATCCGAGCTTTTAGTGTTCCGTCTGCTCTTAAAAAAAATCCTTTTTCTGCCCAGTGATTTGAGTCTAGAGTTCCATCATCCTTGTACCTTGAGCCGCCCCTGATGATACCATTTGTTTGCATGATGATTGTTTTTGCAAACAGCTCCTTTATGAACGCGCTCTTTGCCGCAATTGTCTTCGCAAATACCGTTGCGAAAGCCCCGACGCTCGTCGCATTGGTAGTGTAAGTGTCTACCAGTGCAATCATGTCATTCATAGAGGCGGAGAGATGGGATGTATCGCTGTCCTTTGCCCAATATGAGCCATTCCAGACATAGACGTTTCCGGCAACCGTTGCGCCGGACGTGCCAGCCTTGCCGAAATTGTTGATTGTTATCGCTGATGTCGTGAGGAACCAGTCCCAGTTACTTGATGCGGTATAGCCGTTCGCAGTTCCAGCTGCCGTGAGTTTTCCGATGTATTTTCCGGCTGCGCGCAGCTTCGCCGTTCCAGCGTTCTCATACTCTGTATCACGCGACACGGCAGACCAGGAACTGTTCTGAAATGTGCCGGCTGAGTTATAAGTCTCAATCTGCTCGCAGGTGTAATAATATTTACCGACCGCAAACGACGTGTACTTGCCTTGCGTCCATGTCGTTGTTGTCGCGGCTCCTGTCGTTGTTATGCGGGCTGTTGGGGCGGCGGGTGCTGTTGCTGATGTACCTACATAATACAGAGGAATCCTTTTTGTAAAGTTACCGGTAGCTCCTTTGGGGCCTTGTGCGCCAGTTTCTCCTTTAGCACCTTGAATGTAAGTTCCTCGCGGGGTTGGTCTTGCAGAAATTGACGGAGAAACAGATTGATTGCTTGAAGTGTAAGTAGTTGTTTTTATTGACCAAGAGCAGTTATAGGTCGTTGATACAAAATATTTTCCGCCCCCTCTCAAATAAAGGACTGGGAGACTAGAATTTTTCATTTGAGTGTAACTGACCGGTGATTGATTTGTAGTTTTGCTCGTTGCTTGGGTCCAGCTAAATGTATCAATATATTTCAAGCAAACTGCAGGTGTCGTTCCCCAGCCACTTCTCTGGTCTTGAACATGGAAATCAACGGCAAATCCGCCATTGTTGGTAGACCATGAAGGTTTGGTTCCCGAGTTTAACTGAACTGATACTTTTATTTCCTGAACACCGTTGGCAGACAGGCTAGAACCTACGACTGGATACCAAGTGTCAACATCATATTTTGAAGCAGACAAATCAATCCACTCAGATTTTACCCAATAACTGTCACCTTTTGGTCCTGTAGCACCAGGATCTCCTTTTAGCCCCTGTGCCCCGGTAGCACCTTTGTCGCCTTTTTCACCTTTTATTATTGTCCATTTGTATTTTGTCGGATCGGTACTGTCTTTTACCGTTGTGTCGGTGTATTGGCCGATGTACAGCTTGCTGGCCGAGTCGGTTACGCTGAAGCCGGTCTTTCCGTCTGAGCTGTTTGCGTAGGCGATGTGAAGATAGTATGTTTTTCCGTCTGTTCCGTCCTTGCCTGGAAGTCCGTCCTCACCCTTAGCCCCCTGCAAACCTTGAAAGCGCATCCATTTGTACTTAGCAGGATCTGTGCTGTCTTCGGCCGTATAATCGACATATGTTCCGATGTATTCTGAAGGTGTTTCGGTCATGTCGGCTGTTGCGGTCGGGTTTTCTTTAGAGGAATATTTTATGTGGAAATAACTTGTCTTTCCGTTCGTTCCGTCTGTTCCAGGAGTGCCGGGGATTCCCTGCTCACCACGCTCTCCCTGTAAGCCTTGAAGTCCCGGTTCTCCGCGGTCGCCTTTTTCGCCTTTGAGAGTCGTGTAGATTCTGCTCTGGCGGGTCAGCGGTTTCACGACTGGCTCATCAAGAGTGATTAATGTCGTTGAGTAAATATCAAGGTCGGCATCGAGCGATGAGCTGACTGCGAGTGCCAGAGTCCTGAATCCTGAGAGGCCTGTATCAAGGCTGACGAAAGTTCCTGGGATGATATATCTGTCCGTCTTAATCTCAGCCTTGTATTTTACGCCACAAAAATAGCTGTTAAGTGCTCTTACCAATGAAGCGGCTGATTCTGAGTCGAAGATGAATTCTGATTCGCAGACATATTCGTTTGTACCTGTGCCGCAGCTTATTGAATGCTCTGTGTCACGGTACCAGGCATCTGCACGGATTGAGATACTGTAGACCTGGGCATCTTCGTCAGCAGTGTTCAGTAGACGGACTGCTGCCTGACGGTAGCCGAAATCCGTTCGGTCTATCTGAATGTTTCCCTTTTCCCAGTCTTCCACAAGACGGTGCTTCTCGGTGTATACGAGCTGTGAAGTTGAGCTACGGCGGTACGCAGTCTCTCCGTTGTATTTCTTGTAGCTTTCCGCATATCCTGATGAAAAGCTCTGCTGAACTTTGCCCTGGTCGCTCTCAATGTTCGGATCTGACTCGAACGGATAATATGTATTTTTCTGAACAATTGCAGGGGCTGCCGTGTTATCTGACTGATACCCAGAGCCTGCGTAATACACAAGCTCATCTGTTTTTTTGGTGAGTGTGTTATACTTTACGGTGATGCACTTGTATTTTTTGTCGAGGCGTGAGATTTTCGGGCTCATGAATATTTCAGAATCATCAAGGTCCTCGGCTTCTGATTCCAATGGCACTTCCTTGAAATCCCAGATTTTGAGAACGCCTTCCGCGTCAAAAAAATAGCAGAAGCCGTACTGAAAAAGAAGGTTGTCGAGGTTCGTTTTATATGACGCGCCCTGGTCAAGCACGAATGCCGGAACCATCGCGCCTGTCGATGTGTAGTCGAATGACAGCGAACAGTCATCGCAGATTCGCTGGATTATATCCTCAAGCTTGGAATTTATATAGCCGATTTCAGAGATTGTTTTTTGCTCCAGCTTGTTTGTGTAGTCACGGATAGTAACGCTGAGGGAATCAACCGGGCATGGGTCGCCCATATCCTCCCAGGAAAGCTGGCTGTTTATGATGCCTGTGAAAAGCGGCGTGCCGTCACGGGCATTCAATACGGCTTCAAGTTCATCTGAGAGGGCGAGCAGTCTGAAAACATCCGGCTCATAGTTTATCGTTAGCTCTACGCTCGATTCCTCGTGCTGTAAATTCTCGTTGCACAAAGACCTTTTTATCTGGCAGGTCTTTGGGTAGATTGTCACGGATTCTTCTCCGTGATTGATTGTGAGGTATATATCTTTGAAATCTGACATTTTTCTATCCTTATGCGCTCATCGGGAGCGGTGCTTTTTTGCCGGAGCGTATTCCCAGTGCAATTCCGTTGTATACGGCATCCGTGATTTCCTGCTGGGTGACAACAGAACCATGGACATTAAGCTGTACATTGATGATATTTCCTGAGCCAGTGCCACCCGATTTTCCGCCGACCAGTGCGAGGTCTCCGCGGCGGATTCCTTCTGCGAAAGTTCGCGGAACTATGGTCTCGCCCTTGTGGACGACTGCGGGCATGTCGTGTGGAATTTCTGGAGTTCCGACATCAAGACGAAGGAGCCTTCTAACTGCGTTGCCGCCTTTTTTTACACCTCTTTTGATGCTTGAGCCTACTTCCTTTGCTTTTTCTACAAGACCGGATGCCTTATCTTTAGCACCGTCACCAATGCTTGAGACAGCATTTCCTATTGCGTCCTTTATGTTCGTCCAGAGGTTCTCAAAAAAACTGACAACCTTGTTTTTAACATAACTGAAACCGTCCTTGATCCAGTTACCAAAATCAGAGAAATAATCGCCAAGCGTCTTGACATTGAAGTAGATGTCGCCGGTATTATCTGCTATGTCCCCCAGTTTCTCGTTCATCTCTTGCTCAATCTCATACAATTTGTCATCAGCAATGGCTGAATATTCTTCCGCCCGCTTGTTGTATTCATCGCGGGTGATTAATCCGAGCTCATACTGAGACTGTAGAGAACTAAGCTGTGCATTGAGGAGATCGTTCACGGAATCCATCTGTCTTTGGTATCGTTTTCGAAGCATTTCAGTATGCTTCTCTGCTTCTTTTGCAGCTTCATCCGTACTTTCGCCGATTTCCTTCATTTTCTTGACGGTACCGCCGAGGAAAGCAAAGAACTTGCCGATGTAGTCATTGTAAAAACGAATCAGCGCGTTGAAAATTGGTGTCAAAAGCTCGAAGATACCCGTGAAGATATTACCGATTGCCGTTAACAGGGCCATGATTATCTGAATTATTGGTTCAAAACGATTGAGAATGTCAGCTATCTGTGCAAATGGTTTTATGATTTTTCCAATCGTCGTGCCCAGTGTCTCCAAAAGGTCAACAAAGGGCTGAAGGAACTCATCGACGAGAGGGCCGATTATGTCCATTATCTTTCCGATTATCAATGAAAAAGGATTGAGAAGCTTGTTGCCGTTTTCAAGGGCGGCGGTAGCTTTGACAAGTCCCGAAACAAAGCCGTTTATGATGCCAACGATTCCGCCTGCGATTCCGCCTTGCATGAATCCCTGCACAACCTGACCGGCTTCTGTATTTCCAAGGGCATTTGCAGCTGCGGATTTTGCTCCGTTAACGGCAGCCCCCTTCAGGTCTCCGCGCTTGATTGCCTCGACCGTCTTAATGTCGAGTTCTTCGAGAACCTTTTTGAAACGCGAGTTGTATTCTTCGACCTGTGCAAGTCTGGCGTTGTGACTTTCTTCTGAATAGTGCTTCTCAAGATTTGCGGCAGCCTTGATGTATTCGGAGCGAGTCTGGTACTCCTTGCCGTATGCGGTGAGGGAGTCTTTATTCAACCTGTCAACGGCCTGTTTCTGCTCCACTTCGATTGCTTTCAGCCGTGAGTCCGTGTCGCCTTTTGCAAGCCATGAACTGATGTTTTTGAGTGCATCCGAGATTTCCTTGTCATAAATCTTTTTTCTTTCATTTGCGTAGTATTTCTTCAACGCCGTAAGCTCGCGTTGATATGCTTCGTATTCAGCGGTATTTTTCCAGCGGTAGTTATTTCCAAACGAAGACTCTGCCTGCTTGGTCAGTGCTGCCATTGCTTTTTTCTCCTGGTCGTTGATTCGGTTGATTGCCGAAGAATTGCCAGCTGCAAGTTTTTGGCTCCATTCGGTCGTAAAGTCGAGAATCTTTTGCCGAATCTCTCCTGTATTTTTTTGAGCCGCTTCGAGACGTGCATTAAGTGTGTCATAAAGGTGCTGGTCACTTTCGACAATTCTTTTGGCTTCGGCAACTTTCTTTTCAAGGTACGCATAGTCAGGATTTATTTCGCTTCGGGTAAGTCCTGCATATCTTTTTCCTTCAAGTGGAACGGATATGTTTTTTGGTGTTGAGGCAAGCTGAGATTCAAATGCAGAGAGCGTTTGGTTTGATGTGGCGAGTGTTTGCTTTGCCTCAGCAACCGCTTTGGTGTAATTGTCTACGGTTTTCTGTGCCTGCGAAAGTGAGCTTCCAGTCATGAAGGACATATAGTCTTCTGTCTCAGTTTTCAGGGATGCAATAGCTTCTCTCTGCTTCTGTGCGGCAAGTGCTGCTTCGTTGTGTGCGCCTGCTGTCTTCTGCTGGGCGGCGGCGTATGCGACAAAGCCTGCTGTGGCGGCTGTAACTGCGGCGATTCCCGCGAGCATGAGCGGGTTCGTAAGTGAGAGCGCGGAGTTAAGTGCCATCTGCGCGGCGTATGTCGTCCAGATTTTTGCGACCAGTGCAACAAGGGCGACAATCATCTTCACATTGATTGCGACGGCAATCGCGGTTATTGCTCCGACAAGGAGACCCTTGAAAAGCGGGCTTGAATTGATTGCGTTCGTGATTTCGGTGTAGGCATTGACGATTCTCTTAAGGATTGGCATGAGCATGTTTCCGAGAGAGGCTGCGAGGCTGTTGGTTGCCTCGCGTGCTCCGGCGAGGGTGCTTGCCCAGGAATCGGCGGCAAGGCTCATGGTGCCGAAATATCCGCCGCCTTCATTTGTGAGTGTCTTTATTGCTTCGTTGAGGTCATGGAAGCTGATTTTTCCCTTGCTCGACATGTCGGTAATCTCCGCCGTTGTCTTTCCGAGGTTCTTAGCGAGCGTGTCCAGAATCGGGATGCCCCTCTCCATGTAGATGTTGAGAACTTCCATGTCGGCCTTGCCTTTTGCGCTCGCCTTTGCGAAGGCGTTCGTGAAGCTCGCGAATTTCTGCGAGTCACCGAGTGCGAGGTCTCCGAAACGCGTGAGGTATTCTTCCATGTCGTTGAGTCCGACTTTGGCGGTCTTCAATACCTGCGTGGCGGTTGAAAGCTCAGTAAGATTGAACGGGGTGTTTACATTGAATGCGTTTATCCTGTCGGCAAGCGCGGAGCCTGCCTCCATGTCATTCAGCATTATGCCGAAATTATTTCTTACCGTGTTTATGGAATCCGCGCTCTCCAGGGCATAGCTTGCAGTTTTTGCAAGGAATTTGTCAAACTTAACGGCGGCGACTGTAACCGCAAGATTTCCGACCTCCGATTTGAGTTTCTGGAACATGCCCATGAGGCCGTTGTTTTTTGAGTCGATGTCATCAGCCTGTTTTCCGAGGTTCTTGTATTCCTCGACGAGCTTTTTGATTTCAGATTGCTCCGGCTTGAACCCCTGCGCAATGAGGGAAAGCGTTCCGTCTTTAAGTTTCTGCTGCATTGCCCGGAGCTCAGATGATGATGCCCCGAACAGCTTTATTGATGATGCCGCCTGTTTCGCGGCCACTTCCAGGTCCGTGAATGTAGCTGAGTTTTTCTTGATTTTTTCTGATGCATCCGAGACTTTCTCGGCCATGCCCTTGAGTTTCGCCGACATGTCAGAGAGACTTGCCACAGCCTGGTCAGCGAGGACTTTAATCTGATATTCGAGAGTTTTCTTGTCCGCCATGCCTTACATTCTGCGGCAATATCGCTTTAAATGCCGTAATGCGGGCAAAAAAATGGCGTCAAAGCGGGGTTTTATGCCAGCCTTGACGCTTGTTTGTAACTTTTTTTATTTCTTTTTGAGCTCTTTTTCGCGCTCTTCCTGCTCCCATTTACTTTCCTCAATACGGAACAGGTTGATTGCCATCGTTATGCTCTCCGGCTGCTCAGCCCAGCCCCCGCTGAAAGGAAGACACTGCATGTTTTCCGTAAGTATGTAGACCCGATATGCGCTCCAGAACTCTTCGTTGACATAATCTCCGAAAGAACCGCGCTCAATGAAGATTTCGTTTCCGTCGTCATCCTTGACCCGCGTGTTCCAGAGAACCTTTGCACGCCTGCCTTTATACTCATGCTCATGCAGGCCCTCTTTAAATATGCGGAAGGCTATGCGGAGTTTTTTTCGTTGATTCCCCGTTTGAGAGCTGCGCGCAGTTCCCTGACAATCTCATCATAGAGGTCGCCGAATACACACGGAGCCTCACGGAGTGTTTTCGCACCGTTGATTTCAATTGTCTTTCCGTCAACCTCAGCCGAGCAGTTGTAGATGCCTGTGAGCATGGCATCGATGATGGCGTTGTCGTCTGTTTTCAAAACGATGTCAACGCCCTCGACATTGCCCTTGCTGTCTGCGCGGGCCTTTGCCTCGCTCCTGTCCTCAATACGCTCACGGATTGCGATTGAAGGAATCTTGTATTCTACGCGGATTCTTTCTGCTTCCGGGAGGTCAAGGTTGTGGTTCCATTCAGGATAGAACACGCCTTTTTGTGTTACTGAAATTTTCATCTTTTAGTCTCCTGTTGTTGTTTCTCCGGTGAGGCTCGGAATGTCGAGTGAATAGAATACCGGATCCATTCCTGTCATGCGCATCGAGCTGTCATAGCTCTGTGCGTTTCCTGTCTGGCCGCCGAGGTTCATGTTGTAAAGATAAACCTGGGCGAACACGAATGCTTCTGTCTCGCCTGGAGTATCGGTCTTTCGGACATAGCCGAGGAAATAGACTGGCTTATTCTCAAGCTCGCTGACAGTCACGGTGCCGTCAGCTGTGCGGCGGAAAAGCTTCATTGTCTTTGCGACGATTCCGTCAACTTCGTCCGAGACTCCGAGAGTCATGATTGAGTTGACGGTGCCGGTTGCCTCTTTCTTTCCGAGACGGTACTTCTTGAAGTTGTCCTTCAAGCGTGTGACCTCAATCTCGCCCTGCGTGATCTGGAACTGCCAGCCTGTCGCATCAGCGACATGAGTGAGGTCGAGCTTAATGAGCTTGTCACCGTTGGCAAGAACCTCTTTTCCGGTAGCCGGATAAAGTTCTCCGACCTTCATTCCTTTCGGAATGAAGGAGCCGGTGTCTGCGATTGCGGAGATGAGGTACATTCCGCTTCCGTCTCCGTCCGTTTCACCTCCGACAAGCCGGTTCAGTGTTTTCTGGCCGTCTCCGGTATATTCGGTGCCCTTCGAGCCTGTCATGATAAGGCCGTCGTCACCTACCAATGGCGTCTCTTCTCTTTTTGCCATTATTGTTCCTCCTTTTTCCCGTCTTTTTCAGAACCAGCGGTTTCCGTTTTTTTTCGCGGTGTCTGCTCAGGTTCGTTTTTTTTGTTTTCGTTCTCGAGTACGGTTGTCCTTCCGTTCTTGGTCTTGTACCGTGTGATATGAACCATTTATTGCCTCCCTGTAGGAATGGTTATCAGAACAATCCTGTCGTCATCGGCATACTGAATCTCCGTGCTGTCGGGCGAGCCGACAAAGGAATCCTCCGCCGAGATTTTCTGGATGATCCTTGTGTTCGCGAGCGGGATTTCTCCGCCCATCGCATTGTCTGTCTCTTTCCATGCCTTTAGATGAAGTTGTGGCGTGGAAAGATATTCGTCAAGGCTTTCTATGAGGTCACAAGCCTGCTCAAGTCCTGTCTGGCTTTCCAGGCTTCCCTGTACGGCGACCTTGATTCTCAATGTGCGGCTGGTGTATTTGCCAAGCCGTGCGTTATCCGGCACACTTTTAAGGAGCGACAGCGCGATGATTACGCCTTTTTCCTTTAGGCTTGCCGGGGTTATCACGACTTTGGTCTTGAACGAGTCGCCCGCTATGTTCCGCTCCAGCTGGGAAGCGAAGAGTTTCAGGGCCTCGTATGTTCTCAACCTTGCACCTCCTATGCGTCAGGGAAAATCTCCCTCTCAATCTGCCTCATCTCGTCATCGCTCAGATACCAGAATTTGCGCGCCGGAATCGTAACAGTTTTCCTAAGATAATAGGCGACCCGAGTATCCGAGTCCTTGTCTTTCTTCCTGTAGCACACGGTGCGCCCGATCCTGAACACCCTGTAACCACCGTTCCGAAGTCCGTCCAGAACATCCTTCGGCTTGGGGCCGTAACGCCTCTCAAGCTGGCGGGTTCCCTTCGCGGGTATGAACAGCCAGTTCTTGCGGGCAGTAATCGTGCCACCGTCGTTCATGAGCGGTGCCTGGATCTTCGTGGTTCCGGCAATGACAGTGTTCTTGTCCTTCAGCTCGCTCGTGATTGAGTCCCTGAGCGAGCCGGTATCTTGAAGCGGCCGTCCTGCTCCACGGTATTCTTCCGTCGCTTTTGACAGCGGCGTGAAACCTTTGCCGTCGTAGATGTGAAACCTGAGGATTTCTGCGGCAGTGATTCCGGCTTTTTCAAGCCGTGCCGTGTCAGAAAGTTTTTTTGCAAGCTCATCAAGCTCATCCGCAACCTGATTGCTCACAGGCTTTGTCTCCTGGCTTTCCATACCCGCCGCATACGCGGTGAGTCTTTTGGGCGAACAACACAGGCTGACTGAGCCTTCTGCGGTTTGTCCGAGTTGTCCGTATCAGGGAACGAGCCGTAGGCTGCGATGATTGTGTTCTTCGCCTGTATGCGGTACTCGCGCCCCGCTTCCTCGTGCCCAAGTGCCATGTGCAGCTCGTAGATTGACTGCATCAGGACTATCTGGCGGACAACCTTGTTGTCCAGGTCAAATTTCACATGCAGGTATGAGAGCACGGCACCAATGTAAGTCTCCGCCCGGCTGACGGCATCGAGCACGAATTTGTCACTTTTCTCGCTCAGCTGCATGTAGAGGTTGTTGGACAGACATTCCGCCACATCCTCTTTGGTGACAGCCGAACCGAAAGGCTCGAACTCCGTTTCTTTCTGCGTCTCCGCAAGGATTCCTTCAATGCCGTACTCTTCCATATCAGGCTCCTTCCTAGTTGAATGCCACTGTCTGCTTAGACTGGCGTTTCATTGCGAAAGCTGGGAGCGGCTTTGAGTAACCGATGAGCTTGATGCCCGACGGATCCTCGCAGTTGATTGGCTTTGCGTAGAACGGCATTGCGGCAAGCTTTGCGTCCATGTCGTCGATTGCAAGATAGAAGAGGTCTCCTGGGTTCGCGATGTCGATGATGCGGCTTTCGTCAGCTCCGAGGATTGCCTTCGCCTGCTGTGAGCCTGGCAAAGTGTATGATGTGTCGAGCGGACGAACATCATATTTTCCGAAAAGCTTCATGCCTGTGTCTGTCCAGACAATCGGGAGATTGTCCTTGCTTGTCATTGTGTCAACGATCTCGTTGTACACTGTCGCACCGACAAAGTTGACGGGGCTGGAAGCCGCACCGGCTTTCTTTCTGTGCTCGGTAAGTCGTTCTTCAAGCCATTTTCGGAGCTGGCCGACATCGCCCTTCTTGAGAGTTGTTGAGCTGATTGCGTGCGGGTCGCCAAGATCAATCTCTTCTTTGCCGGTGATTGAGCCGTCTGATGCGAGAGGGTACGCGATTTTACCGCTGAGTGCCTGGCAGATGAGTGTCTCGGTTGACTCGCTGATGCGGTCACGAAGATACTCAAGATTCTCGTTGACCCATGCGCTGATTGCCTGCTCATCGCCAAGTGAGATGAGGGTGTTGAGGTCTGCCGCACTGATGAACTTTGACGGAATGAAACCGTCAACCTCAATCATCTTTCGGACAGATGAGCCGTCATCAAGTGAATATGAGCGGCTCCCACGTCTTACGAGCGGGATTGAGCCAGTTACCCGCTGAATGTCCTCAACGGCAATGAATGCTCCTGACTTCTGTTTCTGTCTTCCAGCTGGGAAGAAGAGGTCTTTCATTGGTGTCTCTGGCTTAGGCATATTGCTGATGATGTCAGCGACCTTTGCCTGTGTGAAATACTTACCGAATCTTGCGGCGTAATTAATTGGCATCTGTTATTCCTCCTGGGCGGCTGATTCGCCCTCGATGCAGTAGATTCCTGCGGACCGCAAATCCTCAACGCTGCCGTCCGTGATTGCGCTGCCGTCGGCATATACGAGCTTTTCTGCGCGCACTGCTCCGTGAAGACAAGCAAGGATTACCGCTCCGTCAGCTTTCTCTTCAAGAGGCTCGACCGCTACGGCAACAGGCTTGTGCTCCGCGTCGTTCTTTGCGAGAGGAACATAATTTCCCTCGTCCTTGTAAAGCAGGGTTCCTGCCGAAAATTTTGCGGTTTCATCGGCGATTGCCGCACCGCTTACGATATGGTGGTCACCGTGCAGAATCTGGGGGCGGGTGACTTCCACTTCTCCAATAATCTTGTTCATGTCTCCTCCTTACACATGGCCGAACATTTTTGATGCGAGCGGTTTTTCAGGGGCAGCCGAAGCTGAGTCCGAAAGGTTGAGCGCACCAGGCTCAACGGGCTTCGCCATTTTTCCGAATACCTCGGAAAGGACAGCAACAGGGCTTGCAGTGCGTTTTCCCGTGCCGTCAGAAAGCTCGATTGTCTTTCCCTGCTCGAAGCTGTCTGCGAGTGCGAGAAGCTTCTCCAGCTCAGCTTCGGGAACTTTTCCCTCGGCGGCCTTGCGGAGTGCTTCTTTCTCGCTCTCACGCTGTCTTGCAAGGCTGTCGCTCAGGAGCTTTTCCTTTGCTCCGGCCTCAGCCTTTAGGCGTTCGTTTTCTTCGCGCAACGCCTTGATTTCCTCTTCGCTCATAAGAGCCTCCTCTATTTTTATCTTTTGGGTTTTGGTTTGAGTGTCGGAAAGGTAAAGTTCCTTTTCGCCTGTGCCCGGAAATGCCCTAATTCCGTCTGTGTCGCTTGCAGCCAGCGTTTTCTCAGCCTCGCTCATGTCTTTTTCGATTGAGTCATGAAGGTCTTTGATTGCCGGTGGTTCGTTGCCGAGGTATGCAAGGTGATGAAGGTACATCTTTCCGTCGCTGGCACGCTGCTTCGCGCCGATGGACACATCTGGATAATAGCCTTCGTCAACTGCCTGTGAGAGAGTGTCGTGCTCCTCGATTTCAGCCCAGAGGCTCTTTCCTTTCTTGTCGTATGTCACGCTGATTACATTGCCCAGCCGTGGGCGGTCATCGCTCCAGTGATTGCCGAGCTTGATTGGAGCGCGCTTGATTTCTGGGAATGTCTCCGCGATTTCCTCAAGCTCGCTTTCTTTTACCACGGTCGGATTCTCGATTGAGCCGAAGATGCCAGCCTTGGCGATTTGTCTTTTTCTGATTTTCATGATTCTCAGTTTATTCTTGATGCACGATGATTGCTGAAATATGGGCAGGAATGAGCGAGCTGGTTTAAAATGAAAAAGCCCCGGAAGTCTTGCTTTCGGGGCTTATAAAGGTTCTGAAAATTAGAAGTCTATTTGTCAATGATTTTTAATTTCGTGTCTTTTGCCATCTCGTTGATATTAAGGAGCGGCATGATAGGAATCGCGAAACCTGCATTGTACATTGTTTGTGAAATAATTGCACGAACATAAGGAAACAGAATGGTTGGAGCTTGGGTTCTTGCAAGGAATTCTTCCTGTTCTGGTGTGAAAGTTCCCATGCTGACGAATAATCCTGTTATTTCGAACATTCCTTTCGCCATCTCATGCTGGTCGTTTTTTGACAGTACTGAGACATAGACTCTCAAGCCTGTGACATAAAGAACCTTATCCGCAGAATCCTTATATTTAAGGGCATCGCGAAATGAGAAAGAATACTTTACATCAAAATCGTTTTGTCTGCTTGCCAAAGTTGATAGGTTTTGTTCTACCGTAAAATCTATTTTGTCAACTTTGTATGAATCAAACTGAAATCCTGATTTTACGCTACCATCAGCCACTGCATTTCCCCCGCCGTCATTGGCTTGTAAAATTTTTCATCGACAACATATTCTTCTTTTCTATATCGGACTGAATAATTTGCGTCACTATGTAATGTTATTGACACCTGACCAGCGACATCAAATGTGTTGTCCAGATTGTCAATGTCATCTTTGAAAGACGGGGAGTTTTCATATAAATAATCAAAAAACTCATCGTCATTCATTGTGCAGAAAAAGCTGGTCATTGCTTCCAGTTTTTTCAGTTCTTCTTCTCTTGTCATTTTTTTACCCATTGTCTTTGTGTCACTAAACACGGATTGTCGCGTACTGTATATATATCGACGCATTTTGCCGTCAGTTTAGAGCCGTAAAGGAAATCCGATTCTGCAAGCTTCTTGTAATAAAAATGTGCTTTTATACTTGTGTAAGTATCGGACAGCATTTTGTATGACTCAAAAAGATAATCCAGTTTAAGACCGATTTGCTCTGGTTTTATTCCTTTTCGAGTCATGGCGGAATTAAATTTATCTGCAACGGATTTGATGTAACCAAGTTTTTCTTCATCGGTCAAATCAAGCATATTGCTTAAATTCAGCTCCGCTTTTACGATTACTTCTTTATGTTTTTCGGAAAGCCACCATTCAGCACGAGATTCGTGTTCCCAAAAATACATTCCCTTGCCAAGAAAATCTGTATCGGAATCATCAATTATAAGATAATCAGGGTTGTCAATAAACTTAGTGCAACGCTGTTTGTCATTCGCATGATAACCCGTCATCTTACTGGCAAACCCTCCTTTTTCTAAGCTATTATAAATATACCACATTTTACCGCTTTGTACACGGAAAAAGAAGCCCTTCTAAACGATTTTTAAATGGTTTTTAGCGTGTTTTCGGGCAAAAGCGGATAATTTGCTACCGAGTGCCCGAAAGACGCGTTTACGGCGGTTTTTTAAATTTTGCGGGTATAATGGGATTCTTTCTTTGTTTGTAATTCTGTATTGACAAAATAACAAATACATTCTATACTAGAATCATCAAGAGGAGGTAAGCCATGTGAAGCAAAAAAAGAAAAAGCCACTGACCAATGCTGAAAAGATTGCCCTGCTAGCGATTCTAGTTCAGATAGTCTTGTGGCTCTTAGACAAGCTGCTTAAGTAGCTTCAAGTCGGATATGCTGCCAGTCATTCAACTGGCACGCTTTTAAGGTACATCTTATTTTCGGAGGTGTCAACATGGAAAACAAAAGGCTCACTATAATGCTTGCGGTGCTTCTGGTACTTGAATTGATTCAGGTTATAGAAAAGATTGTAGAACTTGTTATGAGGTAAGCCATGACGGAAGAAAAAAAATATTCAGGCTACGGCTACCATGGCGGAGGCCGAAAGAAAGGCAGCGGAGAGGGAACAAAGCGCGTTTCTTTTTCCGTGAGCTGCAAGCCGGAAGAATTGGAAAAAGTTAAGGTGCTTGCAGAAAAATCAGGTAAAACAGTCAGCCGATTTCTGCTCGACCTTGCTTTCAATACGGAATGTTAATTTTTTATGCCCCGAAAGTGAAATCACTTCCGGGGCTTTTTTAATGCCTGCTCATAAGGCGGTTCTCATGCATCCAGGCCAGCACGCGCCCGAAGAGGCGGAATGTGTCAGCGTCTGCCGAGTTTGACGGATCAAGTTCCTTTAGCAGTTCAGCGTCTTTGATGTTCTCCGTGTGCATGGAATAGATTCGTATCCTGCCGGTAATCTCATCGAATTTCACAAGCTTGCAGAAAACCGAGCCGTTCAGGGCGAACACATACAGGTCATCGGTCACAATCTGCCCGCGCTCTCCGTCAAACAATATTATGTCTCCGTCATCTATGCCCGCACCGACCATGCTCGTGCCCCGCGCACGGAACGCATACACAGCCCTGTCTTTTAAGCTTGGGAGCAGGTGCATTGGCTCTATGTAGCACTCCACTGAATCCGCATCCTGCCATTCTTCTCCAGGACCGCATGACACTGACTGTCTGAGCAGCGGTATCTTTGCCACCGACTCCGCCACAGCTGTTCCCGGCTCGTCAACAAACATGTTACCTTCTCCAGTAAGAAGCCAATGGGCATTGACTTTATATTTGGAAATGATTAACTCGAGCCAGCTTGGTTTTGGCTCAGATTCTCTTTGAAACATATTACTGAATGTCGCTTGGGGAACATTCAAGGATTTTGCAAAAGCAGAATCTGATAATCCAGATTGTTTTATAACTAATCTAATTCTATTCAATATTGATTGCATAATTACCTCTTTTATTCATTTTTCGCTTGACACCTAATCATTTATGGGTTAGATTTAATTCATAAATGATTAACTTGTTAATCAGAAATTGCAAATATCTGTTAAAAGCAGATTAACAAGTTAATCAAATATCGGCCAAAAATACTGTCGATGTTAGGAGGTCAAAGAAAGATGAGCCTGCTGTTAGGACTGGGAATCGGAGCGTTCGGTGCTATCGGGTTTTACAGCATGGCGTTTGTTATTGAAAGCGGTCTTGCGGAATCGTTTTTCCAAAAATCCGTCCAATGTGTCCGGGAGACATTCTTTGCGGATGAGTATGTACAGTTCGTTTTGCAGGAATTGAACAGCGGAAGAAAACTCAGCCTCAATATGCTCCTGTACAGCAGCATCATCGTCTACAGGCATCGTCTGCAAACCGATGAGCTTTGCATGGAACCGGACGAGCTCTGCACATACCTCTTTGCTTGCAATTGGAATGGCATAAGCATAGAGTCCGCTGATTTTTTCACCGACCTGAAAGACTTTGTTCTGGGCAGTCAGTTCCTGCGAGAGTACACAGTCTCGCAAGTCCTTGGTCACAAAAGTCATAAGGTCGCCGTAAAACTTGCGCCTTTCTGGGATAAGGTTGTCAAGGACATGTTCCTTGAAAGCCCGCTTGTCCGACAGGACATTAAAGAACTGCTGTATAACCAGCACGAGTAAGGACGGAACCACGGCAATAAGAGCCGTGACAATCTGACTTTGCATAAAAAGCCCCCTTTGTGGAAAAAAATTGTCTGTAGCAAAGCGATTATACCACAAAGTCAGGGCTTACTAATAAAAAAGCCCGCTGCACCCGCAGCGAGCCGGAGATTAAGGAAAGGCTCATGGGAGCCAGGCCTTATGGCTCCCATTCTTACATAGGACGGATAAGACCGTCAAGGGGGAAACATGATTGACACTGTACGGGGCAGTCGCCCGTTCCCGATAGACCACGAGCGACAAGAGCGTTGCACAAAGATGCTGGGTAGCTTAGGTATGACAATAACAGAACTTGCACTTCATTTGGATAGAAGCAAAGTTTTGATTTCAAACGTTGTATCGGGTCGGCAAATTTCACCAACCGTAGAGTCATGTATCGCTGATTTTTTCGGAGTTCCGCATGACGCGCTTTTCCCACCACGCACCGCTGGCGAGATTGCCCAGATGCGTGAGCGTGAGGCTCGCGAGAAGGCAGAGACAGAGCGCATGAGACGGGAGCGTATGGCACTCAGGGAACAGGCACTCGCAGGGCTTAGGGAGAGTGCGTGATGGAGCTGATCGGAACGAAGGAGCTTTCCATGGCTCTCGGCATGGATAGAAAGACTGTGCTCGAAAAAGCCAAAAAAGGCGGCTGGGCATACATGGAGAAAAGCGGCGGGATGCGGTTCATCGAGAACAGGCTTCCCACTGACGTGAGGTTCGCGCTGGCGGCATACCGCTCCGGGCATCCGGCAACGGTCAAAGAGAGCGTGAAAGCCGAGCAGACGGAAGGCAGGAAGCTTGCCGGGGACGCGTTCCTCAACGCCGGTGACAGGGCACAGGAGACGGCACAGTACAGGGCCGCGCTCATTTATGAGTACAAGGAAAGCGGCATGAACGTTCAGTCATTCTGCGAGGCATACAATGCGGGGCTAATCTCCGCACCACTGCACGCTAAGCTCGGCGAGGTCAGCAAGGCGACATTCTACAACTGGCTCGCCGCCTGGAAGAAGCTGGGAGCGAGCGGCGTGGTCCCGAAGTACGGCATGAGCCGTGGCGGGGCCGGAGAGACGCTGACCGACGAGGAGCGCGACCTATTGAAGCAGTTCTGGCTGAGGAACACGCAGCCTTCTGCACGGCACGCATGGATTCTCATGCGCGAGAACATACCGTACTCGCGCTGCACATATCAGACCGCACTGCGATTCCTTAACAGCATACCTAAGGTGATAGCCGGTTACGCAAGGCAGGGAGCCGGAAGGTTCGAGAACTTGTTCCTTCCGTACATGGAGCAGGACATAGAGCGATACAAGTCGCTTGAGGTGGTCGTGTCCGACCATCACTGCCTCGACTGCGTGGTCATGTACCGGGGGCAGCTTACCCGCCCATGGATAACGACATTTCAGGATCTGAGGAGCGGTAAGGTGCTCGGATGGTGCCCGACCGTCAAGCCGTCAAGCCTGTCGATTGTAGTCGCGTATTACATGTGCTGCATACGGTACGGAATCCCGCTGGCAGTGCTGTTCGACAACGGCAAGGACTACCACTCAAAGTGGCTCACCGGGCACACGGAGAGCGCAAAGGTGATGCTCCCTGAGGGCATCGAGGATGAGCAGGAAATTGAGTTCAAGGGCCTGTTCCAGATAGTCGGAAGCGACGTGCGTTTCACACGGACATACAACGGAAAATCCAAGGCGCGGCAGGAACGGTATTTCCGCATCATCGGTGAGTACCTTGCGAAAGAGATGGGAACTTATGTCGGAAGCGACACGAAGACACGCCCTGACGATGCGCAGCTTATGTACCGCTCCATCAACGGCATGGCACAGAGACACGACATCCCTTCATGGGAAGAGTTCGTCGAGCGTGCAAATGCGATGATCGAGTACATCAATGACAGCCTTCCATGCACGAGCGCGTATATGCATGGAAAGACACGGAGCGAGGTGTTTGAGGAAAACCTTCCGCCGGAGATAAGGAGAGCGGACAAGGCTGTCCTTCAGAAAGCACTCCTTAAAGGACAGATGCGCAAGGTCGGAAGAAACGGCGTGTCGGTGCACGGCGTGGACTTCTGGAACATGGAGCTCGTAAGGTTCCAGCGGACGGAAATCCGCGTTTACGAGGACATAACGAATTCCGAGCGGGTCATGTGCTGTACAAAGCAGGGAGAGTTCATCTGCTATGCCGAGGCTAACTACTTCAAGGAGAGCGGAGAGCTTTCGCGCGACATCGACAAGCTCACCGGAGCACGCAAGTCAATCACCGAATGGGCGGTATGCGGAAGCGGTCAGGTCAAGGTCGCGCCGGAGTTCGAGACAATGGTGGATGTCGCACTCGAAGCTTACAGGGCAAAGGGAAGCTCGGACGAGATAGGTCATGTGGACAAATTCCTGGACTACACGCCGGAGCAGGCAGCCGACAAAAACATGGAGAAACGCCAGCCAAAGGGTGGCAAAAATGGGCTTAAAAGCCCGTTCTCAGCGGATTCTGAGGACATAGAACTATATGCACAGGAGGCATAAAAATGAGACAGGAGATTAAGGAAAGGCTTGAGAAGACAATCTCGGCCTACGGAATCTCGAAGGCACAGGCAAGCCGGGAGATGGGCTATTCAAGCTCGGTCGTGTCAGCGTACACATCGGGCTCTTATTCGGGCGACATCGCGCAGCTTGAGGACAACATCGTCAACTGGTGCGCAAGGCAGGAGCGTCTTCACAAGCGGAAGAGAATCCCGACTGTCGAGACCAGCGCGCTGAAATCAATCTGCAAGGCAATTCAGATGGCACACTCGTACCACGACATCGCGCTTATCACGGCGGACGCGGGCGGCTCAAAGACGACGAGCGCGAAATTCTACGCAGAGAAGAACGGGAACACGACTGTCCTTATCCAGGTCGTTGCGGGCATGAACAAGAAGATGCTTGTCACTGAGATTGCCGAGAAGCTGGACCTCAGCACGCAGAGGGTACCGTTCAACACGCTCGTGCAGCTTACGGCAAAGGCCCTGGCAGAGCGTGACAGCCTCGTGATAATCGATGAGGCGGACTACCTGAAAAGCGACGCGCTTGAATTCGTGCGAAGGCTTGTGTACGACCTCGGCGAGAGCGGGCTTGTCCTTATGGGGCTACCACGGCTCAGGGGCATGATACAGAACCTCAGGAGCGACCACCGGCAGCTTGAGAGCCGAATCGGCATCAGCCTTCCGCTTGAAGGTCTTAACCGTTCGGACGCGAAGCTGATCGCTCAGTCTGTCTGGAAAGACTGCCCGCAGGATGTCGTGAACGCGATGTTCACGGTCAGCCGCAATGATGTCCGGCAGTTCACGAAAATCATGGAGCGTATGCAGAATGTCATGGAAGAGAACAATCTTCCGACACCTACGGTTGAGGCCGCAGACCTGGCGGCGACAATGGTCCTGCGCAGAGGAGAGAGGTTGAATGGAAGGGCAGCTTAAGAACCCGCTGACACAAGAGACGGCACTTCCTGCAAAGAGGGGGCGGCCGAGCAAGACCGCTCCGGTTTATGACGGAGATGTGATGGTGCTTTCCTCGGACGAGCGGGCACGGATCAACGAGCTTGTCACAGGAATCACGGCCGACACGGGGAAGATTCACAAGCTGATGCTGAGCACGGCAAGAAGATACTTCGAGCTGGGCGGGATAATCCTTGACGCAATACGGCGGTTTCCTGCATCCAAGGCTCCGACTACGGAGATGGTTGAGAAATGGACACAGATTCCGGCAAGGAAGGTGACGACGGCACTCAAAGTCTACAAGCACTTCAAGGAAGCCCCGGAACTTCTGGAAGGGCTTTCAATGCGGGATGTCGCGCTGATGATAGGCGACAAGAACAGCGGCACTGGCGGAACGAAGGAAAAAAACGGGAAGCTGCAATATGCGTGCCCGGCAGGCCCTCAGCTTTTTGACAGTGAGGATTTCGGGCTTCCGACGCTCTCCGGCATTGAGCTTGATATGTTCCGCGTGCGGATGGACAAGAGCCACGGGGACATGTACCTGCTGAAAAAAGGGTGGAACATTCCCATACAGGTCGTGAACTTCACGGTGGAAGAGCCGAAAAATGTCGCCGAGCGGACGGCCTATGACAGGCTCATCGATGAGACCCAGAGTGCTGTCGAGCGGTACTACGCGACGATAGAAAGACGGGACAAGGGCAATGTGCCGGAGACGGAATAAAAAAAGCAAGAAGGAGGTAATTTATGGCTAAAACAATCGGGAACGCAGGACTTGACTTGTTCCGAAACAGGCCGGTCAGAAACGAGCGGCTTTGTTATGTAGATGGCAGGATTGTCTTCGCCCCGCCTCAGCTTTCTCCCAAAGAGAAGGTCTACGAGGCGAGCCTAAAGCTCGGCCGGTTCTGGAACACACCGATGCGGAACTTCTGGCGGAGCGTGTATATCCGCTACCGTGACGAGTACCGGGCACTGCAAAAAAAAGGCGGGTCGCATGAACCACCAAGCGAACCGCCTACGGACAACCATGACGACGGAAAGCCCGCCGCATGATTTCACAAACAACAGATTAAATATAGCACAGAAAAGGAATCTGTGTAAGGAGATAAAGAATGGGAAACCGTTACAAGCCAAGCATGGCAAAATTGGAAAGTCTTGATGATGTGAACCTCGCACTCAGAGACATCGGGCTTGCTGAGAAAGAGCTTGAGGCAATCGACAACGAGGCCAACAAGCAGATTGCGGAAATCAAGACTGAGACCGCAAAGAAAGGCGAGAAACTTCGCTCTCGCATTCAGGACTTGTCTTCAAAAATTGCAGCTTTCGCCGAGTACAACAAAGCCGAGCTTTTCAAGGACAACAAATCAGTTGAGCTTTCTTTCGGAAAATTCGGATGGCGCAAAACAACCAAAATCAGCGTTAAGAAAACGACTCTTGAGCTTCTGAGAAAAATGAACCTTCTCAAATGCATCCGCACAAAAGAAGAGCCGGACAAGAACGCAATGGCTGAGCTTACGGATGAGGAGCTCCTTCAGGTCGATGCAGTCCGCAAGGTTTCCGACGACTTCTTCTGTGAGGCAGACACCGAAGAGGTGAACAAAGACTTGCTCCAGTCGGCAAGCTAAAAAACAACGGCGAGAGCATTCTGGATGTCGGCTCTCGCTGACAATAATCACAAGGAGGCAGACATGGCAACACCCGAAAAGAAAAGATGGTGCCGCGACATTCATGTGGCAAAGAACACGCTGAGGCTTGATGACATGGCTTACCGCTCGCTTCTTTCTGGTGCGGCCGGAATTGAGTCTGCCTCTGAAATAAAGAGCAGGAGCCAGTACGAGGCCGTCATGGCTGCCATGAAGGCCCTCGGCTTCCGCTTCCGAAGAAAGCACCCGGAAGTTGACCCGCAGGCAATCCGGCAGAAACACATGATAACGGCAAGGCAGGAATACTACATAAAGGGACTTTGGAGACTTGCGAGCCGTGAGAAGGATGAAAAAAGCCTCCGCTCTTTCGTCCAGCGCATCACAGGCGCGGGCGATGTGATTCTTGCGCTCCGAAAACTTGCCGCTTCCGCAGGATTTGACCCTGACTCAAAGGACGGCGCATAGATGGTGCTGAGCGTGTACGAGTCGGCTTTTGTCACGGGAATACCGCCAAGGCATCTTTACTATCTGCTTGAGATGAGCCGCATCGAGGGGGCGTTCAGGATATTCTCAACATGGAGAATTGACGAAAGCTGTCTGAGGGGGATTTATGAGCGATACAACAGAGAGCGTCTTGAGCTCACTCCCGCCGATTCTGGACTTGAGGGATTTGATGCGCGTCTTTCGAGTGTCCGAGAGAACAGCCTACAGGCTCCTGAAGGAACCCCGTTTGCACGCGTATCAGGACGCGGACGGCGGCTGGAACATAAACAGGGAAGACATCGTGGAGTGGCTTCAAGACAACGCGTGATACAGCCCGAACTTTGGGCTGACGGAAATTATTGGTAACAGAAAGGCAACGGAAACAAAAATCCGCTGCCTTTTTTTTTGCCCGCATTACGGCAAGAAAGCATATTTTATCGCACACTTACATCATGCTGCATATTCAAGTAATAAGAAGCCCTGAATCTTTTGATTTCAGGGAAGACAAGACAAAACCTGATTCATTCGAGAACAACTGGAAAAACAACTCGCTGGACAGCCTTGTGCTCCTTCGGAACGGGGCCGAGGTGTTCAGATGCAGGTGCCAGAGCGTCGCGAACTACTGCTTTGGCGAGAATGCGACTGCCTCGACTGTGCCTCACGGAGATACCATCGCGCCCGGTTATTTCATCATGCGAGCTTTCGTGGATCCACGCAAATTCCACGGTGAGATACACGCAATAACACAGACAAAAGATTACGACGGCGAATGGATAGACCGCAGCGCAATGCAGACGACAAAAGGCGGGTTCCAGAACGGACGCTGGCTCATCCACGACCGCTGGTCAAGCAGATATGGAAGGGATACTCGCTACGCATGGTCAGCAGGCTGCATCATCCTTTCATCAGCTGACCTGGAGCGGTTCAACACTGCGCTTTATTTTCAGGGAGTTTCTGCCGGTGATGAGATTATCGGTGAAATCATAGAGAGCGGAGGTGAGAAATGACGCTTGCAGGTATTTTTCCGGCATTCATTGTGATTGCAATCAGCGTAGTCATTTCATTGACAGAAATCGTCAAGGCCATAGATGTGAAGGGGAAACTCCGTGGCGTGTATATTCTCGCCCCTATCATTTTCTCTGCTGTTGTCACGCTGGCGCTTGCCTTCGGGAAGTTCTTCGAGTGGCGTCAGGCATTCTTCTGGTGGGCGGTGATATTCTCCCTTTCTGTATCAAACTATGAGCTGTGGTTCAAGAAAAAGGAACGCGAAAAATGAGCAAGCTCGCACCCCTTATAAAAAAAGCCGCGGGCTGGATTTCACTAGGTTTTATCCTGGCATTCGGCATTATGAGAACGGCCGGGAAAAGAAATGTTCCGATCGAAAAAAGCAGTGCCTTCAAGAAGGCTGATAGAAGGAGAAAGGAAATTGAGGAAACTGACGCTGCCGATGTTATTGCTCTGTCTGGCTGTGACAGTGAATCCGAGCGCGCAACCTCAGAGAAAAAAGCTGAGTTCAGAAAACGTGTTCGGGATAGACTTGGAGAGAACTTACAGCGGAAATGAAGTCGATGAAATGCTTTCCGTTATGGCCGAAGAAACGGACCGTGCCATCGAAGAAAGCTATGCTGAGGGCTTCAAGGCCGCAGCCCTGAGGTACGCCCCGGAAACGGCATATTTCAGTGACATCAACGAAAACCTTGCCGCTGAAAACGGAAGGCTTTCCCGTCAATGCTCGCGGTCAGTTCCGTTGTGGCATGTTCCTCTCTTCTGCTGTGCGGGAATAATGCTCGGATATGGAATCAGAGTTGCGGGCGAAAAATTAAGATGAACGGAGTAAAAATTGGAAGGAATGGCTGTTGTTTCCGGCATGGATAAGGTTCTCACAACTCTTGGCATAAGCGGGACTCTCATCGTAATGGGAGTGATTGCCTTTTTCGTAATCAAGGAAGTCAAAAAAGCCAACGAGCTTACGCAGAAAGCGGTGGACGGCCTCAGGGCTTCCACTGAAAGTCAGATCAAAGAGCTGCGTGAGTCAACGGCTACCAGGATTACGGAGCTTAAACAGTCAACTGAGAGGCAGATAAAGGACTTGAAAGCCTCAACTGAAAGCAGGTTTGCAGAGCTTCAGGAACATTCTGATGAGCATGATGAGGCCATTGAAAAAAGGCTTGAGCAGGCAGAAAAGGACATCAAGTACCTTGAGCAGAACGGAGTGACAAAGGAAATGCTGTACAGGGAAACCGAAGGCTGGCGGAGCGAGATTCAGCTTGTAAGGGCTGAGATAAGCAAGCTGCCTTTTGAAATACTAAAACTTACGGAAGGACGAAAAAGTGAAAAATAACATTCTTCGAGGAAAAATTCTCAGGCTCCTGTCTGACATGTACCCGGACGGAATTGAGCGCACATCATTGGTCGGAATTTACCATGCTTACGAGCATGTGGATGACATAGACAAGTCCGTGGCTTATCTCATGGACAAGGGCTACTGCACGAAGACGGAAACCCCGCATCCATACAAGGCGAATATGTTCGTGACTTACTACAAAATCACTCCCAAGGGAATTGACCTTGTTGAGGGCAACATGGAGCCTGACACGGGAATCCTCATTCCGATGGAGGCATGACATGGGACGCAAGGCAAAGGCAACCGAAAACGGGCTTGTTGAGCTTATCGTTGACAAGTGGGACGGCGGCAAGAACACGATTGTATATGTCACCGAGGAAGTCAACAAGATTCTCGAAGAAAAGGGGCTTCACGTCACTTTCTCGCGTGAGTCAATAAGGCGCGTGATAAAGAGCCATGAAGAAGAGATTGCGGACACGAAGAAAGCGATAGAAGCCGCAAAGGCAATGGCAGAGGTTTTCGCAGACAATCCGGGAACAGAAGTTGCCGAAGCCATGACAATGCACCTCTCAACTCTGATCGCAAAGGACCTGCGCACGGTGGACAGTCTGGAGTTTAACGATCCTGAGAAACTTGTCAGCTCTGCAAGCCGTATCGCAGAAACCCAGCTTAAACTGAGCCAGTCACGAATGAAAGCCGTAAAGGCCCTGGACAAGGCAAAGAAGCAGCTTAAAGACGAGCTTTCAAAAGAGATTCAGAGCGATCCCGAACTTCTCTCAAAGCTCTGTTCAATAATCGACAAAACGGAAATCAAATAAATGAGCGAACTCATAAAGGAACTTGCAGGTCAGAATAGAAGCGTACTCGAAAAACAGAAACGTAAGAAACAGGCTGAAAATGATTTCGGTTTTTTCTGCCGGTACTATCTGTCTGATTATTTCTATGAGGATGCAGCAGAGTATCAGAGAATCCTTTATGAAGTTGCGAATACACGCAGCCTTTCAAACGATTTGGCGGGCACACTCAAGCCGTTTGTCCGCGAGAAATATCAGAAACTGCTCAAACCTACACAGAAACTTTCCGGGGCAATGTTCATAGAACCCCGCGAACACGGTAAGACGGTCCGCTGGTCGTTTGCTTATGTTCTTTGGTGCGCAATCACCAAACGCGCCCGCTATGTGCTTCTTATCGGCGCAAGCGGAGACGCAGCCGGTGAGAACCTGGGGAACATAAAGACAGAAATCGAGGAGAACGAAAGAATCCTCGAAGACTATGGTGAGCTTCAGGGCGACTGCTGGACTAACCACCGCCTGGAGCTTTCCAACGGAACCTGTATCCAGAGCAAAGGAAGCGGCGCATCCATGCGTGGTACAAGATTCAGGCAGTACCGCCCGGACCTCATCGTTATAGATGACGTGCTCAAAGACGATGCAATCAACAGCCCGACACAGAGAAACAAAATCCACCGATGGCTAAAGCGAGTTGTTTTCAACCTCGGTAAATCTGCTTTCATAATCTGGGTAAACACAATCTTCCACAATGACGACCCGATAAGCCGTCTTTGCCGTGAGCTTGAGGCAGGGGACCTCGTGAACTGGATAGCAGTGCGACTTTCGTGCATCCGCGAGGACGGAACGCCGCTCTGGCCGGAATACTGGGATATACAGAGCCTTGAGGACAAGAAAAAGACAATCGGTGTCGCGGCATTCTCAACGGAATACATGAACGAGCCGCTTGCAGACGAAGAGAGGATTATCCAGCTGGAATGGATTGACGCGTTCCGCTACACGGAACTTCCGCCACGCAACCAGCTTCAGTTCTTCCTGGGCGTAGACCCGGCGACAGGCGCGCATGACGGCACGGCTGAGGTTCCGATTGCGCGTGACAAGGAAAGCGGAATCATCTATGTGCTTCCGAGTTTTGCCCAGGCTTGCTCGGAGCAGCAGACGCTTGAAGAAATGGAAGTGCTTTACAAGGCGTATCACTTCTCCGCAATCGGCTGGGAAAATGTCGTTTTCTCCGGCATTTACGGCAAGTACATTCAGAAGCTCGGAATCGAGAAAGGGCTTTATTTCCCGATTCAGCTGATAGGTGTTGGCTCGACTCCGAAGGAAATGAGAATCCGTTCTTACTCCATGCTGGTCCAGAACGGCTTTATCCGTTTCCCGACAAAAGGGTGTGAGAACATCATCACCCAGCTCACGGAATTTCCTATGGGAGCATTCGACGACTTGTGCGACGGCCTTTACCTTGCGATAAAGGCTGCTGAAAAAGGCTCTTCTGGAAATGTGGCAGTGAGCACAAAAAAGACTTCCAGAGTACGCACGGTCGCAAGAAATATAATCGCAAGGGCAAGGGGATAAAATATGTTCAAGAAAGCAAAGCCTACTACAAAGGAAATGACCACACAGATTATCACTGACAATGTGCTGAATTTCCTCTCTTATATGCCGAATCCGGATGATGTCATATCCGGCTCACTCAGCTCATACGACACATACCGCAAGATGATCTCAGACCCGAAAATCAAGTCTTCGCTCGGAAAAATCAAGACGGGCGCGCTCAACTTCCCGCTGAACATCGTCAAGGGAGAGGCGGATGAGAAGGTCTATGATTTTATTCGCAAGCTGCCTCTTTTCATGAACATGCACAAGAAGAACCGCCGTATGCTGACTGCCCTGAATTACGGCTTCTCCGTCTCTGAGCTTATCTGGGACCTTAAGGACGGCGTATGGATTCCGGTGAATTTCATTACAAGAAAGCCGGAGCGTTTTCATTTCAACGCGAACTGGGATCTGTTCCTTGTTCAGAACGGTATGAAGACAAAACTCGACCAGAATTACAAATGGCTTGTTTTCCAGCACGAGCCGGACGATGAGAATCCTTACGGAACGTCCATGCTGAAATGCGTTTACTGGGCATGGATGTTCAAGCAGGCCGGCTACGACTTCTGGGTACAGGCGACTGAAAAATTCAGCGTGAAAACCCTCGTCGCGCTCTTCGAGGCGGAAGGCGATGAGACAAAGATTTCAGCGCGGGCAAACTCAATCGCTGAGATGCTCATGGGGATTCAGTCAGGCTCTGCCGCTGCCGTGGGAAACATCAAGGAGATAAAGGATGTGGGCATGAACGGCGAGCTTGCGGGGTTCAAGGAGCTTGTTGAGGCCTGCGACTTGCAGATAAGCTACGGCCTTACCGGACAGGCGGTTGCGACCAACGCGGCCAACGGCGGTTCCCTTGCGCTCGGGCAGGTACAGGCAGAGCTTCTTTATGAGGATTGCAAGAGCATCGCACTTGAATTGCAGAGCGTGCTCCAGCAGATTATCGACTGGACCGTCGAGCTGAATTTCGGTGAGGATGCGAAAGCACCTCTGATTCAGTATGCCGTTGACCGCCGCGCAAGTTTCGAGGAAGTCATGAAGGCGATTGACCACCGTATCCCTGTCTCAAAATCAGCCCTTTACTCTTATTACGGCGTGCCGGAACCATCAGATGACGATGATGCGTTCATTATGGAAAATGGCACTGCGATGACGCTCAGTGACAGCTCACGGACAAAAGACGTAAAAAAAAACTTTCGATTTTTCTAGCCGATTCTGACTTTCTCCGCCGTGAACGCTCCAATATCCGCGAGCTTGACAGCCTGTGCGAAATTGCGGCGGAGGCCATAAAACCACACCTTAAAGACATCCTCACTGACTATTTAAACTCCGTCAAAACACCAGATAAAGCCAGTCTCGAACGGCCTTTTGACAGTCCTGTAAGCGTTCAGATAGCGAGTGCAGTCGAGAAACTCATAGGCTCGTCATACATGCTCGGACTCATTCATGCCGAAGAAGAGAATCCTGCAAAGAAGATAAATGCCGCTGATGAGGAGATTCCGCCAGTCAAGTTTGAGCAGGCGGTTGATTTCCTTAAATCCAAGGTTCCGATGAGCAAGGACGAGTGGAATGCTCTTGAACCTAAGCTGCGTTTCCGTGCCTTCACGGTGGCAAAGCTCGGCTCGGCTGAGGTCGTGGACAAGGCGAAGCAGGTTCTTATTAATGCCCTTGAGACAGGCGGGAATTATAAAACGACATGGGAAGACCTCAAAAACCGCGTGGATACAGACTCACTGAAAATAAAGCCGAATTACTGGGAGACTGTTTTCCGCACGAATACCCAGAGCGCGTACATAGCCGGAAAACTCCAGCAATATGACAAAATGAATGTCGCAGCCTATCAGCTGATGGTTATTGAGGATGTACGGACCAGCAGAATCTGCCGTAATCTCCTTATGTCTAGCGGATATGGAATGATTATCCCAGTGGATCATCCTTTCTGGAAGAAGTATGGCTTTCCGCCGTATCATTTCAACTGCCGGACATCACTCAGGACGGTGCTCCCTTCTCAGATTGGAAAATACGGCAACATCTCCGAGAATCCGAGCATGAAAAGCCTGACTAAGTTCAAGCCTCAGGAGGGCTTTGGCGGGAATCCGCTTGACCGTGGTAATTGGTGGATGATAACACCTCAACAGATGGAACAGGCAATAAAATATGGATGTCTCAATAGTTTTAATCGTGAAGAAAATATTTTTGCAGATTATGATAAGATTTGGAAAGACTACACGCGCTATGAGGGAAAGAACGGCGGATGGTACGATTTGTATAAAGAGGTTCCTAGCGATTGGGTCAATGATGAACATCCGAATAAACCAATCGTGGAAGTCTTGGCAGAGAATGGATATAAAATAAAGGTTCTTCCTCAATTAAACGATATTAAGCGTAAGTATGGGATAAAATGGTCTAATCCTGATATTTTGGTTAATGGACTTTTAGCAGATATAAAAACAGTTGATACTTCAATTTATTCCCGATTATGGAGCGCAAAAAAGGTGCAAAAACTATCACATTGTGTGCTGATGATTCCTAGTAATTTTACAGAGTCTCAAATTGCCGAATCATTCAAAAAATGGGATGAAGAACATCATGGAGCTTTGGAAGTTCTTTGGATTTATAAAGGAAAAATCAGCAAGGTATCATTCCGATAAAAAAAGCAACCAAAAATGGTTGCTCTATAACGGGTCTAGGAGATACTCCTAGTCCCTACTCTTATAAATATACCACAAGCCCCGAAAAATGCAAGTGTTTCCCGGGGTATTTTTTTTGCTCTCGTTTCAGCAGAGATCAGAAGAGCAAATCAATGAAGCTTTTTCGAAATGGAAAGAGAAAAATCACGGACGGTTAAATGTCATCTGGATATGGCGAAAAACGATAAATCAAATAGTATTTGGAAAATAAAAATACCTCTGGTGGCTACCGACCAAGAAAGGGCCAGCAGATCAGAGGTCATTAAAAACTAAAGTTAAAACTACCAATATGGTTGCTTTACACATCGGGGGATACCGTCCCTCAACGCATTCCTTTAGCTTCATTCGGTATTTCAAATATACCACAAGCCCCGAAAAATGCAAGTGTTTTTCGGGGTATTTTTTTGCCCTCGTTTCAGCAGAAATCAGAAAATCAAAACACAATGACATTATGAGAATCTACATAGCTGGAAAAATCACCGGCGATAAAAACTACAAAAAAAAGTTCGCAAAGGCAGAGCGGGCTTTGAAGAAAAAAGGTCATTCCGTAATGAACCCAGCGTGGCTAAAGGAGTACGGAGAATTTGCATGGATTGATTACATGGGTGTTTCCGGGGCAATGCAGCAGACGTGTGAGGCAGTGTATTTCCTTCCAGGCTGGGAGGAGAGCAAGGGCGCAAACATCGAACACAGACGTGCCATGCAACTAGGTCAGAAAGTGTTCTTTTCCCTCGGCGATTTGCCACAGGGAAAAACAAATATTTTTATCAGGAGTTTTTTATGCTTGCAGGAACAAAAGACGGCAAAAACTGGGGGTTCTACTTCGGTGATCAGAAGGAATCGCTAAAAAAATATTTCGAGCTTACGGATGACGAGCACACGGCTCTGATGCGAGGACAGTGCCAGGGAAAAGTTATTGTCTTTCATGACGACAAAAAACCTACTCTTGAAGACCCGCCGCCACCAACTGAGAGCGAACTTGCGACTTGGCGAATCAGAGAATTGAAATCTTTCCTAAAGGAAACAGATTATGTCGCGATTAAAATCGCAGAAGGAGTGGCTGACAGCAGCGAATATGAAGAAACGCTCGAAAAACGCAGGGACACACGAGCCGAAATCAACGAGCTTGAGAAAAAGCTGGCGGAATAAAATCTTCCGCCTGTGTTCCATAGTAAAACAGACTTGCATGATACATTAAATCAAGATAGTTCAGAGCAACGAAATCACCCCCACAGGTTTGGTTGCTCTGATGCGACCAGACGGCTGCTTGTTTTTGTGGGGAAAACTTGCAGCCATTTTTTTTTATAAAAGGAGATTTAGTATGGCGACAAAAAAAGTAATCGCGATTCCTATCAAAAAATACAGCGGAACTGATTCCACGGTATTACATTTCTCTAGCATTGAAGAGTGTTCAAAGAAATGGAAATTTCCGATCACTCGTATTTATGAGGCAATCCGGGAAGGAAAGCCAATAAAAGGATATTTTCTTGACGAGGAGATTGAACAATGAATAAAGATGAAATCATGGAAATCTTTTACAAGATTGCGAATTACAATGAGGCATCTCTCGCAGTTATAGAACGCTCAAATTCATATGACACAACTCCGGCAGTTGTATTACTAAGGGATAATCGCCTAAATCTTGCTCTGCTTTCGAATAAGATAGAAGAGATTTTTTCAGAAGAAAAGCAAGGGAAAAATCAAAGCGAAACAGAGGAAAAACAAGTAGAAGATGAGAATGAAAAAGCAACTTAAGGCACTTTCAGAGTCTCTTAAAACATAATCATATCTATGAATAAACAGGTGTTTTAAATGGAATTAAACGAAGCAAAAGAGAAGATTTTGAAGCTTTTGAGACTGTCAAAAAGTCCGAATGAACATGAAGCAGCAAGAGCCTTGGAGTTCGCAAACAAACTGATGGAAGAATATAAGCTGGACGAATCTCAATGCCGTACATACGAACAAAAGCGAGTTAAAGCCACAAAGCGTAGGTCACAATGGCGAAGCCTTATCAGTGGGAATGTCGCATGGCTCTATTCCGTATATGTCGTTAGTGATTATTATGAAGGGGAAAAACTCTTCATTGGCGAAAGTATTGACGCTTTTTTAGCTGCGGAAATGTATCAATATTTATGCAAATCCGTAGAACGAATAGCAAGGCAATCGATAAGAAAAAATGCAAAACACAAGTACCGGGAATCATTCAAAAATGGCTGTGCGGCCAATATTTGTTGCAGGATTCGCACTCTAGGCAAGGCTTGCAGTTGGGCTCCAGAGCGAGAAAAAAATATTCAGCTTGCAAAAGAATACACGCATTCAATTATGAATCTCGAAAAAGACGATGCAAAGAAAACAAAAATGAACTCAAAAGCATTCATGCGAGGTATTGATAAAGGACAGTCTATATCGCTTAATAAACAAGCAACAGCCTCAGCAGGACGAATGATTTCGGGATGGTAACAAAAAAGGTAACAGAACAGAATAAAAACGCTGTAAAAACAGTATTTTATACCTGTTTTTTTGGTGTTTTAGACGGTTGAATGTTACATGAGCTTTTTTGTCAGAATTGGCTTTATTTCTTTGTATATATATGAATTAGGCATGTTGTAAGCAAAAGAAACAAATTCTAATTCTTTTTTAAATATTACATTCTTCAAGAACCTCTGAATATGTCATTTTGTACCTCTAAGCAATACTAGCATATCAGAATTACGGACACAACAAAAATATTTTAATCCCGCGCAAAAACAATCTTCACGTAAATTTGAGCCGTATTAAATTTTTGAGTTGAATCTATTCCGTTTTTCAGACAATCAACTTTATAAATAAACGAATCGCGCAATCCCAGTGTAAAATGTTTTGCAATCTTATGTTCATAACCAAGTTTTGTCTGAATCAAAAAGTGCTTTTCACCTTCTGCTTCTTCCAGCTCAGAAGAAGGGTAGGGGAGCACGAAACTTGACTCCACATCGCCATAAAGAGTTCCAAAGAAAGAATTTCCGAGTAAAAATCCAGCTTTCGCAAGAATTCCATACGTAAAATCATAATATCTTGGAGGATTAAGCTTATCCGGGCCAGAAAAATTAACCTTCACATTGTTCATGACTGGATACAAACTTCGTGTACCCATGAAAATTCCGTCAAGCTGTGCTGAAAACCGAAAAATTCCGTCAAAATCAGAAGTTTTTTTGGTTCCGATATATTTGACACCGACCGCCGCATTTGAAAAAGCCATGTCCTTAGTCTTTTTGCCGTCGTACATAAGGTTTACGCCCAAAGTTCCTTCACTATTTTCAAAATACAAACCTTGAGAATACAAAAAACCGTCAATTAAAAAATCAATGTTATAATAACGCTTGGAAGAAACCGTAAGATCGAGGTCTGCTGTAAATAAGTCGAAAGGTTCTTTTGAAGTGTGCGCATCCTGCACCCCATACTGAATATGAAAGTCGCATCCTCCGGCACTTTTTTTCTTATGCTCAGAATCTAATGAATCCGAAACTTCCGAAAACGAATGATCCATTCCGCCATGAAAAATAAAATCAATTTCCTCTGTTCGACCAGAAACATATGTCCGCTTGTTCTTTATCGCAGAATTAAGTCCGTCAGCTGGACTTAACAACCATGCCAGTGCCGGAAAAAGCTCATTCGCATCAAGATAAAGACGATGAAGCGTTTCTCCAACAATCGCGCCACAAATCGGAGTTGTAATTATGTCATTCACAGAGGGAGTCGTCGTTTCGCCAAATTCTTCCCATAAAAATGAACCTCCAGCAGCTATAAAAAATGACTGCCAGAAATCAAGCCCGTTTGAACGCCCAGCACCATAATATAAAGAACCTTGATATGGGTGCCCAAACTGATTCATAAAATAGCCATCTTTATCCCAAACCCAACGGCTTTTTAAATTTTCCTTCATCGTCGAAAGTGTTGTCTGACTGTATTCCTCTTCAAGAACAATCCGCGCACAACTGTTAAAAATCATATTTACCAGACAAACATCGCCCGCAGAAATAACAACATCCTTTACAGAAGCTGATTCACTTTCACCATTCGGTTCACTCTGAGCAAAAAGGCCTGCCACAAAAAACAAAAAAATAACAAAAGCTGCAAAAATTTTCTTCATAGACTAGAAATATAACAGAAAACACAAAAAAAGTACTAGAAGAATAGAATTAAGGGAACTTTATCGCCCCGTGCGGACAAGCGGCCTTGCAGTCTCCGCAACGGATGCAGTCCATGCTGTTGGGATTTTGCCACACAGGAACATCGAGCTTGCAGATTTTCTGACAGGCTCCGCATTTCGTACATTTTTCGGAGTCGATTTTAAATCGATAGAAAGAAATTTTGTTGAAAATTCCATAAATCGCTCCGAGCGGGCAAATGTAGCGGCAAAAAGGGCGGTATATTATAATAGAAGAAAGAATCGTGACCAAAAGGATAGCAAGCTTCCAGCGGAAGATAAATCCAGCGGCTTTCCGCATAGCATTGTTAAGAAGAACTAGAGGAATCCCGCCTTCAAGCGTTCCAACCGGACAAATCCACTTGCAGAACCACGGCTCGCCAAGGCCTGTGATGTCAATCACGAACATCGGAAGAAGAATCACAAAAACGCCGAGGAAAAGGAACCTGAGATGGCGCAAGCCTTTCTCCCCCGGAAGACGGCGGATTTTTTTGAAAAATGGAATCTTAAAAAGCAAGTCCTGAATCAGCCCGAACGGACAGAGAAAACCGCACACGAACCTGCCGAGCAACGTTCCGAAAATAACAAGAAGCCCCACAACGTACATTGAGATTTTGTACTCGCGGGCATTAAGAGTTGCCTGCAATGAGCCAATCGGACAAGCACCAAGTGCACCAGGGCATGAATAGCAGTTCATTCCGGGAACGCAGATGAATTTGGAGGTGCCTTCAAAAATCAGGCCGTTCGCAAAGCCCTTGATGTAACCGTTGGAAAGGGCGGCAAAAGAAGCCTGGATTATGAGACGGATTCGGGAATGTTTTTTTAGTTTAGAGTTTGTTACCATACGATAGTTTTCATTTATTGCCACACGGATTCGGGATTTCTAACGAAATCCCAGCATGAAGAATTATCCAATTCCGATACATTCCATGCAGATACGGGTTGCCTTGTTAAAGACAGTTTCAGCTTCACCACGGAAAATGCCCGCAATCACGAATGCGATTCCAGCACAAAGAGAAAGTATTACGATGATTTTCCTGTGTTTGTCGGTCAGTTTCATTTCTTTAAAATCTCGTCGATGATTTTCTGCCAGTCTTTTTGACTTCGCGAGCCAAGATAAGCTTCGCCAATTTGCTTGCCGTTTGAGTCCACGAAAATTGTCGTCGGAACAGCCTGAACACCCCGGAGAACTCCGCTGAACATTTCTTTTGACGGAATTATGTGAGTGTAATTCGCACCGGTCTGAGCGATTATTGCCTCGCCACTTGATTTTACGCGAGAATCGACATTTCCCTTGCGATCAAGAATATCAATCACGATTCCGACAACCTCAACGCCATTGCTTTTGTTCGCCTCGTTTAGTTTTGCAAGATCTGGCATTTCACGGATGCAAGGGTCGCAGAATGTACCCCAGATGTTCAGCATTGTCACTTTGTTTTTGGAAAAAATCTCGCTTGTGACAGGCGCGCCGTTCAAGTCAGTGGCTGAGAAAGTAATTTTGTCGCCAGCTTTTTGTGCAAATGTGAGCGACGAAAGCGCAAGAAATGCGATTGCAATCAAAAATCTTTTCATGTTGATCTCCTTTCGGTCACTGCGCATATCCGAAATGACCTGTAAATATAATTCAATTTTATCACAGAGGTTTCAGTTTCTTCTGTGACTTTGTTACTTTTTTCCGTTTACCAGTTCAAAACTCCGTTTTGTAAGAGAGCAGAGCCTGTCGAAATCAGTCACACCGGTCAGAAGAACCGTTATCCAGTATTTTTTGTTCATGTGATAGGCAGGAAAAATTGATTTCTTGTCGATGATTTCATTTATGTGATCTTTGTCAGCCTTCAAGTTCACGACAAATACATTTTCATCATTTTCAAAACCCAAATTTTTGTAGGTTATATTCATGATAAGCGCGAACCATTTTTGATTCGGGCATCGGAATACGGCAGCGTCATCATAGCGGCCAGATTTAAATGATGACTGAGCTTCACCCGGATTTTTTGGAGCCGCCCAGGGAAAATCAGGCTTACAATTGAACTCAGATTCCAAAAAATGAATGTATTTTTCGTGCAAATCAGAAATCTCAAAACAGGCCCGGCGAAAATCTTCGACAATCCCCTGAACTTGACTGCGGATTTGTGAGACAAAAGAGCCGTTCGCACTTTCTACATCAAAAAGAGCATATTTTGAATCAGGAAAATCGTCCGCGGACTCATAAACTTCTGCAGTAAATTTTTCATCTTTAACAAGAAGTTTTACATAAAAACCTGTTTCAGGAAGAGATTTTTTGCATATGTAAGCATCGCCGCGTTTTTCAAAACCAAAGGATGCAAACTTAGCATAATCTGGCACGGCGGAACGAAAAATGTAACTGTAGTCCATAATGATTTTCCATTTTACCACAGAATTTTTACTTTTTCTTTGGAGTCAAAGGCCTTTTCGGCTGTTTTGGCTTTTTACCGGCAGTCGGCTGCTTTTTGCTTTTGTTTGTCGCATCCGTTTTTTTGCCTTCGTCAGTGTTAAAATTCGCTTTCAGATAGAAATTTTCAATCGGCTGGTAGCCCAAAGGAGCGACAATTGCGTAGTTTTCATGACCGTCGTCGGCGTACTGGGGAACAAAGCAAACGCCGTCCACACATTCGTCGGGGTTTGTGGAGTATTTTGTTGTTGAAAATAGCGGGGATGCAAAAAACGCGAGAGCCGTTCCTGCAAGAAGAAGTTTTTTCATCATGACCTCCGAACTTTCCTTTCAGGTATTACACATTAAAAACGCGTCTTCCGTGATTTTGTTACATCAGGCAAGGAAAAAACGAAAATCTCAACTAAAAACAAAAAACGCCAGCCTTAGGGAGTGGCCCTGCGGAGCAGGGTAAAAACAGTCCGGTGGACTGTTTTTAGCGAGTCTCCGAGCAACTATGTTGCGAAGGCCAAAAGCAAGACTGGCGTATATTCCCATCACAGTGATTTTGCATCTTTTTTTGCATCGTGACCATCACGTTCGCCGTTTTTGGATATTCTCGACATCCATGTCATGACAAGAATTTTGCATGGCAAAATTCTTGCAGTCAATCAATATCAATGTATTCAACCATCTGCTATATGATAGAATTTCATGATTTTTCCCCAAAAAATTGGGCGGATTAACCGCCCTTTTTAGTCTCCCACTTAATGACGTGGAAACGCCGCTTTTTTTAACGAGCTTTAATTTGTTCTAATAAGAGGAACTTCTTTATTATTGATATATAAAGTTGGAGCTATATCCATCAAATCCACAAAAGTCTTTTTAAGTCGAACTAAAACAGAATAATCAACGCCATTTTCTACAAATGTTCCCTGTAAATCTGCCTTTCTAGGATCAGACTTATCTGCATGTAACGCAAGTCCGATTGTTGAAGAATCCCAAAAACGGTCATCTATGCTTAATTCAAGTTCAACTGAAGTAGGCTTTATTTTAACAGTATAAATGATTGTGTGATTCTCATATTTTGCTTTAAATATTGTTGTATCTGCCATATTTCCCTCCACTTATTTTGCAATTGAAAAAGTTCTATTATCTTCATAGTTGAAATTCATAAATGCATCTTTTTCTCCTGCATTTACAAAATGATATCCATTTTCTTTCATATAATTTAATACAGCCTGCTTAGCCTTTCCATAAATAAACATTGTCCCATTTAGATGATTTTTTCTTGTGGGAACTTCTTCCGCTTCAAATTCCTTACTGTTCCCATCACAATCATCTAAAGTGATGTATGTAGGCCCAAACGAAATTTCAGCTGTGACTCCCGATATCGAATCAAATGAACAAGATGCCTTTCTATTCATTTCATCAAAATCAGCCTGTGTAAATTTTTTGCTACCAAACAAACCCATTTTCATACTCCTTTTTATTTGTTTTGTAAAATAGTTCCTTTATTACGCCAATAATCTGCCATTTCTCGATTTACAGTAGTTCCAATTCCATTTTCATAGAATTCTGACAGTTTTAACATGGCATTGATATTTCCACTTTCCGCAGCTTGTTTTATTGCTTCGAATTGCTCTTTTTCAGAAATTTCCAGTTCCGGTAATTCCATTTTTTTCTTCCTTTTTTATTATGCATAAACAAGAATTTTTAAATAAAACTCTGTTTATCAGAGTATAACAGTTTTATGCTCTGTTTGGCAAGATTTTAGAGTTCTAAAACCTATTTTATACTGAGTACATGAATTCGTATCAGTCAATTTTTATTGAGAATTTGAAATACTACAGAAACAAGAAAGGAATTTCACAAGCAAAGTTTGCCGAAGCCTGTGATTGTGGAACTGGTACAATCGGCTCAATAGAAGCCGCCCGACAATTTCCATCGTTTGATTTACTTTTTAGAATGGCAGATGTTCTTGAAATTCATCCTGCCGACTTATTTTTAAGAGATGCCAGCAAATCAGATGAAGAAGTCAAAAAACATATTGAGAATATTTTAGCAGAAGGATTGAAGAATCTTTTAGAGACAGAATTTTCTACCCAAAAATAAAAAATACGCCAGCCCCCCAATCGAGGAACTGGCGTACATTTTCAGTCATTGCGGTGGTTTCGACTACTCTCAACCACCATAAATTCTATTCGTTGAATTCAGAAACGAGAGCTGAGACTGTAGCCTTAGCATCGCCGTAAATCATTACAGTATTGTCGTTTGTGAAGAGTGGGTTTTCTACACCAGAGAAACCTGTACCCTTACCACGTTTGAGTACGAATACTGTGCGAGCCTCGTGTGCGTTTACGATTGGCATACCGTAGAGTGGTGAGCTTTCGTCGTTGATAGCATCCGGGTTAACAACGTCGTTTGCACCGATAACGATTGCAACGTCAACATTGCTCATCTGTGGGTTCATCTCGTCAGCTGTTTTGAGCTGCTCATAAGGAACATTTGCCTCAGCAAGCAATACGTTCATGTGTCCTGGCATACGACCTGCAACCGGGTGGATTGCGAAGTTTACTTCTGCACCGTTCTCTTCAAGCTTGTCGCAAAGCTCTTTTACAGCGTGCTGAGCCTGAGCTACAGCCATACCGTAACCTGGAACGAATACAACGTTCTTTGCAGCCTCGAGAATCATGTAAGCATCCTCGACAGACATAGATTTTGGCTCTTTTGCAGGACCATTTGCGCCCTTCTTCTTCTGACCGCCGAAGCTCTTGAAGAGGAGGGAACCGAATGTGCGGTTCATAGCCTTACACATGATCAATGTAAGGATGAGACCAGAAGCTCCTACGAGACATCCAGAAACAACCAATACTGTGTTGTTGATTGCGAAACCAGCAAAAGCAGCAGCCAAACCAGACAAAGCATTCAAGAATGAGATAATAACCGGCATATCACCACCACCGATTGGGATAACCATTGTGAAGCCCAAAAGGAGGAAGATTGCTGTTGAAGCGATGATTGCATATTTCTCGATTTCTGCGCATCCGAGTGGATTGTCAGAAGTCAAGAAAGCGTAAGCGATGATTGAAACAAGACCGAGAACGCACAAAACGCCGTTTACAGCGTTCTTAGCAGGAATTACCCAGCCTTTGAAAGTCATTTTTCCGCTCAATTTGCCCCAAGCAACCAGAGAACCTGTGAATGCAACAGCACCGATTGCAATTGTGAGGCCGAGTGAAACAGCTGTGAAATAGTCACCTTTTTCTGCTGCGATGTACTGTGTCAAAGCAACGAGAAGTGAAGAAAGACCACCGAAACCGTTGAACAAAGCAACGAGCTCTGGCATACCAGTCATCTGAACTTTCTTAGACCAGATAGCACCGATAATTGTACCAATCAAAACAGCTACGATAATCCAGCAGTAGCCGTTTGAAAGAAGTGGGTTTCCACCCCAAGCAGCTGCATCTGTAGAGAATGCGCTCATTACGTCTTTCTGAATAAGAACGGTAACACAAGCAATCAACATACCGACTGCTGAATAAGCGTTACCTTTTCGAGCTGTATCTGTCTTTCCGAGCAATTTGATACCACGGATGAAGAAGATACAAGAAACCATGTAAAGAATTTTAATAGCTATATCAGACATTTCTCAGCACCTCTTATTTCTTAGAGTCCTTTTTCTTGAACATACCAAGCATTCGGTCTGTTACCATGTAACCACCGATTACGTTGATAGTAGCAAAAACAATAGCGAGGAAGCCGAGAACAGCTCCGACCTTTCCACCGATTTTAACGGCAGCAGCTGTGATGCTGATAGCACCTACGACTGTAATACCAGAAATAGCGTTAGTTCCTGACATCAACGGTGTATGAAGCTGTGAAGGAACTTTTGCAATCAACTCCAATCCAAGGAAAGCAGCGATTACAAATACGAAAATAAGCATTATATCCATAATTTTTACCTCTTATTCAGTCTTATGCCTTGAAGCGTTCGTGAATAATCTGTCCGCCCTGTGTGAGCAAGCAGCCCTTCATGATGTCGTCTTCCATGTTGACGTTGAATTCTTTTGCTTCTTTGTTGTAGAAGCCGGCGTGTGTGAGGAAGGCAGTGATGTTTCCAGAGAACATCTTTGAAGCATCATACGGAACCTGTCGCTCGAGCAAATCACCAGACATGATTGTAACGCCGTTCTCTGTAACAACGTTTTCGAAGAGCTTAGAACCCTCAACGTTTCCGCCTGTTGAACAAGCCATATCGACTACGATTGAGCCTGGCATCATGCGGTCAAGAACGTTCTTTTCGATAAGACGTGGAGCCTTGCGTCCGAATACTTTTGCAGTTGTAATGACGATGTTTGCTTTTTCACAAACTTTAGCCTGTGCTTCCTTCTGTTTTGCAATCTGCTCAGGAGTAAGCTCTTTTGCGTATCCCTGTGCAGTCTGACCCATTTCACCGAGGTCAATCTTAACGAATGAAGCACCGAGTGATTTAACCTGCTCTTCAACGACCGGACGAGTATCGAAAGCGTCAACACGTGCGCCCAAACGTTTTGCAGTAGCGATTGCCTGAAGACCGGCAACACCGACACCAATAATGAAAACGCGAGCCGGGTTGATTGTACCAGCCGGAGTAACCATCATAGGAAGGATTTTAGGAAGTTTAGCAGCTGCATTTACGACAGCAACGTAACCTGCCAAAGAAGTCTGTGATGACTGAACATCCATCTTCTGAGCAAGTGTTGAACGTGGAATCATTTCAAGAGAAACAGCCTGGATTCCCTGTGCAGCAAATTTATTAAGGAGTTCTTTTTCGTTGAACGGATCCATGTAGCTGAGATGCAATGTGTCTTTTTTGATTCCGTCAATTGACTCTGGCTTCATGATGCGAACGATAATTTCTGAATCGTCGTATGCATCTTCTTCTTTTGCAACGATTGAAGCACCAGCTGTTTTGTAAGCTTCATCGCTGAACCCGCTCTTCAAACCTGCTCCAGAAACGACTTTGAATTCAAAGCCCATAGAAACAAGTTTTTTAATGTCATCAGGAATGAGGGCAACACGTGTTTCGCGCTCGTCCTTTTCCTTGCAGACCAAAACTTTCTTCATTTTTGAAAGCCTCCTATTTTATTAAATAGCTAAACATTAGCTAAAAAATCTCTTTATTATACAAGAAATGTGCAGAATTTAACATCACTTTTTCAAGTTTTTCACGCTAAAATAATTAGATTTTTCTATATTTATAGAAGATTTTTACCTTGGAGAACGCAAATGAAAAAATTCATGGACAAAGATTTTCTTCTCGAGACTAAAACTGCTCAGAAGTTGTTTGAGGCTTGCAAAAACGAACCTCTCTGGGACTATCACTGTCACCTCATTCCTGCTCAGATTGCAGAGAACAAAAAATTCAAGAATCTCACAGAAATCTGGCTTGGCGGCGACCATTACAAATGGCGACAGATGCGTACTTACGGCGTAACCGAGGACTACATCACTGGCGACAAACCTGACTACGAAAAATTCCTCAAATGGGCAGAGACAATCGAACATCTTATCGGAAACCCTCTCTATCACTGGACACACCTTGAGCTTCAGCGATACTTCGGAATCGACGAGCCGCTCACAGTAAAAACAGCTCCTGCAATCTGGGAAAAAGCAAACAAAATGCTCCAGAGCGACGAGCTTTCAGTAAAAGGAATTTTCGAAAAATTCCACGTTTACGCTGTCGGAACAACAGACGACCCGATTGACTCCCTCGAATATCACAAGACAATCGCAGCCGGAACAGCACCAATCGGCAAAATCAGCACAAAAGTCCGCCCGTCTTACCGCCCGGATAAAGCAATCAACATCAATCTTCCTACATACAAAGACTACATCGCAAAACTGAGCGAAGTTTCTGGAATCGCAATCAAAACTTCTGATGACGTAATCAAAGCCCTCATCAAACGCCTTGACTTCTTCATCGAAAACGGATGTCGCGCTTCTGACCACGCTCTTGAATATCCTCCTTGCAAAATCGACACTGACGCAAACATCGATGCAGTCGTAACACGCGCTTTGAATGGCGAAGTAATCTCAGAATGTGAGGCAGAAGCTTACAAGACAAAGATTCTCGTAGCTCTTGGTCGCGCTTACGAGGAGCGTGGAATCGTTCAGCAGTGGCACATGAACGCAATCCGCGACAACAACAAGGCAATGTTCAAAAAACTCGGCCCTGACACAGGTTTTGACGGAAGCCACGACAAACCAATGGCAGAGAACCTTGCAGGCCTCATGAATCTCATCGAAGAGAAGGGCGGAATGCCAAAAACAATCCTCTATACCCTCAACCCAAAAGATTACTATTCAATCGGAACAATCATGGGCTGCTTCCAGGGTGGTGGAATCAAAGGCAAAATCCAGCTCGGTTCAGGCTGGTGGTTCTGCGATCACCGCGATGGTATGGAACAGCAGCTTAAAGTTTTGGGCAATCTTGGCATGATTCCGGCATTTGTCGGTATGCTCACAGACTCTCGCTCATTCTTGAGCTACTCACGCCACGAATATTTCCGACGCATTCTCTGTAATGTAATCGGTGGCTGGGTCGAAAACGGCGAATATCCTTGCGACATGGACACACTGATTCAGATTGTCAAAGATATTAGCTTCGGAAACGCATTGAACTACTTCGGAAAATAAATTCGGGCACATCCCTGCCTTTCGGCAGGGGCGGGCTTTACGCACTTCCGCTGGACGCTCCATTGCCTTACGGCAACGCCTCCGGCGGTGCTCCAATCCCTTGTGCAAAAAAAAAGCAAGGGATTCCTTTCTCAGCGGCAGTATGATATATTCTAATCATGATTTCCCTGATTGTCGCTTACTCCAAAAATCGCGTAATCGGTTCCAATGGCAAAATTCCCTGGAAAATCGAGGGAGAGCAGGGCCGTTTCCGCGAACTTACTACAGGAAACACCGTCATAATGGGCCGGAAAACTTTTGAAGAAATCGGCCGTCCCCTCCCAAACAGAAAAACAATCGTTGTTTCAACTACAAAAAACTTTGATACAGAAAATTGCAAGACTGCCCGCAGCCTGAAAGAAGCAATTGAACTTGCCGGTCAAGAAGACATCTTCATCTCAGGCGGTCAGAAATTGTACGAAGAAGCCCTTCCTCTGGTGGAAAAAATGTATATCACTGAAGTCGAACTTGATTGCCCGGGCGATGTTTTTTTCCCCATTTTTGACGATAGCCTCTTTTCTAAGGAAATTGATGCCAGATATGATGGCAAAATTCCTTTTACTTATGTAACATATACCAGGAAATAAAACTATGAAAAAACTTTTGAAATTCACCCTTTGTTCTTTTCTTCTGACTTTTTTGATTCAGCCTATACTCTCTGCTGAAAATTCGCCCTTCAAGCTCGACCCGGTAAAAGACGGGATTCTTTTTGGAAGCGGAGTTTTGCTTTCTGGCGGAGATTTGATTTTAGACAATGTTTTAAAAGTAAATCGTCAGGAATACAACGGAAAAATTTATGATAAAGACGATGTGAACGCATTTGACCGGCCTTTCATGAATTCTTATTCTCACTCACGCGATAAAGCAGCGGATTTTTTACTCGCCGCCACAATGGCAACTCCTGCAGTTCTGGCCTTTACCGAGCAAAGCGAATGGTTCACGGCAGCTACAATGTATGCAGAAACACTTTTAATCGCAAACGGAATCAAAGAACTGACAAAACTTGCCGTAAATCGCACACGCCCATACATGTATTATGACGCATCCACTTTCCCGGAGGATGATATAGACAAAGGGGACTGGGCAAATTCCTTCCCATCTGGACACTCGACCATAGCCTTTGCGAGCGCCACATTTACAAGCTATACCTTTTCAAAATATTTCCCTGAGTCAAAATGGCGGATTCCAATCACTGCCGGAGCTTATTCAATGGCAATCGGAGTCGCCGCTCTCAGACTTTCAAGCGGAAATCACTTTATGACCGACGTTTTGGCAGGAGCTACAATCGGAACTCTCACCGGAATTTTAGTTCCCTGGCTCCACACATTCAATCAAAACCATGATGTGAATATCGCCTTGCTAGGAAATGGACTATTTATTAATTTTAAATTAAACTAATTAACGCTCGTTAGCCAGTATCATCGACTAACATTCATTCTTATTTCGGCGACTTCTTTTATCCGCTGCATTTTATCAGCAATCAAATGGTATAAATCCGGCTGAGCCTGTTCAAGAGCTTCAATTTTTGAAAGCCAGATTTTAAATGACTGTTCATTTTTCTTATTTGCAAGTTTATTTAACACCGTAGGAATTTGTTTAATTAACGAACGATTGTTAGCACTATTCCAATTCAATCGAAGCAAAATTTCTTCAAGTTCCTGTTCTTTTGTTTCACAAATACCTAACGATAGTTTGTTATAAAATCTTTCAAGCCTTTCAAAGTCGAGATTATCAAAATCCTCAGGAATTTCGAGCGAAAAAAAGTCTTTCGTTGGAATTTCAATTCCTTCAATTATAATCTTCTTTTCATCTTCTAAAATTTTGTCCGAGATTTCCTTCAGTTTTTCAAATGAATATTTTTGCTTAAAAAGAAGCAGAGTTTTCTTTAGTTTGAGGATAAAATCAATTTCACGGATCGATTCTTCGTCACTTTTTTGACTTGTATCGATACTCAGAATAAATTCAATATTCGTGTTCTGCCGTTTGTTGCTCTGCTTTCCACCCCGGTAAGTTGTGTATTCATTTGTTACCAAAGAAAGTTTTCCACGTTTAGTGCAAATTTCACGCATCTTTTCAAACGGAATAATTCCGTCCGTGCTGTAGCTGATAAAAATAAAGCGCGCGTCAAGATTCATTATCAGGTCTTCAAAAGACTTTTCGGCACTGTCACGGTAGCAATAATCTGAACGAGTGTTTATCCAGTCCTCCCGAATAGCAGCTTTTCTTTTTAAAATTCCTTTCGAATTCAAATCGAGCGGGGCAGGGATTTTGTCCCACTTTGCAATCGTGTTAAGAAGATGATAGTTGCTTCCATACTGATGCTGATTATACGGCGGATCAAGATATGCAACGTCAATTCCTTTGATTTTTCGCGCAAGCTCGTTCGCATTTTCCTGAAAAACATGAACAGGAGCCTTGGAATCAATCAGCACTGGAAAATGCAGCTCGATTTTCTTCATTATTCGGCTGAGAGCATCCTTTCCATGCCCGCCAAATTCCTTATGAAATGCCTTGAACACACCCGAAGTATTCGTATGTGTTGCACTCTCATAAATCAAAATTGCCAAAAGAAGATAAAAAATCTTTTCAGACTCCTGACTCCGATTTTCTTCTATATAATTACGAATTTTGTCGATTGCAAGAGCATTCTCCCGTGTGTAAAAAAGCCTTTCTGTCCTGTAATCAACCTGCTCAACATCAAATTCTTTTGGAGCATAATATTTTGAAATATACTGATTCTCTTCGCCAGGGGCTGGAAGAGAATTTATTTTATTAAGAAGAGACTCGAATTCAGCACGGCTTCCAAAAACTTTCTCTATATCAGATTCGTTAAAATTCAAAAAGCCTTGATTTAAAACGTATGAATAATATTCCCAGTCATTCGCATAAACTTCCATTCCCAAAAACTTTGCAAAACGGGCAACAACACCACTCCCCGAAAAAACATCGAAAAATTTTATATTCTCAGCTGGCGAAATTCCGGCATTTTCAATTGCCTTGTAAATCAGCGGGAGAAGTTTTCGTTTATTTCCAATATATGCAATAATTTGCTCTGTAAGATAGGGAGAATTAAATTCCATTTTTCAATCCTCAAATTTTACCATTTTACGAATTCTCTAGCAATACAGCCATTTTTAGCATAGAATAGAATTGTAGAAACTTCTAAAACTCAGGTTCTTAGAGTTTTTATTATAAATAAATTTCAAATAAAAATGTTTTTTGTGAAAATATCGGCCTTATTTAACATAAAAAAAATTCTTCTCATCACGCTTCTTTTTCTGACGTTTCTTGCTCCCTCATTTTCAGTTGATTTTCCAGAAAAGCTTTCTCCCAAAGCAAAAATTTCGCTCATTTCCATAGATTACAAGGATCTTTCACACTCTCTTTTTTCAAAAAGCTGCCTGCGGATCTACGATAAAGAAAATCAATTCGACACATTGATAGATTTTGCACATTTCGTGGATTTTGATGACACATTCTTTGGACTTAAATTCTTTTTCGAAGATAAAAAAGCTTTCTTAAAAAGCTATGATTTTTTCAGTTTCTTCCTTATGCAAAGCCAGAAAAAAAATTCCTCAATCACGGAAATTCCATTGGATCTTTCACCCAAAGAAGTATCATACATATATAATTTTATCCGCACTATTCTCAATGCTCTTCCAAATTACAGCTACGATTTTGATATTCTCACAAATAATTCAGAGACTCATATTTCTCAAATCTTGCATGATTGCTACCGAATGGTAGGCAAATCTTCCAAAACTGAACGATATTCTTTTACAGGTTTGATAAATCACAAATTGAGCTATAAACGAATTAACGATAGTTTCGTTTTACTGGCTGACAGAGAATCAAATGAATTAGAAAGTCAAAGTTATTTTTCAACCAATCAAAAAAATTTAATTATCTTTTTGACTATCGTATCATCAATATTCTTTTTGGTCACTGTCTACCAAGTGTTAGTTTATTATTTTGAAAAGTTGCATATAATTTCTGTTTACAAAAGTATTCAGATTTTTGATTTTACGCTTTTATTTTCAAGCGGTCTTTCTGGTTTTCTTATTATTTTTCTGAATTTGTCTTCGGAACAGGCGATTCTGCAAAACAATTTTGAATATCTCTATCTCTTTCCATTGAATGTTGCAGCTGCTTTTTTCGTATTCAAGCCCATTTTCCCACGAAAAATTGAAAATACATATTGGTCTACGGTTTTAATTTTGTCGGAACTCTATATTGTAATTATGTGGATTAGAGAAAGTAAATTCCCGGTTATCAATATGCTGTTCGTATTGCCGCTTTTTTTGCGCGTCGCATACTATTACTTTATCACGCTGGGACTAAAAGAAGGACAGAGGTTCAAGCCCTATGTCCTTCTTGTGCGATTTTTGGATTTTATTAGTTCTTAAAAATCAAATTATTTTGCGCTTTTTACAAGCACGTCAAATGCGATGTAAGCGCCACCTGGGATACCAGCCTGTGGAACACCTCGTGAACCATAAGCAAGCTCTGGCGGAATTACGATTTTGCGGGTTTCTCCGACCTTCATGTCCTGAACCATAATGTCGAATCCAGGAATCATCTGGCCGCCGTCAGTTTTGAATGAAAGACCTTCATGAGCACCCTTAATCATGCCGGAAGAAGCGTCAAATACTTGTCCGTCCTGCAAATAACCTTTGTACTCAACAAAAACGTTCTTGCCTTTGCCGACTTTGCTTCCTGAACCTTCTTTAAGAATCTTGAAGTAGATTCCTTTAGGATCCTTTTCGCAGCCTTCAACAAAAGCAGCCATTTTCTTTGCCTTTGCTTCTTCGTTGGCTTTTTTAACTTCCTCGCTGAGTTTGTCGAAATCAGCCTGTGTAGCAGTGAATTTCTCTGCATCTGCACCCTGACGAACGATAGTTAATTTTACAATCTTATCGCCCTGCTGTACTTTGTTTACAATATCCTGACTCTCTGCATTCACAACCTGACCAAAAATCGTGTGCTTTCCGTTGAGCCAGTCAGTTGGAACGTGTGTGATAAAGAACTGACTACCGTTAGTTCCTGGACCTGCATTTGCCATAGCAAGATAGCCAGGTTTGTCAAACTTCAAATCATCACGACATTCGTCAGCAAATCGGTATCCTGGACCACCGCGGCCAGTTCCTTCCGGGTCTCCACCCTGAATCATAAAGTCAGCAATAACACGATGGAAAGTAAGTCCGTCATAGAAATGCTTTCCTTTTGCTGCATCAAGAGTGCCTTCTGCCAGGCCAACAAAGTTTGTTACAGTGAGCGGTGTTTTTTTGTAGAAAAGCTCAAGCACGATAGAGCCTTTGCTTGTCTCCATGATTGCAAAAACTCCGTCTTTTCCTTTGATTGCGCCAAGTTCTTTGTCCATTGGTTTACATCCTCCAAAAGCTATTGCGAACAAACCGAAGATTGCCGCAAATATTGTTTTTTTCATTTTTAGCTCCTATTGCCTAATTTAAAAATAATATCATTTTTAAGGAGAATTTTCAAACATTGATTTTTCGAGTTTAAGTGCTATAATTTTAAAGGAAGCGATATGGACTATAATCAAGTCGGACATATACTACGTGAATACCGTGAGCAATTTAATATTTCTCGTGAGGATTTGTGTGATGATATTTGTGCCGTCTCTACACTCTTACGCATTGAAACGGGCGAAGAAATGCCAGGTCAAGTAATTTTAAATCAGTTATTTGCACGAATGGGATTGATTGCACCGCCAACAAGCCCTTATCTTGAAAAAAAAGACATTATCCGTTATGAGATAGAACGAAAAATCAGGATACTGAAAGAAGAAAATGAAGCAAATCACGAAATAAAAAGACTTCTTGAAGAATATAAAAATTGTGCTGAAATGGATGTTATCGAAACACAATATTATACGCATGAATCCGCACTTTATATAAAAAATTCTGGCGGAAACGTGAATGAGTATCTTGCCATGCTTGAAAAAGCCGTTTTGCTGACCGTGCCTGCCTATAAGCGAAACGAACTCCCGAAACGCAAATTTTATTCAAACGTAGAATTCAATATTTTGTCCGAGATAAGCCTTGCCCTTTATGATGCAGGCGAAAAGAATGCGGCTTATATGTATTATGAATATCTGATAGATTATTTTGAAAATGGCGGTCTCACTAAGCATCTGCTTTATAAGCGAATACCTTTGCTATTTGAAAACTTTGCGAAGTGGCAGTTTGAAAAAGGAGAATATGAGCTTGCATTAAAAACTTGCGAAAGGGGAATGGATTATTTTTCTCAATTTGACTATTTATTTTCTTTTATGGGATTGCTTGAATTAAGAGCAAAATGTCTTGAAAAGCTCGGAAAATTCGAAGAATCAAAAAAATATGCCGCAGGTGCACAAATCTTGCAGAAATACATTGCGGCATATCGTCAGGGCTGAATTAAAATTTCCAAAGCAAGCCAAGTTTTGGAACTACGGCAAAAGCATATTCTGCTTCACGGGTTACTGAAACTGAATAGGTAATATCATCTTGTTCTTTTGAGTATTTTGCTTCCTCATCGCCAGTCCAAATCCAACGTGTAGTCAACGCACCGAAGAAAGCAAGTTTTTCTGTCAGACTTTTAATGAATATTCCTTCAAGTCCGAGATTCCAGTTTAAGCCAAAAACTTCTGAATCAGAAAGTTTCATGGCATTGTAATCATAGCTTTTATCCCCTTTGAATGAAAATGCAGTTAAACCAAAAGCTCCAAGCAGTGAAAGAACTGTATCATCATTTCGGATGAATGAATAACCGAATCCCATTTCAAAATCTACACAAGTACCATGTTGTCTTTCTTTGTCATAAAATGGAATGTCTTTTGTTGTTGCGTAACCAACACCAATATCAAATTGCCATGTAAAACCTGATTCTTTGTTTACAACTACAGTATTAAAATCTACCATAGGAGTAAAAACGTTTCGAGAGCCATCTTTTGTTATTTTTTGATGGATTATCGGCATTGTGACACCGATTCCATCAAAAATTAAAGTTTTTTCTGATTCTGCAAAGATTGTTACAGTTAGAAAAGCAGTTATCAAAAACGCAATAAGTTTTTTCATGTTTTTGCCCCATTGTAATTTTACTAGCCTAGAATTTCGTCTGCAATTGCTGTGCTAGCACCTGCTACGGCTCCAGCTGCTGCTCCACTGCCTGCACCAGCAAGGATTCCCGCAGGTCCACCTGCGGCACCACCAATAGCTCCTTTTATCGCTCCTGTAACAGCTCCAACAGCAGCACCTTTTGCAGCAGCCGTAGCAACTTTCTTGACCTTTTTCTTAAAACTTGAGAATGAGAAGCGTGCCGCAGAATCATCTTCGGCATTGGTGAAGTAAACAAGGGTTGCTTTTGCACTTTCTGCATAAGTAAGGACTGAATCTTTGTCTGCTTCTGAAAGATTTGCGAGGGCTTCTTCTTCAATTGAAGAAATTGCAGAAAGAATTGAGTCCAAATCATCATTATTGTCAATTGCATCGTCAATTTTTTTGATATAATCGCCTGCTGTTTTGCTCACATAATTTTTTGAAAGCAAATCTTCAAGGCTTGTCGCATCGACTGTTGAGTCTGCTGAAATTTTTACACTTCCGTCAAGAACAGCACGTGCTGATTCTGAATCTCCGAATGTATTTTCCAATGCAGAATAAACTTCTGTGCCGATTTGTGCATATTTGCCGTAAGAACCTTTGTAATGCTCTGTCTGATTAGATGAAACCTCTGAAGCTGCATCTACATCAGAACAGCTGGAAAAAAAGAATGATGTTGCCATAGCAACTGCCATAATTGTTGAAAATACCTTTTTCATAAAAAACTCCTATTTTAGTACCCTTGTGTTATTAGCAGATAAACTCTGATGATCAATTTTAGTGCGTAGCTGAATGTGAATTACGTCCACGACTACGGTTGTTGGAAGAATGGGAAATTGAATTTGTTGTTCCACCACCTAAATTTCTTTTTCCCCCACTACCAGAGGCAAATAAAGAACGACTACTATCTGTTTCTTCTTTTTTGATTTCACTGTTTTCTTGTTTTTCTGTTTCCTCAACGTTTTCAGAAATTTCCTGAGAACAGCTAATTACATATAAAGAACCAAATGTAATACCACATATCAATATTGCACTTTTTATAATTCTTTTCACTTTTTTTACCTCCTCGAAAAGATTTGATAATGAAATGATACGAAAGTTTAAGGAGATACAACAGAGCATTATAGGCAAATTTTGAAATTTCTAGGAAAAAATGAAAAATTTTTAATTATTTTCTAGATAATCGTAATGAAATTCCTCTTTGAGCATATCTTTTATGTAATCAATTTCTTCTTGGCGAGGCATACATTCGAAAAGTTTACATGATTCCAATATTATTTGTATACCATCGTTACAATTTTCAAGATAAGCCGTACAATGACCTTTTAACATCAAAAAGTATACAAATAAGCTAAATCCATTTTCTTTTACAGAGAGTTTTAGCCCTTGTTCCGATAGTTCTTTTTCTTCTTTATAGTTGCATTCCATTCTTGCCCAATTTGCGAGATTAAATAATACTGTTGAATATATTCCTATTTTTTGTTCATTTGTTAAAAAATTATTTTCGAGATATTCTTTTATGAAATACATAAATTTAAAAGCCAGTTCTTTTTGGTTTAATTCATGATAATATTTCAATGAGATAGCATTCATAATCCATAACTCTGTATTAGTAAAAGTTTTTTGTGTCGGAAGTGTTTCTGGTGAGAAATTTGGAATTGTTATACGAAGTGCTTCGGTGGATTTTTGTATGAATTTCTCAGGATTTTTTTCAATAGAATGTTGATAAAGTGCAGAGGCAAAATTATAGAATTGTTTTTCAAGTTTGTTCATTTTTTCTTTGCAATTTGCATATTTATCGAGTAATTCTTTTATTTGATAGTTGTCATTTCCAATACAAGAATCTATTTCGTATTCCAAATTTCTTCTTTCAGAGTCGGATTTTAGCGTAGGTACTTTTTCAACAGGTGCATTTTCTCCAATCCGTCCAAAAAGGGCTTCAATCAATTTCCTATTTGGAATTCGTTCGCCGTTTTCAATACGTGAAGCCATGGCGACATTGCAAAGCCCTTTGCACATATCAGCCAGAGAAATTTTCTTTTCTTTGCGGAGCTGTTTTAAAATTGCCCCTATCGTGCATAATTCCAATTATTTCCCCATCTGACCAACGAACCATTTGTAAATCGAATCCACGCGAGCATTGAAAGAATCAATCATTTTGTTTTCAAGAAGCGCGATTCGGGGGTAGTAGGCCTGAACCATCAGATAGACCAGGAAATAGTCGCCTTCATCCACGACCACCAGATTGATTTTGACATTGTGAGCCTTTGCCGCCGTAATTGGCCCGAACTTCAGCGGCTCAAAATTGTCGAAGCACACGCTGACTTCATTTGCACGCTCGTGATATTCAAGCTTGTAGTAGCACTCGCCAAACGAATTATCATCCTGCATACAGTAAAGCGTTTTCCCCTCAGCACTTCCATTCGTATCGTCGGGAATTTTTACCTTTTCGTCCGGGGATTTTACAAGATATGCCTCGTGATAAAGAGTCTCCCATTTTTTGTGGCGGTTAGAGTAATATTCCGTACCTTTCATCGTGGAAATTGAGCGGATAATCTTTGAAACTTTTGCTGTATTAATGGAAGAAAGCTGTTCTTTTTCCAAACCGAGAGAATTTTTGTCGAGATAGAAAAGTTTTTCGGTCGTGAGACGAGGCTTTTCGGAATTATCCCAGTGATTTACAGCAAGGGAAGAAAGTTCCGTCTGAGGAAGAAGTGAAAGTTCAACCGGAGCGTCATTAAGGAATACATTCTGAATTTCGCCCTCAGCTTTTACCTTTTCAAGAAGAGCAGGGGAGACGCTCTGCGCATATAAGCCAGCCGAAAAAAAACTGGCCGTTAAAAGCAAAAATAATTTCTTCATATTGTTAAAATGAATGGAATCAAGCCTTGTTACAAAAAAAGCACCGCCGTTTTGGCGATGCTTTCTGGCTTAGTAAGCTCCTTTATAGATAACTCGTACCTGTTTGTACAAGCCTTCGCCTTCGCTCTTTGTCTCGATGTCTGCGAAATCATTGAGCGTTGTATGAATCAAACGTCGCTCAAAAGGATTCATCGGTTCAAGAAGGATTGAGCTTCGCTTTGTGCGAACTTTGTCTGCTGTTGTGTAAGCGAGGTGAACAAGATTTTCTTCGCGGCGAACACGGTAATTCTCTGTGTCGAGGATTACGCGAACGTCTTCACGACCGAGGTGGCCTGCGTAAACATTTGCCAGGAGCTGGAGTGCGTCGAGGTTCTTTCCTTTGCGCCCGATGAGGATTGAAGAGCTTTCTGAGCTGAGCTTGAGCCCAATTTTGCGGTCTTCACGGAACATGATTTCTACTGTTGCTTCGTAACCCATTTTTGCGATTACTTCAGAAACGAAAGTTGTGAGCTTCTGCTCGAACTCGTCCTGAGGAATAGGGTTGCCCATAACGCGTTTTGCAGTCTCAACAGGGCTGTCTTTTTCATCATCGTATTTTACGCCTGGTGTTGCTTCGTCTGTATGAACACGGATTTTTACATATCCAGATTTGAACAATGTCTTTTTCTGTGTCTCGATGATTTCAACATCAAACTGGTCGCTTTCAAGACCAAGCTCGATTGTTGCCTTTTCAATTGCGTCTTTTTCGGTTTTTCCTTCAAATTCGTAAGTCATATTTATCTCCTTTAGTTTACTAACTATCGTTTGTTTTTTGATTTTTTCTCAACCAGTTTCAATTTTGGCTCATCCTTTTTGTTCTTCATCATTTTGTTGATGACAATCTGCTGACCAAGCTGGAAGATGTTAGAAACAGTCCAGTAAAGGAGCAAGCCAGCCGGTGCATTGTAGAACAAGAAGAAGAACATAATCGGCATACCGTACATCATCATCTTCATCTGTGCGCCTGTTGAGCTTGTAGCTGTTCCGCCGTTGCCAGTGATTTTACCGAACAAAAGCTGCGAGATTACATAAATTACAGGCAAGATTCGGATCTGGTTCCAGCCGAGGATTGGAAGGCCATGCTCGAAAACAGGTCCGATTCGGTCGCCCTGAGAAAGATCGTCAATCCAGCCGCTGATGAAAGAAGCACCGCGGAACTCAAAGTAGTTGTTGAAGAGGTTGTACATAGCGAACAAGATTACGAACTGGAAAATCATTGGCAGACAGCCGCTCATCGGGTTGTAGCCGATTTCCTTATACATCTTGGCAGTTTCCATCTGCAATTTCTGCGGATCGCCTTTATATTTTGCCTGAAGTTCCTGCATTTTCGGCTGGAATTTCTGCATTTTCTGAGTGCCTTCAAGGCTCTTCTTTGTAATCGGGAAAAGAGCCATCTTCAAAATAACCGTAACGATGATGATTGAAACGCCCCAGTTGTGAACGAGTTTGTTGATGTTTTCCAGGAGGAATTTAAGAATGACTTCGAGCCAGTACAAGAAGCCTGAAGTCTGCAAGCTCTCGTTGAAATGAACTCCGCTCAAGCCCCATTCGTTTTTGTCCTCAGAAACATAATTCTTAAGCTCTGATTCATTGCGAGGGCCAGCGTAGATATAATAACTATCGTTAGTTTCTTTTTTGTCGGTAGGCTTTCGGGTCATTTTGACCTGCGCGTTAGTAGCATCACCAACTTCAATCTCTGAGTTGTAAACGACTGTGCTGGACATTGAAGTTTTGTTCTCCGGGTAAACGATGAACTCGAAGTATTTTCCTGCCATTGCAGTCCAAACCCAGTCACGCTCGTAATTTTTTGTCTGTTTTGAGCCGAGACGAGTCTTTTTTGCTTTTTCGCCGTTGAATGAAACAAGCTCGCGATACTCGTAGCGGTCCATTTTTGGATTGAATTTCGGGCCGACCTGTGGAGCTGTTCGGAGAGTGTAGGCCGCACCGCCAACATCAAGACCTTTGAAATTCTCGTCGCCGTCGATTGTAACTTCAAGCTTGAAAGTGTAGTCGTTCGGTTTGAAAGTATATTTTTTTACGAGAGTGAATTCGCTTTCTGTGCCGTCTGCATTTTTTGAAGTGAATTTTTTGAAGAAGCCGATTGTGTAATCATCAAGTTTTTTTGCTGTAAAAATGTCATCGATGATTGGACGGGTTGCGCCACCAAGCGAAAGGCCAAATGCACGGTTCTTTTCTGAAAGATTTTCGATAAGCTCAACACCTTTGCCAGTGTCAACGTCACGGTTTTTGAGCGCGCCACGGTCATCTTTTTCGATAAGCTCGTAGCTTATGATGTCGCCGCCACGGTTTGTAAATGTGACTGCAACTTTGTTTGTCGTGATAGTGAATTTTTCTTCGGTGAGATTTTCTGAATCAGAAACTTCTGAAACGATTGAAAGGTTTTCTTCGATAGAAGAATCCTGTTTTTCCGACTCGCCGGTAGCCTGATTCTCTACGACCTCAGTTGTCTGCTCGGTCTGAGCCTGCTGCTCCTGAGGCTTTGGCGGGAACAAAATTGTCTGTGCCGCAAAGAATCCGACAAGAACGACAGTCGAAAGGCCGATAGCCCATACGGTATTTTTTTCCATTATAAAACATCCTGATGCCAATTAATGGCAGTAATTTTCGCTGTTAATGATTTTCACGGAACCGGATCGTAACCGCCTGGATGAAAAGGAGTGCATTTTAAAATTCGTTTTGTCGAAAGATACATTCCCTTGACCGGGCCATGCTTTCGCAGGGCTTCCAAAGCATAGGCCGAGCATGAAGGATAAAACCTGCAGCAAGGTGCTTTGAGTGGAGAGATGAACTTTCGGTAAAAGCGAATCGGTAGACATAAAATGAATACGAGTGCGTTCTTCATTCTTTGACTAAACCAGCTTTTTCACACAATGTACGAAATTGAACACACCGCGTGCTGAACGAGTCTTTCTCGGAAGGGGGATATACCAGAAAAAGCATATCATATCCGGTGTTCAGGTGTGCTTTAAAATTACGATAGGTTTCGCGACTGAATCGTTTGGCACGATTGCGCTGAACTGCATTGCCAAAACCGCGGGAAAGGGGAAAGCCAATCCGATTGAAATTCAAACCGTTGGGGAGAAAGAAAAGTTTTGCCCCCGCCGTGCTAGCCCTTTTCCCATTTTTAAACAGATTCTTGAAATCACCAGGCCTTTTAATATGCTCTTCGCGCGTAAAACCAGCTGACTTCATAGAACCTGCCTCTTGTTAATAAGAATTAGTATTTTTTGTGCTCATCACAAACTGAGAGCTTCTTGCGGCCCTTTGCTCTTCGGCGAGCGAGAACCATGCGACCACCGCGAGTTGCCATGCGAGCGCGGAATCCGAATTTTCTGTTTCTTTTAACTTTACTTGGCTGGTATGTTCGTTTCATAGAACATTCTCCTTATTTTGTTGGGGATAACCCTAAATTTTGATAAAAATTTTTGAGCAATTTTGCAAGAACTTCCTCTATCCTCGCAAAAATTTGGTAGTGGCAAATAGTTTAACAAATTTACTTGCTGTCGGTCAATATATCAGCCTTTAACCTGTCAAGAATTTGCCTTAAATTTTCGGGAATTTCTTTGTTTTGAGAAGAATTATCTTCATTGTGCACGGAATTTTGAGAGTCTTCTCTGAATTCACTTCGACTGACAGGAGCATTTGAGTCAGATGAAGCCGCACGATTTTTTTCATCAAATTCCTGAATCACTTTTTCTTCTTTTTGGATTCGCTCTTCGATATCACTGCGGATTTTTTCTTCGGTGAACTGCGAGTGAAGCTCGGCATTTGTGCCACGGAGACGGAATGCCAGCGACGAAATTTTTACGTCCGGAACGCCACGCTTTAATCCGATTAGAATGTATTTTTGATAAATCCGCAAAGTCTGAATCCAGGCCGGGTGGTCGGCTTCAACAAGAAGAATACCGTTTTTTAAGTCGATTACACGCGAATGTGCATAAAGATTCGCACCAAGATTTTCGCCGTTCTTTGCGTTTGAGCGGATTGATTCCAATGTTACGCGCCATGTTTTGAGAAGCTTGTTGTTTTTTTCGACTTCCGCACGTTCAATGTTCGTGAAAGCCGTCATTATCATTTCCTGCGCGGAAATCAGGTTGTCCTCATACGCCATCAGAAATTCCTCAGCTGATTCTTAAGCATGTAGAGTTTTTCCTTGAGCCGCCGAACCTCGTCCAGAGAAGAAAAAATTTTTGAAGCCATGTAAGCGTCAGCGAAAACTCCGTCGAACAGGAAATCTGCAAAAGTTGAAAAACCGCCAATCGTCATGCGGTAGTCCGGCGGAATGCTTACGGAGCCGAGAACCTGCTGCAATCTTTGCAAAAGCATGTTCGCCTCATTCATAAGATTGGCCGCACCGTTCAGCTTGTAATGCTTTATCATATCAACGATGAATCCGCCACCAAGAATATCAAGAATACTCCAGTTGCGCGCACTCTTAAGCTTGCCTTCTGCCTCTTCAACAAGAGGAATTAAACGGTCGATGAGATTCAAAGCCTCATAAATTTGTGGATTATTTGTCATTTTTCACCTTATCCTTAGCATAAACGCTCAAACCAACAAGTACACAACCTTCGATATACGGAAGATTTTTCTCGTTGAGGTAAGAAAGGAGTTCCTCGCTCTCCGCTCCCGGCTGAATCACGATACACTTGAAATGTTTAGTGCACTCCTTGATGAGAGCCAGCCCCTTCACCGGGTTAATGCAAAGGTCAATGATGTCAATTTCGCCAGGAATGTCGTTAAAACTTGTTAGTTCCTTGCCCACAGCATGAACCGTGTAGCCGTGCTCCAAAAGCCCCTGCTTGATTTTGTAAGCATATTTCTCAGAATTGAGAGTGTCGCCCGCAACGGCAAAAACCTGCTGCTGCATGATTTCTGGTAATTCCATGAGGGTAGTGTAGCATAAAAGTACGAAATTAGGAATTAGCGATTTGGAAAGGGAGAAAAATTACAATCCAAGAAGCTGTTTTTTCTTTAAATCAAATTCTTCTCTTGTAATTACCCCAGAATCAAGTAATTTTTTCCATTTTAAAAGTTCATCTGCAGCTGATTCATCATTAGAATTTTTTAGAAATATACCAGTTACTTGATTCACTGCAAAATATAAATCATTCCAAGCCATTTCTGCTGTATAAGAAACAATTTTTCCATTATCTAAACTGATTATAAAATTTCTGAAATCATCCAAATCATCTTCATATTCTGATGAAATAAATTTTGTATCATGTGCAGAAATAAAGCCTGATGCAACATGAAGAATTCCTTTCTTTTTGTGAACACCTTTGATAATAATTGAAATATCAGAATCTATATTATTTTCAATATGAATTCTGTCTTCTACTTTTCCTTTTGAATTGTCTACTTCAACCTCTCCATTTTCATTAATCTTTGCTGAAAGCGGAATTGTTTTTGCAAATAATGAAAATGCTAACAAAAAGAATGATAAAACCCAAAAATTTTTTTTCATAAATTCTCCATAGTTTAAGACAAGTGTAAAATCTTGATAATCAATAGAATATCTGCCTTATATCTTGTATTACATTATTTTCATAAAACTATCAATATCAACAGTTTTCCCGTAAAATCATAGCCTTCTTCAACAAGCCGATCCCAGTGGGTTTTACTGATGGAATAGATTTTTCTTCCTGTTTTGAATTTTCTAACAATTCCAACATTGCCTTTGCCGCCGCTTGCTTTGCCTTTTTGCGAGTTGTTGCCTTTCCTGAAACTCGATATTTGTTATCATTCAAAGAAAGCGAACAAATCCAAAACAATTTTCCATTTTCAGTAACCTGCACAAAACTATAATTTGGCTGAACGATTTCCTTTTTGATATATTTTAGGTTCAATATTTCAACCGCTGTCGGAGATTTTTTTGAACTGTTTAAGATATTTGCCCCTGTTTGTTCAACAGACTTCTTTTTTGTGACATTCTGCCCTATAAGATAAGTATATGCCGATTCTACCGCCACATTTTGAGCTTCTTCCACTGTCTTGCCGTTTCCAACAAATAACCCATTAACAGATTGAAGTGAAACAGCACAATCATAACGACTTCCGCAGTTCCAAAACGAGTATATCGGCAAATCCAGTCCGTTTTTCTTACAATAATTCTGCAATTTTTCTGTAGCATTCTCTGCAGTTTTATCATATCTTAACAATTCCGAAGCAACACGAGACAAAACATCCATGTTCCAGTTTGAATCTATTGCGACTGCTCCTAAAACCGACTCAATCAAATCACCTTTCTTGTTCTTTCTGTCATGTAAAAAATAACCGTGAGCACGCTCCAGATAAGAATCAAATCCAAGTGCATTTGAACAAAGTGCCAATTTCTCATTCTTGATCAAACGAGATTTCTCTTCCGAAAGTTGGCCTTCCGTTGCCGAAGAAACAAACTGACCGCTAGAATCAACATGACAAAATTCTGAAGACAGATTCTTAACCACAGCAAGTCCCAGTACCGCATCACCGATGAATTCTAGAACCTGATAATTCTGTAGTCGATTCTGCGTGGCATCTGAAAGAGAAGGGGAGACAAAAGCCTGCTTAAGAAGTACATGATTAACAAACTGATAACCTATTTTCTGCTGAATCAGAGAAAGTGTTGCTTCATCCATATCGTAACTGTAGAGTTTCCAACAATATTACACAATAAAATCACTGTGAAATCACTCCAGGCCTTCGTTTCCTTTTTACAGCCATTGCAGCCACAGTTGCTAATCTTTCACAATTTGTGACCGGTTTTGCTTTTGCTTCTACGGCTTCTTCTCTAGACAATTCCTGTTTCGTCATAAGAACAAGATTATCTTCCTTCTCTTCAATCATTTTCACCCTTGCAACAGGCTTACCGTTTTCCACGAGCAAGATTTGAGGACATTTTTTTGCCGTTTTTCGCAAAGTTTCTGCATTCAGTTCCGAAAGTTCCAGATGTTCTGCCATCATATCAGCAAGGATGTGATTCACCACATTATCCACGCTCTGATTGGACTTTTCGGAGAGTCGATTCAAATAGTCTATAGCGATTGCATCAAATTCAAGTTTTGTATCAATCCATCGTTCCAAAGGTGTGAGGATTACATTGTCAAAGTTGATTTTTCCATCGTTTGTAATTTCCATATGTAGCTCCTTTTAGCATATAGCGACCTGCGATATGCTATATTTTTGAACCGATCACAATTTGTGACCACTCGCATCAATCGCTTGTAAATCCAATTTTGCGTTCTGACTTTGGCTCTTCAATCAGATTGTTTAGCACTTGAATAATTTGACTGATTTTTCTGTCCTGCTCGGAGAACTTTTTGTCACAATGGTCGATGTGAAGCAGAAGCAAGCGACGGATTTCCGCAAGTTCAGCTTTATCGTCCGTTTTGACAATCTGCGAACTGACATAGTGCCGTAGTTGAACAAAAGCATTCATGATACGAATGCTCACTTGAACCGCAGTTTCACTACGCAAAACAGCCGAAAGCATGGCTACACCTTGCTCAGTAAAGACGTAAGGAAGATATTGCCGTCCACCACGAGTTTCTTTTCTTTCTTCTCCATCGTCTAAGGTCTCAATTTGTGATCTTAAAGAATCATTTTCCATTTTTGAGGTCACAGATTGTGACCTCAAAACTTCATCTGCCTTTGAGGTCGCAATTTGCGACCTCAAAAAATCGTATTCTTCTGAAGTCAACTGAAATCGAAATTCTTCTGGAAATCGCTCAATATTTCTCTTTACGGCTTCAGTAATTCGTTTCGTCTCCACGCCATAAAGTTCCGCAAGATCTCTGTCCACCATTACCTGCTTGCCACGAATGAGAAAAATCTTGCTTTCAACCAAAATCGGGGTAATATCCTCGTTTTTCATAGTTTGATTTTACATCACTTCAAAACGAAAAACATTAAGTTATTAACTTAAAGACAAATCCCCAAAACTGTGATTTAGTTCGATGTTTTTTCTACAAAACACTTGCCGTTCCTGGAAATGAATATTATCTTCAATAATGATGGCAAGTTACAAAATCAACCCCAACTTCTCAATTCCCGTGATTGATGTTCCTGCAACCTCAAAGAATCTCAAATCCTTGCGCAAAAGTCACAATATCACTGTTGCCCAGATTCAAAAACTTTTACACATGGAAAATCCACAATCTATTTACAACTGGGAAAATTCAGAAATCAAATCTCTACCTCGTCTAGATAACCTTGTTTTTCTCGCAAAACTTTACGAAGTTTCAATTGATGAGTTGCTTGTAATCAAAATGGAAAAAACTGGTGATATGGCGGTCTGTGAACGGAGAATGCCGTTTGGAATTGCACCAGAAACTTTGTATTTTATTGCTCATACGGCAAGCCCTGCTGCGAAAATGGCTATTGAGAAATACTTCGGATTTTCACTAAAAGCATAAAAAACGCACCGTTAGTTTGCTCTGCCGATGTAAAACTGTATTATAACTTTTCAGATACCAAAAAACTCTTATCCTCAATCATATCTGGCGTTACAGGTTCCTCTGGATTATCCCAAGCCCAGTCACAATAAGACAGTCCATAGCCTGCATGTTCCATAACATCACCCCATGCTCTGAATGAGCAAGACCATTTGAAAGTGCCTATCTCATTTACCTTAAAGAGCGGGCAGCCGTAATTACCGTCCTGATGATATGGCCCGTCAAATTTTATATCCTTTATAAAAAGTCTGTTTATAAGCAACAATTCTGCAAGGTAATTAGCTCGCTTAAGGATTCTTACATACTCTTCTTTTCCAGACTTAGGAACATAGGAAAGAATAGGCTCGGATTTATCTTCGATAAGATTCTTGTGAATTTCATCAGAAATCTCAGAAAAATTCTGATTGTCATATCTTGTCCAGCCAACGAATTCAATTCTTATGCCATCTTCTTTTAAAATATTTTCATTCAGTCTTTTCATCATTTTTCCTTGTATAGCAACAATTCTATTTGGTTTTTTCCAAAGATGTCATTAAATTATTAACTTAATGACAAAACACGAAAAATGTGATTCACCCCACGAAATCACGGTTCAGTTTCTTGAACTTTTTCCCTGAATCCGGTTTATCACCCCACCGATTTTGCCAGAAACTTTCTTTACCTCAACGATTTTCCATTCTTCAAGAAGCGGAATAAAACTTTCGCTGCCGTTCTCCGCAATTTTATCCAGAAGAAGCAAAATGACCTGACGATTCCGGGTTTTCAGAATCTCGATGAAAGCCTTTCGCCTCTCCAAGTCCGAAATCTCGCACATAATCTCACGGAAGTTCTCAAAAAGCTCGTTAGTGTAAGTTTCTTTTTCGATTTCCCAGCCAGCGGGAGTGAACACAATAAGCGGAAGTTTCTTCGAATATTCAATAGCGAGGTAGTCGTGCTCAATCGCCCAGTCCACACGGTTCGAGACTTCCTCCGCCGAAAGTTCGGAAAACGCACCATACGCAGGGCTTTTGTCCAGCTGATATTCCAAGATTTTCTTGTCCTTAGAGCCTTTCAGAATCTTGGTGAGCATCGACCGACCGCCAGTCGCAATAATTTCGTCAGCTGCACGGAGAATCATACGCAATTCTTCATCTGAGAGTTTTCGGATTTTCCCGCTGTCGAGAGTATAAGGGAATCGTTTTTGGTTTCGGGACATTTTCGGGATCTCCTTAAGGTAATTTCTGGAAAAATTATAGCACGGGCAAAGATTTTTAGATACAATTTGATACATGGGAAAGACAACTGCAAAAGACCTGACCATCGCACAACTCAAAAAAATGCTGACTGAAAAATCAAAAGAAGAAATAATCTATTGAAGCGAAAACATCATTATCTCTTTGCATGGACAACTTCGGCTAAATGAACGGAACATTTCGATTGATGATGTTATGAACGCAATTGACAACGATGAAATTATCGAACAATATCCAAAAGATTTTCCTTTTCCAAGTTGTCTGATTCTAGGACTTTCTATAAAAAATGTTTATATTCATATAGTCGTAAGCATGCATGATGAAAAGATTTATCTGATAACGGCATATGTACCTAGTACAGATAAATGGGAATCTGATTTAAAAACTCGCAAAGGAGGCAACAAATGAAATGCATTCGCTGTGGAAACGAGACTTATAAAAGCACAACTACAGAAGCTGTTGAATTGGGAACGGGTGTTCTTGTAATCAGAAATATTCCTTGTTATAAATGTGAGATGTGTGATGAAATTCATTTTACTGGTGATGTAGTTAAACAATTGGAGCAAATCATTGCTGCGGCAAAACAACGAATGGAGCAACTTTCCGTAGTTGATTACTCTATGGCCGCTTAATTTTAACAGCCAGATTCACAATCTCCCCCTCAATTTCCGAGGCAATCGCTGGGTTCACAATTCTCATGGCACATTCTTCCGACTCGGTGAAACCCAAAAAGTTGATATTTCCATACCACAAAAATTTTTCATCAATGATTACGATTTTTTGGGAAATATTTTCTTTCTGTATAACTGTAATGCCTGCGCTTTCGAGAAGATTTAAGCATGTTTGTAGTTTTTTGAGTTTTCCTTCATCTGTCGGCTTTCGTACAAAAATCTGAATTCCAACTCCACTGGTAAGAAGTTTTGATGCAAGCAGTATAAAAGTTTGAGTTTCAGATCTTGATAGATATGGTGCTGTTATGATGATTCTGTTTTTCGCACCTGAAATGTCTTTTTCAAATGTGGGACGATAATCCTCTACAGAGAACAATTTTGAAGCAACATCATTCTCTTTTATATCTTCGCTACAAGATTCAGATTTTATCGTATATCCAAGTTGCTTGTAGCCTTTTAAGCGGTTCTGATACATTCGGTCAAAAACAGGTATCCTAAAATCAACATAGTCATAAATCCTAACATCTTCTTTTCCTTCAAAATTTCTGTGAAGCCGACCGCAATATTGGGCAAGAGTTCCTTTCCAAGAAAATGGCATAGCAAGCATGAGAGTGTCGATTCTTGGAAAGTCAAATCCCTCTCCAGCATATTTTCCCGTTGCAAGAATTATCAGCGATTCATCAGTCGGTACCGAATTCAATTTTTCAAGCTGTTCTTTCTTTTGTTTTTGTGTTCCTCGGCCTGTTATCAGAATCACATTTTTCGCACAATCAACCAACTGTTTCTGAAGCGTTTGCAAATGTTCTATTCTGTCCGAAAGAATCAGAGGTGTTCTTCCTTCCGAAACCGCATTTTCCACATCCTCAATAATCAGATTGTTTCTTGCTTCATTTGAAACAAGATTTTCATAATATTCGTTTATCTTAGGATTTTCACTGTCTCCATTTATCTGTACATAATGAAAACTCGAAAATCTCGGAACAAGATAATGAGCAAAATTCTGACTTTGATTCATCTGCTTTGCGGTCGTTGAATACAAAATCTGCCCGCACTGATAGAAAATGATTTTCTGATGCCCGTCTCGTCGGATTGGTGTCGCCGTCAGTCCGTAAACATATTTCGCACTAAAACTTGCGACAAGATTTTCCGTCATGAATGCAGAAACATGATGGCACTCGTCCACAATCAACATTCCGTATTTTTGGGTACGAGGTTTTACTTCGTCAGATTTTTTTTCTGTCAGTGAATTTACAATGGCAACATCGATTATTCCTGTAGATTTATCTTTTCCGGCGGCAATTGTTCCAGTATCAATATTCAGAAATTTCTTCACCGATTTTTTCCATTGTTCAAGAAGGGCATGAGACTGAACAAGAATCAGCGTATTCGTTTTTCGCTCCGCAATCAAAGCCATAGCAACAACAGTTTTTCCAAAGCCTGTTCCCGCAGAAAGAATTCCTGTTTCTGATTTGAACATTGCATTCAGGGCTTCGCGCTGCTCATCATAAAGTTTTTCGGAAAATGTAGCATTTATTTTCGTGCCTGTTTCTCGATTGTCCGTGATTTCATATTCAGCATTTGCATTTTCAATTTTTTCAAGTACTTGATTCAGATTTCCACGAGGAAGAAGCAGAGATTTTTCGTTCTCTTTTGAGCAGTCGATAAACCGTGGTATGTTGTACAACGGAAGGTGCATTCTCAGATTTTTGAAGTATTCTGGATTTAGAAAAACGGCAGTTCTTCTAAAAACACCTAAAGTCTTTTCGGAAATTCCTGATTTTTCAATTTCAACATAATTTGTAAGCTTGATTTTGATTTTCTGCGGGAAATCTTCTTTTGAGAGAAGGTCTTTTACATCCGCTTTTAAAATTGATTTGCTTATCTTTTCATTTTCGGTCTCATCTTTCTCTACGAAGTTTGGAAACTGATTTTCGATTTCTGTAATAATTTTTCTGACAGTTCTTCCGTCTACTTTCTGGACGCTACTTAAAAACACCCACTGGTCATCATAGGGCATAAAATTCTCATCAACAAAAACAGAATGTCCTTCTTTTACCGCTCGCCCCTGTAGCGGAAGCGCAATCAGATTTCCGTATCCACCTTTCGGAACTTCATCCTGATTCGGAAACATTCGGTCAAAAGTCGCAAAAGAAATCGAGTGCCTATTCTGCATAGAGACCTTGATAATTCCGCTTCCAAGATTTCGAGCTAAACGGGCGGAAACATTTTCAGAAAAGAAAATCCACAAATGTCCACCGTTTCCAGAGCGAGAAATTTCGATATAGCTTAGCACTCCAAAATCAGTACAAGTTTTATGAACGGCGAGAATGTCGTCTTTCCAAGAATTGCCTTCATTCTTATGCGCATACGCCGCATTCGCGTCGTTTGCATGAGTGGTAGTTATTGACATTTGCTCCTTCGGAGCATGCGCATACGCCGCTTTCGCGTCGTTTGCGTAAGTGGAAACTATTGACGTTTGCCCCTTCGGAGCATGCGCATCAAAATCCATCACTAAAAAGCGACAGACATTTCCATCCATCAGAGGATAAACCCCGATTACATCACGACAAAACTCATCACGCCCTGCAAGGTGATTAAAAATGTAACTATCATCCAATTTCACTGGCGATTTATAAAGACAGGTTGCACATGAATATTTCTTTAAGTCGCATTTCCCCGTAACCCATTTATTTGCACAGACTGGTGAATATCCACTTTTCCCTGATTTTGTATTATGCCAGCGAAGTGCGAAAACATCTTGCCGACCGACAAAAAGTGATTTATACAGGTTAATTTTTTCTTGGGGTGTACTTTTTCGGGAAACGAGTCTTTGATTGTCCAACACTATAGATTGCTCTTGCAAGGCAGATTCACGAACTTTTTTTTGTTGTTGGATTTTTGACATTTTTTGAAGTAGGAAATCTTTCACCTCTCTTTGGTTATCAGCAAATTGCATGAGAAGTGAAATCAAATCTTCTTTTGAAAGGGATGCAAGATACTCTTTTAGGGGCACGGTTTATTATAGCACAAGATATCAATGTCTATCAAAACGCAGATTGTTTTATTCGCATTTTTCAATTTATTATTTTATTTTGCTCTACGAAGGCTAAGAACTCGGCAGGAGACATAATCCGTACCACAGAATGTTTGTAATCCTGTTGATTTCTCGTGATAATAATGTCCGCTTTTATTTGTTGTGCAACTTCATGCTGAACAGAATCTTCAAAATCGCTCCAATCAGATTCTAGCGCATTGCGAATACAAACTTCATCAACCCCAGCAACTGAAACAGTCGTCAGAAGATTCCTCATTACCGCTTTCGTTGCTTCCATATCATGTAAAGTGCGTTTTGCAATATAAAAAATATCTGTGCAAGAAGCCGCTGAAATGTAAAAATCATATCCCTTGTCACAATAAGAAAGGACTGCATTCGATTCATCATAAAAATCAGGATTCGCAAGCATAACATCAAGAACGAGATTTGTATCTAAAAACACAATCATAATCCGTACCGCTCCTTTAAACGCTCTTCCCGGATTTCTGCAATACTCGTCGGACGGCATGTTTTTAAAACACCTTGTATTGCTTGCAGGGCTTTCTGTCGCTCACTTCCTGCTGAAGTTTTATTCTTGGGTTTATCCACAAGTCGGATTAAAATTTCACTTCCATTGAAATTACGCAAACTGTCATCAATTGCAACAAGCGTGTTACCATCGATATATCCGTTTACAGCTATCATATCGCACCCCCTTTCTCAAATCTGATTATATCATACCACGATTTAGGGAATTTCGCATTAAGTTAGTAACTTATTGACATAATAATAGAGTTTTATTTTCTGAACTTTTCCCACACATCAAGCGAAAAACTATTTCGCATAATTTTCTTCTTGCGTCCTTATTTTCGTGCTATAATCTCCCCAATGAAATCATCTTCCTACACAGTCGTCAAACATCCGCTTGAGCCAGTCTGGTCGCCAGAAAGCACTGTGCTTCTTTTGGGTACGATGCCTTCACCAGCAAGCAGAGAAGTTGGCTTTTATTATATGCACCCGCAAAACCGTTTCTGGCGAGTTCTTCCGGCTGTTTTTGGGGAAAGGCTTTCCTCTACGAATAACTCACCCGACACAGAATCTGCCATCGCCGAACGAAAAGATTTTATTTTACGACACAATCTTGCCCTTTGGGATGTTCTTGCAAGCTGCCAGATTGAAGGAGCGGCAGATTCTTCAATAAAACAAGAGATTCCGAACGATTTTACGGAGATTTTCGCAAATTCAAAAATCTGCCGTGTCTTTTTTACCGGGAAAATGGCAAATGCCCTTTGGAAAAAGCACTGCACATCTTATGAAAAACAATTCGGACTAACTTGCACATGCCTTCCGAGCACAAGCCCGGCAAACGCACGATTCACGATGGAAAAATTGATTGAGGAATACAAAATTATAAAAGATTTTGCAAATTAAGCAGTGCTTCGGAATTTACTTCCAGCCTTCCCAGACTTTCTGTGCCATTCCAACCGTGGCATCAGTCTTGCCGTTTCGGCAAATCGGCTGTTTTAAAAGCTTGGCCTGGTTTTCGAAGAGTTTTTCTTCTTTTTCGCTGTCGTCAAGGTATGCAATCGAGGCATAGTCTTTCGATTTCGTGTCAATCATGGCCTCAATCGCTTGTGCACGACTGCCTTCCGTCCGGGCAAGTGCGCTCACAACCGAGTCGAATTCGCCTTCGCTCATTTCTTTTTCTTTTAGGTCAACGAACTGAAAAGCAATCCGCCGTTCCTTAAAAAATCTCTGCGCGCTCTTCGTATCAAAAGATTTGTTTGTTCCAAAAATCTGAATCATGTTTTATCCTTATTTATTTGGGTGCATCCCACGCATGCGTGGGTCGGGCTATCCGTAGTTCCGCTATCGCTGCATTGCGTCGTTCGCTGCGCTCTCTAAGCAACGGCTATCGCCGCTACTCCTATCCCTTGCACATTTCTATTGTAGCAAAATTTGCTCCCATTCTGCTTCTTTAAAGCCCGCGCAGACTGCATTCTCCGTTACGAGCAACGGCCTTTTTACAAGCATTCCGTCACTCGCAAGGATTTTGAACTGCTCGTCTTCGCTCATGTCCGGCAATTTCTGCGACAGGTTCTGCTCACGGTAGAGTATTCCGCTTGTGTTGAAGAATTTTTTGAGCGGAAGCCCGCTTTTTTTGTGCAATTCCCGCAAAGTCGCTTCGTCGGGATGGTCGCCTTTGATATCAATTTTTTCATATTTCACGCCGTTTGAATCGCACCAGGCCAGGGCTTTTTTACAGGTCGTACATCGGTCATAGCAGTATATTTTGATCATTTTGACTATTCCTCCATGTATTTTTTATTTCGAATTTCCAGAGAAAGTTTATCGTTTGCATTCAAATCAGAACCAGCCTTCAATCCAGTCGCTTTCTCATATTCTTCTTTTGCCGTATTCGCGACTTTTCCGCCACGGACAGCAACATTTTTGTTTGCCTCAAAGCCCTCAGGCTGCTCCTGTTTGGAGATGGAAGTTGCGGTAACTTCTGCAAGCATATTCAAAACCAGTTCGATATTTGTCATGTTGTCGCGCAGGTTCTCTTTTTTGAGACCTTTCTTCTGCTTATATTCCTTTACTGTTAACCCGCTCCAAGCCTTAGTCATCTCGTTGGTCAAAATGGCATAGTCTGTTTCTTTTTCGATTCCGCGAGCTTTCCATTCATCGGTAAGTTCCTTACGCATTTCGATGGTTTGAAGCCTCTGATTAATCCATCCTTCTGTATAACCCTTTGCACGATAGTATTCCGCACCACGGGCAATCGCCTTTTCTGGGTCGGCATATTCTTCAAGCCGGTCATTTCCAACCTGAGCAAGCCACATCTTGAACGGCTCAGCCTTTGGAGAAGGAATTGACTGAATTAAGCGCAGCACATTTTTTGTGGAAAGAACATCGGTTTCACGCATTTTTCCATCGGCTGCCTGAAGTTTCAACTGTACGATTTTATCGTACACTTCACTTCCTTCTTTAACTAACTTGATTTTCAAGTCGCTCCAATACCGCCGTGGATTCTGACTTCCCGAAAGCACTTCCACAACATCAATAACCGAGAAATACCATTCTTCTTCTTCGGCATTCCATACATAACGGATTTTTTTGTTTTCAAACAGTTTGAGTTTGTTCTGAGAGTGAGAATTTTCCATACCTTTCCTCGTTTTGTTTCGATTTTCGGCGCCAGTCCAACATCAAGCCCGAATTGCGGTAAAGAAAATAAAAAAAATACAAAGTGAAAGTTTCTGGAAATTGCCAAAAACTAAAATTAAACGCACATACAAAAAGGGAGATGGTTAATGTTGGAGATAGATTTCTGTGCGTTGTGCTTTACGAGTTAAATATAGTGGATTTTTTAATAGATGGCAAGGATTTTTGAGATTCACAGATAGAAGATATTTTTATTTCTTCACATGTAGCTCTACGGTCTTTTCTGCGCATTTTTTCCTCAGTACAATCATGTCCACCAGCTGAACACCACATTCAATTATAGGATGATCGTAATTTTTTGTAAAAAAATCTTTGATTACGTGATGGCGGGTAAATCCGCATTTTTCGTAAAAAGGAATCGTAAGCGGACTGTCGCCTGTTCCTACTTGAAGAGTGGTAAATTCATCACGGAACTTTTCTTCAACAAATTCCAACAAGGCACGAGCATAGCCCTTTCCCTGAGAGTTCGGCTCAGTTGCAATATTTTTAATTTCAAGGATTCCTTCGCCCTCGTCAGTTACGACGCACTCAGCTTTTACGCCGCCGTCATCAAGAACAAACATCCTTCCTCGGTCAAGATAAAGGTCAACCATGCTTTCCTGCTCGTCAGCAAGCAAAAGAAGAGGAAGAAAATCTTTTTTATTTTTAGTGATTTCTGTTATCTGCATTTATCTTTCGCCAGTTCATATTTATTTCTTTCTCGATTTTGGCTCAGGAAGTTCTGCGCACATCACCGTTACCAATTCCCGCAAAAACTCGCGGTTATCAACGTCTTCCACCAAAAGCATTTCTTTTGCGCCCTCGTAAGGCAATTCATGCGGAGACTTGGGCATTTTTTCCATGGCTGATTTTGTCGGCTTAACAAGGAATCGGTCATCGTAGATTCCACCGAAAATCTTTCCTTCTTTATATAAAATGAATTCACCCATCATTGCGCGATGAGTGATTCCATCCAAAAGAGAAAGCTGGTCTAAGATATAAGCAAGATAGTCTTTTGAAGAAGCCAATTTTTGCTCTCAATTAGTTGTGGTGATGCTCGCCGTGGTGATGGTCACACTTCGCATCAAAATTGCCTTTTAGTTCTCCTTTTGCAAAAAGAGCGGCAGCTTCGTCGGCAGAGCCTGAGATTCCTGGAATTTCTTTGAGCCCAGAAGCCGCAATTGCATCGATAGCACCCTGTCCGCGGTTTCCGAGAATCAAAGTCTCTACTCCAAGACTCTTTAAATACGGTGGGAGCGCGTGATGTCCGTTTCCGCCGTTATCAATTACTTCCGAAGAAACGATTTTTCCGTCCTCAATTTCATATATTTTAAAAAACTGAGTTTTTCCAAAATGCTGGAAGACGTTTCCAGTGTCTTTTTCATAAGTAGCTGCGATTTTCATATAAATATTTTATAGTGGGGTAGGGGATGATGTCAAACTTCAGGACAAGCTTTAGGAAGTTCTTCTGTTGCCTCACTTTAGTTCGTCGATAAACTGTTGTATCCTCTGTGTAACAAGTTCCGCCTTTTTCATCTCCCGAAGTTCTTTTGCGCTCACCCACTTAAAAGCCACCGTTTCACCTTTTTGAAGCCTTATTGCGCTTTTGTCCGAGTCCGTTTCACAAAGATACTCCACATAAAGCGACTGATTTTCTTCTCTTATCACTCGCCCAATCTCGAGCAAATCCGCTTCTTCAATTCCCGTTTCTTCCTTGAGTTCTCGTCTTGCACACTCTAGCGCACTTTCGCCCTTTAGCGCAGAGCCGCCCGCCGTTGCTTCCCACATTCCGCCGAAATGCTTGTAAAAATCCCGTTGCATCAAAAGATACTCGCCGTCAGAGTGCCGAACGATGATGTCGCACACCAAATGAAACAGCCCGCCCGGTATTTTGTCGCCACGAACAAGCGTAACACCTGCAACTTTTTCAAAATCCCGATTATACGCGTCCCAAAGCTCACAGTCTCGCTCAAACTCAATTTCGTAAAGCTTTTCTGCGATAAAATTTCTCTTTCCGGTAGCCTTAAAGCCAAGTCGGGAGTAAAGGCGAGCAGCATTCACATTGTTTTCCAAAATCCATAAAGTCGGCTTTCCGTCGCATTTTGCACAAGCAAATCTCAAAAGTTCGCTTCCAAAGCCTTTATTTTGCATTGCAGGAAGCACATAAAGGTCTTCTATTAAGTTTTTGGTCACAGACACAATGCCCACGCCTGCATTCTGAACAAGCATAAAAAACTTTGAGCCAGCCGCCATTTTGTCCAAAATATATTTTTTTTGTCGCTCTGGAGTATGCAAAGCCACAAAATCGCTCTTACAAAAAGTCTTATGCGATTCCTGCCACGAAACAGAATGTATCTCAGCCGCTTCCTCTATGTTGCTCTCGTCCACTTCAACAATTTCGCTCATTTCACAACCTCGTATCTCAAACGCAAATACGAATCTTTTAGCACAGTGCAGTCAGTCAGCTTCAGTACACCCAATAAAGAAAGTTCCTCTTCGCTCATCAAAGACTTTCCGTCAATCAGCGTCGCAGTGTCTTTTCCGCCGATTAAAACAGGCGCAACGACAATATCCACCGCGTCAAAGAGCTTTTCTCTCAAAAACAAGCTGTTGACCGTTCCGCCCGTGCTGATTTTTCCGTCCACGCTCATCAGCATAAAGAGCGTAGTAAATGGTCTTTTCATTTTTTCTTTTACAAATCCTTCATATAAAGAACTTCGTCCACCACAAGCTTTCCCATTACGGTCTTTGTAAAGGCTTTTACAAATTTCATGCCGTTGCGTTCTGCTACATGGCGGCTTGGAAGATTGTCAGACTTCATATACGAGATGATTTTTTTCATACCGCGCTCTTTTGCGAATTCCGCACAGGCCTTCGCAACTTCTGTCGCATATCCTTTTCCCCGGAATTCTTTTCGCAAGTGATAACCAATCTCCGGGAACAAATCATTTTCAACCTGCTGCATGGTAATTCCGCAGTCGCCAATCATTTCGCCGCTTTCTTTCAAGCAGACCGCCCAAAGCCCAAAGCCGTATTTTTGATAATTATCAAGATTCCACTTAATCCAGTTTTCAACTTCCTCACGCGAAAAAGGATGGGGATAAAACTTCATAGATTCAGGATCGCTCAAAACAAGGGCAAGCGTGTCCGTATCTTCCAGCGTCATCTGACGAAGAAAAAGCCTTTCTGTTTCTAATATCTTAGTTTTTCCTTTTATCCATTCATCCAGAAACTTCATCTGCTCATCGGTGTGAAACCAGTGCTCGCCGCCCTGCATTACAGTAAGACTTGAAGCATTTTTTCGAGCAAAAGCCTCTACAGTTTCTTTTGGAACAAGATTGTCTTCCGAACCGTAAAGGATTTTTGTCGGAACGGTCCAATTCAACGAGTGAGCACGAACATAGCAAAGATAATCCCAAGACAAATCCTCGCCAAAATCCGTTTTGATGATTTTATCACGTTTCAAATCGTCTTCTGAAACACCAGCCCAGGACATCAGATTCAAAATCATCTTTTCCATATCAACTACAGGCGAAATAAAATAAGCCCTCTCGATTTTTGTGCAAATGTCAGCATTCATCGAAAAGAATGCGCCAATGCTGTTCGCAATCAGAATGATTTTCTCATAAGAAGAAGCAAATTTGTTTACGGCTTCTTCAATTTCCCTGCCGGTTTCCCACGGTGTAAATGTCTTATAATCCAGACCCAAACAATCGCAGTCTGGAAACAAAGGCTTGTAATGTTCGCATTCAGCCGCACTTCCACCTTTTCCGTGAATATATAAAACTAACTTTTTGTTCATTTTTCCTCCGAATTATTCATTTTTTTCATTCCCCAAAGCCCGAAAGGATCGCGCTCCAGTTCTTCACGATAAATCGAAACAACATTCAGGATGTCAAAAAACATAGCTTTGCAAGAGCCAATCATCGATTCTTTTATAAGCCCTCTCTCGTAAGCCAAATCCTGAATTTTGTACCAGGCCTTTACAGGCGGATGACCGCATTCAATAAACCATTCCTCAGGCGGATAGATTTTATTAACTTCTGCGTTCGGTGCAAAAACTTCGCCGATTTCCTTAGGTGTGATTTCTTCCATGTAGTGCATTGCCGTAAGTTTGTAAATATCCACGCCCAAAAGCAAAGCCTTTCCGCCATTGTGAATAGCCCAATCCAAGCCCCCCTTCACAGCTTCATCCGCATGTTTTCCCCAGCCCGCCGTTGATATAACATCCGCTCCACAAAGCGTGCCGGGAAGAGTTCTGAATGTGTCCGCAATAAGTCCCATCGCAGTTCGTTTTTCCTCGCGGGGCAGAACCTTGATTTTTACAGTGATTCCAAGTTTTTTATCTTCATCGGTGAGAGGAAGCTCCGGGCTAAGACGGAGGGCCGGCATAAAAATACTTCCCTGGTCGGTCACAAGTTCTTTCAGTGTATCAATCACTGTCATGGCTCCACCTTCAAGTTCTCCAAAACTGCTCAAAGAAGAGTGAACTTCCAGCGCCATTCCTTTTTCAAGTCCAAGATTAATCAATGCGTCTTTAAGTTCTTTTTTACTTACCATTTTATAAACCTCTTACCAAAAGAATATCTACAAAACATAAATAATAGAATAGATTTCAGACAAGATACAGCTTTTGACCGATGAAATGCAAGGTATAGGGGATGATGTCACAGGTGCTCCGCCTTATAAAATGTTTGCTGCTAAAAATGGCTTCCAGTCGTGAAAACGGCTTATCGGAAACGCATGCTAGCATGCTACACGCGTTTTGTGCTCGAAACTATATACGTTAGCCGCTTACGCGGCAGCACAAAACGAGTGTTTCCGTAAGCCGTTTCGCTTCTTTGCGCCATTTTCAATATAAAATCAATTATAATGCAGAAGCCCTGAATGATGTCAAATTTTCAGATTAAATCTCATAATCTTCCCAATTCTCTTCATCAATATCTTCTTCATGAACACCATTTTGAATCTGAATTCCGGCATTTTTCACGCTGTCAGCTTTGCCCGAAACCAGCGGATGCCAGTCCGGGAGGGATTTTCCTTCGTACAAAAGGCGGTACGCGCAAGTTTCAGGCAACCATTTGAATTCGGGCAGATTTTTCTTTGTCAGATGAATGCATTCAGGATTTCGTTTGAAACGATTGCAATAATCGCTGCATTTTCCAGTTTTCAAGTCTAATAAATTGCAGGCAATCCTCGTGAAGTGGAGTTTTTCATGCTTTCCACGCCCGGTGATGAATTTTCGGAAACAACATTTTCCGCATCCGTCACACAAAGATTCCCATTCTTCTGCCGTCATTTCAGTAAGCGATTTCGTTTCATAAAACTTTGACATTGATTTTCCTGCCGAATTCGTAGATTCGTATTTTTTTTTTATAATTTTTAAGAATTGCTAATCATAAGGCCACCGTGGAAAAAGCATTCGTAAACTTTTTTGTCATGGAAGAAAATTTCCTCGTAGCCCTGAAACCAGGTAAAGTCTCCGTTGACGCTGCACTTATAAAGATACTCTCCGTCTTCGTAATGCTCTGGCCCGCGGTAAGGCATTTTGCGGTCAGCATGGCGAAGCGCATCCTTTAAGAAATTTCCGCTGAATTCTTTTGAAAGGACACGTCCAAGATAATTCATTGCGTAAAGAGATTTTCCTTTTTTCCAGACCGCTTCCTCTCCCGCAAACTGCTCGCCACCTACGTAAGTATCATGATAAACATAGTCGCCGTTCTGGTAGCGGAAATCATGGGAATCCAGGCGAGTTGATTCAACTTCGTTCATAAAGGCTGCATAGGTGTTAACGTTTGCTTCAAGACGGAAGAGAATCAATTCTTCAAGATTTGCGTTGCTTCCAGCGTCCGTTCCAGAAGAAAGACTCTTCATGCATTCCCCGTCGCGCACAAGATAATCAACAGTTACATTCATCAAATTGCTTATCTGAATCAGGTTTGAAATGTCAGGATACGCCTGTCCGCTTTCCCATTTTGCCACTGCCTGACGCGACACGTTAAGTTTTTCCGCCAGTGCTTCCTGCGTGAGTCCTTTGTTCTTTCGCAATACTGCAAGTTTTTCTGAAAAAATCATTTTACGCTCCCTATGGAAGTCAGTTTTTATCTTGTTCCAACAAAAACATCATGGCAGAAAAATCAGGGGCTAACAAACAACCGCCCGTAGCAATTTTGTTACTTTTAGTTGCGTTTAGTATCATGATTACAATTTCTTTTCCCTAAGCTCAAAACGTCCCTTTCGCCAGTCCGCATAGCCTGTGACAGTGTAGCCGCACTTGTCATACAATCGCCTTGAATATGGATTTTTTGTAAAACAGTCCAGGCGGATTGAATCGTATTTTTGAGCGCGGCAAACTTCTTCAATATGCTTCATTGTCTCGCCTGCAATTCCCTGATTCTGAAAGTCCGGGCTTACGCAGAGCCTGTGAATAACGCAAAAGCGTGAGTCCGGGCAAATCCATTTTCCGTTTTTGTATTCTTCGTCACATTCTTCGTTCAACACAAAACAGACTGCGATTTTATCATTCTTTTTTCCGACGAACATTTGATTTTTATTTATGTCGTCTTCCAAAATCGCGCAGTCTGGATAAACTTCGTCCCACTGAGGAATATTCTGCTCGTCCATTTTTGCGATTGCATTTTTGTAAAGCTGAATTATTTCTTCAATGTCTGTTTTTTCTGCGAGTTGGAATTTCAATTGTTTGCTCCTACATTTCCAAAAGTGTTGCACGACATGGAGAACCGTCCGCTCCACCAAGATTCAGTGGAACCGCGTTCAAAAGATATTTCCCAGCCGGCACTTTTCCAAGCCTGATTCCTTCAAGAAGAACAATCTCCGCTCCAAGCATTATAAGATGAATTTCCTTTGGGGCGTCTTCTGGCCCTACGGTTTGGGACTCGTTTCCATATAGTTTGATTTTCGCATCCGCAAAAACCTGAGCCGCTTCTTTTGTGACGACTGCCTTTCCTTTTATTAAAATCCGCTCGCAACAGGCCGGGTCGCAGTCTCTCGCATCTTTCAAAATCTTTTTGGCATCATCTGCAGTCACATTACCTTCATGCTCTGCAACGTATGCGTAACCGATGAAGCGGTCCAAATCAACCTGATCGATTGTCTTTCCGTCGGCGTAAAAGTGGAAGGGAGAATCAACATGAGTTCCGTTGTGGGCGCACATTTTAAAGGCTGTCAGATTGCAGACATCGTCTTTTTCTATGCTGAGCATTTTGAATCTTTCCGGGCTTGGGTCTCCGGGAAAAACATTGCAGCCAAAAACTTCCTGTGAAATGTCGTAAATTTTCATTTTAATCATGCCTCCTTTATTTAACGCTCTTAAACAGGCTCACGTGCTTTTCCAGGTTTGAAAATCCGTTTTTCGTATAAAATTTGAATGATGGCTTGTCGATGTCGGTCTGAAGAAAAATGCCTGCAACTCCCATTTTCTTTATGTCATCCTCAATCATTTTCATAAAGCGGCTTCCGATTCCCTTTCCCTGTAAATCTTTTGAAACGCAGAATTCCTCGATGTTGTAATTTGCCCCTTCCCACCAGTGACGGATTGACCCCAGCGCAATGGCAGAAAGTTTGCCGTCTATCAAAAGACCGTAATTCAGCGCATTGCAACCGCCCGAGACTTCCTTTATGTAATTTTCCAGCATTTTTTTGTCGCTCCAGTCATCATTCCAAGGCTCGCCCGCAAATGAAGAGCTGAACAATTCTGCAGCCTGCAAAAGATAGTTTTCGTCCAGACTGATAAATTCTTCCATAATCGATTTCCTTACTAGAACTAAAATTTCTTTAATTATACGGGAAAAAATAAGAGTTTTGAATAAATTTCAAATAAGATGCAGATTTTAGCCAATGAAATGCATAAAAATCACAGAATTCTTCTTTTGAAAAGGGCCAGAAGTGTAAGCAGACTGATTCCCGCAAAGACCTGCACAGGATAAAAAGTCACAGCCGACTCTGGAATCAAAAAGGCAAGAATGCTCATTGCGGCGGCTGGCGGAAACGGAAAACGGAACAATTTCACGAGAATCTGAACGCACACGCAGGCAAAAAAAGCTGCAGCCGTAAGCGGGAAATATGGAAGCGATGAAAGCAAAATCCTTGTCGCACTTCCGCAAACTGCACACAGAGAAACCAAAGCAACCACCGAAAAAGGTCTTTTCGCAGCTCCGCTGTTTTTGTTCGTAAGCTCAGTGAAAGCGACCAGAAGGGGAGGGGCAACGCAAAATCTCACGTCAAACCGAATGCAGAAAAATGAAATCAAAGCCACCGAAGCAATTCTGAACGCATTGACTTTCAAAGCATCTTTTGATTCTACAATAACAGGCTCGTAATGATTTTCTTCTTTTGCGTGAATTTTTTCGAGCAAAAAGCGCAGAATAACTACCAAAAAAGTAAGTCCGACTGCCGCAACCACATATACAAAACTCCGAGTCTGAATCAGAACAGGAAGGGCAATCGCCGAAATCAACGGAGCAAAACTTGTGCGCGAAAAATACAAAACCGCCTGCCCAATGGCAAAAGCCAGCACGAACTGCCCCCAGAGAGGCAAGGGCACATAAATCACAATAAGAACGCCAAGCAAGGCACAAAGCGAAATAGTCAGAAACATGCGGAAATATGAAGTCTTCCAGATAAGTGAAGATGCCAGAAAACAACCCGCTGAAAGTGCCGCCACCTCAGGGAAGATAATTTCTTTTTCCCCCAGATATTCAGAAAGAAAGACCATGACCAGAACGACCAGAAACATACACAAACTGCCAGAAATTGTTTTTTTCATGCTTATTCCTGCTCTGTGTCCAATCGATTTTTTCTGTCTTTGAGCTTCTGGTTTATCTTTTTTGCCTCGTTAAAATCAACCAAGTACATGAGAACACATACACCAAAAAAGACCAGCACAAACATCATTTCCATTCGCAGGCAAGAAGCCAGCTCTTTTTGAATCCAGTCGAGTTTTATTGAAACAATAAACAAAGTCACGTTCAGAATCAAAAAATAGAGTACGTAGAACAAAAAAGTCTGCATTTTCGTCATATTTTTTTTGATGTAAAACAAACCGAACGCAAGGCCGGAAACAACTCCGATGAAAATTACGCCCTGAATACCTTCTTTGCTCCACGAAGCACTGTCAAAAAGCGTAGCAACGACAAAAATGAGTGAAATAACACGCGTACAAATATTGAGCATGACAGAAATAATTTCGTTTTTACTGCATGAATCTCTCATAAACCAAGTATCTCCTTTAATGTGGACAGATAATTTCTTGAAATCACGACCTTGTAGCCGTTTTCTAAGACAGCCTCGAATCTTCCTCCGAAAAGAGGTGCGAGACTGTTTATTTTGTCAACATTGACGATGACCGCCTTGTTTGCCCTGAAAAATGTGCTTGAAGGAAGCTCTTCTTCCAGCTGGTAGAGTTTTGATTTGGTCTCGTAAACGCAATCTTTGGTGTAGGCAAAAACGGTGTCGTCCACGGACTCAAAATAAAGAATTTCACCAGGCTCCACGAAAACAATTTTGGAATCCTTGTAGAAATTCATTTTGCCTTTGCCAGCCTTAAACTGATTTATTAGCTTTGTAAGGCTTTCATCAAGATAACCGCATTTAATGATTATCTCGTCTTCTTCGTCAGCAGCTTTTTCAAGAATCGTTATTTTCATTTGACTTTTTGCTCTCATTATATTTTAGCAAGTTTTTTGCTTTTTGTAAGGCAATTGCCGCGAACGTAGTTTTTCCGCATTTTTTGTAGCACTCAGAAGCCATCGCCCAGCAATAAGCCTTGAATTCCGCATCATCGGATAGGGAAGCAAGCCGAACAAAATCCTTTGCCCCGACTTCGGACTTGCCGAAAACTCCTTCCGGAACAGATGCGCTTACACTGGCACGGTTCAAAAGAACTTCAATCTCGCCGTCCTTGCCCCGCGAAAGCTGTGCCGCCTTATCAAGATATGTGTAAGACTCATTCACGAGCATCACTGCCTGAATCACCGAAGATTCTCCGCCTTTTTTTGCAAGGTTCGAGCCGTAATTTGCAAGGCTCACAAAATCTTCTGGATTCTCATCAATCTTTTTCTTGTAGAAGGCAAGATTTTCTTCAATGTCATCGGCACCTGAATCAGACTCCATCGCCTCCTCATACATTTTTTTCATCTGATTGATAAAAGCCTCATCATCCTTTTCAGAAGCCGTATTTTTGGCCTGAATTTTCATTTCAACTCCAAGCGGTTTTGAATTCTCTCCAGCAAATTGAAGATTTCCGTCCGCAAGAACGTAATGCCAAGTCTTTTTTGCACCAAGAATTCGCTGAAGCCCTTCATCTCTGAGTGGAAGCCGGATTTTAAACTGAGTTCCTTCTTCCAGAGTCAAGAATTGGGCACTGCAGACAAAATTTTTTGCTGAATCATAGATTTTTGCTTCGTTGTCACTGACTTTTACCGCATAATCCCACGGATGATTTTCATCAAAAGAAACATGCGCATCATCAGGGAGAGACGAAAGACTTCCGCCCGCGATGTTGTCAAAATCAATGTAAAGCACGAGATTTTTCAGCGATTCCAAGCCGTTTTTGTACTCAAGGACAAGCTGCCAGTATTCGGAATTATCCACCCACTTTGCGTTTATCACAGGAAGAAAAACCGTGTACCGCACAAAATCAAGGGAATCTGTGTCACTGGTCGTCTCAACAAAATCTTCCGCAATTTCACCGCCTGTAAAGCTCGGATAAACCCGCAAATGCTTTCCCAAAATCTCGTCGAGCTGAGTGTCAAAAAAGAAGAAAAGACTCACTCCGAACAAGCAGGCAAACGCCGCATTTACAGTCAAAATTTTCTTAATCATCTTAGATTTCATTTTAGAACGCTCCCTTAATCGCATCGAAAATAATCTTCATGCTTCTGTCTACAAAGCCGGAAGACATAATCATGCCGAAGGTGAAAGCCGCGAACCTGAAAAGCTGCGCTGGCTCTGAAATCTCTGTGATCACGCGACCGAACGCCGTTTCTGGCTCTTTTTTACCGCAAGCACATTTTTCTTGCTTGAAATTGAATCGGAATTCGTAGGAAATTGCTTTTTGCGGGCAAGTCTTCACGCACTCACCGCACTTAGCGCAGTTAAGTTCCGGGTGTCCTTTCTTTTCCTGAATCGTGGTAATGTCAATCGCTCCAAACGGACAGATACTCGCACATTTCAAGCAACCCTTGCATTTGTCCGTGTCGATTTTCATTCTGAACAGGCTGATTCGGTCTGTGAGAGACGCAAAAGCCCCGAACGGACAAAGAGTGCTGCACTGAGTCCGCCTTTTCGTAAGAATCGGAAGAACCACGACCAGTCCCAAAAACAAGCCGATGAACATAACGCCCGCAAGCAGTGTCGGAATTGAATTCATCGGAAAATATTCCGTGGTGAGCTTGAAAGGGCAGAACCATTCGCAGTAAATGCAGGAAAGCTGACAAATCGAAGCAAGAATTATGAACAAAAAGAAGCCGAAATGAATTTCCCGCATCTCCTTGTTTTTTGGAAGAAGATTAAGCCGGCGTTTTTTTGCCACATGAGAAAATCCTTCCTCCCAGCCGCCGTAAAAGCAAATCCAGCTGCACCATCCGCGACCCACAGTGAGGGTAACGGCAAGCCAGATACAAATCATGCTCGCCGCCGCCGCATACGCTCCAGAAATCCGTGCAGGGAAGATGATTGATTTTGTTATCAGAAAAGGAAGCAAAACCTGCGGAATCGCTATATGACAGAAAGGAAGCTCGGAATTGTTCATCGCCTCGCTGGTGATTGCCATGCTTCCGCGCTCAGCGTACAAATCAGAGATAAAGGCAATGCAGAATCCCACCGCAAAGACTGTCTGAAAAATTCTTCGGTAAATTACGCCGCTTCCGATTCTTTTTCGCTCGGCAAAAGTCATTTTTGTGAAAATGAAAATCAAGAAAACCGCATAAATTATACTGGTTGGCGCAAAATTTCCCATCACGACACAAAAGAAAAATGTAAGGCAGCTCATTAAAGCGCATAGAATCAAACTAGAAACCATAAGAAACTCCTTTTAAAACTCCGCGTTACCCAAAGAAGAATGGAAGCAATCCCAGGAAAACCAAGAAATAAAGACTCACACAAAACTGAGTCACACGCGAAACTCTCTTAATCACCGGTAATTTTTTTGCCACGAAGGGAATTCCCAAAAGAGGGATAAAAAACGGCAAAGTTCCCAAATAGAAGAACAAAAAATAGAAAAAGCCTGAAATTCCGTTTCCGCCGAAGACTGAGCGGAGAATCGCAGTCCACAAAGGCGGGCAAACATGAAGCCCCACCGAAAGTCCCGTCACCACAGCCGTAACCCAGTCGTTTCCTATCCGGCGCAATTTTGGCGAGTGGCAGCCGTCCTTGCATCCCCACGGAAATTTTACGCCGAGAGAATTAAATAAAAGCGACAATCCGCAAAAAATGTATGCATAAACCGAAAGTTTTCTCGCAAGAACAGGATTCATGTATTCGTGTACAAGCAGTCCCATTCCAGCAAAAGCCGCTCCCAGAATAAAATACATCGCGAGCCTTCCACCAAGAAAGGCTCCAGTAAGGGACGCGTTCCGTTTGTGGCCTGTTTTTTCACAGCCGAACAAGAACGGAATCAAAACTGGGGCGCAATACATCGTGCAGTACGTCCCGGTCGAAAGTCCAAGTAAAATTGCCTCCAAAATCATATTCGCCTCCAGTCTTTCCGTTTTTTATTGTGCAAGCATTTCTTTTGCATCTTTCCCGAACTTTGAATCAGGCGAAGCATTGTATGCAAGCTCAAAATATTTTCGTGCGTTGTCAGAATCTTTCGAATCAAGATAGTAGTGGCCGCAGAAAAGATAGACCTCAGCCTTTAATTCGTCTCCAAGCAAGCTGACTTTTTTCTGAGCGATAAAATAATCAACGTCCTCTCTGATAACATTGTAGCGTTTGACCGGCGAACCACGGCTCACGTCGATTCCGTTCTCCAGTCTCAAAATACGAAGCTCAATGTTGTCGCTGTCCTTTTTTACGGCCTCGTCGATGAGCTTGCTTCCTTTTTTGAGATTCATGAGTGCTTTGACCGGGCTTTTCTTTGCGTAGTTGCCCGCCTTAATCGTGAGCGCGCTTCCGTAATAAGCGCAGGCAAGCGAATCTTTTTTGATGAACGGCTCCAGAATAGCAAGACTCTCATCAATCATCGCATCGGACTCTTCTCCCTCAACCGAGCGTGAAAGATTGTGAAGTTCAATTCCCTTTTGAATCTGAGAATTTTCACTTCCCGCAAAAGCAAGCGAACCAAGCAACAAAACTGCGGCAAAAGAAATTGCCTTCAAACTGATTTTTTTCATAAATACCTCCGTCAGATGTTTGCAGAATAAAACGGAAGGCATCACAAAACAATATGGTTTTATGTAAGATGCAGAGAATGCGATGTATGATGAGATATTTCGAGGTTAAAATAAAAGTGACTTTACGTGTTTTGCGAAGTTTTTAAAGAGCCTTTGTTTTCTTGCCGTAGCAGATGACTGCGGCGCACGGCAAAATCACGAACAAAAATCCAGCGTTACCAAAAAAATGCCAGCTTAGCCAGCTCAAAGTAAGCCCAAGATGGAAGCATAAGAGCGTGATTCCGAAGAACTTTGCCTTAAGTGAAAATGATTTGTCGCCGTTAAAAAAAATCTCGGTGAGAGACGAAATGAACTGACGGAAATTGTTGGAAGAAAAAATCGTGGAGCTTGAAAATCCATAAGCTCCCTTGAACGCGCACCACTGAAAAGCCATCGCAAAGAAAGTAGGGTAGAGGTAAACAGTAAGAGGAAGCTTTTTTTCTGTCGGAAAAAGCCACATCGCAACACCAGCAGAAACATCAACGAGCATCGCAAGAATTTTCACGTTCGCCTTTGAGTGTTTTGGAATAAAAGTCACGAGGAAAACTGCAAAAGCATACAAAAAAGCCCCAAAAGCATGTAAAAAAACTGTATTGCCTTCTCCGTTGAGGGCTCCCAGAACAATGTCAATCAAATTTGAAGTCTGCGCCGAACCCAAAAAATGAGCCGCGTTCACAATCGGAAAGATTCCCAAAAATCCGCCGATAAACGAAACCGTATAATGTATCTGAGCCTCGTGATTCTGCTTCATGCGAAGAGTTTAGCACAAAATTAAAACATAGAAAATCAGGCGGTTCCCTGCCTAAAGGCAGGTCGCGAGCACTCTAGTTGTCGTGCTCGCTTGGCTTTTCGCCGTTCCGCTGTCGCTTCATTGCTTCGCAACGCCTCACGGCGCGGCTACAATCACTAACCGATTTTAAAACTGCACCACTTTAGGAGCAGCCGTAAAACTTGAAAAAGTGGCTGTCGCATTCTTAAAGTAAAGAACTTCTGTGTTGTCGTCGTCAGCAGAATACATTTTTTTCAAATCCGGGTAGTGCTCCAGCATGTCAGCCTTTGCCTCACGCCTCTCATCACGAACAAGCTGGCCCGACAATCGAAGCCAGGAGCCTGTTTTTCCGTCAAAGCAGCAAAGCTCAACTTTAGGATTTTTCTGAATCTGCTTAGAGACATTCTTAGATTTACCGGTCTGAATGTAAAGTTTTCCGTCAAAAATATTAACCGTTCCAAAAGGCCGAACACGTGGCTGATCGTCCTCTACAGTCGCAAGAAAATAAGTTCCGCAAGATTTAATGAATTCGTAAACTTCGTTCATGATTTTCTCCATATTTCCTATTAATTTGATAGATTATTATAACATGAAAATCAAAAAAGTACATGGCTTAGGGATTGTAGGGGCAGCGAAGCTGTTCGCGAAGCGAATGACAACCCCGAAAAGCCCGACCCGAACCCAAGTGAGGGGAAGCCCCCTAAAAAATGCTGCCTGCTTACTCCTAACTTTTTACTTCCCATTTTCCGCCTTCAATCGCGTAAATCTTCGTGGTGCTCTTTTTATACCTCTCATAAGGCTCACCCGGCAAGAAAGTGCAGAAAAGCTGATCGTAAGGAGGGAGCAGGGTAGTGACGCTCTGGCGTTTGTCCGGGTCAAGCTCCAGCATCACGTCGTCCATGAGAAGAATCGGATTTTTCTCCGTGACCTGAGTGTAATAAATCGCCTGCGCAATCCGAAGCAGTATTGCAAGAAGCCTGCGCTGCCCGGTCGAGGCATTCGGCACGAAATTCTTTCCTCCACGCACAAAAACAATTCTGTCCCGGTGAGGGCCGCTCATCGTCGTCTGAATCACCTTGTCCATTTCGCGCTTCTGAGCCAAAACCGAAAGAGCAAAATTCATCGTAACCGGCTGATTTTCTTCAGTACGCCAGCTCGGAACATATTTTATCGAAACACCCTCAATGCCCGTAATCTGCTCGTAAAGCTTCCCAAAAATCTGGTTGAACTTAAAAATAGTGTCGCTACGTTTTTTCTGAATCTCAATTCCGTCCTGAGCAAGCTGCTGGTCAAAAATATCGAGCATCTCATATTTTTTTTCTTTAAGAGAAAGATTCCGGCTTTTAAGGATTTTTTTGTAGCGTCGGTTCAAATCAATGTAAAGCACATCGTACATGGAAAGACACTGATCAATGAAAAAGCGTTTTTTTTCAGGCTCTCCTGCCGCATAATCCAAATCATCATGACAGAAAAGCACGCATGGCATAGTGTTTATGAGTTCCTTGCGGTCTTTGATAGTCTTTCCGTTCTTCTCAATTCGCTTTTTCTGATTCTCGTAAGTAAAAAAAAGACTGGCCGTGTTGCCGTTTTCCTCGCGGTACAAAGACTTTACGCTGAAGGATTTCTCTCCCTCACGCACAATTTCCGCATCCGACCTCGTACGAAAAGAATTCCCGTAAGCCGAAAAATAAATTGACTCCAGAAGATTGCTCTTTCCCTGACCATTTTCCCCCACAAAAAAAACTTCTTTAGAAAGAAGATCAATCGTCTTATTTTCGAGATTTCGGTAATTTACATAAGAAACGGAAAGAAGGGGCATGAAGCTAGTGTAGCATAAAAACGGAATGTTGAAAACGAAAAGAGGAAAGATACGGGGTCTACCTGCCTTCGGCAGGTCGGGCTATTCGCAGTTCCGTGCTAACCGCACTCCATTCCTCTCTTCGTTCGGAACGGCTACGCTGCTGCTACTATCCCTAGCCCATGAAATCTTTCTACTCCAGCATAAAATCCGTGCCCTCATCATTAAAAACCACTCGAAATCCTTTTTCTGCAAAATATTTCTCAATAAACGCCTGCGCTTTTTCATTTGGCTCATCAAGAGAAAATACCTGGCTAGAGCAATAATCGTGAAAATGCACATATATGCCACATTCTTTATTCACGGCAGATTTTAGCGCAATCACTTCATCAAAATCGATTGATTTCATTTTCTTTCCCTAAGAAAAGTATAGCACTAAAAGGAAAAGAAGAACTACTTTTTTTCTGCCTTATTTCGAATATTTCTGCATGACATAATCACGTCTGAGTATTCGCTTGGATTTGTGAACCTTTTTGAACAAATAAAATTTTGAAATCACACAAATACCAAACTAACTTTTTGAATTATTTACCTTTTCATGTTATATTTAATTCGAGGTTTATATGACTCGGAAAGAATTTTGTGAAAAAGATGGAATTTTAATTACTTACACCGACGCAGATGTGTGTTTTGAAGATTGCAAAACAGCAGAATCAATTCTTCTCAAAAATAACGGTGAAATAATCCATTCTAATTTTGATTCCCAAAAAAACGAATATTTCCAAACATATCTCAAACAAATATATCCTGGAATTACGACTTTCCGAAATCTTGATGCTTTGGAGACAGCTTAATGCCAGTATATTTAAGAACGGTCGGCTATAAAGTTTATTTCTGGTCAAATGAAAAAGATGAACCAATTCATTTTCATGTCACAAAAGGCGATCCAAACGAAAATGATACAAAAATCTGGGTTCTTTCAAATGGCTCATTCAAATTAGCCCACAATAAAGGAAAAATTCCAGAAAAAGACTTATCAAGAATTTTATCAGTTGTTCAAAACTTTTATTTCGATTTCATTGATTTCTGGAAATCTTATTTCAGCGAAAACATAAAATTCTACTCATAAAAAAAATCCCCACCATCAGGCAGGGACTTTCTTGCTTATTCCGCACTCATCGGCATCAAAATATGGAAGTAATCAGCTGCAGGTTCCGGTCTGAGCGTTACGGCTCTCATCACCTCTGTGAACTCAAAAGTGATATACTCGCTGTTCATAACCTTGAGCGGAGCATCGATGTGCTTATAGTTCATTGAAATTGAAACTTCTTCGCCGTCGTACTGGCATGGAATCTCTTCTTTTGCGTCACCCAAATCAGTTGATTTTGAAGTGATTGTAAGAACTCCAGGAGTAAGATTGAAAATGATTCTTCCTGTTTTATCAATCATGATTGCGATTCGTTTGAGAGCGTCAACAAATTCTGTTTTCAAAACTTTGAAAGAATGTGCCTGTGACTCAGGAATTACACGTGCGTAGTTCGGATACTGACCGTCAATAAGTGTCGCTGAGAATTCATAGTTCGCAAAATTGAAGAAAATCATTTTGTCAACGATTGCGACAGAAACATTTCCTTCATCAGAAGCATGTTTTGCAACGACATTCAAGATTTTTGGATGAACGATAGCAGCAGGAAAATCAGCAACGCCCGCAAGAACAGCCTTTTCTGCATAAGCAAGTCGGCGGCCATCTGTTGCTACCAGAACAAGCTTGTCTTCCTTCTTTTCAAAATAAACACCGTTCATAAAATAGCGTGTCTCGTCGTCACTTACGGCAAAACTTGTCTGAGTAATCATAGATTTGAGTTCTTTTGCAGGAACCCCAAAGAATGAGACTTTTTCTGCAACGGCAATTTCCGGGAACTTATCCTGAGAAGTGCAGTTAAGCTGATATTTGATTTTTTTGCTTGTATGACGGATTACGGCTGAAACAAGATTGTCATTGTCTTTAAGAAGGAACTCAATTTCACCCTCTGGGAGAGCAGAAAGAATACCCATGAATTTGTCACAAAGAACAGTTGTTGAGCCTTCTTCTTCAATATCAACAGGAATTTTAGTCTGGAAATTTACTTTGATATCAGTCGCCTTAATAGTGAGCGTTCCTCCTTCTGCAATCAAAAGAACATTAGAAAGAACCGACAAAGCGTTTTTAGTAGAAATAATTTCCTGTGCGATGGAAATTTCGTTAATCATTGCATTTCGGTCAAAAGTAAATTTCATTTTTTAACTCCTGTGACTATTTTTCCATTATAGAGAATTTTTTTTTATTTTTAAAGAGAATTCTTCTGTAAATAAGAAATTTTTGGTGCTTCCCCTTCGGGTCGGGCTTTTCGCCCTTCGCTAGCGCTCATTGCCTTCGGCAACTACGGGGCTACAATCCCTAAGCTGAAGTTTTTCACATATTTTATTTATATCTAAATTTTAAAGAATTTAGTAGTAATAATAATAAGGAGTGTGAATTTGTTGAAAAGCAATTTATTTCATTGAAAAATAAAAACTTAGAAAGTTAAAAACTATCTTAAGGTTCTCAACAAGTTTTCCACTTTTCCACAATAAATAAAGTTTTCAACACGAAATCCACATGAATTTAGCAATGAATTCACAAATTTCTATAAAAAAATGACCCCGAAATTTATATTCGGGGCCGTAAATTTAATTGCCTTTTCCAATCTGTTTTGTCAGAGCTTTGATGATGTCTGAAATCGCAAGGTCTCCTGTTTTAAGCCTATCTTCAATATTATTAATAGAAGAAATTACAGTAGAATGATCACGGCCACCGAATTCCGCACCAATTTCATCAAGCGAATATTCCGTAAGCTCACGGCAAAGATAAATCGCGATGTGACGTGGAACTGCTACAGTCTTTTTGCGTGAAGAGCTTTTCAAATCATCAACTGATACATTGTAGAATTCACTTACAGCTTTCTGGATTGTCTCGACGCTTATGATTCCGCTTCCGGCAGGATTAATTGAATCACTGAGCTGTTCCTTTGCGATTTCAATAGTAAGATCTTTGTTCATAAGCTCGGCATAGCCAATCATACGTGAAAGTGCACCTTCAAGCTCTCGGACACTAGACTGGAAAGTCTGTGCGATAAGTTCTTTTACATCTTTAGGAATAGATTTTCCCTGGAATTCAAGTTTTTTATCAATAATAGCAAGTCGTGTTTCATAGTCAGGAACTTTAAGGTCAATATTCTGACCGCGCCCGAATCTTGTTTTGAGTCGTTCTACGATACCGTTGATGTCTTTGAGGGGACGGTCGCTCGTAAAGACAATCTGACCTTTTCGGTTGTAGATTTCATCGAAAGTGTAGAAAAGCTCGTCCTGCAGTTTCTCGGATTTTTCAAGAAACTGAATATCATCGAGAAGAAGAACATCAAGCTTGCGGTATTTTTTTGTGAATTTGTCGGTCGTGCGTTCACGGATAGAAGCAGTGAATTCATTCATCATTGATTCAGTCGTGATGTAAGCGATTTTAAGCTTGGGATTTCGGTAATAAATTGAATTTCCGATTGCGACCATAAGATGAGTTTTTCCGACACCAGAAGGACCATAAAGAAGAATCGGATTATAGTTTTTGCTGCCAGGATTTTCAGCCGCCGCAAGACAAGCCTTGTAAGCATAGTCGCTGTTATCGCCCGGAATGAAGTTTTCGAAAGTAAAATCTTCAATCAGCTGCGGATGAGGTTCAATCTGAGGCTGAGATTTTGCTTTTGGCGAAGAAAAATCCTGCGAATCAGTGTCAAAAAATTTCTTTGGATGTGATTTTGGAGTTGATTCAATATTTTCCTGAGATGGACTTTCATCAATTTTTGGAGTTTCTGAGCTTGTTTGTGAAATTTGTGAAACTTGATTTTGAGAAGAAACCTGCGGTTTAAAATTGAAAACAGGCGAAAGATTTATGCTCTGACCTGAAAGTTCCGTGATTGTAGATTGAATTTTTGAAACATTGCCTTTCCGAACCATGCGGTCCCAGAGGAATTTTGATGCGACACCAACCTTGATTTCAGAAATTGTGTCTTCGATATAAGAAAGATTAAAATTTAAAATGAATTCGTTTTCATTACCTGCTGATTTGTATTCCTCGTGAAGAAGATTCATCGCTTCTTCAAAAATTTCTTTGTAAAGCTGTTCTGACATGGAGTTATTTTAGAATGAATAGAGAAAATTTTCCACTATAATGAATCTTAAAAATTTGGAGGGGAATAATATACTGTTTAGTGTTTTTGTTTTATAGATTTTATGAGAAATTGTGATATAATAAAGAAAAGGAAGAAAAATTTGATACCTGTAAAAGAAATAAATGAATTCATAAATAAAATAACTCAGATTAAGAAAGGTGATTTTTCAGAACTAATTTCAAAGACAAGAGATGTTTTTGATGCACGATTAGTATCTTATACTTCTCGAACTCAAAACTGGCTTTTAGGAGCAGTTATAGGTGAAATTGGAGCAAATACATTTGACCACAATTTTTCATTCAGAACAGAAGTTCCTAAAGGTGTTTTCTGTGATTTTGATTCAAATCTAGGTTATATTTTTTTATGTGATTTTGGTGTTGGACTTAAAACAACTCTTTCAAGGGTTTTAAAAGAAATTGATGATGACTCAAAAGCCATTGAAACAGCATTTACAAAACCTATTTCTGGTCGTGCTCCAGAAATGAGAGGAAACGGATTGAAATTTGTTATAAAATCGGTTGTTGAAAATCAATGGAATCTATTTTTTCAGTCTGGAAATGCTGTTTGTAATGCTGATAAAAATGGATATAGTTTTGAGAAATCTGATTATAATCATGATGGTTGTTTTTGTATTATTTCATGTAAGGAGTAAGAAATGATAGTTGATATGTCTTCTTTTGGAGAAATGCTTATGTCTCGTCCTGCTGGAAGAGAAGCCTTTTTGGGAGCTTCTGCATATATTTTTGAAAATTTAAAAGAAAATGATACTATTTCTCTTGATTTTGCGAATGTCAAAGTTCTTGCACCATCTTGGGCAGATGAATTTATTACAGGATTAAAAACTAAATACAAAGTGAAGATAGAATATTTGAATACTGAAAACGCTTCTGTTTCTGCATCTCTTAAAACGGTTCTCGAACCAATTGATGTAAAAAAATATCAAAGAGTAGGATAAAACTTCTCATATTTCTCGTTAATCGCATTTACCACCGTAAGAATCGCGTTCAAATCATTCTGTGAAAAACGGCGTAATTTGTTCTCAATTTCTGAAATCTGCTGATTTGATGTACTTTCTTTTTGTTCCTCGTTCATGTCGAGAAGATAGTCAAGAGAGACACCAAGGAAGTGTGCGACTTTGAGGGCTGTGTCGGCAGCTGGAACACTATTCCTCTTGATTCCAAAGCTGATATTCGTGACATCAAAACCTATAGCATTTGCAAGTTCTTTTCGAGTTTTCCCTAAAAAGCAAAGTTCCTCATCTACTTTTTTCCAGAAATTCATAAATCTAAAAATATGACAAAAGATATTTTTTCACTTGAAGAAAATGAGTTTTGATATATAATGTTAAAATATAAAGAGTATTTTCATTTTTTAAATGACAATACTCAATGAGATTAAAAAAGTATTGCAAAAAAATGAGATTTGTATTTTTAAAGAATTTGATATTTAAATATTTTCTTTTCGGATATTTATGCCTTTTAGGAATTATAATTCTTTTAGGAACTGCATTTTTTGTTTATAAATCATTTCTGTTTCCAAAAAATCTTCTGTCTTTGATTTTTGTATTGGCTGCACTTCCTGTTATAGCTCAGTTTTTCAGAATCCTTTTTTCTACTCATTACAAATATCGATATTACAAAATAAGTTTGTACCGTTTAAAAACTCGTGGTTATAAAGATGAATATTTCGAATGTGAAATGCATGAACCATGTTTTAGGCTTATTATCCGTGATTTATTAATTTCGAATGGATTTTCAAAAGAATATTATGCATTATGTAAAAAATGCAATGGCAGAAATTTGCGTGTTGAAAGAGCAAAAGAAAAATTGCTCGCAAAAGTAATGAAAGAACACGCTGAAAAAGCTATTTAGTGCCTTTGGCATTAAAAATATATTTACAAAAAGGAGTAGGTTATGACTTACAAAGTAGAAGAAGTAAACGCAGGTCTTTGCACCGGTACACTTCGTGGAGCAGCAATTGAGGCTAAAATCAACAAAATGGCTGCTGAAGGCTGGAAATTCGAGCAGTATGAGACAATCGTTGGTCGATGCTGTTTGATTTTCCCTCGTTACAAGGCTGTAATTTGTTTTTCTAAGTAAAATTAAAATTTATGCGGCGGATTTAAAATCTGCCGTTTTTTAAAGGAGTTAATTAAAATGTTAGCTATTGCTTTCTGGCTTGCTATTGTAACATTCTTCATTCCCAAAAAATACAAACATATTTGCGGCATAAGTAGCATGGTAATTTCAACAATTTCATTATTACTTGATCTATTTATGGCTTTACATGGTACTAGATTTTTAATTGGATTTGGAATTATAAACAAAGAATATAAATTTTATGGAATATTAAATCTTTGTAATTTTTTTTATAAATTTAATCCTCTTTCAAAATATTGGTACTTAATAAGTAAATTTATTAAAATTGATGTTTTTGAATTTTGGTATCTTTTAACTTTTGTTTTATTTGGTATTTATTTATCAATTGCTTATGCTTCGACAAAAGTTTCTATAATCAAATACAAATCAGATAAAGAGTTTGAAGAAGGTGATTATTCTGAAACAACAAGTGACATTGTTTCTAGTGCTGCTGACGGAAGATTGTTGAGAGTAGTTGAAGTAAACGCTGGTCTTTGTACAGGTACACTTCGTGGGGCTGCAATTGAGACTAAAATCAATAAAATGGCTGCTGAGGGCTGGAAATTCGAACAATTTGAATCAATTATTGGTCGTTGTTGTTTGATTTTTGCTCGTTATAAGGCTGTAATTTGTTTTTCTAAAGAAAACTAAGATTTTTATAATGCGGATTCAGATTAAAAATGAATCCGTATTTTTAGGGAGTTTGTTATGCAATATGCTGTTGGTGCAATTCTTGGTTTAGTTGCAGGCATTTTTTTATATGTATTTTGGAAAAAGATTTTCGGAAAATATTTGCCTGATGAAGATTCTCTTTTGTTAAAAGTAATTTGTTGTGTATTATATATTTTCGCATGTTTTATCGCCGGCGTTCTTTTTGCGACTGGAAATAAATATGCGATTGGATTTAGCTTGATTATTTTGATTTTACTTTTGATTGTTACATATTGCTTCGGATTATATTACAAAGTAATTGCAACAAAGAAAATGAAATTTTAATTTTCTGGGCTAGGTAGTGAGACGGTCGCCGTAGGCGAAAAAAGTCGTGAGACGACTTTTTAGTCGAGTCTCGACGAAATCTGTGATTTCGGCGCGGTAGGAGACCCTACACCCGTCCTGCCGACAGGCAGGTAGCCCCTAGTTTTCATTTTTCCACTTTCCGTTTTCAGTTTCCCTCAACCTTGTTTCTTTTTAAAAATTCTACTATAATATTCTTCTCTAAAAGTCTTTTCATGTCTTTTATCTAAAATCATAAATCTTTAATTTACAAGGAAATAAAAATGGCTGCTAATTATTCGGCGGGTAGTATTCAGGTTTTGAAGGGTCTTGAGGCTGTTCGCAAACGACCTGGTATGTATATTGGTTCAACTGGTCCGAAAGGCTTGCATCATCTTGTTTATGAGACTGTAGACAACTGTATCGATGAAGCTATGGCAGGCTATTGTGATAATATCGTGGTTGCGCTTGAAAAGGACGATATTGTTCGCGTTGAAGATAACGGACGAGGAATTCCTGTCGATATTCATCCTACAGAGAAAATTTCTGCCCTGGAACTTGTTTTGACTCGTCTTCATGCGGGCGGTAAATTCGATAAAAATGCTTATAAAGTTTCAGGCGGTTTGCATGGTGTAGGTGTTTCCTGTGTTAATGCCCTTTCTGACTGGCTTGAAGCTACTGTCTGCCGTGACGGTCACATTTATCGTCAGAAGTACGAGCGCGGAATTCCTGTTACAAAGGTAGAAGTCATCGGCGACACTCAGGCTCACGGAACTACAATCCGATGGAAGGCCGACAAAACTATTTTCACAGAGACTACAACTTACGATTTTGACGTTCTTTTGCAGCGACTTAAAGAGCTTGCTTTCTTGAACAGCGGAATCGTGATTACTTTCCGGGACGAGCGTCTTGAAACTCCAAAAGAAGATGTTCTCAAATATGAGGGCGGTATAGTTCATTATGTAAAGGAAATAAACGCCAATAAAAAAAGCAAGTTCTATTATCCAGAAGAACCGATTTACATCACTGGCGAAAAGGACAACGTAATCACTGAGCTTGCCTTCCAGTACAACGATTCTTATTCAGAAGATATTCATACCTATGTAAACGACATCAACACACGCGATGGTGGTACTCATCTTGACGGATTCAGAACTGCTTTGCTCTGGGTCTTGAACAAGGCTCTTGATGGCAACGAAAAGATGAAAAAGAAAATGCCTGATCGTGACGGCAAATTCGAGCCCGGCGAGGACAAAAAAGAAAAGCTCACTGGTGAAGATGTGCGCGCGGGATTGGCGGCCGTTCTTTCAATGAAAGTTCCAGAGCCGGAATTCGTTGGTCAGACAAAAGACAAACTTGGAAACACAGAAGTCCGAACAATCGTTGATTCTCTCGTAAAAGAAAAACTGACTATTTTCTTTGAGTTGAATCCGACCGTGCTTGAAAAAGTGCTTGAAAAGGCCGTGGGTGAGGCTGCTGCGCGAGTCGCCGCCCGAAAGGCAAAGGAAGCCACCCGCAAAAAGACTGTCGGTGCCGGATTCCAGAAGCCCGAAAAACTTTCTGACTGCTCAATAAAAGATAATCCGGAAATCTGCGAAGTCTACATAGTCGAGGGTGATTCGGCTGGTGGTTCTGCAAAGAAAGGCCGTGACTCAAAGACTCAGGCAATTCTTCCTCTCTGGGGAAAAATGCTCAATGTCGAAAAAGTCAGCCCTGAAAAGGTTATGGGTAACGACAAGCTTGACCCTGTAATCAAAACTTTGGGAACAGGATTCGGAAAAGATTTCAACATCGAAAAGCTCCGCTATCACAAAATCATCATCATGGCCGATGCAGATGTCGACGGAAGCCACATCCGCACACTTCTGCTCACATTCTTCTTCCGCTACATGCCCCAGCTGATTGAGCACGGATATGTTTATCTCGCAATGCCTCCGCTCTTTAAAGTCCAGCTCGGAAAAAAAGAGCCGGTTTACTGCTACTCTGATCAGGAACGAGATGACGCTCTTGCCGCTTTGGGTGACCAGCGAGATAAGGCCGACGTTCAGCGATACAAAGGTCTTGGTGAGATGGACGGCGAGCAGCTCTGGGAAACAACAATGGACCCGGCTCACCGAAAAATGCGGGTGGTGACAATCCCCGACGCAGAAGCCGCCGACAAGATTTTCAGCGTCTGTATGGGTGAGGAAGTAGAGCCGCGAAGGGAATTCATCGAAAGTAACTCAAGCTACGCAAATCTGGATATTTAAGGAACGATGACAGACTTAAAGACAACTGATTACGAATCAGCAATAAAAGAAATAAAGGCAGCTATTCTCAAAAGCCGTTATACGGCAGCACGACTTGCAAACAGGGAGTTGTTGCTTTTGTATTTTAAAGTCGGTCAGTATGTTTCAAATAACAGTCGTGAGGGATTTTGGGGAACAGGTGCAATTGCAGAAATTTCCAAAAGACTTACGCAAGAATTGCCAGGTCTACGAGGATTTTCTGAAGGAAACATAAAGAAAATGCGACTTTTCTACGAAGCATGGAAAGATGTGTTTTCAAATCGTTCTCCATTGGCGAACGAATTTAGCGAGGACAATTCTAATTCCGCAAATCGTTCGTTGCCAACGAACGAATTTCCAAAGGATTTTGAACTGAGAATTGTGACGGATGCGGAAATCACTTTGGATGAATTTTTTGCTGTCAGTTTTACGAATCATATCCTTATCGTAATGAGTGAAAAATCTCTTAAAGGGCGGATTTTTTATATTTCAAGATGTGCTGCAGAATTTTGGACAGCAGAAAAGTTGCAGTATCATCTTCGGGAAAAACTTTTTGAAAAACAAACACTCCCGATTACTTCTAATTTTGAAGTCGCAATTTCTGACAAAAATCTACGTGCGTCTGCTTTGCGTGCTTTTAAAGACGAATATCTGCTTGATTTTGTAAATATAGAAGACCCCGATGAATTTGACGAAAGAGAACTTGAGAGTGAAATTATTTTGAACATCAAGAAATTTATTCTGGCTCTAGGCGGTGATTTTGCTTTTATCGGTAATCAGTATAAAGTCGTTGTATCTGAAAAAGAGTATTTCATTGATTTACTTTTTTTCAATAGGCGTTTGCAGTGTCTTGTGGCAATTGAGCTAAAACGAGGCGAATTTAAGCCAGAATATGCAGGCAAGCTGAATTTTTATCTTTCCGCTCTCGATGAATATGTAAGATTGCCGAACGAAAATCCGAGTATTGGAATCATTTTGTGCAAGTCAAAAGACAAAAAGACGGTTGAATTTTCCTTCCGTGATACGGCTAAACCTATGGGTGTTGCGAGTTTCAAGACCTCGAACGAATTACCCGAAGAATACAGAAATATTTTACCATCAGCGGAAGAATTGATGAGGCACTTGTAGGGAGAGAGGTCTAAATGCCGCATTATATTTGGAACAATCAAGATATAACATTAGATATTCTCATGAAGATTGAACAGGTTGTCCGTATTTTATCGGAGAAATTAAAAAAGCCTTTTGATGAAGAATTGAAGGATTTCTATAAATCAAGAACATTCCAAGCCTTGAAAAATACACAGTCAGAAATGTGGGCCGAGAGTGCTGAATTTATCGTGGATGAATTTGAGAGGGAGTAGAAAGATATGCAAAATCAATATACTTTTTTTGATTTGATTATTGATGTTTTTACAATAGTAAAAACCCCTCTGTCTCCTGATGAGATTTGGGAAAAAGCCATTGAACTTGGATTTGACAAAAAACTTGGTTCTTTAGGAAAAACTCCTTCTGCAACTGTTGGCGCACGATTATATGTTGATGTAAAAGAAAATGGAGAAAATAGCAGATTTATTCAGGTTTCAAAAAGACCTTCTAGATTTTTACTTAGGAGTTTAAGTTTAAATAAAAAAGAAATTGAATCTGAAATTGAGAAAATAGAAAAGAAGGAATACACAGAAGAAAAAAACTATAAAGAAAGTAACTTCAATGAGCGAGATTTACATCCTCTTCTTGTAAAATATGTTAAAGAAAATTCTCATTTTCACTGTTTTGCAAAAACTATCTATCAAGAAAATTCTGTACGAAAAGTAAAAGGTGCTAATGAATGGTTGCATCCCGATTTGGTTGGAGTTTATTTTCCTTTTGGAGATTATTCACCAGAAACAACAAAACTTCAAAAATCTATGAATGTGAATTCAATAAAGCTTTTTTCTTTTGAAATGAAAAAGCATTTGGATTACGCAAATTTAAGACAATGTTTTTTTCAAGCGGTTTCAAATTCTAGTTGGGCAAATGAAGGTTATTTGGTTTGCTTGAAGATAAATAATGATTCTGATTTTCGAAATGAACTTCAAAGACTTTCAAATGCTTTTGGAATAGGGATAATAAAATTAAATGCACAAGATATAAATGATTCGGAAATAGTTTGTCAGGCAAGATATAATGAAAATATAGATTGGGATACACTCAATCGACTTGCTGAAGATTCACCTGATTTTAAAAGGTTCATTTCTGATTTAACGGAAGATATTGCGCTTGGAAAAGTAAAAAGCAATTATGATAAAGTTATTTCAGATGAGAAATATGATAACTATCTAAAAGAGAAAAAAATTATATAAAAGGAAATATAAATGTTAGAAGAAGAAAAAACCCCGGAAGGTGGAACTGTAATAAAGATTCCGATTGAGGATGAGGTCAAACAGGCTTACATCGACTATTCGATGTCGGTAATTGTTCAGCGTGCTTTGCCTGATGTCCGCGATGGTCTCAAACCTGTTCACCGGCGAATCATGTATGCGATGGACACTCTTCATCTGGCTTCGGGCGGAAAGACTAAAAAATGCGCTACGATTGTCGGTGAAGTTTTGGGTCACTATCATCCGCATGGTGACGCTTCTGTTTATGATGCCCTTGTACGTTTGGGTCAGGATTTTTCTCAGCGATATACGACTGTAACTCCGCAGGGTAACTTTGGTACGATTGCGGGAGACCCGGCTGCGGCTTACCGATACACTGAGGCCAAAATGTCAAAAATCACCGAAGAGATGGTTTCTGACATTAGCAAGAATACTGTCGATATGGTGGCAAACTTTGACGACACCACAAAAGAGCCGGCTGTTCTTCCTGGAAAATTTCCTTTCCTCCTTTGTAACGGTACGACAGGTATCGCCGTTGGTATGGCAACTAACATGCCGACCCACAACTTGCGCGAGGTTGCGGCAGCAATTTCTGCCTATATCGATAATCCAGAGATTTCAATCGATGAGCTCATGCGCTACATCAAAGGTCCGGACTTTCCGACAGGCGGCACGATTTATGGCCGGGAAGGAATCAAAAAGGCCTACAGAACTGGCCGTGGCAAAATCACAATCCGCTCAAAGTTCACTATTGAAACTGACAAGCGTGGACATGAAAAAATCGTCTTCACAGAAGTTCCTTACGGTGTGAACACGACAAATATCATCAAGAAAATCAATCAGCTCAAAGACGACAAGATTATCGAAGGAATTGCTGACGCAAACGACGAAACTTCCGATCGCGTTGGTATGCGCCTTGTCGTCGAGCTTAAAAAGAATGCTGTCACAAAAATCATACTGAACCAGCTTTTCTCAAAAACTGAATTGCAGGCAAATTTCGGCGTAATTAACCTTGCCCTCGTTCCTCAGGAAAAGGAAGGCGAGCCACGATATGACGAGCCTGGAATGCTTACTCTTAAGCCAACTTACCTCAAGCCACAGATTCTTACTCTCAAGCAGCTGATCCAGCATTTCGTAAATCACCGTGACGAAGTTATCACACGCCGCACGATTTATGATCTCAAAGTCGCAAAGCATCGAATGCACATCTTGCAGGCTTTGATTACGGCAATCAATAACATCGATGAAGTAATCAAGATTATCCGCGGAAGCGACACCACTGAGCAGGCAAAGCTCCGCTTGGAAGAAAGATTCAATTTTGATGACGAGCAGGCACAGGCAATCGTTGACATGCAGCTCAAGCGCCTCACTCACTTGCAGATTGAGGACTTGCAGAAAGAAATCCGCGAATTGCAGGCTTTGATTGATCATCTCGAAGATTTGCTCGCACACCACGAAAAAATCCTCGGAATCATCAAGGACGAAACAAACGAACTTGCCGCAAAATATGGTGATGACCGAAAGACTGACATCGTTGCAGATGAAGTCGAAGAAATCAACACAGAGGACATGATTAAAGAAGAAGAAGTCGTCGTGATGATTTCAAAGATGGGCTACATCAAGCGGGTTCCTCTCACACTCTACAAAGCACAGAGTAGGGGAGGGAAGGGCAGCTTAAGTGCCAACCTCATTGAAGACGATTACATCAATCAGATTTTCATTGCCACAACAAAATCATACATTACCTTCATGACTGACGAAGGAAAGGCTTACTGGATTAAAGTTCACGAGATTCCTGAGTCGAGCCGAAGCAGCCGTGGTTCAAGCGTAAAATCTTTGCTCCAGCTTTCTGCGGACGAAGAAATCACAACAATCGTCACCATGAAGGATTACACCGATTCTCAGTTCATCTTCATGGCAACTGCAAACGGAATTGTTAAAAAATGTCAGACAACAGAGTTTGCAAATGCAAAAACGCGTGGCGTAATCGCAATCAAACTCAAGGACGGCGACAAACTTGTATCTTCTATTTTGACTAGCGGAAACAAAGAAGTTATGCTAGTCACACGTAGAGGTCAGGCACTCCGCATAAATGAGGAAGATGTAAGACCTATGGGACGTGCAAGTGCCGGCGTTACAGGTATCCGTCTTTCACAGGGAGACGAGCTTGCAGCCGCAATTTGTGTCGAAGAAGGAAAAGACGCTCTCGTTATCACAGAAAAGGGCATTGGAAAGCGAGTTGACTTTGAGGAATTTGGTCAGCACGGACGAGGAACAGGCGGACAGAAGATTTTTGGCAACACGGACAATAAAGGCGAGATTATCGGAGCTATCGCAGTCTCTGAAGATGCCGAAGTTATCTGTATGACTGGCCAGGGCAAAACTCTCCGAATCAAAGCCGCCGATGTTTCAAAGCAGGGGCGAGGAGCTTCCGGAACAAGAGTAATCAACATCGATTCCCCAGACTATGTAGTAGGTTTCGACAGCGTAGCCCAGGAAAAGGAATAAGGGCACTTCCGCCACAAGTGGCGGTCGGGCTTTTCGGGGTTTCGCTATCGCTTCATTCGCTTTGCGAACTGCTTCGCAGCCCCTACAATCCCTAGTGCAAACGCCGTGTGTCAGTTGTGATGCACGGCGTTTTTTTATGTAAAACATATTATGGCTTAGTGTAAATTTGATAAATTTATGTTGAATTTACACTATAGATAGCGTGGTATGTTCAAATCGTAAATTACACTATCGTTAGGTAGAATAATAGTAAAATTATATAGATATGTAAATTTTTACTATTGTTTCACATGAAACATGCCGATAATAATTTTCGCAAAAAAATTGAAAAAAATAAATTTTTTTGCTGACAAAAGTTCGTTTGTAATATACAATACGAATGGGGATAAGGTAGTGAAAATCAGTCATTCTCCTTTTCGTTCATATCATAGTGGCTGATTAATAACCATCAGGCGGCCGAAGGAGCTAAAGAGCTTCTTCGGCTTTTTTTATGTCTTGTTTATTTGTTTCATGTGAAACGTTCTTTGTTGTTTATTCATACGTAATATTATCGTTCAAGTTTTTCATAAAATATTTAAGAGTTATGGAAAAATCTGAGTTATCCACAATTTGTTTAAAACTTGTTGACAAGTCAGATTTTTTAATGAAATGGCTGGAAAGATATATTTCTGCATGATTCGATTCTAAACTTGATTGTTAGAATTATATTTTCCTTGTTTTTAAAGCCTGACTCTACTATTGTTGCACATGAAACATCTGGAATTTTTTTTGGGATTGAAATATAAATGAAAAATTATAGCATTTGGCAGAAGCTATTTATTATTTTTGTTTTATTTGCTTTATAAAGTTTATAACGAGTTTTATAAAAAAATGTTTCATGTGAAACACAAATATTGTCGGGCTTTATAAAAAATAAAGGACTAAAACTATATAAAAGAGCGGAGGATATTTGATTTTGTTTAACTTTTGCAAAATATTTTTTCTTTATTTTTTCTTTTCACATGAAACATTTGATTTGTATAAAAACACTGTTTTCATACAAATAATATAAATAAAATAATTCTTTAGGTTTTTTCGAAACAATCTATATATGAAATATCTGGATAAAAAATAATATTCGTTCCTGCTGAAACTTTCTAATTTGTTATATAAATTCTTTTCCAGATAGATTTGCTATTGTTCATTTAACTGAATAAAAATGATGTTTATATTCAAAATTAAAGTTTCACATGAAACACTTTAAGTAAATTATATTTATTTGATTTCTTTATGTATATTGCAAAGTTGTACTTCCCACGCGAAATGATAGAATTAAGTTTTGTCTGTATGATTCATGTTTCTGAGAAAGTGTTCTTCTAAAAGTTTTTACTTAGTTGATTTTATTTTATGTGAAACTTTTCCACAGTTTGTTTAAAACTTGTGGAGAAGTTTGAGTTATTAACAAATTTTAAACAATTTGTGGAAAACTAAGAATCGTTGGTTTGTTTTTAGATGCAGGTTTTAATGTTTCATGTGAAACTTTTCCACACTTTGTTTAGAACTTGTGGAAAAGTAAAGTTGCTCCCTAGCGATAGTAAGCAATTTGAAATACATAGTATTTAATTTTAAACTCACTTTCGTTCGCTTGGAATTTTGAAGATTTTTTTATTCAAAGTAGTTAATTTGATAAAAATGCCTGTCGTTAGTTAGAATTTTTGGAATATCTTTTTATAATCGAGCAGAAATTTATTCAATAAACTTTCGTTAATTAAAAAAAATAACTAAGGTTCGGTTATTTTTTTGGGGGTAGGGATTGCTTTCTTTTTTATAGAATCTTGCTTTATTCTGTGCTAAGATTAAATATGGAAACGAAACTTATTCTTTGTGATTTGGATGGAACCCTTCTTCGTTCGGATAAAACAATTTCACAAAAATCTGCTGAGATACTAGAAAAATGTCGTAAAAATGGGATCCTTGTCGGGTTCTCAACTTCTCGTGGTCGCGGAAATATAATTCCTTATGAGGCTCAAATCCGCCCGGATGTTCTTATTTGTAATGGTGGTGCAAGCATTGTTTATAAGAATACGGAGATTTTTAAGGCGGAATTTACGCTTGAAGAGACCCGGAACATCCTCAAAACCGCTTATGAAGTCGTTGGCGACAATGCAGAAATTACGCTCGATTTAATCGATAAGTTTTACTGGAATCGTGCGGAAGACAAAAGCACTGATTATGACTGGTCTGCCTTATATGATGATTTCCGGGATTTTAAAATTCCTGCGATGAAAATTTGTGTTCAGACTACTGACAGAGAAAAGGCTTTGAAAATATCTTCTTGTGTTCAGAATTGCGATATGCTTCCTTTCAGTGATATTCCGTGGTATAAATTTTCTCCCAAAACAGCTACCAAAGAAAATGCGATTTCATTTCTTTGCGGACATATTGGGATTAGTTCTAACGAGATAATTTCTTTTGGTGACGACCATAATGACATTGGAATGCTCAAAATGTGCGGAACGGGGGTTGCGATGGGAAATGCAATTGATGAAGTCAAAGCTGTCTGTGATTTTGTGACCAAATCAAACGATGATGACGGTGTTGCGGATTTTCTGGCAGACAGGCTTTTATAGGTATTTTGGCGGACACTTCTAGATCAAAACTTCCCTCAATTTTTTTAGTCCAAAATTTAATTTCCCCATGTCGATACTGGAATAGTTGAGGATGAACTGATGAGAGGATTGTGTTTTTTCGTTCATTTCGAAATCGCTTATGGAGCTTATCAGAATTCCTTTTGATGCAAGAGTTTCTTTGAATTCTTCGTCTGAAAGCCGCGTGTTGAACTCCAGGATAAAATGCAGGCCGGAATCATTTTCGATAATCTTACATTCGTTTTCGTTGAAATATTTTTTTATCGTTTCGATAATTCTTGCCCGTTTCCGTCCGTAGTGGAGTCTCATTCGGTTTATGTGTTTTTCAAAAAATCCTTTGCTTATGAAAGATGCCAGCGTGTATTGTTCAAATGTTGAGACCGTGCAGGAATAAAATGCGAGCTTTTCATAAAAAAGATTCGCGAGTTTTTCCGGCAAAATCATATAGCTGATTCGGATTGTCGAGGCAAGTGATTTTGAAAATGTGTTCATGTAAATTACTTTGCCAAAAATATCCAGACTGAAAAGAGGAGGGAGCGGTTTTCCTTTGAGACGGAATTCGCTGTCATAATCATCTTCTATTATGTAATTGTTTTCGCTTTCGTTTGCCCAGGCGAGCATTTCATAGCGGCGATTTGCCGGCATACAAATTCCTGTAGGAAAATGATGAGTGGGGCTTATATGGGCAATCTGTCCGTTTGCTGCCCGGAGTTTTCCGACAGAAAGGCCTTGTTCATCCATATCTATGGTAAGGCATTTTGCTCCGTTTGATTCGTAAATCTTTTTGAGTTTTTTATAGCCTGGATTTTCAATACAGTAAGTTTTGTCATTTCCAAGAAGTTTTATTAAGAGCCCGTAGAGATATTCAGTTCCTGCACCCACAATAATCTGATCCGGGTTTACGCTCATTCCACGGAAAGATTCAAGGTGATTTGCAATCGCTTCCCGTAACTCATGAACACCGCCGCAAGGGGAAAGTTCAAGGAGATCGTCTTCTTTTTGCGAAATTGTCTCTCGCAGAATTTTAGCCCATATTGAAAAGGGAAAATTATGTTTTTCCACACGGTTTGATGAAAAGTCAAAACAGTCGGAGTCTTTTCCTGTTTCCTGAATGTTAATCTTTGCTTCTTCTTTCGGAACGGTTTTTGGCTTTATCTGATTGATATTCTCAATTTCAGAGACAAAATATCCACGTTTCGGAAGGGAATAAATATAGCCCTCGCAGATTAACTGGTCATATGCATTTTCAATCGAAATGGTACTAATTCCGAGATTTTGAGCGAGTGCCCTTTTGGAAGGAAGTTTTTCGTTTGATTTGAGTTTTCCAGACTGAATATCTTTTCGTATAAAATGATAAAGAGATTTATAAAGCGGACCGTTTGCTTCTGAAAGATTGTAGCTTAACATTTTTTTATTCCCCTCAGTTTAATCTGGCATATAAAATTTTATCAATTTGAATATTTTTATAATACCAGCTAATTTATATCATATTTTATCAAGTTTCAAAAGTCCATTTTGGATTTCAAAACTTGCTTATTTTTCGTTCAGGGGGAACTATGGAAAACAAACAATATGAATTGAACAAAGGTCTGGCCCAGATGCTGAAGGGCGGCGTAATTATGGATGTCACAACACCAGAGCAGGCAGTTATTGCGGAAAAAGCTGGTGCCTGTGCCGTTATGGCTTTGGAAAGAATTCCGGCTGACATTCGTGCGGCTGGCGGGGTTTCGCGAATGAGCGACCCAAAGATGATTAAAGGAATCCAGGATGCGGTTTCGATTCCGGTAATGGCAAAATGTCGTATCGGTCACTTTGTTGAGGCTCAGATTCTTGAGGCAATTGAAATCGATTATATTGATGAGTCGGAAGTTCTTTCACCGGCTGATGATCTTTATCATATCAATAAGAGAGAATTCAAAGTTCCGTTTGTGTGCGGTGCGCGTGATTTAGGTGAGGCTCTGAGAAGAATCAATGAAGGAGCTTCGATGATCAGGACAAAAGGTGAGCCTGGAACTGGTGATGTTGTTCAGGCTGTTCGTCACATGAGAAAGATGAACAGCGAAATTGCAAAGATTTCTTCAATGCGTGAGGACGAGCTTTTTGAGGCAGCAAAGGCTTTGCAGGTTCCTTATGAACTTGTGGAGTTCGTTCATAAAAATAAAAAACTACCTGTCGTTAATTTTGCGGCCGGTGGCGTTGCGACTCCTGCTGATGCGGCTTTAATGATGCAGCTTGGTGCGGAAGGCGTTTTTGTCGGTTCAGGAATTTTCAAGTCTGGGAATCCTGAAAAGAGAGCTCAGGCAATTGTTAAGGCGGTAACGAATTTCCGTGATGCAAAATTGATTGCTGAACTTTCCGAGGATTTAGGTGAGGCTATGGTCGGAATCAATGAGAGCGAAATCAAGTTGATTATGGAAGCCAGAGGTCAGTAAATGAAGATAGGTGTTCTTGCGGTCCAGGGAGCTTTTATCGAGCATGAAAGAATGCTTGCCAGACTTGGCATTGAGTGTGTCGAGCTTCGTAAAAAATCGGACATCACGGAAAATTCTTTTGACGGTCTGGTGCTTCCAGGCGGAGAAAGTACCGTTCAAGGAAAACTACTTCGTGAGCTTGATATGTTTGATTCGATAAAAACTCTGATTGAAAATGGCACGCCGGTTCTTGCGACTTGTGCCGGAATGATTCTTCTTGCCAGTCATATAGCCGATGATTCAACTGTCCATTTGGGAACTCTTCCTGTGACAGTCAAAAGAAATGCTTACGGCCGGCAGCTTGGAAGTTTCGTAAGTGAGAACGATTTTAAAGGTCTCGGTAAGTTTGAAATGACTTTTATCCGCGCTCCTTATGTCGAAAAAACTGAAAGTAATGAAGTTGAAGTTCTGTCTGAGGTCGGGCAAAAGATTGTTGCAGTCCGATACAAGAATCAGATTGCGCTTGCTTTTCACCCGGAAGTTGGCGAGGATTCCCGGATTCATGAAATATTTCTAAAAATGATAAAATAGATTACCGCTCGTTAGTTCACTTTGATTTGGCTGTGCTTCGATATTCCAGCGGAGTGCAGCCAAATTTTTTTCTGAATGCACGGATGAAATATGAAATATTTTCAAACCCATTTTTGATTGCTATTTCTGTCACTGAAAATGAGCCTGATGTAAGAAGTTCCGTCGAGGCTTCCAATCGGTAGTCATTCAGATACTGGATATAGCTCATTCCCGTCTGGGCACGGAAAATGCTCATGAAACGGCTTGGCGAAACGGAACAAACAGATGCGGCATCTTCAATCGTAATCCGTTCAGAAAAATGCTCAGCCGTATACGAAAGGATTTTTTTGAGGCGGTCTGTGTTAATTCTTTCGCGCTCATTATGATTTTTATTTCTATCTTCGTTCAGATTTTGATTTATGATTATATGGAGAATTTCAAAAAGTCGGGCTTTTATCATCAGTTCATAACCGGAATATTTTTCTGCGCGGTGAGCAACTAAATCTTTTACAAGCGGAAGAATCTGAGAATTCAAGAAAGTATCTTTTTTTAAGTGATATTCTTTAAGAATCGTATTTTCTGAAATCCGTGAAAAAAATTGTCGGCTGCAATGAGAATCAGGATTTTCTTCGAGCAAGGAAAATGAAAACAGGATGTTGAAATATTCCACATTATCATTCTGGTGTTGTTCCATTGAATGAATTGCTCCGCTTGGAATCAGAATTATGTCGTCTTTTTCACAAAGATATTTTCGTCCGTTCACGGTAAAAATTCCTTGTCCATAAGTCACGAGAATAAGTTCAAATTCGTCATGCCAGTGAAGGGGAAAGCACAAAAGCCATTCTGGAATGCGTGCGTGATAGACGATATAAGGGAAAGTCTTTTTTCCGTGAGATGTTTTTTCGTGGAGCGATTCTCGTGATTCTCTTAGATTTTTCATCGAATTTCTCGGAATGTAATAGTTTTGTGTTATAAAATCGCTATTATTTTGCAAGATTTTACATAAATCTGATTGTATTATGCCAATATATGGACAAAGAATTCAAGAAGAAATTAACTGATATTGCTCTGCCGATTACGGTTCAGACACTTATGCACTCATCGCTCTCGCTGATTGATCAAATTATGATTGGTTCGCTCGGAAGTGCATGTATTGCGGGAATTGGACTTGCCGGAAAATTCACTTCGCTTTTTTCGGTCACGGTATCGGCAATTGTTGCGGCTGCGGGAATATTGATTTCGCAGTATGTTGGCGCGAAAAATGAAAGGGGCGTGAGAGACAGTTTTTATCTGCCTCTGTATTTTTCTCTGATTTTCGTCGTGGGATTTACGCTCGCTTCGCTTTTTGCACCCATCCAGATTATGGCCTTTTATGCGGATGATGTGGAGACGATTTCAAAGGCAGCCGTTTATCTCAGGTGGCGGGCTGTCGGGTATTTCCCGGAAATACTTACAATGTTTGTTTCGACTTTGCTCAGAAACATGAACCGTGCAAAACTTCCAGCGGTGGCAGGCGGTGTTGCAATCATAACGAATACATTGCTTAACTGGCTTTTAATTTTTGGATTTGGCCCGATTCCGAGGATGGAAGAAGCGGGGGCTGCGATTGCGACTGTTATTTCGCATATCGTTGAAATGTTGATTGTTGTCGTATTATTTGCTCGTGAAAAGAAAAAGCAGAATTTATTCTTACATCCGACCGTTAGTTTTTCAAAAGAATTTGTTAAAAATGCAGCCGTGATTTTGGCTCCGATTCTTGTGGGAGAATTCTTGTGGTCTCTCGGTGAAAATATGTATGCGGTGATTTACGGTCATTTGGGAACAGAATCTTGTGCAGCGATGACATTGATGTACCCGATTCAGGGAATTGCAATCGGCGCGCTGTGCGGAGTTTCGGCTGCTTCTGGAATCATCGTAGGAAACTCTCTTGGTGCGAATGATGATAAAAAAGCCTGGTCTCAGGCAATAGATTTTGTTCGTCTTACGGTTACGGCTGGAATCATAATTGGAGTAATTGTATGCGCTCTTTCATCATTTTATGTGAAGCTCTTCAATGTTGATCCAGAGACGAGGGCTGTTACGATAAAAATTCTTGCGGTGTTTGCCTTTGTTTTTACAGCAAAAGTTTTCAACATGGTCATCGGTGGCGGAGTTTTGCAATCTGGCGGGCAGACAAAATTCATGACGGCTATAAACATAATCGGAACTTGGGGCGTGGGAGTTCCTCTTGGATTTGTTTCGGCATATTTTTTCAAACTTCCAATATGGTGGGTATACTTTTTCCTTTCGCTTGAAGAATTTGTTCGTGTTGGAATCAGCATCTGGCTTCTAAAAAGCAAACGATGGATGAAAAATGTTGCGGTGTGATAAAATAAGATATGGAAGAATGGAATTTCGAAAACTGGGGAATTAAATATTGGTCAAAAACAAAGGAATTCCTGGACTATATATCAAAGAATAACTAGCTAATGTTTGTTAGATTATTCCTGCTTATTCTGCGAGTGCATTTTCCTGTATTCGCGGGGACTGCATCCTGTACGTTCATGAAAGAGCTTATTGAAAGTTGTGGTTGACTGGAATCCCGCTTCAAAGGCGCACTCTGTTACGGAAAGGCTTTCATTTTCAAGAAGGTTGATTGCGTTTTGCACGCGGATTCCGGCAAGATAAGAAGGAAAACTCATCTTCGTGTATTCGTTGAAAAGTTTTGAAAAATAATACTGGCTCAAGCCGGTTTTTTCGGCGACTTCGGCTTGGGTTATATTTTCAGCGGAGTGTTCGGCGATGTAGCTGCAGGCGTATCGAATATATTCCCAAAGTCGGTCAGAAAAATTTTCATTTTCAAGGCTCTGTTTGTATTCCTTTAAAATGAAATCACCCAGGATTAAAAGAATTTCGTAGACCAAAAGTTTGCACCTGGTTTCTGCGAAGTACTGAGTATTTTTTTGCATGTCGCGGATTTGGTAGATTAAATCTGCAATTTTTGCCGTCAGCTCAGGATTGTCTTTGCTTTTAATAATGTGACATTCATTCAAAAAATGAGATGCTGCTGCAAGATCAGAATTGCTTTCTAATAAATAGGAAGAAAACTGAATAAAAACCAACCCTTGTGGCGGAATATGCACAACTTCGTGAAGCTCGCGTGGCCAAACAAGAAGAATATCGCCTTTTTCTGGAGCGTAAAGATTTCCGTCAATTTTATATTTGCATCCATCTTTTATAATCAAAATGAATTCAGCGGCATTATGCCAATGTGAAGGAAAAGGACTTGGAATTCTGTTTTCCGTAAATGAGATGCCGTGAATGTGCTGGTATTTGATTATTTCTTTTTCCATTCGGTTGGGATTCGCCTATTTAAATATAGCAAAAAATGGGCAGTTTTCAATAAAAATCTTCTATTTTTTTAAGGAAAGTGGCCTTATCCTAAAAGAGAAGGAGATTTTTGACTATGGAGAATTTTACATTTTATTCACCAACTTTTTTTGTTTTTGGAAAAGAATCTGAGAATCAGACAGGAGAGTATGTAAAGAAATTTGGTGGAAGCAAGGTTTTGATTCATTTTGGCGGACAGAGTGCGAAGAAATCAGGACTTTTGGACAGAGTTGAATCCTCATTAAAAAAAGAAGGAATTTCCTTTGTAGAACTTGGCGGCGTAAAACCAAACCCACGAAGCGGCCTTGTTTATGAAGGAATTGAGCTTTGCAAAAGAGAGAAGGTTGATTTTATTCTTGCCGTAGGTGGAGGAAGCACGATTGACTCTGCAAAGGCAATTGCGGCAGGTGTTGTTTACGACGGCGATTTCTGGGATTTTTACATGGGAAAACCGATTGAGAACGCTCTTTCGATTGGAACAGTCCTTACAATTGCGGCTGCTGGTAGCGAAGGAAGCCCTGATTCTGTAATCACAAAAGAAGAAGGAATGTTTAAGCGAGGAGCAAGCGGAAACGCAATCCGTCCTAAGTTCAGCATTTTGAACCCGGCTTTGACACAGACTCTTCCTCCTTATCAGACTGCTGCCGGAATCACGGATATTATGGCTCATCTTTACGAGCGTTACCTTACAAACACAAAAGAAGTTGAAGTTACCGACCGTTTGTTAGAGGCACTCCTTCTTACAATGAAGCATGAAGGCCCGCGTGTAATCGCCGCCCCGAACAATTACGAGGCTCGTGCAAACATCATGTGGGCCGGAATGATGGCACATAACAATTCATGTGGTGTTGGACGAAGCCAGGACTGGAACAGCCACAATATCGAGCATGAGCTTTCAGCCCTTTACGACTGTGCTCACGGGGCGGGTCTTGCCGTAACAATGCCGGCAGTTTTCAAATATGTAATGAAGCATAATGTTATGCGTTTTGCCCAGGTTGCGACCCGAGTCTGGGGCTGTCAGATGGATTTTGAGCACCCGGAAGTCACGGCACTTGAAGGAATCAATGCCTTTCAGTCTTTCCTTGTCTCTCTTGGAATGCCAAAGAATTTTAGCGAACTTGGCGCAAAGGAAGGAGACATCCCAAAACTTGTTCAAGTTCTCTGCCGTGGAGACGGACGCACCGGCTCAATTTCGGGCTTTGTAACTCTGAACGAAGATGACTGTACAAAAATCTATCAGATGATGGTGTAAATTCTAAAAGGTAATATTGGGGGAACTTTATGGCAAAATCAAAGGCTTTGTTTATCGGCGGAACAGGTACAATCTCTTCTGCAATCGTAAGGGAACTTTCAGAGCATGCTGACTGGGAAGTCTGGCTTTTGAACCGCGGAAGCAGGGCTGGCGAAGTTCCTTCCACTGTTCATCAGATTGTATGTGACATTTCTAATGAAGAAGACGCGCGCAAAAAACTTTCTGGAATGGAATTTGATGTTGTAAATGAGTTCATCGGTTTTGTCCCTGAGCAGGTTGAGCGCGATTATCGTCTGTTTAAAGGAAAGTGCAGGCAATACATTTACATTTCCTCTGCCTCAGCCTACGCAAAACCTGCTGCAAACTATGTGATTACCGAAGGAACCACTCTTTCAAATCCTCACTGGGAATACTCACGCAATAAAATTGCCTGCGAAGAATTCCTTTTCAAAAAATACAGGGAGGAGGGCTTTCCTGTAACGATTGTCCGCCCCAGCCACACTTACGACGAACGACACGTTCCGCTTGGCGTGCACGGAAAAAAGGGCTTTTATCAGGTCATTAAGCGCATGATGGACGGAAAACCTGTGATTATTCAGGGTGACGGAACTTCCCTCTGGCACGTAACTTTTAACAAGGATTTTGCGACTGGCTATATCGGACTCATGCTCAATCGTCATGCAATCGGCGAGGCCTTTCAGATTACAGGTGATGAAGTTCTTTCATGGAATCAGATTTACCAGACGATTGCGGATGCGCTAGGAGTAAAACTGAATGCTTATCATGTTTCTTCGGATTATCTGAGTGCTGCAGGTGATAAGTTTGGCTTTGATTTTGAAGGAAGCCTTACCGGCGACAAGTCAGTTTCGGTTGTTTTTGACAATTCAAAGCTCAAACGCCTTGTTCCAAAAATGACAACGACAATTCCTTTCCATGAAGGAGTTCGGATTGCGCTTGATTACGTTATGTCTCACCCAGAATGTCAGTTTTTGGACGAAGAATTTGACGACTGGTGTGACAAGGTGATTTCAGTTCTGGAAGAAAGCAAAAAGAATTTTTAAAAAGAGAATAACGAGGCTTTATTATGGATAAAATTAAATGGGGAATTTTGGGAACTGCAAACATCGCTCGCTGGGCAACAATTCCAGGAATCAAACTTGCCCGGAATGCAGAACTTTATGCAATTGCAGGCCGCAAGCTTGAAAAAGCAAAATCTTTTGCGGATGAATACGGATTTCAAAAGTATTACGGCTCTTACGATGAGCTTTTGCAGAACCGTGAAGTTCAGGCAGTTTATATCCCCCTTCCTAACAATCTTCACAAAGAATGGGTAATCAAAGCTCTCAAAGCAAAAAAACACGTTCTTTGTGAAAAGCCTTTGGCCTTGAACGCCGCAGAAGCAGAAGAAATGTTTGCCGCTGCAAAAGAAAACGGCGTTCATCTTATGGAAGCCTATGCTTATCTTCACAGTCCTTATGTCCAGAGCCTAAAAGATGACATAAAAAGCGGAATCATAGGAGAAGTTGATTTTATCGACACGGCATTCGTAACTCAGGGCTACAAAGAAGATTTTCGCCTTTACAAAGAATTTGGTGGAGGTGCTTTCTACGATTTGGGCTGCTATTGCACCACGATGATTCTTTCGATGATTGATTCAGATGTCGAGAATGTAAAGGCCTGCGCAGAATTTTCTGATCGGGGCGTTGATAATATTACCACAGGTTTTGTCCGTTTCAAGAATGGAGCAAGGGCCTCTTTCAATGTCGGAATGATTTTGGGCGAGAATACAAATTCACGTTTTGACCGTCTCTATATTCACGGCTCAAAAGGAAACATACGATCGGAAGTTGAATACAATCAGTCCGGCAGTCTGAGTTACAAGATTTTCACAGAAAAAGGCATTACTGAGCGAAAAATCGAAGTTCCACAGAATTATTCGCTTGAAATTGAACAGCTTGGAAGATGTATTTTTAATAACGAACTACCGTTTGTAAGTTCTGATTTCTCTATAAAGAACGCAAAATTCATGGATGCGGTTCTCAAGGAAATTGGATTTTGATGTAATAAAATATAAACTTTCGCGAATGTAATTATTCTTCGACAAATTGCTAAAAACGAAATATAATAAGAAATCTTTTAAAAAGTCGAGGGATTTTTATGTTCATAAACAAGCGGAATCAGCTCTATAAACCAAAGAGGATTCTTTATTATCTTGAAGCATCTGATTCTGATATCGAAGCTTTTTATAATGGCATTGTATGTGACAAAATCAAAAAATATACGGATTCCTTCGGGGCTTATGATTATCCAGGAATTTTTTTTATACATTCGCTCGGCAAAAAAGTAATTGGAATTGAGTTTCGAGTTGATGATGATCGAATAAAATATCCTGAAGATTTGAATTCGCTTGTTTTTGAAAGTTCGTTTTTTTATGCAGTTGAGTTTGAAAAAGAAAATGAAATTACAGAAAATTATATTCAGAGAATAAGTGAAAAACTTTTATTGGATGACGATGCTCACAGACATTACAGCGATTTGATTATAAAATCCGAGCCAAATGTTACGGCTGTATTCGAACATGCCAAAAAAATCAGGATTCTTTATGAGTGTGAGCTTATAAAGAACCGTGCGAAAGATATTTTGGATGATAAATTTGACAATCTGGATAAAGAAATGCTTTATCGTAAGGCGTTTTTTGATCCAATCACGAATTATTATAATTGGAATCATCTTGTTCCTTATCTTGAAATTCCAGAGGCTGCTGGTATAAAAGACTATGCGTTTGCTCATTTTGACATAAAGATGTTCAAGGTTCTGAATGAAGTTTATGGTCATATTGTGGCAAATAAAGTTTTGTCTAAGGTTGTGAATGCAATAAAAGAATCAGATTTCATATATGCTGGCGGAAGATGCCACGAAGACAATTTCGCGATTATTCTTAGAGATATGCCTCAGGAAGAAATGGTCGAAAAGCTGGAGAGTTTTTTTGAGAGTATCTCGCATCTTGATGAAGATCCGAATTATAAGATTCATTATCGTTGTGGTGTAGTTCCAATGCAATTTGCGATTCATTCCGGGAATAGGGTTGCGGATGAAGGAAAAATGGCTCAGGCGTTGGGAAACAGTCCTGACAAGACGGACATTGTTTTTTACACAGAAAAGATGCACGATGATGTTCTTTGGAGCAACACAATCAAGGCTTATGTTGATACTGCGGTAGAAAAAGACGAATTTTTTGTAAATCTACAGCCCAAAGTTGACATCATCACAGAAAAATTAAAAGGTGCAGAGGCTTTAGTCAGATGGAATTATAAAGGAAAGGAATTTTTGTCACCATCGCGATTCATTCCGTTTTTTGAAAAAGATGGTTCTATTGGCAAAATCGACGACATTGTATTAAAGAAAGTTTGTGCGGCATTCGCAAAATGGAAGAATGAGGGGAAGACTCTTTATCCGATTTCAGTGAATCTTTCCCGAAACCGCTTGTACGACAAGAATATTATTAAGCATCTTACGGATATTGTTGATTCATTTGGCGTGAGTCACAGCCTGATTGATTTTGAGCTGACCGAAAGTGCGACTTACAATGACATGGATCAGATGATAAGAGTTTTGGAAGAGCTTCGTTCGCTTGGTTTCAAAATTTCGATGGATGATTTCGGAACAGGATATTCTTCATTGTCGCTGCTTACACAAATGCCGCTTGATACGCTAAAAATCGACAAAAGCTTCGTTGATAAAGTCGGAACGGAGCTGGAAAATGAAAAAGATTTAGCCGTAATCCGACACATCATTTCGCTTGCAAAAGAATTGAATTTTACTTGCCTGGTCGAGGGCGCGGAACAAAAGCAGCAGGTGGAAAAACTTCGGGCTTTAGGCTGCGAGGTTATTCAAGGTTATTATTATTGTAAGCCGATTTCTATCGAGGAATACGAAAATCGATATTTGTAGAATATCTTCAAAAAGGGAATAGAAGCAATTTTCAGGCAGGTATAAAATTTAATAACAATTTTACATATAGAATGGAATATTGTTATCAAAAAATGTAAAATTTCCAATTTTCTTACACAGTGAATAAAAGTATAATTGAAACTAGCTTAAAGCAGATTCCTTTATCAGTAAAAGGAGTGTAAAAAAATGAATATAACGTTTGATCGTGTTTCGAAAGACGATACCGCGACATGCGATTAAAATTTTAGGGGGCAAACATGGAATTCATAAAGTCAAGCGACATCAAAGAGCTGTCAAATCCTGGCGTAGTCTCGCGCCAGCTTTTAAATCCGGAAAATTCAAGCAGCGAGCGTGTGACCATTACCGAAGTTCATCTTGTTCCCGGAGCGGTACAACCGCGTCACACTCACGACGCTTCCGAGCAAATCTGGTATGCCACCAAAGGCACCGGCAAACTTCTTCTTGCTGACGGCAAGGAAAAAGAATTCAAGGCAGGAGACGTTGCCCGATTTGCTGACAAGGACGTTCACGGACTTTTGAACGACGGCGACGGAGAATTCATTTACGTTTCTGTTACTGCTCCCCCGATTAACTTTGGATACGCATACAAGGACAAAAGGTAGGAAAAAGTATGACAAGAATTTATTTTGTACGACACTGCAAGCCAGACGGAAAAATCAAGGATGACAGAAACCGTCCGTTGACAGAAGAAGGCCTTGAAGATTCAATCAAGGTGGCGGAAATTCTCAAGGACAAACAAATTGACGTTTTTATTTCAAGCCCCTACAGGCGGAGCTATGATTCAATAAAAAAAGCCGCAGAATCTTACGGTATGGAGATTCAGACTGACGAACGTCTCCATGAACGCAAAGCTGGAAAAGACGGCAACAATCATGAAATGTTCAAAAAGCGCTGGGCTGATTTTACCTTTGCAGAAAAAGACGGAGAATCCATTGGAGCCGTTCAGAAAAGAAACATCGAGGCGCTCAATGAAATTCTTGAGAAATATGATGGCAAGAACATCGTCATTGGAACTCACGGGACGGCGCTTTCTTCCATAATAAACTACTATGACAAAACTTTTAACGGCGAAAGCTTTATGAAAATCATAAACTTTATGCCCTGGATTCTAAAGATGGAATTTGACGGAGAAAAATTTCTTTCCAAAGAAGATGTCTTTCACATACAAAAAGAGTACAAAGAATAGATTTGAAAGAAGAGTATGAGAAAAAGGGGAGAAAATGACAATCAAGAAAACCAGCGCAAATGACATTGAGACCTTGATGCAAATCCGCCTTGAAATGCTACGGATTGTAAATGGCCTTGATGAAAACGCACCCTTTGACAAAACTCTGGTCGAATGCAGCCGCGAATATTTTTTGAAGGGCGACCAGACGACAGTCTTTGCAATGGAAGGAGATAAAATCGCAGGCTGTGCAAGCCTGAGCTACATCAATGTCATGCCCACCTTTGGCCATCCCACGGGAAAGAGGGCTCATCTTATGAACGTCTACACAAGGTCGGAATTCCGCAGGCGCGGAGTTGGAAAAATGATGGTTGAGTTTTTGATTGAAGAAGCAAAATCCCGCGGCGTTACGGAAATCAGCCTTGACGCGACACAGATGGGACAGCCGCTTTACAAGAGCTTGGGCTTTAACGACAACGGCGAGGGGATGAAGCTAATACTTTAAAAGGAGTCCTGATGAACCCTATTTTTTTATTTGACCTTGACCAGACCTTGCTGAACTTCCACGCATCGGAAGAAAAGGCATTGGAAATAATCTCAAAAAAATACGGTCTTGCTTACACCAAAGACACTTACAGTCATTTCAAAGATTACAACAAGTCTCTTTGGCTGGAACTGGAAAAAGGAATCATATCGCGAACAGATTTGTTCAGGCTCAGGTTTACTGATTTTATTGCACAGTGTAAAGGTGAGTCCTTGGGACTTGATCCGCTTGCAATAAACAATGAGTTCATCGCGACAATGGCAGAAAACGGAGTCCTGATGGATGGTGCATTGGAATTCGTCAGCAAACTCAAAAGTACAATTTCAGGCTGCAGAATCTACATCATATCAAATGGGGCAACCGTCAATGCAAAAGGCAGGATAAATTCCACAGGCCTCAATGCATTTCTTGACGGAATTTTTGTAAGCGAAGAGATGGGGCTTGCAAAACCGGCAAAAGAATTTTTTGACCGAGTATTAAGTTCAATCGGAGCAAAAAAAGAGGAATGCATTGTCATAGGAGACTCTCTCACATCCGACATGGCAGGAGCAAAGAATGCCTCCATTGATTCAGTCTGGTTTATGCCTCAAGCTGGATGCAATTCAAGCATAGAAAATGAAATGACACAATATGACATCAATTATTGTGCAAACTCTTTTGACGAACTGTACAAAATCCTAAAAAACTGGGCAGAACAAATTAGCAAAAGGAGACAGAATTGAAAGACAAACTGATTTTAAATGACTATTTTTCTTATGAAGACAAAGAAAGCATTCTGGCTCAGATGCAGGCTCATTCAAAAGAATGGGGCGCGATTCCCTTTTTGCTTTCACTTTTAAAAGATGGCTCTTTCCACCAGAAGCTTGGGAAAGGCAGCTTATATCTTCTGCTTGACGAAGAGAAACTTACCGATGGTAAACCAAGTCTTGCATCCTTTTTGACTTTTTGCAATAGAGATGAAATTGAAAGCGACCTCAAGCCATGGATTGGATTTGTGTTCACAGCTCCAGCCTATCGTGGCCATCATCTTGCAGGACAAATTATCGAACACTGCATGAATAATGCCGCTGCTCTCTACCCGGAATCAGAATACGTTTATGTTTCATCAGACGAAAAAGGCCTTTACGAAAAATACGGTTTTGAATTCGTTGGAAAAATGAAAACTATTTGGGGAGAAGACTCTGGAATTTTCAGAAAGAAAATAGAAAAGAAAGCAAACAAAATCAATTACAAGACACTTAGCCCCGCGGACTATGACGAGCTTTGGGCCCTCTGGAATCAGGTAGAGCAGACAAAGCGCGCCCTTAATCCTGTGGACGACAGCCGCGAAGGTATCACCCGCTACATGAAGAGAAATCCCGCCACATGCTTTGCGGCGACAAGCGGCGGAAAAATTATCGGCGCAATTCTCACAGGTCACGACGGAAGAAGGGCTATCATCCATCATCTTTGTGTCCACCCTGATTTTCAGCGCCTGGGAATAGCCAGCGCACTTGTCGCCAAAGCTGAGGAAGCCCTCAAAAAAGAAGGAATTACAAAAGCCTTCGGACTTGTGTTCAAGGACAACGACAAGGCAAATTCATTCTGGGAAAAGATAGGCTATTCGCTCAGAACCAATCTAAATTATCGCAACAAAAGCCTGAACGCGAACGTTCCGACTGGAGAATAAAAGCAAGAGGTTCAAAATCAGGAGGTTTCAATGGAAGAAATAATCCGGCAGATTGCCAGTCAGCAGGAAATCAACTTCATCAATGTAAAGGATCAAATTCTGAAAGCCGATTTGGAAACCGTGTTTGACGAGGAAAATAATTCGCGCTACATTTTCCATTATCTTCATTCCATGGACAGATTTTTCATCAACCCAATGGACTACGTTTACGAGGGCGAGAAGCTTTTCGGCATACAGGAAAATTTGAGCGTGATTGATCCGAGCCGTGAAGGATACGTGAGTGACAAAAGCATAGTGATTTCGCGCGACCAGCTTTTGAATTATTTTGAATATGTAAAACGAAAGATTGAATCCTATTTTGAAAAACTCACAGCTGTAGAGCTTCTTGAAAAACCAAAGGACTGCGACTACACAAGGCTGGAGTTGATTCTTGGACAGTTCCGTCATTTGATGTGGCATGTTGGACTTTCAAGCGGCATCACATTTTGTTCAAAGAAAGAGTGGAACAAGTTTACAGGTTTGCAGAAAATAAATAAAAAATTTTTCGGCGAGGAAAAATAAAAGGAGAGAAATACAGATTAAAAAACAAATGTTTGGCTTTTTACAAACTTCCGTTAGTTTGCTTTTTAAGATTAAGTCTGAACAATTTTGAACCGCGCTTAGGATTCCATTTTTCGCGGCGACGTTCCGGCAGCGTGTCGATTGAATCTGCAACGAAACCCTGTTTTTCAAACCAGTCAGCAGTCTGAGTGGTAAGGATGAAAACGCTTTCAATCGATACGGTTTTTGCCTTTTCAATCAGATATTCAATCATCTTCGGCCCGATTCCAATGTGGGCGCAAGTTTCATCAACCGCAAGTGCAGCAATTTCTGCCTGAGTTCGGTCGTAAATGTGAAGTGCGGCACAAGCTCGAACCGCTCCATCAAGTTCGTAAACAATAAAGTCGTTATATTCGGCTTCCATTTGCTGCTCGCTGCGAGGAAGAAGAATTTCTTTACTAACGAACGGTCGGATAAGTGAAAGAACAGCTGAAATATCTTCGCGGCGCATAGCACGGAATTTGCCGTAATTTGATTTATAAATCATCGTGCCGGAACCCAAGTCGCTGAAAATTTCACAGGGCAAAGTTCCTTCGATTGAACCATTCAAAATATGGACACGAGTAACGCCAGATTCCACAGATTTTTTTGCTAGTTCCAGCATGGAAATGATTTTTTGCTCACTATCGTTAGTTTGTGAATTGTTCACTTCCAGAAATTCATCCAGTTCTTCTATATTCATAGCTGGAACACAGCCTTCTGGTGAAAGACCGAGTTCTTTTGGAATCGTAAAATTTTTTGCTGAAAGTTCTGCGTCCGGCAAAAGGAAAAAAAGCTTGTCAGCCTGCAAGTGAGTGGCAATCTGGGAAGCAAGTTGTGCCGAAGAAATGTTGTAAGGCTTTCCGTTCAAACTCCAGCCGATACATGGAAAAATCGGAATAAAGCCGTTGTTAAGGATTGTCTCGATAGTGTTGTCGTCGAGTTTGTCAATTTCGCCCGCTGTAGCAAAATCCACACCGCTAAGAACGCCTTTTCCACGAGCACGAACCCAGTTCCCGATTACTGCTGTAAGATTCTCGCCTGCAAGGCTTGTCATGACAACATTTGCCGCATCAAAAGCCGCATTTTTAATCAAAGGCATAGCCTCAACCGGCGTAATTCGGATTCCGTTCTCGTAAGTCCAGGAAATTCCGTTTTTGGAAAGATATTCGTCAATCTTCCTTCGTGCTCCAGGAACCAGAATCACCCGCAGCCCCGCCTGATGAATCAGAGCAATGTCACGGATATGGCTCACGAAGAGCGGCGAATCAATGATGTCGTCGTCAAGATAAATCACGACAGTCGCGTTTTTGAATCGTTTAATATAGCGAATGACATCACGGATTCGCTCGGCTTTTTCAAGGATTGGGGAAATTGTCATGCAGAAATTGTAACACAGCGCAAGATTTTTGCATAGAATTGAGAGTTACTTGCAATCTTCGCTCAGATTTTCAATTAGTGAAAGAATAGAATTGCGGGATTTTTCGGGAATTGATTCCAATTTTTCGATGGTTTGAGCGTATTTTTTGAATTTATTTATGTTCACGGAATTTTGTTGTTCGGTTGATTTTAAATTTTTTCCTGTTACAAGATATTCGACAGAGACATTAAGTATTTCTGCAATTTTTACAGCTGTTTCTACGGAAGGATTGCTTTTAAATCTGATTCCTCTAGCAATATTTGAGGCATCAAATCCAGCTTTCTCTGCCAAAGATTTGTTTGTCATTCCAAGATAGTCAAGTTCGTTTACGACATTATCCCAAAAGCCCATGATAAATTATGGATTTTTATCAATATTTTTTCAGTTTTTATGGTTGATAATCAATTTTAAAGATGTATAATGATTATAATCAATCACTTAAATGAAAATTGATTATTTCCAATAAAAAGTAAGGAGAAACTTCATGTTTTGTGCAAATTGTGGGAATGAACTTCCAGATGGTTCTGCTTTCTGTCCGAAATGCGGAACAAAAGTCGGAGGAACAGAAGCTGTAGTTAATCAGCAAAATCCTGTTTCTGATTCGGAAAATCTTAAAAAATCAAGATTTCGGATTCTGAGCAAAGTGGCGTTGCTTTTAGTTGTATTCGGCTTTTTTATGCCTGTAGCGTGCAATCAAAATGGCTTTCAAATGGCGGACATGGGCTTTAAGATGGGGCAAAGGGGGAGCCCTGCAAAAATATCTGCAATTTTTCTGTATATTTTGTTTTTCTCTGCTTTAATTAGCATTGGATTTACAATTTATACTTATGCGATGAAGAAAAAAATTAAGACTATTCTTGATGTTCCATGCTTGTTGGTAAGTATCTGCGCTGGCATTATTGCTTATTTAGTGTTTGATAAAAACGATATTAAGATTCTAAATGTGTTGTCGTCTGGCGGTTATTCGATAATTATTGGTTGGATATCATCTATGGCTTTTTTGATAGCAGATACAATCTATTCGAAGAATAACAATTCAGAAAAACTGATCAAAAAGGAATTTACGGAAGAAGAGAAAGAGCAGAAATGGAAAAAAATGTCACTTTGCGGATACATTGGAACTGGATTACTAATCTTTTATTGCTTTTTCACATTAGGTTTAGAATATGATGGAGACTTTTCTTTCCATTTTGGTTGTTATTATGTCCCTAGCGTTGTTACGCGTTTTAATTTATTAACTAGTTTAAGATTTATGAGTTCTATAGTTCAAAATCATTTTTTCATATGGGGTAGTATTCTCTTTCTTCTTGCAGGGCTATTTATATGTGTATTTTGCGTAATAAAAAAAACAAAGGGTAAAATATATTCTAAGCTAAACCTTATCGGTGTATTTTTACCAATGGTTGGTTTCAATATTGATAACATAATTAATTGGGTTACTGGCAATAATAGTTTTGTAATAAATCTTTATTTTTTGGATATTAGCCTCGGCTGGGGTTTTGCGCCTATTAACTTCGGCTGGGGGTGTTTCGAGTTCAATTTTCTTATGTGGTTAGTAGCATGTCTAATGATAATTTCATTCATCGGGGACAAGAATTTGATTAAAGCAACTGTTTGTAAAAATAGTACGAAGTTTCCAGATGATAATAGCACGACATCAATAGAAAGTTAAACATATAGAAGGGCTTTACGCCCTTTTATATGTGGATGGAGGTAATAGCATGGCAGACATGGGAACTAAAGCAGCAGCTGAAAAATGGGGCGTTTCGCAAAAAGCAGTTGAAGCATGGTGCAGAAGAATTTCAAAAACAGATAGTCGCATCACACAGGACAAACCGAGATGTCCTTGGCATATTCCTGTGGATTATCCAAATCCCTTTTCGAAATAAAAACTGCTATGAAAAAATCTACTGTTGATTGGAAATGGATAATAAAGTCGAACCAAAAAATTAATTTGAGTAATAAGAATTTTGCTAAAATTTTCGAATTTTTTGTACTTCAATGTCCTGTAGATAAAATAAGTAAGCGAAGCGTTACATTTGATGATTTGAAAATAAATCAATCGTCATTTTGTAGCGTTTTAAAAAAAGAAATTCCCATTTTTAAGACAAACTGGGAAACAATGGAGTCTGCAAAAATTGAAGAATTCCTTCAGTCAAAAGAAATTTTTGATTATATCTCCAAAACTGATTGTTTCGCTTATCATACAAATTACATGAAAAACGAAATAAATCCGAAAGATCCTGTAAGAACAAAATTAAAAGGTTTATTCTATTGCATAAGGTGTGCGTTTGCACACGGAGATTTCAACATTAGAAAATATGACAATAAGATATTTTATCAACTTCAAAATACGGTAACAGATAAAGGAATCGAGAAAATAAAGGGAAGAATTCTTCTTGAAGAAGAAATGTTGTTGAAAATGATTCAAATAATAGAAAACTGGGAAAAAAAGTAATATCCTGCCAGTATAAATTCCATTCGCTATTTCACCAAAAATACACTATAATTACCCCATGGCAGAATCAAAAATTCTCTATCATGGAAGCAAAGAAATCGTTAGGTCTCCAGAAATCCGAATAACACGATACAATAAGGATTTTTATTTTGGATTTTATTGTACGCTTCTTATGGAGCAGGCTAAAAGATGGGCAATTCGTTTCAACGGAAAGGGGATTATGAATGAATATACTTATATGCCGAATCCTAATTTAAAGATTCTTTTTTTTCCAGAAATGACAGAAGATTGGCTTGATTTTATTGTTGCTTGTCGAAGCGGTAAGTCGCATGATTTTGATATTGTAGAAGGTCCGATGGCAAATGATACGATTTTCAATTATATTCAGAATTTTGTAGACGGAAAGATTTCGCGCGCTGCATTTTGGGAACTTGCACGTTTCAAAAAGCCAACACACCAGATAAGTTTTCATACTGCACGGGCATTGGAGACACTTTCCTTCAAAACTGCTTACGAGGTCTACGATGAAAAATAACAATTCGCTTTTTTACACATGCAGTTTGATTGAATATATTGGAAGGAATCTCAAACAAGAGCGTTCTGTTGTTGTGACTTTATTGGGGAAAGAGTTTGTTGCTCGAATTTACAAAGATGCTGATGTCCTGCATTGTGAGCCGATTGAAAAAATAGCGGATGAAGTCATTGAAATGAAATCGCTAACGAACGGAGTTTTTGATAATGTCGTTTCTTGTCGCTACGAGGTTCCAGATTACTGGACAATAGGTGAAGTTTATGAGCGATTGATAGAAGATATTTGCGGCGAAAATGAAAGCATTGATTTTATCGCAGAAACGCTTTGCAAGGTTTACAATTCATGGATAAGCAAGGCGATTTCAAATTATAATACTGATTTTTTCTATCAGTCACGCCAATATATTCATGAATGTTGGAAAGCCGGTGAAATCATTCAAGATGCTGGATAATTTCGACAGCTTTCTTGGGCTAGGGTATGGAGTGGTGGCGAAGCCAGTGCGTAAGCACCGAGCGTTAGCGAGCCACGGAACACCCGACCGTGCGAAGCACGGTAGCCCCCATATTTACAGCCCTGTTCCTTCGTCAATTCCCATCATGATGTTCATGCACTGAACGGCAGCACCGCTCGCACCTTTGCCAAGGTTGTCGAAACGGCTTGTTATAACGATTCGCTCGTCGTTGCCGCAGACGAAAATCTGCATGTTGTTTGTTCCGGCCAGAGTGTTTGCCGGGATAAAACTTTCGGTCAAAATGCCTTCACCCATGAAGTCAGCTGCCTTAACGAATTTACAGCCGTCATAATGTTCCTTGAAGACTTCGGCGATTTCCTTTGCGGTGAGTTTTTTCTCCAGAAGGCGGGCATGGAGAGAGACCGTGACAGTCATTCCCTGGAAATAATCGCAGACATAAGGATTGAAAATCGGCTTATAGTTGAGGCCAGAGACCTTCATCATTTCTGGAAGATGCTTGTGCTCCTGAGTGAGAGCGTAAAGTCGTGGTGAATCAAGCTCCGGGTTTCGGGCAGGATCTTCGTACTGGGCGATTGCTTTTTTGCCGGCACCAGAATAGCCAGAAACTGCATGACAGACCACAGGATAATCAGGCGACATAATTCCGCGAGAGACCAAAGGATAACAAATTGAAGCAAATCCCGAAGCATAGCATCCAGGACCTGCGACGCGGTTAGACTTTTCGATTCGAGCACGGTGCTCAGCCGAAAGTTCCGGGAAGCCGTAAGCCCAGTCCGGGTTTGTGCGGTGAGCCGTAGAAGCGTCAATAATTCGTACCTTCGGGTTAGTGCAAAGTGAAACAGCCTCGATAGAAGCCGCATCCGGCAAACAAAGGAAAGTAAAATCCGAAGCGTTAATCATCTTAGCGCGTTCAGCGGGATCCTTTCGCTTCTCCTCGTCAATCAAAAGAATCTCAATGTCCGTGCGTTTCTCAAATCGCTCGTAAATCTTGAGACCGGTTGTTCCTTCTTTTCCGTCAATGAAAATCTTGTATGCCATTTTTTGCTCCTTTGTGGCTAGTTTTTTTATTTTTTGGGCGTTACAGTTCGCCTTCGACGAACTGTCGGGCTTTCCGCAGTTCCGCTATCGCTCCATACCGCAAGCGGTACGGCTAACGCCGCTGCTACAATCCCTAACGCGGGGGGATTAGTCTTCTACGAAAAAATCTGTATCTATTTTACAAATTTTAATTGTTTCTTTTACAGATTCTATGAAATAATTATACCGTTCCGTATAAAAGTCGTAAACAGAAAGAAATAAAAAAAGACTGCCAACAAATGTCAGCAGTCCTCTCTAGTAATATCACGAAAAATCGTGAGCATTCGGCGTTACGCCTTTCAGTATTTATATGTTAGCTTCATTATTATTTGCTGTCAATAAAATAGACTAGGGATTTTGTAATTTTTTTATTTCTTCTTGTAGTCGTTGAATTTCTTTGTCTTTTTCAATTATCTTTCTTGCATGAGTTGGAATAGATTTTAAAAGAAATTCATCTATTTTTGTTAATGTGGAACTATTTATCATTCCTAATTCCGAAATAATTCTTTTCTTGCTTACCCATCTTATACATCCGACTTGAATGCCTGTATTGCCGTTAAAACCGTCTGTTCTTGTGGCATCAACAATATCGGCAAGACCTTTAGCATATTTTTTAGAACTGCAAGGTGCAATCAAAATCGAATGTTTATTACAATCAAGAACGACAGCAGGATGTGTAAAAGACGGTTCATGTCCAAAATTATCTGCTCCTAAATCGACGAAAAGTATTGAACCTCTTTTATAACTCTTTGTATTGTCTTGTGTGTTTCGATTTTTTATCCAGCGGTTAGAAAAAGAAATCCAATTTGCCATTTCATAAACCGAAAAATCCCTTAATAAATCTGACAAGTTTAATAAGGCTTTTGCGAAAATTTCATATAACGTAGAATTAGATTTTCCTTCATTTTGCTTAGAATTCAATTCTTTTGAAATAGAATCGACTTGGGAATTGTTTATATTAATCATCAAAATAAATATAGTAAAAATATTTCTAAACGACAACGAATAAATTTTATATCCTTAGCTTTTCCAGTTTCTCATTGAGTACACACATCCACAGTAATCTTGCCTCCATAAGCCATATTCTTCACTGAGCTGGGTGCTTCGCAAAAAACCGCCTTTTTTCTTAAAATCTGAGGGTAGGAATTTTGTATGAGGAGAGATATTCAAACTATCGTTAGTTTTTTGTTTCTCTTCCTGTAAGATTTCACTTTCCGCAACATGCTGAAATTTCATTTCTTCCAGTTCTCTTCCAATCACATTAATTTTTTCGCTGTCTTTGTGAGGGCTTATGCTGAGCGTTGTTGTGAACCAGTCGAAGTTGTTTTTACAAGCATATTCAAAAGCTCGCTTCATTCGGAACTGATAGCATCTTCGGCATCGTTCGCCTTTTTCTGGTTCTGTTTGTAGTTCTGGTTCTGAACGAACGTTAGTTGCTGTAAAATAATCTTCTGGATTGTATTCATCAACAACGAGTTTTACCTGGTTTTTAACAGCTTCTGGAAATCGTTCCAAAAATTTTTTCAGTTCTTCGAGCCTGCGGAAATATTCGTCTTTTGGATGGATGTTTGGGTTATAATAATAAATCGTGATGTCAAAAATATTCGCAAGATATTCAATCACATAAGAAGAGCATGGTCCGCAGCAGGCATGGAGTAGCAGAGTCGGTTTTTTATAACTAACGGTAGTTTTTTGTTTTTCTTCAATCTCTGTCAGTATTTTTTCTAATTCTTTCTGATAGTTTTGCTTTATCATTTAAAATCCCAGCTTACTCAATCCTGTTTTTTCATGATGAAATTTCCCTTCAGCATTTTTGTCTGCAATATGTTTATGAAGGCCATTGGATCAGCTTTTTTGACTTCGCGGATAAGTTTTTCTTCGCTGTCACTTGAAATTATTGTGTAGAGCATGTTTCGCTCAAGACCTGTGTAGCAGCCTTCGCCCTTGAAAAGTGTTGCGTCGTGACCGGTTGTTTCTCGGATTGTTTTGACCAGTTCGTCGGGCTTGTCCGTGATAATAAGCAGTGTGGATTTCTGGTAGCGTTTGTAAAGTGAGTTTAGAATCTGTGTGCCTGCGAATTGAAAAATGATTGAATAAAGTGCGCGCGTCCAGCCGAATAAGAGGCCAAAAATAGCCAGGACGATTACATTTCCGATGAAAATATGATTCCAGATGCTTCGGCCTGTTTTTTCTGAGACATAAATTGATATGAAGTCCGTGCCACCGCTGGTTGCTCCTGCCAAAAGGCACAAGCTGATTGCAGTTCCGTTTACGATACCGCCAAAAATAGTGCAGAGCAGGATATCATTTGTGACATCGAGCCCCGGGATTATGTCCGTGAAGAAGCCGACAGAAATTATTGACCAAATCGAAAGAATTGTGAATTTTTTGCCGACATATTTGAAACAAATTATTGCCGGAACGATATTCAAACCCCAGTAAAAAACCGCGAATGGAATTTTAATTCCGAAGAATTTTGAGAAAATTTCCTGCAAAAGAAGCGTGATTCCTGTGAAACCGCCAGGCAAAAGACCTGCCGTGTGGACGAAGGTGTTGAGGTTCAACGCCATGAGAATAGAGCCGATTGTCACAAGAATAAATCGAAGAAATGTCTTCATATATTAAAGTTTGTCACGCAGGTGAGATTTTGTCAAATAGGTTAAAGAATCAATTCATAAGCATTGAAATCAGTCTCATACAGGTGTGTTGCACCTTTGTATTGGAAGTTAAGGCTTTGATAGAGTTTGTTTGCTGGTGTGTGTTTTTTATCTGCAAGCAGGCGAAGTGACTGATAGCCTCTTTGTTTTGCCACTTGAATCAACTCATGCATTATTATTTTCCCATATCCTTTGCCCTGTAGTTGTGGAGCAATACAAATGCGGGCTGGAACGCCAGATTTTACTTGTGCCCAATTCAAAGGTTCGTTATCAAGATCATCAGTGTCCATCAATGAAAATAAAGCGATTGGTTTTTCGCCAGAATAAACTATATAAAGATAGTTATGTTCCATATCGTAGTTGATTATTTCATCATTAGGATAATCATCAGTCCAATCACATGAACCTGAAGACCTGCCAAACGTTCTGGCTTCATTATAAATCGTTTTGATTATGTCCACATCTGAGATACTAGCTATTTTTGCTATAATATTTTCCATATTGCAACCTTCGCCAGCTGTCCTTTGGAAATATGTATTCTGGTGTTGCTGCTGGCATTCTAAAATCTTCTTCATGATACCACGGATCGTTTACACGCTTGGGATTTTTAATCACATAAAAATCCGTTGCGGACGAATTGCTTTGTGCAAGAAGATAAGCTTTTTCACCAGTTTCTGTATTCCTGCAAATATCCACGACCATACAAATAAAACCAGGTTTACTCAAATCAAAAAGAATGTCTCCGATTTGCACTTTATTTTGTTCAATCGGCTCTGACTCATATTCCATCATTGAAAGCGGACTTGTGTGTGAAAAGACATTTTTGAGATATGCCCGGAAGAACTGGTCTTTTTCGCTTTTACTGACTGATTTTTCGTATTTTGTCCATTTTTTTAAGTCTCTGGCAACTTCCGTTCGTAAGTTACGCTTTCTTATACAATCAGAAAGCCAATCTGTCCATTTACAAATCTCGCCATTTGTCAGATGAAAGGATATTTTTTCTTCTTGCCCAGAAGTGTAAAGATATTCTGCATAAAGTCTAACTATCGATTGTGAGTTTTTTTGTAAATCGCTTTCAATCGGCATGTCAAAAATACACGCATGAGTGTCCTGATTTGACTTTTCGTTTCCATTAAATAAATGAACCGGGCTTCCAGATTCCTTTAACGGATAAGTTCGTAGGTATTCGGCAAAAGTTTTCGGCTTGATTTTGATTCTTTTGAATTTCGGCGGAACTTGAATTCGTTCGACGATGGTTTTTCCTTCTTACCGTACAAGCTGCAATGAATGTGTGTGCGGAAAGGCAGGGGTGAGATAAAGAAGGAAGGCAATCATTGCAAGAGTTTTAGTCATGTTCAGACGGCAGTCCAAAATATTCCTAAAACTCTGCAACGTAAAAAACTTTTTCATTTTCAAAGTTATTATACCTTGAATTGATCGATTTGCGTACCGATTTGCTCGATTGAATTTTTCATTTTTCCAGCGATTTCAGAAAGGGCAGCGCCGGTTTCGTTTATTTTCTTTGCACCAACGGCCATTTCTTCCATGCTGCTCTTCATTACTGTGGTTGCATTCTGAAGGTTGCGGACTTCATCAAGAATCTGTTTGTTTCCGATAGACATTTCTTCGGAAGCCGTGCGGACTTCAATTGTGCTGTCGTTCATTGACTGGAGAGAAGAGGTGATTTGTTTTGAACCTTCCTGCTGCTCTTCCATTGCGCTCTTAATCTGGCGAACGAGCTGGTCTGTTTCATGGATTTTTTCGGCAACAGTATTGAATGCCTCGCTAGATTCCTGTGAAGCCTGGACAACGGAATTGATTGATTCCTTGATGCTTGAAAGCTGGTCGCCGATTGTCTTTGACTGAATTGTTGAAGTTTCTGAGAGCTTACGGATTTCATCTGCTACGACCGCAAATCCTTTTCCTGCGTCTCCTGCATGTGCAGCCTCGATTGCTGCGTTCATTGCGAGAAGGTTAGTCTGGCTTGCGATTGCCGCGATAGCTGCGTTTGCTTCCTGAAGCATTTGTGACTGCTGTTCGATTTCGTGAATACGTTCGTTTACATGAACTTGCTTTTCGGCTCCGCTTTTGGCATTTTCCGTGAGTGAATCAAAAGAAGCCGCCATTTTATCGACCGAGTTGTTTACCGAGGCGATGTTTCCAATCATCTCTTCGACTGCGGATGAGGCATTGCTTACGCCTTGAGACTGGTTTGCAATCATTCGTTCAAGAGATTCGATGTTTGATGCGATTTCGTTGACCGCTCCTGCTGTTTGTGAAACGCTGTCGCCCTGATTAGCGATTTGATTGTGAACGCTTGAAATGTTTGCGATGATCTCTGTGATTGACGCGCTTGTGTCCTGCATGCTTACATCAAGATCGTCGCCAGCCGCTGCAAGAACGTCTTTTGAATATTTGACATCAGAAACGATTGCGTGAAGTTTTTCGGTGAACTTGTTGAATCCTTTGACTACTCCGCCAATTTCGTTGTTGACATTTGCCGCCGGGCCAGTGATTCGCTGTGTAAGGTCCGCTTTTCCAGAAGCAATTTCTTCGATAGATGCTTTGACTTTGAGAAGAGGTTTGAGGGAATGGAAAATTCCTGCACCGATTCCAAGCAAAAGTGCGATTGCAAGAATCATGCCTGCAATAATCAGCGTGATTGCGATTTCTTGTGCCGTAGCATAAACCTGTTTTTCATCGATTATGAATGCAAAGCCCCAGTCTGCATTTTCAACCGGCTGATAAGTGACGAATTTTGTGCCGAGGGTTGGTGATTTAATCCAGGTGGCTCCGCTTTGTTTTTGGGCAAGGGCCTGTGTAATAGTTGTCATTGATTCAATGATAGCTTTTAGACCCGCCTCATCGCTGTTTGGGGCAGAAGTTGAGATTATGTCTCCTTCACTGTTAAAAAGAATTGCATAACCTGTTTTTCCGATTTTGATAGTCCGGACGAATTCAGTGAGTTTGTCTACGCCAACGACCGCGCTGTAAAATCCCACTGTTCTTCCATAGACTTTTGCTGCCTGAGAAACATGGATGATTGTAGTTCCTGTGGATTTTGAAGTTACCGGATCATCGATATTTGTGTCGTTCCCTTGTTCCATGATGGCTTTGAAGTAAATTCGGTCCTTGACATTTGTGATTTTGTTCTGATCGTTGTAGAAATCACCTTTTGCGTCAATGTAGCCTATTCGGTCAAAGTCCGGGGTGCGGGATTTTGCATGTTCTACGAGCCATTTTTGAATTTCGACAGGATTTTCTGTCTGAGTGACGTCCGCCTCTGTGTACATTCGCATTTGCTTGATGTATTCGCTGAGCTTCATGGAGACGACGTTTGAATAAGCGTCCGTAATTTTGAGGCAGTTTTCCTCGTAATCTCTAGCAACAGAAAGTTTAGTACGGTTTGTTACGACGAAAATTTGCAATGATGTTAACGCCGCCACGATAATGACGGTGATACCAACAATGTAATAGACCAGTTTGCCTTGTTTTTTAGGCTTTTGTGTGTTTTCGTTCATATCCATAAAGATTATTTTAATCTTAATATGGATATAAATCAAATTATTTTTCTACTTTCTTAGTACTCGGCTACTGTTTGCTACGGCAAGAAGACACACGCCCACATCTCCGAAGACTGCGAGCCACATGTTTCCGATTCCTACTGCGCCAAGAATCATGATTGCGACTTTTACTCCGATTGAGACATAAATGTTCTGCCAGACTGCGCTCATCGTGCGGCGGGAAATTTTAATGGCATCGATTAAGCGGCTGGGCTTGTCGTCCATGATTACGACATCAGCGGCTTCGATTGCGGCATCGCTTCCGAGTGCACCCATTGCAATTCCAGCATCTGCACGAGCAAGAACCGGGCTGTCATTTATTCCGTCACCGACAAAGATGAGCGTGTTTCGACTTCGCTCAACACTCGTTCCTTTTATCAAAGTTTCAACTTGCTGGACTTTGTTTTCTGGGAGCAAATCTGCGTAAACTTCATCGATTCCCAGGTTCTCTGCCACGACCTGGGCTGTTGCCTTTGTGTCGCCCGTGAGCATTACGGTCTTTTTTATTCCGAGTTTTTTAAGATTTTGAATCGCAATGCGTGAATCATCTTTTTCCTGATCGGAAATCACTATGTTTCCTGCATAAACTCCATCGACTGCAACATGAACGATTGTTCCGACTAACTTTCGGTCGTTTGTATAATCTTCAAAGGCAGTTACATTCTTTTCTTTCATGAGCTTTGCGTTTCCGGCAAGGACTGCTTTTCCTTCGACTATCGCTCGTATGCCAAATCCGCTGATTTCTTCTGGTTCAAGAATTTTTAGTGCATCGCAAAGAACGCAATGATGTGCCTTTTTGAGTGATTTTGAAATCGGGTGATTTGAGTAGCTTTCGGCATGCGTTGCGATTGCAAGCAAACTATCGTTCGTAAATCCGTTTGCTGGATTGACTTCTACGACATCAAAAATGCCTTTTGTGAGGGTTCCGGTTTTGTCAAATACGGCAATTTTTGCTTTTGAAAGAACTTCAACGAAATTCGAGCCTTTTATAAGAACGCCGGAGCTTGAAGCTGAACCGATTCCACAGAAGAAAGCGAGCGGAACGGAAATCACAAGCGCGCAAGGACATGAAACTACAAGGAAAGTGAGAGCGCGGTAAATCCAGACAGCCCAGCCGTATTTTTCAAAAAGTTCTGGTGCAAAGAATTGCAATGCGAGCGGCGGAAGAACGGCGACCAGAAGGGCTGCGATACAGACAATCGGTGTGTAAACTCGTGCGAACCGTGCGATGAATTTTTCGCTTTTTGCCTTGACTTCACTTGCTTCCTGAGTGAGATTCAGGATTCGTGTGACGGCACTTTCTCCGTAAGATTTTGTGACGCGGATTTTAAGCAGGCCACTCTGATTTACAAATCCTGCGAGGACTTCTGAATCAACGGAAACTTCGCGCGGGACGCTTTCGCCTGTGAGAGCCGATGTGTCAGCAAATGATTTTCCTTCGATTACAATGCCGTCCAGCGGAACTCTCTCTCCTGGCTTTACCTGGATAATCTCGCCAATCTCAACTTCTTCCGGTGAAACGACAATTTCTTTTCCGTCGCGGATAACCGTGGCTGTGTCCGGCCGAATGTCCATGAGTGCGGAAATTGAATCTCTGGAGCGGTCAACGGCATAATCCTGTACGAATTCGCCGAGATTATAAAAAAGCATTACGGCAACCGCTTCGGCATATTCACCGACGAAAATTGCACCGACCGAGGCCACAGTCATCAAAAACTGTTCGCCAAAGATGTTTCCTTTGTGAATATTGCGAATTGCACCTTTAACGACGTCACGACCACAGATTAAATATGCAGCAAGATACAAAATACCGTAAATCAGGCGGGGAGTGTCACCTGAATAAGAAAAGCTTTTGCTCAGAGACGACATGAGCGGGGATGTTGCTGAGAAAATCGGAAGATGCTCAATCAAAAGGGCTGCTATAAAGATTACGCCGGCAAGAAGGATTTTTTTGATGGGAGAAGATTCCTCGTCGTGTCCGCAATCGCAGTATCCTTCATGACAGTGCTCTTCGTGCTCGTGTTCGTGATGTTCGTGCTCACAACAGCCGCAGTCGCAGTGAATATGTTCTCCAAGATGATTGTGTTCGTGTGTATGTTCCATGTTGTTCTCCTTTTATCAGTAATTCGTCGCATGGATGCGGCGTTAAAGAAATGCGTTAGGGATAGTAGCCGCGCGTTAGCGTTGCTTAGTGAGCGTTGCGAACGACGCAATGTAGCGACAGCGGAACGGCGGAAAGCCCGACCGTGCAATGCACGGAAACGCCCAACTTCTAATTACTCACTCTTCGATGTGTTCCAGTCCCATGTTCAGGATTTTTGTTACGTGATCATCGCTCAGGGCGTAAATCAGAGATTTTCCTTCGCGACGGAAGCGGACCAGACCGTTTGCTTTTAATACCCGCAACTGGTGACTGATTGCACTTTGCGTCATCGAAAGGATTTCGGCCAAGTCGCCAACCGCAACCTCACGCCCAAGGAGAGCGAAAAGGATTTTGATGCGGGTAGAGTCACCGAAAATTTTAAAAAGTTCGGCCAAATCGAAAAGCAAATCTTCGTCCGGCATTGAATCTGCGATGGCTTTTAAATCCTGAGCGTAAGCTGGTTTTTCTATTTCTTCTGTCATAAACACCTTTGATATATGAACAAATGTTCAAATGTTGTTTTAATAATAATGGCATTGTCTGAATATGTCAATAAAATGCCTCAAATTTAATTTAATTTCCATGATTTATTTTATATAGTTTTAAGGAAGTCAACTTATACTTGTATTATATGGAAAAAAATAAATTCCTAAAATTCAGCAAATATTCCAAACTTAATCTTGTTTTTACTTTGCTTTGTTTTCTGTTGTTTGTTGCTTTGTATTTCCTTTCAGAAAGGGGGTCTATAATAACTGCTGGATCAAAAGAAATGCTTAATATCCTGGGGCATCAGTGTCGGATAGGTCTTCTGGCTTCTGTTTGTTCTTCTATATCAAGTATTGCTCTGATTTGTATGGTAGTCTTCTATCGTAAAATCGGGTTTTATACGGCCTTGTTGATTCTTATAGTTCGCTGTTCAAAACTTGCTTATGGTATGACTCAGTTTCATTCCACGAGCCTTCCGGCTTTTTTTACAAGTATCGTGGCTTTGCTTGCCGTCATAATTATATATAAAAAAAATAATAGAATTATCCTGGAACAGGATGCTCACAAAAAAGAACTGGTTGATTTTACCAATTCCATTATTGACGCATTTTCGGTTTGTATCGACGGAAAGGATTCTTACACCAACGGTCATTCGCTTCGGGTTGCAAGCTATACCAAGCTGCTCGCAAAAAAACTTGGGGAGGATGAGGCAACGGCACAGAAATTCTACAACATTGCCTTGCTTCATGATATCGGAAAAATCGGTATTCCAGATGAAATTCTGAATAAACCTGGAAAATTGACCGAAGACGAATATGAAACGATTAAAACCCATACTTACCGAGGTTTTGAAATTCTGAAGAGGGTAAGGAGTCAGAAAGATATTTCGGATGGTGCTTACTATCATCACGAACGATTTGACGGCAAGGGATATCCTGCAAAGCTTAATGGTGCCAAAATTCCGTGGGTTGCACGAATTATTTCCGTTGCCGATGCATTTGATGCCATGAGTTCAACCCGTCCTTACCGCAAAAGGCTCCCAATGGAGGAAATTGTTGAGGAAATAAAAAAATGTTCCGGAACGCAGTTTGATCCTGTTGTTGCAAGGGCTTTTCTCGAATTGTATGAAGAAGGAGCTTTTAACAATATTAAAACTGAATAACACGAATAAATATTTAAGAATAGATTTTTAAAAAAGTTGTGTTATAATTTATAGCATGAAAAAAAGTATAAAATTCATAATCAGCCGGATTACGTCAAAAATAGGATACATTTTGCTTTTGTTATTCTATTTGGTCATGGGACATTTTGCCAGAAAAACCTCAATGTCCGACGAGTTGTTTTCACTTTGCGGGTATAATTTTCCTGTTAATCTTTTAGCTGGTGTTTTTTCGTCTATGGTAGCTGTTACTTTGATTTCGCTTACTATTTTCTACCGAAGATTGGGATTTTATACAGCTCTAGTCATTCTGTGCTATCGCTATGTTTCCTTGACTATTGGACTTTTTAATCTTAGAGTTAGTTGTTTGCCAGGATTGACTGTTACTATTGGTACTACATTATCAGTCGTGGTTATTTATAAAAGAACTGAAAACCTTTTGAAATCTGAAGAAAAGCGTAGAAACGATATTTGGGATTTTACGAATTCAATTATTGATTCTTTTTCAATTTGTATCGATGGTAAAGATTCTTACACGAATGGACACTCTCTTCGGGTCGCAAAATATACCAAAATGTTAGCCTTAAAGCTTGGAGAAGATTCAGAAACCGCAGACAGATATTACAATATTGCCTTGCTCCATGACATTGGAAAGATTGGAATACCTGATGAAATTTTGAATAAGCCAGGAAAATTAACTGAGGCTGAATACGAAACCGTAAAAGAACATGCCTATCGGGGGTATGAAATCCTCAAAAAAGTAAAAAAACAAGCCTTCCTTGCAGAAGGTGCCAGATATCATCATGAGCGTTTTGATGGTGCCGGCTATCCTTCAAATCTTAAAGGTGACAAAATTCCTTGGGTTGCGCGAATAATTTCTGTTGCCGATGCTTTTGATGCCATGAGTTCCACACGTCCTTATCGAAAAAGGTTCCCGATGGAGAAGATTGTTAAGGAAATAAAGGACTGTTCCGGTTCGCAGTTTGATCCAGTTGTGGCAAAGGCTTTTCTTGAGCTTTATGAAGAAGGTGCTTTCGACGGATTAAAGACCGAATAAAAAAAACACTGTCAGCGATAAAAAATCGAAGGACAGTGTTGTGAAGTCTATAAAGTAAGCGAAAGAATATAACTACCAAACGATAGTTATTATCTAATAAAATTCGTCCAGACTTTCTTTTTAGACTCAGGCTGGGCGACTCCTGCTGCTTTTCCAGCTTCGATGCTCTTTAAAATCCAGGCCATGTTCCTACCGATCGTTCGCATAATCTGGATGCCTTCTTCGTCTTTCATGACGTCATCGCCGTTTGAGCCGTGAACCATGTTCCAGTATCGTGAAGTGATGACAGGCTGCTGAGCGTAAGTGATGTATTTGTTGAGGACGTCAAGGCAGGCAGTTGTTCCGGCACGTCGGGCAACAGTGACTGCTGCTGCCGGCTTAAAGCGGAGATATTTTTCGCCCTTCCAATAAAGTCTGTCCAAAAAAGCGACCATTTCACCGCTCGGAGAAGCATAATAAACAGGTGAGCCAAGCACGATTCCGTCAGCTTCCTGAACTTTTGCAATTGCCTCTTCCACGAGAGAATCAATTTCGCCTGTTAGGGCTTTTCCTCCAACCCAGAATATTTCTGTGTCAACTCCATTTTCTTTGAGTGAGTCTGCGACAAGGTTCAAAGCTGTGTATGTGCTGCCTTTTTCGTTGCGGCTTCCGTTAAAAAGAATTACTTTCATGGTTATCTCCTATAATTGGTTTTCTATGTTATAATGAGATTTATGGAAAATCAAGCATCATTTTTTTCTTTTTGGAAAGATTTAACCCTGCCTCAGAGAACATTTTTGGAGCAAAACTTACGAACGGAAGTTTTTTCAGCAGGAAAATTGATTCATCGTTCTGATGGAGAGTGTCGTGGTGTTATGGCGGTCGTTTCTGGCAGTCTGCGGGTTTATTGCGTTTCTGAGGAAGGCCGGGAAGTTACGCTTTATCGTGTTGAAAAAGGCGATGTTTGCATTCTTTCGGCTTCGTGTCTTATGGATTCGATTGTGTTTGATGTTCTTATAGAGGCTGTTGAAGAAACTACCGTTAGTTTGATTCCATCAGCAGCCCTTCACAAAGTTGAACTGGAAAATCCGCTTGTTGAGCTTTACATTTACAAAAATGCTACAGAGAAATTTTCTGAAGTCCTCTGGACGATTCAGCAGGTTCTTTTTATGAAGATTGACCAGAGACTTGCACTTGCACTGCATGACGAGAGATTGCGCCAGAAAAGCGATGTTCTTTCTGTCACGCACGAGGATTTGGCAAAGCAGATTGGCAGCGTGCGGGAGGTTGTCTCAAAAACGCTTAAATATATGGAAGAAGAAGGGCTTGTCCGTCTGGGCCGCGGAAAAATTGAGATTCTGGATACGGGAAAATTAGTTGTGTGACTTAATCACATACGATTTTTGATTTCCTGGTTATCCTTGTGATAAGAGGTGGCTATGAAATCAAAAAAATATGCACGGGTTGACGAGGCTCGGTGCGTTGCCTGCGGAGCTTGCACAAATGTTTGTCCGCGCGGGGCAATTTCGGTAATTCACGGATGTTTTGCGCGTGTTGATTCTGAAATTTGCGTAGGATGCGGTTTGTGCGGTAAAACCTGTCCTGTCGGTTGCATTTCTCCTGTTTTAAGGGAGGGTGCGGCATGAAAACTAAGAAATGGTACAACTATCTTTGGATTTGGTCGATTGTGTATTTCGCGCTTGGATTTTTTAATATTCTTTTTGCATGGCTCGGCATGATTGATTTTTTGCTTCCGCTGATTTTTGCGATTGTGGGCGGGAACAAATGGTTCTGCAATAATATGTGCGGTCGCGGGCAGCTTTTTAATTTGCTAGGCTCATCGCTCAAATTTTCCCGGAATAAAACGACTCCCAGAGCAATCACTTCAAAATATTTCCGCTACGGATTTTTGACATTCTTCCTTACGATGTTCGGTTCTATGGTCTGGCAGACCTGGCTTGTTGCTTCGGGTGCTCAGAATCTTCGACAGGTGGTTAAGCTTTTCTGGACGTTCCGTATTCCGTGGAAATGGGCTTATAATCCGGCATTTTTGGGCGAAAGTCTTGTGTGGGTGGCACAATTCAGTTATGGTTTTTATAGTCTTATGCTCACTTCGACTTTAATCGGTCTGATTGTGATGGTGCTTTACAAGCCACGGAGCTGGTGCACTTTCTGTCCTATGGGAACGATGACACAGGGCATTTGCAAATTGAAATATAAAGAGGTACTAAAATGACAATTAACGAGCGTGCTGAAAAGGCGGCGGATTTTAAGACTAGTGGAGCTTGCAATTGCTGTCAGGCTGTTACAAAAGTTTTTGCCGATACAGTGAATGTTGATGAAGCGACTTTGCAGAAAATGTCAGCGGGTTTTGCGGCCGGAATGGGGTGCATGGAAGCGACTTGCGGTGCTTTGGTTGGCGCGAATATGATTCTTGGACTTCGCACGAACGGCGAGGGAACTGTCCGTCAGAGCCGCGAGCTTCTTGCAAACTTCCGTGAGAAGTGCGGGGCTGTCACATGCAAGGATTTGAAGGGCGTTGGAACCGGAAAAGTCCTTTGCGAGTGTGACAATTGCGTGCAAAATGCCGTAAAAGCTCTCGGGGAAATCCTTGGGGAGTAGAAATCGTTCAGCCTGTGCAGAAAAGTGCAGGCTGACAATTTCTTACACAGATTCAATCTTTCAGTATTTTGTGCTACAATTCTTCTTAAAATTATAGGAATCTGTGCGATATAAAATGACTAAAGAAGAATTCATAAAAGCGTCAAAAAATTTTGCCAAGTATTATTGTGGAATCAAGCTCCCCATCGATGAAAAGTCTTTGATTGAAAGAGAAGGCTGCAATTATTTCTTTTTTCACGAATTTCCTTCTGAGTATGTAGATAATGATGATAACGATGTGGAATGTACTTATTGGTACTCGTTTTCAAATTACAAAGACCAGCGTCCCGAAGATGGAATTGAATTTGCTACAGGAATTGACGGGCGTTCTGGAGATCATTTTTTTATAAGCAGCAGAGACTGGCAGGAAGAAAAGTAACTTATGAACATTTTTCGACCTCCGTGTCGTAACGACTGCTTATGCAGTCGTGGAATAAACATGCTTTTAAGGAAAGCGACATCCGTGTCGCACTGTAAATTATGAACATATTATCAGTTTCAAATGTTTCAAAAATGGGGCGCGAAAAGCCTCTTTTTCAGGAAGTCACTTTTGGACTCAACGAAGGCGATAAAGCTGCGATTATTGGTCGCAACGGAACCGGAAAATCGACTCTTCTCAATGTAATTGCAGGTGTTTTATCTGCGGATGACGGTCAAATTACAATTAACAAACTATCGGGAGTTAGCTATCTTTCGCAAAATCCTGATTTTGGCGGTGAAAATACAATTCGTGAGCATATTTTTAAGTCAGAAAGTCCCAAACTCAAAATAATCAACGAATACGAGGACTTGTGTGAAAAAATGGCTGACGGTCTAACTAACGGTCAGCAGTCACGGTTTGACGCACTCACACTCGAAATGGATAAAGGTGATCTCTGGAACTACGAAAGTCAGATTCGCTCGATTCTGGGAACTCTCGGAATCAACGATTTGAGCCGTAAAATGAACACGCTTTCGGGCGGCATGGTCAAAAAAGTCGCGCTCGCACAGGTTCTGGTTGAGGACACAAAGCTTCTTCTTCTCGACGAGCCGACCAACCATCTCGACATCCAGACAATTTACTGGCTCCAGAATTATCTCCACGACACAAAGCGAACGGTTCTTATGGTCACGCACGACCGCTACTTCCTCGACGCAGTTTGCAACAATATCTACGAGCTTGCCCGCTATCACTTAAAACTTTACGAGGGCAACTATTCGACCTATCTCGAAAAAAAGGAAATTGAGGCTGAGATTGAGGAAAACACCGAACGACGGATTGAAAGTGTTCTTCGTTTTGAGCGCGACTGGCTCCGTCGTGGTCCGTGTGCGCGAGGAACAAAGGCAAAGGCACGAATCCAGCGTGACATGCAGCTGATTAACCGCGAAAAGTTTGCCAAGGACAAGGGCTTTCAGTTTGAGGTTGCGGGTCGTCGTCTTGGCGGGAAGATTCTGGAGCTGCATGGAATTAGCAAGAACTTCTTGAAAACTTCGGACAATGCGACTGTCATTAAGGATTTTTCTTACACATTCAGTAAAGGGGAAAAAATCGGAATCTTTGGCGGGAATGGCTCCGGAAAATCTACCCTGTTAAATATAATCACAGGCAATTTGCCGCCTGATTCGGGTGAGGTTATCAAAGGCGAGAACACATTTTTTGGCTATTATCAGCAGAATCCTGTTTTCAAAGATTTGAGCATGACCGTGCTCGACTATATCAAAGAGGCCGCTGATGTCGTTGAGATGAACGATGGACGGACTCTGAGCGCAAGTCTTTTCCTGAAGCAGTTTGGTTTTGAGGGTAAAATTCAGCACTCGATGCTCTCGACTTTGAGCGGCGGTGAGCGAAAGCGTGTATTCCTTGTTCGTCTTTTGATTTCTAATCCAAACTTCCTGATTCTTGACGAGCCGACAAATGACTTTGACATTTTTACGATGAATATTCTCGAAGAATTTTTGCTTGGCTATAAAGGCTGCCTACTGATAGTTAGTCATGACCGATATTTTATGGATAAAATCGCCGACACAATGTTCATCATGGAAGATGACGGTGGAATTTCAGGCTTTGTCGGAAAATGTAGTGAATATCTGGACTATCTGGAAGAAACGGAAAGCGAAAAGCGCAAAATGGAAAGTTCAGGTAAGATTTCTGGTGAAACAAATAGGCTTACTAACGATAGTTCTGATAACTTAAAGGGAAAAGCCGTTTCAGGCACAGCCTTCAACGAGACTCGCTCAAATCCTGTCTCACAGGATTTGCCCCCTTCGGGGTCGCTCCCTACCCCCGCAACGCCCCCGAAAGCTCGCAAGAAGACTTTCAAAGAGCAGAAAGAATTTGAGAATCTTGAAGCGGAAATCATGGAGCTGGAGGAAAGAAAATCCGTCCTCGAAAATGAAATGGCTTCTTCGGATTTTACGGTTGCACAGAAAGCAGGTGAAGAATATAAGTCCGTCGATGAAAAACTTACCGCTGATTATGCTCGCTGGGAAGAGCTTGCGGAACTGGGATGATACTAAAATTCCACGAAAATGATACAATTCGCCAAAATTCGCAAATTTTTATGACTATCGTATGATTTGCTGAAATTTTTCTTTAATTATTAGCATTTGTGTGGTATAATTTCAGTAATATGGACTCGATTCGGACAAAAGCGGGAAAACCAATGAATTTGGGTACTACCGTTACGCCAAAGGGTGTGTATTTCACTGTATTCAGTAGGAATGCAAAAAAGATTTTTCTCGAACTCTATAATTCTGCAGAAGATGCAGTTCCGTATCACACTGTAGAGTTAACTCCAGAAGAAAACCGTACTGGTGATTTGTGGCATGTTTTTGTCGAAGGGCTCAAAGCCGGTGATTTGTATCTTTATCGGGTTGACGGTCCTTTTGCGCCAAGTCGCGGGCATCGGTTTGATAAGAATCAATCTCTTTTTGACCCGCGGGCAAAGGCTTTCACAACAGGTTCAGTTTTCAAATATATGCAGCCTGGCAAAGATAAATACATGGAGCGTTTTCCCAAATGCGTAATCGTTGATGATGATGAGTATGATTGGGAGGACGACAAGCCTCTTGCTATTCCTCTCGAAAAATCCATCATTTACGAAGCACATTTAAAGGGATTTACGGCTTCTCCTTCTTCAAAAGTCGAGCATCCTGGCACTTATCGCGGTCTTATCGAAAAAATTCCTTATCTTCAGTCACTTGGAATTTCAGCCATTGAGCTTCTTCCTGTTTTTGAATTTGATCAATACGAAAATACCAACGTCAATCCTCGAACTGGTGCGCGCATGAAGAATTACTGGGGGTACAGCACAATCGGCTTTTTTGCCCCAAAATGTTCTTATTCAAGCGACAAAACTCCGGGCGGCTGTGTCCGTGAGTTCAAGGATATGGTCAAGGCTCTTCACAATGCTGGAATTGAGGTTATTCTTGACGTAGTTTTCAATCACACTGCAGAGGGCAATGAAAACGGAATCTCGCTCAATTTCCGTGGGTTTGACAATAAAATTTTCTATCATCTTGTAAACGATCACAAAGAATATTACATGAACTATTCTGGATGCGGTAATGCGGTCAATGCAAATCATCCGGTTGTTCAGGATTTTATCATTGACTGTCTGCATTACTGGGTTCTGGAAATGCATGTTGATGGCTTCCGTTTTGATCTGGCAAGCGAATTGTGTCGTGATGAAAATGGTTATGTTTGTGATAATGCTCCAATCGCCAAGCGTATTGCCGAAGATTCAATTCTCCGCAACACGAAAATCATCGCTGAGCCGTGGGATTGTGGCGGTGCTTATCAGATTGGCAACTTCCCTGGTGGACGTTGGTGTGAATGGAACGACCACTACCGCGACGGAATTCGCCGCTTTATCCGTGGAGATGAGTATATTGCAAACGAAGCTGCTACACGAATTGCTGGATCAAACGACATTTATGCTTTGAGTGGTCGTGCTCCGATTCATTCAATCAACTTCATTACGGCCCACGACGGCTTTACGCTCAACGATTTGGTCACTTACAACTATAAGCACAATGAGGATAACGGCGAGTGCAACCGTGACGGCAACGACAATAATCTCAGTTATAATTACGGTTACGAAGGTCCTACAGTCAATCCAAAGATTGAGAATCTTCGTTCCACTCAGCTGCGCAATTTCTTCACAACGCTCATGATTTCTCAGGGCGTTCCAATGTTCGTTGCTGGTGATGAAGTTCGTCGCACTCAGGGCGGCAACAATAACGCATATTGTCAGGATAATGAAATTTCCTGGTTTAATTGGGAAGATTTGAACACCAATTCGCAGATGCTTGAATTCGTGCAAAAACTGATTGCTTTGCGAAATCAGCATCCTGTGTTCCATCGCCGCACTTTCTTTGGAGGTCTTGCTACAAGTCAGTTCAATGAGCCGCCGGATATAAGCTGGTTCAATTTTGACGGCACAATCCCTGACTGGAACAAGATGAACCGCTATCTGGGATTCCGGCTTGGCGGAAAGGCTGCAGGGCTTCCAAAAGACGACAATGATTTCTTTGTCGCCATGAACATGGATATTCACGATTTGACGATTACCATTCCAAAACCTTCAAGCGGTCGCAAATGGTATCGTACGATTGATACATCAATTCACAACCGAACGGCAATTTTGCTTGGTGGTGAAGAAGAAACATTGAATTCTCAAGAGCACTATGTCCTTATGGCAAATAGTATCTTGGTTTTAATAAGCAAATAAAGTTTTAAAGGAGTTTTTATGAAATTTGATGCAGAGAAATTCAGAGAGAATCTTTCCGCTCGTCTTCGCCGACAGTACGGAAAAGACATTTCTCAGGCAAACAGTCACGACTTGTTTGATGCTGTTTCTGCTTCTGTTCAAGAGCTGATAATGCCGGCTTGGATGGCAACCCGTCACGAGTACGAAAAAAAGCCTACAAAGCAGCTCTATTATCTTTCCGCAGAATTTTTGATGGGACGTGCTTTGAGCAACAACCTTATCAACCTCGGAATCAAAGAGGAAGTTCAGAAAGTTCTCAAAGATATGAACATCAACTTCAATCTTATCGAGGATGAAGAGCCTGATGCTGGTTTGGGTAATGGTGGTCTTGGTCGCTTGGCTGCTTGTTTCCTGGATTCATTGGCAACTTTGGATTATCCGGGCCACGGCTACGGAATCCGCTATCAGTACGGTATGTTCGAGCAGAGAATCGAAAATGGCTATCAGGTAGAATATCCTGACAACTGGCTCAAACACCGTGACCCGTGGGAAATCAAACGCTCTGATTTGGCAGTTACTGTTAAATTCGGTGGCGAAATCAAATATGGCAAAACTCCAGACGGACAGGATCGATTCTATGTCGAGAATGCAGAGGAGGTTACTGCAACTCCTTATGATATGCCTATAGTTGGTTTTGATACAAATACAGTCAATACGCTCCGATTGTGGCAGGCTTCTAGCCCGAACGGTTTTGACTTGCAGCTTTTCAATGATATGCGCTACAACGAGGCTGTTGTTCGCCAGAACAGCGCAGAGAACGTAAGCCGCGTTCTTTATCCGAATGATAGCGGTCCGACAGGTAAATCTTTGCGACTTAAGCAGCAGTATTTCTTCTCTTCTGCTTCTTTGCAGGATCTTGTTCATCACTTTGTTGCAGATTACGGCACGGATTTTACAAAATTCCCGGATCTTCACGTTATTCAGCTTAATGATACTCACCCGGTTGTTGCTATTCCTGAACTCATGCGAATCTTCTTGGACGAATATGGCCTTGGCTGGAACTCAGCTTGGGAAATCGTTCAGAAAACATTCGCTTACACAAACCACACAATCCTCGCTGAGGCTCTTGAAAAGTGGGATATTGCAATCTTCCAGAGCTTGCTTCCTCGAATCTATCAGATTGTTGAAGAAATCAACCGTCGTCTCATGATTGAGCTTCGTGCAAAATATCCGAACGACTACAAAAAGCAGAATCACATGTCTATCATCCATGACGGAAAAGTCTACATGGCATGGCTTGCAATTCATGCTTGTTTCAGCGTAAACGGTGTTGCAGAGCTTCACACTGAATTGCTCAAAAATCAGGAGCTCAAAGACTGGTACGATCTTTATCCAAAGAAATTCAACAACAAGACAAACGGTATCACTCAGCGCCGCTGGCTTTTGAACGCTAACCCAGAGCTTGCAGACTTCATCACAAAACGAATCGGTCACGGCTGGGAAAAGGATTTGACAAAGCTCAAAGGTCTCGAAAAATATGTTGATGATGACGCTTCTCTTGAAGAGCTGATCGCAATCAAACGCCGCAATAAGGAAGCTTTGGTTGACTACCTCAAGCATAAACAGAATGAATTCCTTGATCCGGATTCAATCTTCGATGTTCAGGTAAAACGTCTCCACGAGTACAAACGACAGCTTCTCAATGTTCTCCATATCATGTATCTTTACAACCGAATCATTGAGGATCCAAGCTACAATGCACCAAACCGCACATTCATCTTTGGTGCAAAATCAGCTTCTGGTTATCGACGCGCAAAATCAATCATCAAATTGATTAACACTGTTGCGGAGCGCGTAAACAATGACCGCCGAATTGGTGGAAAACTCCGAGTTGTTTTCATCGAGAACTACCGTGTTTCTGTAGCAGAAAAGATTTTCCCGGCAGCAGACGTTTCTGAGCAGATTTCAACAGCTGGTAAAGAGGCTTCTGGTACATCAAACATGAAGTTCATGGTCAACGGTGCCCTCACAATGGGTACTCTCGACGGTGCAAACATTGAGATTTTCGAGGAAGCTGGAAAAGAGAACGGATTCGTATTCGGTCTTACAACTCCAGAAATCCTCAAAATGGAAGAAGAGCACTCTTACAACCCACAGCAGTATCTTGAGCGCAACCCGCGTCTCGAAAAGGTTGTTGAGCAGCTTGTCGACGGCACATACGACCCGACACGTCAGGTTTTCAAAGAGATTCATGATTCTTTGGTCTACGGTGTTGAAGGTCAGCGTCCGGACGTTTACTACGTTCTTGCTGATTTCGACAAATACTGCAAGGCACAGGAAGAGCTTGCTAAGGCTTACACCGACAAAAAAGGTTGGGCAAAGAAAGCACTCATCAACATTGCCAATGCCGGTAAATTCTCTAGTGACCGTACAATCGAGGATTATGTCCGCGATATTTGGCACTTGAAGAAAGTTGAAGTTGACATGACTGAAGGAAAATAAGTCATTAGCTTAAAATAAGAGGGCCCGCAGTTCAGTTTTTCTGAATTGCGGGCTTTTTTGTGTTTACTGGGAAATTACTGGCGATTCAGGGTAATTGATACACCGTCTTCTGAATATGTGATTTTTCCGTCAACGATTTCAACAGAATATGACGAAGGATTTATTTTTTCAAGTTTATTTGTTTTTTCATTATATTCATATTTCTTTGTAAGAACAATTTTTCCGTTTAATTTTGGATTTCCTGTATAAGTTCCGGCTTCTGCAGGCTCGTCAGAAGAGGCTACGCCTAAATCACCCTTTGCAACTACATTAAATTTTAAATTGTAAGAGTTGTCGCTGTAGAAAGTTAACGTTGCACTTGCAATAACTGTAGCGCCGTCTTCAGACAAGTCTGTTACGCCATAAAAAGTCGCAACAGTCGTTACGCTGCTTTTTTTGTCGTCATCATCGTCAGCAGCCTTACATGAAGCCAGGGTGAAAGCTGCAAGCATTGCCAGCAGAACCAGAAAGAATTTTTTTGTGTTTTTCATTTGTGTACTCCTAATTTGAAAATAGTATATTATTACAATACTTTCGTATTTATGAAAAGTCAAGTAAATAAATACAATAGTAAATCAGTATTTGACTGACAGGATTTACTTGTGCTTAATGAAAGAATAAAAGAATTGCGTGTTGCCCGTGGACTTAGTCAGGTGGAACTTGCAGAAAAAATCGGAATTTCAAAGCAGAGCGTCTCAAACTGGGAAAACGACAATATACAGCCGTCAATTGAAATGCTCATAAAAATTGCACGAACTTTTTCAGTCAGCACGGATTATCTTTTAGGTGAAGACGAAAGGACTTTCCTAGAGGTAAGCCATTTATCTCAGAAACAAATAAGTCACATTCAGCAGATTATAGACGATATTTCAGGGAAATCGGATTCCGTATAATTTTCGCGGTAAAATTCGCTTTTCTAAAATTCCTATGTTAAAATAGTCTTATGAAAATTCAGCTGAAGAATGAATCTTTTGACATGGTGGATTTTTTCTTTATTGCTCTAATGGTTGGTGTTTTTGGGGCAATAGGCGGCTTTGTCTATGAGACGTTTTTTTATCGCCTTGCATGGGGCTTTTTCGTAAAGCGGGGAACAACTTTTGGCCCCTGGATTCCAATTTATGGTGCGGGGGCAATATGCATGACGCTATCAATATGGAAATGGCAGAAGAATCCTCTGGCTGTTTTTTTTATCAGTTTTTTTGTGTGCGGCTTGCTTGAATTTCTTGTAGGTTTCGTGCTCTTTCATTGTTTTGACGGAATTCGTCTTTGGGATTACAACTCTGAGCCATGGAATTTTGGAAATATAGGCGGATATGTTTGTCTGCGGTCGCTGGCTATTTTTGGCCTTTTCGGATTTCTTCTTTTTTATGTTGTGATTCCGGTTATTCTGAAAATAAAAGGACGCTTGAAAAAAAGCTCATTTCGGTTTCTTTCGTCTGGAATAGCCTTTATTTTTATCTGTGATATTGCGGTTCACATGCTTTTAAAAGGCCTGGCTGTGTAAGCCGGTTAGCGCTGGGAGCCCCGAAGTTCGAGCCGCAAAGCGGCGAAGAATGAGCGTGAGCGAAGGGCGGACATAGCGACCCGCTGAAAGCGGGGAACCGCATTTTAGTTTTCACGGACGGCTTTCATTGCTTTTTTGTTTTTGTACATTTCGGCATCAGCACGCTTAAAAATGTTGTCGTAAGAGGCATCTGTTTCGGGGTTGAAAATCGCATAACCAATTGCAGCAGACGTCTTTTCCCAATATTCCAAATTTGGGTTATCTTGGAGTTCTTTGAGCTGCCGATTGAATTCTGTGGTAAGTTCATTGATATGAATCAAATCATGGCCTTTTAAAATCGCAACAAATTCGTCACCGCCAATCCTGAAAACTGGCGAATGTTCAAAAATATTACAAACGATTTTGCACAGGGAGATAATTGCCATATTTCCTTTGTCATGTCCGTAAGTGTCGTTTATTCGTTTGAGGAAATTCAAGTCTATCATGGCGACACCAATGTCCTGTAATCCAGCCGACATTTCCCATTCGATTCGCTTAACTTCCTTATCGTAACCGGTTTTGTTGCGAATGCCTGTGAGCGCATCTTTTGTGGCAAGCTCGCTCATTTCCTGAACTCTTTTCTGCGAAACTTGCAAATCCTGTCGTGTTTTTACAAGGTGTTTCATATAAGTTTCAAGCTTGTAAATCATTTCGGCAAATTTAGCAATAATCGTGGAAATTTCATCCTTGTTAGTGACATCTTTAAGAAGAGTTTCTGCAATTTCAGTTTTTTTGGTTTTTGAATATTCATCGATTGCATTTTGCAGGATGATTAGTTTTCGGATAAATTTTGAGCGAATGATAAAAAGCAGGAAGACCATGAAAAGTATGAGAACTCCGCTAATCATGAGCATCTGACGGATTGTTGCATGAAGGATTCCTTTGTTTACGGCTGAGATGAAAACTTCAACGCCAATCAAGCCGAGCTTTTGCGTGCCAATATAAAGTGGCATGTAATAAGCATAAGTTTTGCCAAATTCATTGTCAAAAGTGTCGTATCCTGTTGGCTGAATTCCAGAAGTCCACGCTTCCCATTCAGTTTTATGATCGTCCAGGGAATGAGGGACTGTAATTCCAAGTTCAATATATTTTTTGCCATTTACAATTTTTTCGTCGCGCAGAGCATCAAGTGCGTACATTATTTGCCCTGTATTGCTGTCTGGAATTAGATATTCTACATATGCCAGATTAAATCTTTTGCAAGCTTGTTCAAATTTATCAAGGTAATACTCATGTTTGTAGATTGTGTAGGCAGCTTTTATTTCTTTGGGAAGGTCGTTGAAGGAGACGTCAATACCAAGGATTTTACCTGGAAAAGCTTTGGAAAATAGATTTTCATATTTGTGTCGGGCTTGTTGAATTTCATTTGCGCCAAAATTATACGGAACATTAAGGTCTTTATAATTTTTTACAAAATATTCCTGCCACCATGCAAAATCATCTCCGTCCGAAGTGAGAACTTCTTCAAGGTAGGATGCGACATAACGAATGCTTTCTTCTCTCTGTTCTTTGTAAAGATTAATTTGATTGGCATAAGAAAGCAGCGAGCTGATTGTAAGCGTGAGAAGTGTGAATGCCGCAAACATCAGGGTGAATTTAAAAGTGAGACTTCGATTTTTCATGACAATTTCTAAGCCCCTTTGTTAAGATGAATTTCAGAATTCTATTCTAACAGAGGGACTTAGAAATTGCAAACTTTTTAGTCAGCTAAGTTTTTATATTTGTCGAAAGTAGCGAGCACTTTTTCGTCCTTTGTTTTGTCGAGAAGGGAAATTCCGACTGTGAACAAGAGACAAATTGCGAAGCCCGGCAAGATTTCGTAGAGACCGAAAATCGGGTGAACAGAAGAAGGAACATTGTGCCACAAAACGACAGCGATGAAGCCCGTGATAAGGCCTGCGATTGCGCCTTTTGCAGTTGTCTTTCGCCAGTAAAGTGCGAGAAGAACGAGAGGTCCGAAAGTTGCACCGAATCCGGCCCATGCGTAAGAAACCAGGCCGAAGATTGAAGAATTTGGATTGAGGGAAAGAAGAAGACCAATCAACGCGATAAGGAAGACCATGAAACGGCTTGCATTCAAGACAGTTTTTTCGTCTGCGTTTTTATTGATAATTCCCTTGTAAATATCCTGAGCTACGGCACTTGAAGCGGCAAGAAGCTGTGAGTCTGCGGTAGACATTGAAGCTGCAAGAATTGCACACAAGAAGATTCCGCCGATGAAAGCCGGGAACATTTTGAGCATTGTTGCGCTGAATACAGTTTCTGCATCGCCGAACTGATTTACGCCGTCAACGATGACTTCCTCTGCTCCAGTTCCGAGAAGAACGCCATGTTTTAAAAGATAAGCGGTTCCCATTGTTCCGATTAAGAATGTGCCGATGTAAGAAATTACCATCCAGACAGTACCGATTCTGCGGGCTTTTTTGATTTCGTCGTTTGAGCGGATTCCCATGAAGCGGACGATAATGTGCGGCATACCGAAATAACCCAAGCCCCATGCGAGAGCTGAGATAATTGACATTCCTTTGAATGACTGATTTCCAGCAAATGCTTTTCGGATATTTTCACCGAAATCATTTGCAAGAGCGCGTGCATCGAAAGACTGAACCTGAGCAATTGCCTCTGCAGGGCCGCCCAAAGCGAATACAGCGATTGTTGCGGAAACAACGAATGCGATGAAAATCAAAGTTCCCTGAACGAAGTCTGTGGTGCAGACTGCTGTGTAACCGCCTGTGATTGTGTAGCACAAAATTACGACAAGGCCGATTGCCAGGCCTGCGTGATAAGGAAGCCCAAAGACTGAATTGAAAAGTTTTGCACAGGCAACGAAACCAGAAGCAGTGTAAATCGTGAAGAAGAAAACAATCAAAATGACTGAAACGATTGAAAGAATATGAGATTTGTCATTGAATCGGTTTGAGAAGAATTCCGGGATTGTTATAGAATCACCGAAAGAAATTGAGCATTTGCGGAGAGGTTTTGCGACGAAGAGCCAGTTGAGGTAAGTTCCCACGATGAGACCGAGCGCAGTCCAGAAAGTCTCGCGAACGCCGCCCAAATAGCACAAGCCAGGCAAGCCCATCAAAAGCCATGCGCTGGAATCCGAAGCCTCAGCCGAAAGAGCTGTAACCCACGGTCCAACTTGCCGTCCGCCCAAGAAAAAGTCAGACGAACTGTTGTTTTTGTTCGCGTTACGAAGGCCGATGTAAATCATGAAGCCCAGGTAAAGCACGAAGGCACAGATTTTTGCAATCAATACAGAATCCATTTTTAACTCCTAGATTGACATGGTAAACGGATTATAAAAAATTTGCCGTAAAAAAATGGCTTCCAGTCGTGAAAACGGCTTATCGAAACCGCATGCTCGCATGCTACACGCGTTTTGTGCTCGTAATTATATACGTTTGCCGCTTTCGCGGCAGCACAAAACGAGTGTTTTCGTAAGCCGTTTCATTCCTTCGCGCCATTTTTTACAAGAATATGTATAATACGCTTTCCTTGTAATAATTAGTGGGAAAGATTTTAAAGGAAAAACAAACATTTTTAAATAGGTGTCAAATGGAAGATATCTGACAAAATACGACAAATTCTTATCTTTTTTATGTCTTTTTTTTGCAAATAGCAGGGATATAATAGGAAGAAAGGAAGCAAATTTGTTGTTTCCATGCAACGCCGCTAACGCGGAGTTTTTATAGGAGTTTTATAGATGAAAAAGATTTTATGTGCCGGTCTTGTATTGATGGCTGGAATTTCATTTGCATTTTCACAGGATGCCGCAACCGCAAAGCTTGAAAAAGTTGAGGCTGTTATTGCGACTGACATTCAGATTCCAGATGGAAAAAAACTTTCGCGAGTTTTTATTGTTGGTGATTCAACTGCCTCACCATTCAACGATCCGTATTATATCCCGCGATTTGGCTTCGGAACAAAAGTTCAGGACTATCTAAATCCTAAAAAAGCCGCTGTCGTCAATCTGGCTGTAAGTGGACGTTCTTCAAAAAATTTTATAACTGATTCCGGTTCAGGTAAAAATTATACCTTATTAAAGGAAAATATTCGTAAAGGTGACTATCTTCTGATTGCTTTTGGTCATAATGATGAAAAACTTGAGGATGAACGATACACAAATCCGAACGGAAACAAAGACGAAGCCGGATCATTCCAGAATTCACTTTATGAAAATTACGTAAAACTTGCCCAGGATGCCGGAGCTGTTCCAGTTCTTGTGACTCCGATTGTCCGCCTCAATAAAGATGGAAAATATGAAGGAAATTCTGTTCACGTCACGAGCGGAGATGAAAAATTCCCTGGCGGTGACTATCCAAAGGCAATCCGTTATTTGGGTGCAGAAATTAAAGTCACGGTTGTTGATCAGACTGAGAATACAAAGGCACTTTATGAGAAAATTGGCGAGGAAGCAAAAAAATTCCATGCTCAGACTGGTTCAAAAGAAGGTTCTCTCGACACAACTCACCTGAATGCTTATGGAGCTTCAGTTATTGCAAAAATGCTTGTCGAGGACTTGGCTAAAAAAGACAAGGCTTTCAAAAAATTGACCAGAAAAGCCGCTGAACCAAAATATGACCTTGAAACACTCAAAAATCCTGATTTCGTTGAACCTGGTTACGGCGCGCCTGCAATGAAGAGCACAAATTTCGACACAAAAGAACCGTGGTGGGGTAGTGCATTTGGAAACATCGGTGGAGCTTCAAAAGCCGCAAATCCTGACTTGAACGAAATTGAAGAAACTTCGAGCGGCGTAATCATGCATTCGGGAATGAAGGACGGAAGCAAGGATTCTGGAAAAATCGCAAGTGCAGAGGACGGACTTTTGTTCTACTTCCAGAAATTGCCGGTCGAAAAAGATTTCACTCTCAAAGCGACTGCAAAAATCCTTTACATCAAATCAAACAATCAGGTTTCATTCGGACTTATGGCCCGCGACAACGTGATTATTGATGACAGCATTGGTGGCATGAACAGCAATTATGCGGCTGCCGGAGCAGTAAAAATCAAAAATGAGAACTGGACTGCAGGTTTTGCCCGAATCGATACGGTTTTGAACGAAAATCCACACGCTGTTGAAGCTGTTCCTGCAAAGGACACAACTGTTGCGCTTTCAATCACAAAAAAAGGTGATGAATTCACGGTTCAGTACGGAAAAGAGGCACCTGTTACATACACAGTCAAGCTCAATGAGTACGACAAAGAAAATCAGTATGTTGGCTTGTACACTTCCCGCTGTGCATATGTTGAATTCACTGACATTTCTTTGGATGTTAAATAATTGAAATAGCCCTCAAATTGTGATATAATTCTTCCGTTTGTGTGAAAATTCCGCAGACTAATCCAATTTGGGGGCTTTTATGAAGGTCGTTGTTATCGGCGCTCAGTGGGGCGACGAAGGAAAAGGAAAGATTGTTGATTATTTGGCAGAAGATGCTAAATATGTCGTTCGTTATGCAGGCGGTCCAAACGCTGGCCACACAATTGTCGTAGATGGCAAGCAGTTCGCTCTTCATCAGGTTCCGTCTGGAATTTTGTATCCGAACAAATCTGTTTTCCTCGGTGCCGGCATGGTAATCGACCCTGAGGCACTTTTCAACGAGCTTCAGATGCTCAAAGACAACGGAATTGACTGGGAAGGCCGCGTTTTCATTTCTGACCGCGCACACATCATTCTTCCTGGCTACCGACAGATGGACAAAGACCGTGACGCTGCCCGTAAACGTCCGATCGGCACAACTGGCCGCGGAATCGGTATCGCATATTCAGAAAAAGCTCACCGCGACGGTCTCCGCCTTGCTGATTTGGACTGGCCGGAGAAAATGGCTGAGTTCGACGGTGAAAACCTTGCTTACCTCAACAAATACAAAGACAAGCTCATCGAAATGCGCGTTGATTTGACTTCAAAGATGTACGAATACCGCAATGACAACATCCTTTTTGAAGGCGCACAGGGCGCAATGCTCGACATCGATTCTGGAACTTATCCGTATGTTTCTTCAGGAGCTTCCTGCTCAGCAGGTGCTGCTACAGGCTGTGGAATCGGTCCAAAAAATATCGACAAAATCCTCGGTGTTTTCAAAGCATATCAGACACGAGTCGGAAACGGCCCGATGCCAACAGAGTTCAACAACGAAAGTGAAGGCGAACTTTGTGAGTATGTCCGAAAGACTGGCCGTGAATATGGCGTAACAACTGGTCGTGCACGCCGATGCGGTTATCTTGACCTCGTAGCACTCCGCTATGCTTGTATCACAAACTCAATCGATTCACTCGTTCTCACACACCTCGACATTTACGACACATTCGACGAAATCGAAGCCTGCGTTGCATACGAAATCGACGGAAAGACAGTCGTTGACTTCCCGGCAAGCGTTCCTGCAATGGAAAAGGCAAAACCTGTTCTCAAAAAGTTCAAGGGCTGGAAGAAGAGCCTCAAAGAGTGCCGCTCATACGAAGAGCTTCCAAAAGCAGCACGCGACTATGTTGAGTTCATCGAAGACTACACAAAGACTGAAGTAGGAATTATTTCAGTAGGCTACGAGCGCGACGAAACATTCATCCGCAACAACCCTTGGAGCAAATAAAATGAAAAAGATTTTGTGTCTGATTGTTGCCCTTGCTGGAATTTCTGCTTTTGCTGAGCCTTGGACTGAAGCATCTGATGCCTTTGCAAAATTCTTTACGACGAACGGAAATGCCGTTTTTATCAGAGAAAACAAAGACAATCTGATTATACTTCCAAAAAGCAATATCCGAAGAATACGAATTGACGAAGATGATGTTAAAATCGTAGTCACTGAGGATGAAAAAGAAGAAGATTACAGTTTTAAGAAAGGCAAATTCGCAATTTCACTTGGTGAAAATATGAATTTGTACATCAACAAAAACTAAGCTTTTTCAAGCACCTCAATTTGGGGTGCTTTTTTTTGTCTTTCCTGTATTATAATTTTAAATACAGGAGGAAATTATGAACAGTCTGGATTTAGATAAAAATAATGACGGTTCATATGTGCTTATGCTTTACAAGGAGAATGCGAATTCTTACTATACAGTAAAACTTGAGAAGAAAAAATAAACCTCTAAGGTAATAAAATCCACTCCAAAATAGGGGTGGATTTTTTATTCTACATAATATTTGCTAACTTCCGCAAATCTAGGGAGTACGATTTCTACATATCCATGCTGTGGTGCTTGGATAATTCCCTTTTCCAAAAGCCGTTGTCGGTATTTCGAAAATGTCGAACTTGTCATATTCAGTTTCTTACAGACTTCACTAACTTGTGTTTTTGAATCTGTAATCGCAAGAATCACATTTTTGTCTTGTTCTGAAAGTTCTTGCCAAATTTTTCTGTAGACAAAATCATCGAGCAAATCATCGAATTTAAGAAGTATTTTTTCTAAAGAAAGTGAATCTTTATAATCGAAATACAAAAGTCCAAGTGCTTGAAAAGCAAAAGCATAGCCCTTCGTGGTTTTTGCGAGTTTTTTTGACATATCAAGGTCGGTTTCAAAAACTTTCTGATAAGTTTTTGTGATTTGTGCGAGACTCAAAGGTTCAAGCTTGATTTTTGGTGTTCGAAGTAGAAAAGTAAGTGCAGGATCATTTTGAATTAAATAAATATTTTCGTAAAGACCTGTCATAAGAAGAAAAACAGAAAAATCTTTTCGCAAAAGAATCTGGAATTCGCTTGCAAAATGTCGCATATTCTCACCGTTCATCACTTCATCAATAGTGATTAAGACTTTTTTGTTCTTTTTTTTCAAACTTTCCAAGATTTCACAGATGATACTAACGCTGTCACGGCTCTGATTTTCACCATTTAAACCTATTCCGAAACCAGCAATAGATAAATTGAAGCCCTTCTTTAATATGTCCGAAAAATTTTTGCATGAATCAACAAGGCGCATTGCGAAATCTGTAAGTAGGTCCTGGGTAGAGTTTAAGTCAACGATAATCCAATCGTTTTCTTTCTCTAGTTCTTTTTCTATTATTGTCATCAGAACGGTTTTTCCTGTTCCCCGCAATCCTTCTATGAGATACGCATTACTGATTGGATTTTCAGATTGGAATGTATCGATTATATCATTGACAAGTTCATAACGAGAAATAATTTCATTTGGTGATTTTCCGAATGACAGCGTGAAAGGATTGTTCTTTGCCATGTAATTAGCCTCCTAAAAAAAGTTTCATAATTCTGGTAAGTATTCATAAATGTTCATAATTTATTTTATTCTTTCATAATTCTTCATAATTTGCAAGTTTTTTTATCGTCTATCCTTGCCAAATTGCCGATATTATTAATATGAATTTAAGTAAGTTTGTATTTTGTGCTTTTGCCATGTCTGCAATTTTAAATATTTCCTGTTCAAAAAAAGATGTGATTATTGAAGAAGAGCCGGAGTCGGAGCCTGTCGAGACGTTTATAAATGGAAAGATCTTGAGTAAAAAAGCTGGTCTTTGTCTGTTCGGGCGTGATGAACAAATGCATTCGGTTATAAAACTTTCCTGCGGTGATGACATTTCCGTGCTTGAAATTGATGGCGTGGTTGATACGAAATTTGTGCCTGATGAAATAGAAAGTTCGACAGAGAATCAAAAACTAACTAACGGAAGTTCGGAAGATTCTCAAAATAACGGATATGTCGAACAAATTCCAATCAAAGGTACGGAATACGTTCATGTTGTTCATGATAACTTGGATTTTTGGCTTGAAAATACGGTTTTTGCATTGAATTGTGAGAATGCTGTAGCGATTGAAAAAACTTTCTTGTATTCGGATTCAGCTTTGTCCCAGAAAATTGAGAGTCCACAAAATCCTCTGAAATTTGCCGCTAGAATTGCAAAATCTCTGGAAGAAACAGAGGATGGACTTGCGACGGAAAATCCTGAGGCCGCAAAAGTATTCTATTATGATACCAAAGAAAAATCTGTTCGGGAGGCTTACGTTCTGGCATCTTCAATAAGCGCAAGAATTGATGACATCGTTGTGAGCCAGATTGCCGAGGAGTTAAAAGTGACCAAACGGGCTGTTCCACGTAATGAACTTTTTGCCCGTGCCGCGAAATATAAACCTTGTAAGAAAGTCCTTGCCGCTCTTAATGCGCAGAAAGAAGAAAAAAAGACTTACAGTTATCAGCAGGTTTTGAAGTCGGTGCAGAGAATGAATTTTGGCGTGAATGTAGATGAATTGATGACCGTGGACCAGTCGAAGGATCCGTTTAAGTAAAAACTTTTTTTGCATCTTGACAGATACGCAGTTCAATTGACAAATCTTTTGCGGCATCACGATTGATTTCGTGATGCCTGCTTAATTTTATAGAATTCCACCGCCCATGAACAATCGAATGACAGAGATAATAATCAATATGATACATAAGAGCGTACCAATAATAGCGAGCACTTTGTTTATAGGATTTTTCCTATAAGCTGATACTCCAGAAATAAGTCCGACAATCAGGAAAATGATTCCAATCCAATTGAGCCAGCCCAAAAAAGGAACAAGACCCAATAATACGAAAACAAATCCAAAAATTGCGAGAACTACACTTGCCATAAAATAACTCCTCTATTTATTTAAGAAATATATAAATTAAAAATTAAATTTTTCGAACTTTTTATTACGAAGTTCTTGTTGTCGTTTTTCAATCTTATCTGGATATGAAAGGTCATTTATTGTTACGATCATTCTTGGACTATAAAATTTTTTATCCATTAATGAATAATATGCCGAATCTCCAAAGAGAAAACTTGCATCATTTCTAACTCTTTTTGAAATATCTTCGACTATAAAGCGCATTTGGAGTATTGTGTTATTGGTTATATTTGCTTTTCCTGCTAGTTGATTATGAACAATATTACCGGATCCCTCATTTTTTGAACTTCCCCCGTTAGCGATAGTTTTCCTAGAAATTTTATATTTATCTGATAGATTTTGTGCTAAAGAATCGATAAATAAGAGAATGTCACTTTCTGAATCATTCAGGCAATCTAAATTACTTATATCTTCAAAAGTGTATTCTGTTTCACCGCAAAATAATTCCAATTCTCCTTTGTCATTTTCAAAGAAAAAATATCGCTTTGAGGTATTTATATTATTTTGTTTCCCATTATTAATTTGAAAATATTTAACTGCAGCCTGCTGTTCAAATAATGCGGGATCACTTTTTAATCCTAGAAGTTTTACTACATTTTTATAGCTTGTTCCCCACTTTATATTATCATAACTGTCAAAAGAATCCGTCCGGGCATTTTCGAGTTCTTTGCGTTCTGCTTCAAGTCGTGCTTGCTCTTTTGCTTTTATGCGTTCCTCTTCATCAGCTTGTTTTTTTTCTATTTCAATTTTTTTCTCTTGAATGAGAGTTTCAACATTTGAATGAGAATTTGGTATTGTTGAAACTATTATTTTTAACTCTTTTGCACTTTTAACTGGTTTTATTTTTGAAATTTCTTCTTTTGTAGAAATAATAATTAATTCTGTAAACTGTATGTAAAAAAAATTCGGGTTTATATCCGCTAAACAGTTTCGATAAGTTTTATCACCATATACTAGGATTTGTGAATTAATTTCTTTGTTTACAAGTTTTTCTAAAAAATCGCCTATATCAAATTTTTCATTAGTATATTTTATTATAATAAAAATATTATCTTGAGGTTTTATATTGATAGCCCCTGTGAAAATTATTTGGCCATTTTCATCAATATTTGATACTGAATAGCCCCAATCCTGTTTTATCACTTGAAGAGATTTTTCTATTTTTTTCTTTGCAAAAATAGAAAATGAAAGCGAGAACATGATTAATAAAGTGATTATTTTTTTCATAAAGTTTTCCTCCAAGAAATTTATATTTCTTCTGTATACAATTTGTAACACAGTAGAATCTCATTTAGTGATATTTGTCTTTCTATTTAGCGAATATAAAATCTACAATTCGCGCTGCGATTTTTTTCGTTGTACTTTCAATCTCATCCTTTCCCCAATAATCACCAGAGAAATTTGTAAGTGATTGAGCGATAGGGTATTTGCTATCCTTGTAACCCGCTTTGTCTTTTATAGACTTCGTTTTCTTCAACCTGAACCATTCGTCTTGTATTGATTTGTTTATATTAGCTTCAAGAAGGATTTTATTGCCGAGAGCATTAACAAGTTCATTGAACTCTTCTTTGTCGTTAATACCTGCCATTTCTTGAATTGCATCTTTATTTTTTCCGCTTGATGGCATTATGTGCTCTATATTTACGGACTTGTCAAAATCAAATGGAAGATTTTCTTTTTTCGCATAGAGATATTCGTTTAGATAAACCAAGATATTATTCTGATATTCAAGGATAGATTCTTTAATACCGTTCTCATTCCAGTAGTTATTGATATGTGTGGAGAAATCATTACAAAGTTGTTCAACTGAAACAGTCCTATCAACAAGTTTTACATTTTCTTCAAATAAAAATGTTTTAAAACCTGTACTCGAATATACCGTCTCTGAAAGTTCAAGAATTGTGAACAGGCGTAGAAAACATTCTGTAACCTGAAGGATTACAGGTTCTGAAATCTCTTCAAGTTCAAAAGTTGATAAGTATGAAGCAAAAAATATTTTTGCATTTTCGTTGAGTTTCAGAAGAACTTTAACGCTTGGATAATCGCTTATTTTGTCCCAGCTTTTCGCAATTTTCAGAAATTTGTCACAAAGATCAAGTGGAGAATTTAATAATTCTTCTTTTTCAACAAGATAATAATTACGGACAGAAGGAATATTAACATCCTTTTTCTTATCAGTTGCTCTCTCAATATACATTACTTGCTGTAAAATTGAATCAATGCTAACTATATCTTGAGTTTCCAAATCAGATATCAATGATTTAAATTCTTTCCATTTTTCAAGGAACAAAGTTTTATCACCGGTGTAATTCTGGTACATTTTTGCGGAAATAATATCAGCATCGGCTAATGGAAGTCCGGTTGAATTTAGCGAGTTAAACATTTGTATTGCCTGTTCAACCTGCCAACTTCGGATTTCGATAATCTGACATTTCTTTAGAAAGGTTTTTGCAAATTTATTGAGTTGTATCTGATGCAGTTTACAAACTTTATCTTTATAGAAGAATTTAAAATTCCTAAAGAAGTTGGAGTACTTATTGTCTTTTTGTTTTTTAGGAATTTTTGTGACTTTACTTTCTGCATCCGTGAAGGATTTTGATTTTAAAATGATTTCTAAGTCGGTGCCATACTGTTCATTCATCGATTTATTCTCGACCAAAACAGTTTCTTTTATCAAATCCCAGTTATTGAGGAGTTTTAAGATTTCTTCTACTTCGTCATCTTTCAGAAAAATACCAAGAATAGTGTCCCTACTTCTTTCCAAGTCTTTTCGTAATGGTTTCTCAATTTCATCTTTTGGGAGTTTTTCCAAGGTATCTAATGTTTCTTGTAATTGAAGCTGCAAGGCTTTCAGTAATAAGAGAAATGTTGTAGTTCGCTGTTGTCCATCTATTATATGGATTTCATTTTTGTGTTTTTCAGAGCGATCTGTAATTACAGTTCCAAAGAAATAAGGTTCTTTTACATCTAGCACTGAAAAGGATTCTACATCTTGCCAGAGTTTTTCGCATTGTGAAAGAGTCCAAGAATAATCCCTTTGATATTCTGGAATGACAAATCTGTCATTTTTATCAAGTTTAAGGTAGTCTCCAATAAAGATTTGTTTTGGTTCAATTTCCTTCGTCATTCAATGGTTCCTAAATAAATATGCTCTATAGAGTAATTCTAATCTTATTAGAATATTCTGTAAAGTATATTAATACTCAATAGAGAATTTAAATAATACTCTTTAGATAAGTATTATTCTCTTATGACTAATGAAGAAACTCTTGGATATGTAGTCGCATCAATTCGAAGAATACGGAAATCAAAAAATCTTTCTCAGTTAGAACTTTCTGTAAAGGCGAACATGTCTCAGAGTTTTTTAGCTAATCTCGAAACTGGCAAAAAAGAACCGTCTGCTATGACGTTAATTCGGATTGCTGAGGCACTTGAAGTAAGTCCACGTGATTTTTTCCCTGAAAGTGAGTCTGGAGCAGGTGCTGATGTGAAAAGCGAGATTAAGAACGAAATTATGGAACTGCTGGCACGGTTGTAAAAATCCCCTCATTACAAATCACCTTCTTTTCTATTATAATACCCTCAAATGAACCCTGAACTTTCCAATCTTCCGATATATCCGTATCTTGATCAGATTTGTGATACTCTGAAATCTTCTGAATCTCGTTTTCTCGTTCTTACTGCTGAAACTGCTGCGGGAAAATCCACCGCCGTACCGATTGCCTTGCTGGAGCATTTTGATGGAAAAATCCTTATGCTGGAGCCTCGTCGCCTTGCGGCATCTGCCATTGCAGACAGGCTTTCTGATTTGCTTGGCGAGGAGAGTGGCGGAACCGTGGGGTATCGTCTTCATCTTGATTCAAAAGTTTCGGGAAAAACGCGGCTTGAAGTGATTACCGAGGCGATTTTGACAAGACGGTTGCAGGCTGATCCGCTTTTGGAAGATGTGAATGTGATTGTTCTGGACGAGTTTCACGAGCGGTCGATTCATTCTGATTTGGCACTTGCTTTCTTAAAAGAGACGATGCAGCTTCGTGATGATTTGTTTGTAATCGTGATGAGTGCAACTATTAACTATCGTTCGATAGCAGAATACTTGGGAAGCAAGGGAAAACCAGCTCCTGTTATGCAGATTCCAGGGCGTCAGTTTCCGGTTGAGATTGAATACAAGCCGAACATGAGCGTTGCGGATGCGATTTTGGAAGAATTAAAAACTAACGATAGTTATAAAAAGAATCTACAAAACGAAAGACTTATTCTTGAAAAAAACTCAAAGTTTCGCTCGGACACAATTCTTTGTTTTCTTCCTGGCATTTATGAAATTCGAAAAACAAAAGCTGAGCTTGAAGAAAAACTAACTTCCGATAGTTCTATAGAAATTCTGATTCTTCATTCTTCCGTGCCTTTGGGTGAGCAGCGAAAGATTCTTCGTCCGTGTTCAGTGAATTCTCCTCGCCGTGTGATTCTTTCCTCAGCAATTGCGGAAACTTCGCTCACTGTTCCCGGCGTTACTATTGTCGTGGATTCAGGTCTTTGCCGTGTGAATAAAATGAATGTTGCTCTTGGGATGGAACATCTTGTGACTGAGAACGAAAGCCTTTTCAGTGCAGAGCAGCGTGCGGGGCGTGCTGGTCGAGTTGCTGCCGGAAAATGTGTTCGTTTGTGGGGTGAGCATGATGTGCGGCTGGAGCAAAATCAGCCTGAAATCTTGCGTGCTGATTTGACAGGGCTTGTGCTTGAATGTGCCGAATGGGGAGCGGGTGAAATTGAAAAACTAGATTGGCTTACCCGCCCTAATGAATCTGCCTGGAATGCAGCGAAGTTTTTGCTAGAAAATCTGGATTGTCTGGAAAGTCATGAAGATTCAGATGGAAGAAAATCAACTCGAATCACGGAAAAAGGAAAGGCTGTTTTGAAGCTTGGTCTTCATCCGCGGCTTGCCTGTGTGGCTCTTGCGGGCGGAGCGGAAGCGGTTCTTCCTTTTTCGGAATATTCCGAATCAAGCCCGGAACGACAGAAGGTTTTCTTGAATGATTTGAAACGTCGATTGAAAGGATTGAATGCCTCGCAAGAATGTGCGGAAAAAATCGTGAACTCTCCTGTTTTATCAGGATTTCCTGACAGGCTTGCCCGGATTTCACCTGAGACACAAGCGAATGCTGATCGTGCTGAATATCAGTTTCCGAGTGGTCGAAAGGCCTTGCTTAGCCGTGAGCTTCTTTTTCAGGCACGACTTTCTTCCTTTCCGAAATGGCTTGTAGCTCCAGAAGTTGATGCCGGCGAGCGGACAGGAAAAATCTATTCTTTTGAGGCGCTTTCTGAAAATCAGGCCGAAGAGTTTTTGAAGAATCATGCGAAATCTGAAATAAGAACGGAATTTGTGGGAGTAACGAACGGAAGCGATTTCAAAAATCTTTCAATTCAGAAAAAAGAAATAATGGCTTATGGTGCAATTATTCTCAAAGAAAAGAAACTTCCGATCGAAAGCGAAGATTTTGCGTTGGCTCTTTGTGACTTGGTGAGCAAAAAAGGGCTTGAATCACTACCGCTCGATAGCAAAATTTCAGATTTTCTGCTAAGAACCGAGTTTTACATCAAAAATCAGTCAGAAAACGAACATTCTGAACTTGTTTCAGAATCTGAATTGCAGAAAAAGTTTAATTCTCTTGCGAAAAATGCGAAAGAGTGGTTACAACCGTTCGTTAGGTCACAAAAAATCAACGCTCAGGATATTTATGACGCGCTTTACTGGTATCTTGATGGAAGTGAAGTTGATTCAAAAGTTCCGCTTCAACTTACTCTTGCTAACGGTCGGAAGCGAAAAATTAAATATGAAAAAAAAGCCGATGGTGATATTCAGCCGAGCCTGGAAATCATTATCCAGCAAATTTTCGGTTGTTTTGAGACGCCGAAGATTCTTGGAAAGCCTGTCCTGCTCAAGCTCCTTTCCCCTGCAAGTCGCCCGCTTCAAATTACTGAGGACCTGGAGCATTTCTGGAACGGCGCGTGGCCTGAAATCTGCAAGGAAATGAAGGGACGCTATCCAAAGCACAACTGGGATTACCGAATTTGTGAAGAATAAAACTTAGTGCTATAATTTTTTTCAAGTAAAAAAAATTTTCGGGGGCGAAAAATGAAAATCGTAATTATCGGTGCAGGTGCGATGGGCTGTCTTTATGGAGCTTATCTAAGCCGTAAGCATGAAGTCATTATGCTTGACAGTTTCGACAAGCAGGTTGAGGCAATCAATCAGAACGGCATCACGGTTCTTGAAGAAGACGGAACAGAAAATAAATTTACCAATGTAAAGGCGTGTATTTCGGGCGAATATAAGGAAGCCGCGGATCTGGTCGTCGTGTTCGTAAAATCAACTTTTACCGAAGATGCGCTTCGTGATAACAAAAAACTCTTTGGTGACAAAACGCTCGTTATGACCTTGCAGAACGGAGCCGGAAACGATCGAAAAATTGCGAAATACGTCAACAAAAAGAATATCATCATCGGAACAAGCAAACACAATTCTGTGAATCTGGGCGGCGGAAAAGTCCGTCACAGCGGAAGCGGCGAAACGACAATCGGAAGCAATCTGGAAAATAACACGAATCTTGATAAAATCCAGGCAATTCTTGAGGAGAGCGGATTCAAAGTTGAAAAGACAAACGATATTCAGCGGGTTATCTGGAGCAAGCTTTTTGTAAATCTTTCGATAAACACATTCACGGCTATCACACGTGCACCAATCGGCTCAATGATAGAAAACAAATATGCATGGGATTTTGCCGAAAAAATGATTTGTGAGGCAGTCGATGTAGCCGAAGCCGACGGAACACATTTTTCATATCGGGAAGTGCTGAATATGGTCCATCATGTGTGTGAAGATGCCGGAAAGGGTTATTCTTCAATGAGTCAGGATGTCATGAACTGCCGTCTGACCGAAATCGATGCAATCAACGGGGCAATCGTGGAGCAGGCAAAGCTTTATAATGTAAAAGTGCATTATAATTCGTTGATAGTGGATTTGATTCACGCAATTGAAGGGGCGTACAGGTACCATAAGGAATAGGGGGAAGGGGGGAAGCCTTCCCCTGCGCGCCCACTTCGTTGGTCGCTACCCCTTCTGCGGGGATACCCCGCAACGCCCCAGTTCTTTCTCTTTAGTAATTGTGTTTGGTTTTATTCTTTTCTGGATTATCTAATAAAATCTGAGTTTATGTAGATTCTATTTTCATCATAACGATAAACACTTTTGGAGGTAAAGTTTTCTCCATTTTTATTCCCGGTAGAATTTGTCTCAATAATAGTATATTCTCCATTTTTTAGAAAACTTAATTGTTCAGATAAACCTGGGTTTTCTTTTACAAGATTAGTTATAAATTCTGTAATATCGATTTCATGTTCTTTGTTATACTTTACATTTCTGTATTTTTCAAAACTATAAATACTTTTATAAAGAAGCGAATTTGTTGTTTCAACATATACATCTCCATTATAGGTGTATGAATTGTTAAATACTTTTAAGACAGGTGTTTCTATTTGTTTTTCTTCTGAATTTTGAACACTTTTGAATTTTATATCATTTGCGATAGTATATGTTTTAAAAAATAAGTATTCTGCGGTCTCAACATTTAATAATTTAACCGTAAGTACATAGTCATTACCTAAGTTTTCAATTTTTCCGACAACCAATGCTTGTGCACCAATTTTTTTGCAAAGTGAAACTGCAGTCTCATCATCAACATATCCAGAATACTGAAATTCAGATTCTCTTTCTAATTTATCAAATTCATCTCTTGAAACAATTATGAGCTTGTTGTTATGATCTACTTCCATAATATCTGAAATAAGTTTTTCTTTAATATAGCTACCAAGCTTTTTTGAATCTGCCTTAAAATCAAGGACAGCAATGGATGTGTTTTTTTGAAGAGTAAAAACTATAGACTCACTTATAGAATTAATTATGGTATCTAAATTTGATTTTTTGGCAAAAAGTTCTGGTAAAAAAAAGACAAAACAAATGAGGAGAATAAATTTTTTTTTAATTGTAAACATTTTAAGTCCCTTACCAATCTTCATAAGGTAAAATTTCAATATACAAATCATTAAATTTACAATACATGTTTAATGTGTACTTTTTTCCACTTTTCGATTCTACTTTTACAAGGTCGACTTGATTCCAATCAAATTCTTCTTTTGACTTTTTCTTTTCACCGTTTTTTAGAGTGCATGTCATATATGTAGCAAAGCGATCTTCGTTTTGAACTTTAGAATCTAGAGAAAAAGAAAATGCATCTGCATTGGCAGATGTTCTTGAACCTCTTGGAACTCTGATTTTTATTCTAAAAGTATCGACATTTCCTGATTTATTTATCAAGACCATGTAATCTCTTGCGTTAGAGATTAAACCATATTCTTGAGCGAAGAAAGACGAAGAAAGAACAAAAAATAGCAAAAATAAAATTTTTTTCATTAGAGGCTCCATGAAAAATACAGATTTTCAAATCTTATATTATTGATTTGATAAAGAATCAAACATTTTATATTTATTTAAACAAATATAATATATTTGAAATTTTGACAATACCTAAAGTTTCAAATATTTGAGATTGTAAAAATAAATTAAAAAATATCGCATAGTTACAATATGAATTCTTTTGCAATCCGAGAGATTTTTGCAAATAATCTTCGTTTTTTTCGAAAAAGTCATAATCCCCCATTTACGCAGGAAAAACTTTCTGAATTGGTTGGGAAAAATCAAAATTATATAGGATTAATCGAAAAGGGGAAAAGTTCTCCGCCTTTGGAAATGATTGCTTTGATTGCTGAAAAATTAGAAATAGAACCTAGTTTATTACTTGAAGAAAAAGCTTCACTTGATAATTTGAAAAGCTTTAACAAGGAAGACTTAATAACAGAATTGTCTTCAAAGATTGTAGCAAATTTGCAAAGTTCTATTACAAATGAAATTCGAAATGCTTTAAAATAATACATAACAGGTTTTAATCAATTATAAATTACTAAAATAGCTGTGTTTTACAACAAATTGTGGTATACTATTTGTAACGGAGGTGTGTGTATGAGTGGTGCACTTGCTTATGTACAGAATCAGATTCTTGAATTCTCATTAGAAGAGCAGCTTTATTTACTGGCATATATTGCAAATAATGTTAATAAAAAAAATAAAGCAAAACATACTTCTGCCAAAAAAAAGTCCTATTTCGGTGCGCTCAAAAATAAAATAAGTTATATTGCTCCTGATTTTGATGAACCCCTTGCGGATTTTGCGGAGTACATGTAATGAAATATTTGCTTGATACACATGCAATTCTTTGGTATGCACAAGGAAATAATGAACTTTCAGAAAAAGCCCGCTCTATTATGGAATCAGAAGAATGTTTTTATAGCATGGCTTCTCTTTGGGAAATTGCTATTAAACAAAAATTAGGAAAACTTGATGAAACACTTGCTATTACAGAATTAGATGAATTATGTAGGGACGCAGGTTTTATACAAATACCAATGACTTCTTCTCATGTCGAAAAGACAAAAACTCTTGATTTTATTCATCGTGATCCGTTTGACCGCCTTATTATTGCACTTGCACAGTCAGAAAATCTTACGATAATTACACGAGATACAATAATCCCAAAATACGATGTAAAGACTGTTTGGTAAAAATATTTTTTTGAAATCTTTCCTGCGCCAGGAACGTGAACAGTTTTCGGGCGTAAGCCCGAAAACTGCGTAGCACCGAGCGTTAGTGAGCTGTGAACACAAACGAGCACGACAACGAAAGTGCTCGTCCACCCCGAAGAAACGGAGTGACTGAGTGGGTGGCGCCCAAATTTTACTGAATAATTCAAGAAAACAGAAACTTTAGTTAACAAATTCTCTCCAAAATCGTTAACTGAACTTAACAATTTTGCACTTTTGAAATATAGTATAAGACATGGAAAAGCTTATAGAAATATTTCGTAAAAAAATCGTCTCAACAGATATGTCTTTTGTGCGTAGCTTGGAGAGCCAGATTAACTGGGACGCAAGACTTGTCTGTATTCGTGGCTCTCGGGGAACTGGAAAGACTACGCTTATTCTCCAGCATATAAAAAAAGCATTTTCAGAATCGTTTGACAAAGTACTTTATGTGAGTCTTGATAATCTATATTTTTCTGATAATTCACTTCTTGATTTTGTTGATAGTTTTGTAAAAAGAGGTGGAACCTATCTTTTTTTAGATGAAGTTCACAAATATCCAGACTGGTCTCGGGTGATTAAAAATATTTATGATGATTACCCTGAACTGCATGTGGCTTTTACAGGTTCTTCCTTGCTTGAGATTTTGAATGCTCGCTCTGATTTGAGTCGTCGTGCGCTTGTGTATAATTTGCAGGGGCTTTCTTTCAGGGAATATTTGAATCTTATTGCAAAAACTGATTTTCCGATTTTGTCTCTTGAAGAAATCTTGAAGAATAATGAAAATCTTTCGGCTCAAATTGTTTCTAAAATAAAACCCTTTGAATATTTCGATGATTATCTTAAGCACGGATATTATCCGTATTTTCTTGAAGGAATTGATGATTACTACACCCGCTTAAATGAAACGGTTAATCTGATTCTTGAAATTGAGCTTCCGTTTCTTAGAAAAGTGGATGTCGCATACATCGTAAAAATCAAAAAACTACTTGCTGTAATTGGAAAATCGGCACCATTTATTCCGAATGTAACAGAACTTGCTTCTTCCATTCAGATTGCACGGCAGACTTTATTGCAATATTTTGAATATCTGGAAGAATCAAAACTGATTTATCAAGTTTTTAAGCAGACTCGTGGACTTGGAACGCTTGAAAAACCGGACAAGATTTTTCTTGAAAATACAAATCTTATGTATATGTTTGATGATGCCCAGACAGATATAGGTAATGTCCGTGAAACATTTGTGTTTAATCAGCTATCTCATAATCATGAAGTTTTGTTTTCGGAACAGAGCGATTTTTTTGTAGACCAAAAATATACATTTGAAGTTGGCGGTAAAAATAAAAAACGAAAACAGATAAAAGATGTTTCGGATTCCTATATTCTTGCTGATAACATTGAATATGGAACAGAACGAAGAATCCCAATATGGCTTTTGGGATTCTTGTATTAGATATTCTCTCGTACAATCAACAAGCGTTAAGGATACGGAAGGTGGCGAAGCCGTTGCGGAATGAGCGTAGCGAATGAAGCAATGGAGTGCGAAAGCACGGAACCGAACGAGCACGACAACGGAAGTGCTCGAATAGCCTGACCCGCCGTAAGGCGGGTAACGCCTAAATTTTACTGAATAATTCCCTTTTCTTTGTAGTATCTTGCGGCACCGTCGTGGAGAGGAAGGCCTGCAATGTCAACTACAGCAGCTTCCGGAGTGAGGCCTTTGAGGTTTTTCTGAGCACCACCAAGCTCGTCGATGTGCTCCCAGAGAGTTTTTGTGAGCTGGTAAACTGTTTCTTCGTCGAGACTTGTTGAAGTGAACATAACCATTTTGATGGCCGAAGTCTGAATGTCAGCGTCCTGTCCCGGGTAAGTACCGGCTGGAATCGTGAATTTTGCGTACCATGGATAATCTTTCTGCAAAGATGCGATTACGTCATCACCGATGTTTACGAGATGGCATCCTGCTGAGCAAGCCTGGCTTACAGCTGCTGCCGGAGCACCGCTCATAATCCATGCGCCGTCAATTGTTCCGTTCTGGAGCATGTCTGCCGCATCACCAAAAGCGATGTACTCAGCCTGAATGTCTTTCGGATAGTTGATTCCTGCGGCGGTAAAGTGATTTTTGCATTCACCCTCAACTGATGAGCCTGCTGCGGCTACCGCAAAATGTTTTCCTTTTACATCTGCGACCTGCTCAATTCCAGATTTTTTTGTTGCGACGACCTGATTCGGGTTGAAGTAAAGGCCTGCGATTACGCGCAAGTTTTTGTTTGCGTTTCCTTTGAAGCTGTCTGTGCCGTTAAAGCTCTGGTAGCAGTTTGAGGAAATTGCGATTGAAACCTGTGATTCGCCGTCTGCAATCTGGTTCAAATTGTCGATTCCGCCGTTTGAAGCCTGGCTTGATGCGCTAACGAAGTCAATCTGTGTGTCCCACAAGTTTGTGATAGCGGCTCCGACTGCGTAAAGTGCGCCGCTGGCACCGGCTGTTGGGAATTTGATTGTGACTTTTGCGTGCGAGCCTTCCGGGCTAGAAGCAGCCGATTTTTTTTCATTGCATGAGGCAAGTGAAAGTGCGAGAATCGTGCCGGCAATGGCAGCGAATACTTTTGTTGTTTTTTTCATTTTGAAAACTCCTTTTTATTTATTTGAATTTTACTATGTTGCCCTGCATGGAGGCAGGGGATAAGCGGAGAGAGAAAATTCTGTTTGCCTTCATGTGAACAGAATTTTTTGTTTCATAACTCCTTTTTATTTATTTGGGTGCATCCCTACGGTCGCTTCGCTCCCTTCGGGTCGGGCTTTCCGTGGTTTCGCTATCGCTTCATTGCCTGACGGCAACGCTTCGCGCCACTTCAATCCCTTGCACGAAAATTCCTAATCAACTGGTATACCACTACAGCGGCAAGAATCCCGAATCCAATCAAATCAGTTGTGACTCCTGCGTAAAGTAAAAGCGGAGCTACGACCAAAAGGGCAGCACGCTCAATCCAGCCTGATTTTTTGAGGAACCAGCCTTCAAGGGCACCAACGAGGGTGACTGTTCCCACTGCTGCGGTAATGCTTGCCCAAAGGCTCTGTACGAGAGTGTAGTCAGAGCTTGCTCCAATCAGAAGAACCGGGTTTCCCAGGAAGAAGAATGGAATCAGAAAGCCGATTAAGCCTAAGCGGACTGCCAGAAGGCCTGTTTTGAGCTGGTTAGAGCCTGCGATTCCCGAAGCGACATAACAGCTGATTGCAACCGGTGGCGTGATGTTTGAAAGACATGCGTAAATCAGGCAGAACATGTGTGCCGGCAGCGGTGCGATTCCAACTTTGATTAAGACTGGAACGGCAACTGCCTGAACGATTACATAAGCGGCAACTCCAGGAACGCCCATTCCCAGGATAATCGACATGAGCATTACCAGAAAGCCTGTAAGGTAAATCGAATTGCTTGGAACGACATTCAGAATCAGGTAGCCCATGTTTAAGCCCAGGCTTGTGAGCGTGACCGTGCCGATTATTACGCCGATGATTACGCAGGAAATGCCCACACCGATTGCGCTTCTTGCCCCTTCAACACAGGCCGCAAGGATTTTTTGTGGAGTCATGCGGGTTTCTTTTCTAATCCAGCTTGCTCCAATCGTTACGAAAATTGAAATAACGGCGGCGAGCAGAGGTGTGAAGCCTTTGCACATCAAGGCGATTAAAATCACCAGCGGAAGGACGAGATGCCCCTGTTCCTTAACGACTTTGAGAGCGTTTGGAATGTTTTCTTTTGAAATGCCCGAAAGCCCCAGTCGTTTTGCTTCAAAATGGACGGCAACTAAAAGCCCCAGATAATAGAGGAAAGCCGGAAGAATCGAAGCAATCATTACCGTTGTGTAGCTTAAGTTCAAGAATTCTGCCATAACGAAGCCGACCGCACCCATAATCGGTGGACAGAATTGTCCGCCTGTGGAAGCAGTTGCCTCAACTGCGGCGGCGAATTCTTTTTTGTAGCCGGTTTGTTTCATCAGCGGGATTGTGATTGTGCCTGTGGTTGCGACATTTGCCACAGCCGAGCCGTTAATCATTCCCATGAGAGCCGAAGCAAGGACAGCGACTTTAGCCGGCCCGCCCGGAGTTTGACCAACAAGGGTGAGCGAAAAGTCATTGATGAATTTTGAGAAACCCGAATATTTGAGGAAAGATCCGAAAACAACGAACAAGAAGATGTAAGTGGCCGAAACGCTGATTCCTGTTCCCAAAACGCCCTGAGTTCCCCAGAACTGAGTGATAAGAACCCGTTTGAGTGTGAATCCGTTGTGGCCCAGCTGGCCGGGAATAAATTTCCCGAAGAAATTGTATGCAAGGAAAACTGCCGCAAGAATCGCAAGGTTTGGGGAAGTGCGGCGGGAAGCTTCAAAAACAAGGAGAATGGCCAGAGCCGCAATCCAGATTTCGTATTTATTGATTCGACCGCCGTTTCGTGCAATCTCCGTGTAATGTGTTATAAGATATCCGAAAGTAAAGACAGCCGCCAAAATCAGAATCAAATCGACAATCGGAGGAAAGTTTCGCGCACGCTTCTGTTTTTTGAAAGCCGGGTAAAGCAAAAATGTGAAGGCAAGCAAAAAAATGCAGTGGAAAGCCCGCAAATTTATGGCACTGATAACGCCGAAAGTGCTGAAGTAAAGCTGAAATGCCGTCCAGACGCAAAGAAGGACCGTAATTGCAATTCCTGCCGGCCCCGAGTAAGTTCGCAAGCGGGATTCTGAGTCTTTTTCTTCAAGAAGAGAGCGAGCTTTTGCTTCTTCGTCGGATTGATTTTGGGGGATTGTGTCATTTGTGATAGTATTTTTGTTTTCTGTCATTTTGTTTCTCTAAACAGAGTCATTCTAGCAGATTTGAATAGAAAAGAGAATCGGGCAAAATCGAGAAGATGCTTGATATTTTATCGTCTGTGCACGATGATTATTGCTTGATTTTGTCGTATGTGCGCGATAAAATATACTTAATATTGTCGTGTATGCACGATAATATCGTAAGCGTTAAGAGGTGCGTCTATAAAAAAGCCGCCTCTTCACAAAGGAAGAAGCGGGTTAATTTTGAGAAGAATAATTTTTTGATTTACATTTTAAAATCTTATAATTGTTTCAAGTAGTTTCTAAATTCTTTGTTCCCGCCAATAGATTTAATAAGTTTGTCTGAATAATATTTGCTTGCATATCTCAATTCTAGGAATTTTCCAGAATCACTGGCAATACAAAGGTCCCCGTCTGAATTTTGTGACCAATACTGATTCATACTTGGACTTCTTATAGGACCAGCGAGTAGTTTAAATCCATTATTATCAATCATTTTCCCAAAAATATTTCTTGTTTTTTCTGAATTATCACTTCTATATGCCAAAACAAGCATCACTAATATATTCTCTTGATTAAAGCCCAAACCTAGAAAATCAGTCTTAATGCCATTAATTATATCATTTCCATCGGACACAGTAAAATAAGCAATTTCAAGCTTTTCACCTCCATCAGATTTTTGTTCCAATCGCTTATATTCCCAACCCAAAGTTTTTATAGAGTCAATGCTTTTGTGTCTATCCATTCCATAATAAATTTCAGAAAAACCTGTTACAGGAAGTGATTCTGAAATGAATGTAGAACTTTCATCATTATCACTAAGAGCAACCACTATAGCCAAGCTTAACCAAATTGCAATAATGATAAGTAGAACTTTTAACCAACTTCGTTTCTTTTTTTGTTTATTTTTTGCAGATATTTGAATATCTTTTTCTGTTATTTGCATAATTATTTCCTTAGCGCAAGGGAAGCCCGTCTGCATCTGTGAAATTATTCGTGAAAATGAGGGTAAATAAATCACATAATCCCCAAATTACACCAAGAAACCCAGCGGATAAAAAAGACAGCAAAAGCATCAGTCCGCCGCTTTTTGTTTTGCCGACATAAAATCTGTGTAGCCCAAATGCACCGAATGCTAGAATGCAAAGAAAAATTGCTGTCGATTTCTTCTTCGAAGATTTCAGAGACTTTTCTTCATTTGAAATAACCATTTTTTCCTCCAGTTTTATTGATTTGTTGGTAATTCAATTTGTTTTGCAAGTGGAATTGCTTTTTCGAGGAAATCGCAAACTAATTCTGTTCCGAACTCTGTAAGCATTGAAGTGCTGACTTTAATATCGTTAATTGTGATAAAAGAATTTGCTTCCTTTGGATTGGGAATTATGGAAACTATAGACGATAAATCTATTTCAACAGGATCTTCAAAGCTGTTGTGTATATAAAGTTTTTTATTTGTCAGAAGAAATCCGGCTTTCCCATTTCCGAATAGTGTATCGTCATACACTACAAGGATTTCTTCACCGATGCAATTTTTTGCATATGTATTTACTGCAACCAATGTTTTCTTTTGATTGCTATCGGCCAGTGCAAATTTTTTTAAAAAACCGTCATCTGAGACTTTTTGAATTGTTTCATTATAAAGTTTCTCAATTTCTCCTTTTGGGTTTTCAGAATGGACTGAAATTGTGACTGGTTCTGCTGGTTCTTCATATATTAAAGTTGGATTTGCCTCTTCAAATTCTTTTATAGATTGTTCTGATGTTAATTCTTCAAAAAGGTCTGCAATATCATCGGTATCTTGGTTAAGATTACTTCCTAATAATCCATAACAGTTTGCAAGTTCTGTACGGGATAACATAAAAAACTTTTTAATTAAAGAAAGATTGTATGCATGAACAGGAAGTGCCATGTTTTCATTGACTAAATTCGTATATAGAAGCATAACAACGGAATAAATTATACATGTTTGCGTTCTATCAGAATCGATTGAGTCAATGTCGGAAAAAAATCGTTTCAGACTTTTTGACTTCATTTCGTCATAAGCAGTATTAATTTGTTCCTCTATAGAAAAAAGTGAAATATTTTCGCTATAAAATGCGGAAAGAACTGTAGCGATTGCTTTTTTCCACTGTCTGTCTAAAGTACAGTTGAAACCAACCAAAAAGACGATTGCCTTTAGCAAATCGTTTTTGTTTCGGGCTTCTTTTTCTGCTTGTTCCATTGCCGCAGTTTCTGCAGCGTTCTTCTCGATTGCATTTGAAACGGCATTCATTGCACTGTTAGCAAGGCTCCAGCCAATGTTTGCCTTGAATGCGTCAAATCCTATTCCCACTTTCTTCTCCATCTATTACATAACTTATAATTATGTATTTTCTTGAATTTACATATTTTATATTTAATTGTCAATAACTAAGAGATATATAAAATTAAGTAAAACTATATCTTGTAATTAGGTGAGATAAATTGAACAATCTGCAAATGTGTTTGTCTCAAAACATGAAAATACACAGAAAGAAAAAAGGTCTTTCGCAAGCCGCCCTTGCAGAGAGAGCAGGAACTGCGCCAAATTACATTGCTTTAATTGAAGTTGGTAAAAACTTCCCGTCACTGCAAATGTTGGAAAAAATCGCAGGTGCATTGAATGTTGATCCGTTGGATTTGTTTGATAAAAACTGTTTTTCGCTTGTAGATATTGATAACTTGCAGGAAAAGTTAATTTCTTCTCTAGTACAAGTTGTAAAAGAAAGTTTTAGTGAATGTGAGGTCAAATCAATTAAATAAAAACAAACCGCCTCTCCCAACAAAGGAAGAAGCGGCTTGCACAAATTTTATCATCGAATTATCAGGCAACTTCCCCACAGCGTCGTTAGACGCGTAGCGTTAGCAGAACTTCCCCGACGAGATTATCCGTGTGACACCTTACTTGCTCAAAAGCTTATTCATCACGACTCGTTTTAACTTCCGTGTTAAAACGAGTCTACGAGTTTTCTTGCGAAAACTCGCGGGTTCTGCTTGCTGTGTACTGACGCACCATCCTGTTGCTATTTTGCAAGGAGTTTATTTACCGACCTTACAAAAGCAACTGGATCCTTAAGCTCGGCTCCGCTCACAAGCAATGCCTGGTCGAACAAAACTTCGCTCACATCAGCGATGTAGCTCTCGTCGTTGCAAGATTCCAGCGTCTTGACGATTGCATGGTCGCCGTTGATTTCAAGAATCGGTTTGATTCCAGGGCCGGCCTGACCCATTGCACGCATCATGCGCTCCATCTGGATTCCAGGATCGTTCTCGTCAACTACGATACAGCTCGGTGAGTCAGAAAGTCGTTTTGAAAGCACGACATCCTTAACGCGGTCGCCGAGTGCTTTTTTGATTTTCTCCTGGACAGGTTTGAAGGCTTCTTCCTTCTTTTTGGCCTCGTCCTTGTCTACTCCAAGCTCGTCGTCGCTTCCGGCTCGGTTGACTGCTTTGAGGTCGAAGTCCTTGTATTTCATCAGGCTTGGAATTACGATGTCGTCGATTTCGTCTGCCATAATCAGGACTTCAAATCCCTTTTTCTTGTATGCTTCGAGGAGTGGTGAAGCGCGCAAGTTTTTCTCGTCTGTACCTGTAATATAGTAGATTGCTTTCTGCTCAGGCTTCATGCGCTGAACATAGTCGGCAAAGCTTGTCCAGTTGTCGTCGCCGGTTCCTGCTGCGTCAGTGCTCTTGAATCGGACGATTTCTGAAATTTCCTCGCGGTTTGCGTAGTCTGAGTAAAGGCCTTCTTTCATCGGGCGGTTGAAATTCTTGACGAAAGTGTTCCACTTTGTGATTGCGGCTTTTTCTTCATCAGTTCGTTTTGATTCCTCAGTCTTCTTTGCCTTGTCAGCGGCTTCTCCCATCTTTTTGAATTCGCTCAGGAGTTTTTTTACAGATGCGCTCTTGATTGTCTCAAGAATTCGGTTCTGCTGCAAAATCTCACGGCTTACATTGAGAGGCAAATCCTCACTGTCGATGATACCGCGTACGAATCGCAAATAAGCCGGCAAAAGCTCGCGGTCGTCGTCAGTGATGAAAACTCGTTTTACATAAAGCTTGACTCCGCTCTGGTAGTCAGCCTGATACATATCGAAAGGAGCGTTCTGTGGAACATAGAAAAGTGTTGTGTATTCCTGAGTTCCTTCTGCGTGTGTGTGGACATAGTGAAGCGGTTCCTGACCGTCGTGGCTGATTGTCTTGTAGAAGTTGTCGTAATCTTCTTTTTTAAGCTCGCTCTTGCTTCTCTTCCAAAGGGCAGAAGCTGAGTTTACCTGGTCAACCTTGTCCTCGCTTCCTGTGATGTTTCCTTTGTCGTCGTATTTGTTCTGTGTGTAGTGAAGGTAAATCGGGAATGCAATGTGGTCACTGTAGCGTTTGATAAGCTCTTCAATCTTCCATCGTGAAGCGTACTCTTTTGAATCATCGTTCAAGAGCATTTCGATTGCAGAACCACAAGTCTCAGCCTTATCAAAGCCATATTTTTTAGCCTCGTCGCTGTCTGCCTTGATTTCCTCAATCGTGTAGCTGTTTGTGCCGTCGCTTGACCATTTGTAGATTTTGTCGCTTGCGGCCTTTCGTGTGTAGACATTGATTCTTTTTGCGGCCATGAAAGCAGAGTAGAAACCGACACCGAACTGACCGATAAGGTTAGATTCTCCGGCATTCTTGTCTTCCGCAATCTTTTCGATGAAAGCCTTTGTTCCAGAGCGGGCGATTGTACCCAGATTGTTGTTCAGGTCTTCCTCGCTCATACCGATACCAGAATCCTGAACAGTGAGGATTTTGTTCGGGTCATCAAAAGTGATGTCGATTCTAGGCTCGCTCTTAACGCCTTTGTAAGCCTCGTCCGAAACTTTGAGATAGTTGAGCTTGTCCAAAGCGTCCGAAGCATTAGAAACGATTTCGCGAAGGAAAATATCCTTGTTTGAATACATTGAATGAATGATAAGTTTAAGAAGCTGGTTTACTTCTGTTTGAAACTGGTATTCCGCCATTTTGAGATGCACTCCTTTATAAAAAAAAGAAATCTTTCTATAAAGATAATAAAATTTCGCTGAATCGGCAAAGAATTTTTTTGAGAAAAGACGGTTGGGCAAAGATAACGCCAAAAATTATGAGCGTTAAAAGGTAACGCCGAAAACGAATGGCGTTAAAAGGTAACGCCGAAAACGTTGGGCGTTACCCTACGCTCTGTCATTGTCGTGCGAGACACGGCAATCCCATCGCTTCGGGTCGGGCTTTTCGGGGTTCCGCCTCACGGCTCCATTGCTCCACTATGTTCCGCAACGGCTTCGCCGCCCCTACAATTCTTAACGCACAGGCTATACAAAAAAATCTCGTAAATGAAGGTTCATTGCTTTTGCTATTTTAGAAAGAGTCTCAAGTGAAGGAATTGTCTTTTTGGATTCTATATAAAAAAGATGGCTACGCGAAATTCCCGAATCAACAGAAAGCTGAACGATTGAAATTTTTCTTTCAATTCTAAAGGTGCGAATCTTATCTATAACTTGTTCAACTTCCAAATCCATTATTGCTCTAAATCTAGAGTAGTGGTATAGTTAAACAATAGAAACTCTAAATTTAGAGCAATTAAAAATCGTAGGAGGATTTTTATTATAAAAAAAATTGCAGCTTTGTTTGCAACATTTTTGATGACGGGTGTTCTTTTTGCACAGATTAAAGTTATTGATAAAGAGAATGGGTATTTTATTTATCTCAAAGGTTCAAATACAAAAATAACTGATGCTGAGTATTTGAATTATGCAAAAGTTGTTGAAAGAGATACTTATGACAAATATAGAAATGATGAATTTGAATGGGAAGAGCAATTTGGTAAATTGAAGAATAAATTTAATGAATCAATTACAAATGCTGACTTAGAAACAACTTACACTGTTGTTACTGCAGTTGAATTTGGAGATTATGATTTTACAAATGAAGGTTTTCCAGTTTCTATTGGAGAAGGCACATTTTTTCCATTCAATCGAATTACTGGATGGTCTGAAGCTTCAGATGATTCTGTATTTACAAAGTCTCTTGCGTTAAAATTAGATTCTTTTGAAAAATATAATTTTTTTGCTATGCCAAAAGTAGATGCTAAGAAATTTTTACAGGGAAGGAAAAATCGCTATGGAAATGTTGATAGAGAAGTGTCTTTACAAATATCATATAAACTAGCAGCTTTTGACTCAAAAGAATATAAAAGTTTCAAAGATTTGGCTTTAGCAAATAACTATCTTCCTCTTGTTGGAATTATCGAAAAAATTGAAGTATATGATGCTTCTGATAGAAATAAAGTAAAGAAAATTAGCGAACTTGTGAAAAAATAAAATTTATTACTAACTCCAGTCTCAATCGACTGGAGTTTTTTTATAATAACCTAACGCTTGTTTTAGCTAATTTTTTTACAAGACCAAGCGTGTATCCGAGCATCATTGATGCTATTGAAAAAGCAAACTTAAGCTACAAAGAATTTGAAGATGCAATTGCAAACGAAGAATTTTAATTAAAAGAGGATTTTCAAAAGAGTTCCGACTACGCTTAGTGTGCGTAGACAAAGTGACAATCTCACTATATATGGTGGTTTCGACTCCGCTCAAACACCGTTTTATTCTTTTTGGACAGTCCCACGTCCCCTGTCATGCCACTTACAATCCGTCTTTTTCATAGAGCGTTTTTTTTACTTTACTTCCTCATACAGCGCTTCAAATTCTGCTTGCTTCATTATGAAAAAATCGCCCTTTTTCCCGCGGACAACATAATCGCCTGCATGAGCATGTTCAATTTTTTCGGAATCTTTGACTTTGAGAAGCGCATCGAGAACGCCGTCTTTGTCCACATCCGCGTAATCAAACATCACGAACTGGCCTGCAAATTCCTTGAGTTCTGCCTGATTTTTACCATTCCACTGAAGGGCCTCAATGATTTCTTTTCTTCGGTATTTCATGGTCTGTAGTTTAATTAGATTTGTGCAAAAATTCAATAAATCTTACTTTTCTCCATCATCATCTAGAATTTTTTTCGAAAATCTGTCAAACTCAAACCATACGGGGGCGTAGCTCACCTGGCTAGAGCGTTTGAATGGCATTCAAAAGGTAGTCGGTTCAAGTCCGATCGTCTCCAGTAAAGTCCTGCTGTCTGGCAGGATTTTTTTTTCAGAGAGCTGTTTATGAAAAAGATTTCCGTTGTCTTAATTTGTTTTCTTTCTTTTCTCGTTCTTTCCTGTCATCGTGCCGAACCGGAGCTTGATTCGTGGAGCGTATTCACATACGAAGAATATCAGGGCAGGCTTTATGCAAGCCATTTCAAAGACAGGGTTTACATTGTTTTATGCGGAAATTTTGCTGGGATTGAGGCAAGTCTTAAACTAAATCATGCCTGCACACAGGAACAATTTGAAATTTTCAAAGAAAAACTTGTTGAGGCGGGGTGTGAAAGCAGGGGAGAGGCCGAAAAACCTGATGTTGAAGGCTATCCCGACCTCTCCCAATACCTTACTTTCGTGTTCTCCAGCGACGAACTTCACGACTTGTGGGCTCAGTTCGGCCTGGAAGAATAACATAGATAAAAGCCGCTTTTATTCTTTAAAAAGTGCTTCAAGAGTTTCCTTTGGAACAAATCCCATTGAAGTTTTTGCTACCTCGCCGTTTTTGAAGAGAATTACAGTCGGGATGCTTACGATTCCGTATTTTTGTGCCAGATCCGGCTCGTCATCGACATTTACCTTTCCGACTTTGATTGTATCATTCTCATTGGCAATCTGCTCAATTGTAGGCGCAAGCATTTTGCAAGGACCGCACCAGCTTGCCCAAAAGTCTACGAGTACTGGTTTTTCTGATTTGAGAACTTCTGCCTCAAAATTTGATTCTGTGAGTGTAATTTCCATAATCAAGTCTCCTGTTTTGGAAGATTAGGGGTTCAAGGGGGAAAGAAAGCCTTTTTCTAAAAGGTTGCGTTCCCACTTCCTGTAATAAAGATAACATAAAATATGGAAAAAGGAAAGAAAAATATGCAGAATACAATATAATTTTTTGCAATTTTTATTAATTTTTTTAAAGAATTTTGCGGTTTTTAAAAAAATTCGTCGCTTTGGAATTTTCGGAGATAAAAAAAGACCAGAATCATATGATTCCGGCCATTTTGGGACTTTGACAGTAAAAATTTAAATTTGCCTGGCTGGCTAGTTAGGCATTACAACTGGTTCGTTTGATGCCTTTGGTTTTGATGAAGTTGTTCCGTCGGCTTTTGACTCAGTTGCAACTGGCTTTTCGGTTTTTGTTTCGGCTGCTTCGGATTCAGCAATGGCTGTTGGACCACCTTTGGCAAGCAAATCAGCAATTTCGATAAGGTGAGGGAGAATGTCTGCTGCAGCTGGTGTATCTTTCTGACGGTAAACGCCTGTGAGGTCGCGGAAGAACGAGCTCATCTTTTTGGCAACAGCCTTATCCTTGATATTCTTTTCAAAATTTGGGATTGTGAGCTTCATTCCCGGTGTGATAAGTTCCGGGTCACTTACGACGTTTCGAGAAGCAAGCATAATAATCGGAAAGTAATATCCGTTTACATCATCGCCAGCGTAGAAAGTTTTTGTGATAGATGTGAGTGTATCACCTTTTTTGACTGTGTAATTTTTTGCTCCGTCCATAACAAGGTCGCCGGCATGTGAGCTGTAAACCTGATCAAATGACTTATTGATTGCGGCCTGTTTTTGAGCTGCCGGATCCATTGTGCTTGTTGTTGCGCATGAAATCATACCAAACACGGCAACCAGTGACAAAGCGAGTAAAACAATTTTCTTCATTATAAGAAGACCTCCTGAGTTGATTCGGGTATTTTAATTTATTTTAAGGCGCGAATCAACTGGCTGCCGCCCTTTCGGGGTTCGGTCACCCTCATTCCTTCGCTACGCTTCGGAACAAGCCCCTCCACGGCGGGCGCGTGATTATATTTCCAGGAACAATGGGAGGTTCGGCCTGTAACAAGGCAATGCGATAATCTTAACCTTGAACAGGTTTGCCTTGTACTTTGCGAGGATTTTTTCTGCATTTTCAGCTTTGATATTTTTGCGTGCAAGTTCATTGACTTCGTGGTAAGTGAAGCCCAGATTGTCCTCGTCTGTTTTGCCGCACATTCCGTCACTAGGAGCCTTGTGAGTGAGCGAGCTTGGAAGACCAAGATAATCGCCGATTGCAACGACTTCCTCTGTTGTGAGCTTGTTGATTGGAGCAAAGTCTCCGGCCGCGTCTCCGTAGAATGTTGAGTAACCGACCAGATCTTCGCTCAGGTTGCATGTGTTTGCTACGCGGCAGTTTCCGATTTGTGCTCCGATTCCGTAAAGTGTAGCCATTCGGAGCCGGGCAGGAGTGTTTGTTTTGAAAACTGGAGAAAAACTATCGTTCATTAGCTTTTTGTTCTCATCAAAAAATGCATTTTCGTCAACATCGACAACGCCTGCTACAGCAAAAGCGGACTGAAGTCCTTCGTAGGCCTGGGCAATATTTACAGTAAAGTTTTTGATACCTAAATGACTAACTAACGTTTGTGAATCGGAAATATCTTTTTGTTCTCCGTTTGGCATCATCACGCCGATAACGCGGTCTTTTCCCAATGCTTTGACCATGAGAGCCGAGACTACGCTGGAATCTTTTCCGCCTGAAACACCGACAATAACTTTCGTTAGTTCGTTTCCGTTGGCACTAATCCATTTCTGAATCCAGTCAACAACTTCAGCTGTGATTTTTGCGACGTCGAAATTATATTCGCTCATATTGAAACCTCTCTATTTTGTGTATTCTTCGAGAATTGATTTTACAGGATTTAAGTAGTTTGCTCCGAACATGTTCAGGTGATTCAGAAGGTGGTACAAATTGTACAAGTCTCGTCTTTCTTCGTAACCTGGCTGCAACGGATTTGCTTCTTTGTAAGCGTCGTAAAATGCCGGTTCAAAGCCACCAAAAAGCTCTGTCATCGCTAAGTCTGCCTCTGCGTGTCCCACATAGCTTGCCGGGTCAATCAGCCATGCTTTTCCGTCTGAGCCGCACATTGCGTTTCCACTCCATAAGTCTCCATGCAAAAGTGACGGACTTTCAGGTTCAATCAAATATTCTTCGATATGGTCAAGAAGTTTTGTGACTAACTTCCGTTTGTTTGTGTCGAAATATGAATCCGCTTCCTTAAATTGTGGTGCAAGGCGAGAATCTCTGAAAAAATCTATCCAGCTGTCGGAATTGTTGTTTTCCTGTTTTCTTGCTCCGATAAAATTATCCTGCAAAAATCCGAATTTCTTTTCGCCTGCAAATTTTTGAGTATCAGCTTTGTGCATTGCTGCAAGTTCCTGTGCGAAAACACTCCAGTAATTTTTGACTTTTGGGGCAGGTTCAATATATTCCAAAAAAAGAAATGAATACCCGACTTCTTCTCCGGCGTCTGTTCCAGTGCAGAGAATTTTCGGGGTTTTTATAGTTTTTGTGGATTCGATTGCTGAGAGTGCGAGAGCTTCGGCTGTAAAGAATGATGCGTTTTCTTTCGCATTGGCCTTCATAAAAATTTTTTTGCCGTTGTTGAGCGTGAGACCGTAAGCCTTGTTGATGTCGCCACCTGTGAGCTGGTCTGTGCGTGCGATTGCGACGGAATTACCAAAAAGTGAGACTAAAGCCTGTGCGAGTGAATCAAAGTGTGGTGGAGTTTTGAACATGCGTAAATCTTACTCAGAATCATATTTTTTGTCGATAAACTTTAGATTACCCGAAGATGAACCTGTGGCGAGGTAGGACAAATGCATTATAATCGAATTTATATTGAAAATGGCGCGAAAGAATGAAACGGCTTACGAAGACACTCGTTTTGTGCTGCCGCGTGAGCGGCAAATGTATATAGTTACAAGCACAAAACGCGTGTAGCATGCTAGCATGCGGCTTCGATAAGCCGTTTTCATGACTGGAAGCCATTTTTGACAGCAAACATTTTCTAATGCGTTTGTCCTGATTACGAGACAGAGGATAAAAAATATTAAAATAAATTAAAAATTTCTTGTAGAATTTGTATGGAACGATATATAATAGGTAAGCAACTTTCTGCTGAAAAGGAAATCTATGGATAAAAGAAAAACTCTTATATTTTTAAGAAATTTTTCGCTTTGGCTTAGTGTTCTTTGTATATTTGTTTTGTTCGTATTTCTCTTGAGGTTTATCACAAATGGGATCGATAAGAATGATACAATCAAACCGCCTGCAGAGGTTCGTCATCGGGTTTTATTTATAAGTTCTTATGACCCGCTTTATTTTACCTACGATTCTCAGGTGAAAGGTCTCGAAAAAAGTCTTTATCCAAAAGGTATTGAATACGATGCGGTTTACATGTATTCGAATGCTCGTGGCGAAGCTTCAATCGATTTGTTCTACAATTTCATGAAAAAGCGCTTTTCCAAATCCAATATAAAAAAATACGAAGCGATCCTCCTTGGGGACGATGCAGCCCTGGAATTCGCACTCAAATATCAGAATGAGCTTTTCCCGAATCTGCCAATGATTTTCTTTGGCATAAACAATTATGACTTGGCTGTAGAGGCTTCAAAAAAAGCTAACGTAGCAGGTCTCTTTGAAAATGATTATCTGGAAGATACCCTGCGCCTTGCCATGTCACTTTTCCCTGAGCGAAAAACATTAATCGGTCTTCACGACCAGTCCGTCACAGGCAAAAACGATTACGAAATTTTCTGGTCTCTTCGCTCTAAATATCCGGATTATTCTTTCGTTGATTTGGATACATCTCTTTTTTCTCAAAATGATTTGATTTTCCTTCTTGCGGAGCTTCCAAAAGATTCGATTCTTTTTTACATGACATGTTATTCTGACAAGCAAAGTAATGTTTATTCCCTGCTTGCCCGCACAAGTACTCTTGTTCATTCGACATCGGCTCCGATTTTCAGAAATTATGTTGGCGGAGAAGGAATGGGCATTCTTGGCGGAGTGCGCATGGATGTTGAAGAGCAGTGTTATAAAGCTGGCGAAATGCTCAGTATTGTTTTGAGCAAAGGCGATATATCAAAACTGCCGCTCGATGAATGTACGGAAAGCCGCACGGTATTTGATTACAGCCTCATGAAGTCATTCAACTTGGATTTTTCTATTCTCCCCAAAGACACTATTTTCTATAATCAGCCGGTGTCTTTCATCTCTCAGTACGGTAAAATCCTTCCTATAATTGTAATGCTTTTTGTAACGCTTATCGTTATTCTTGTTTATTCAAAAATTGGTAAGACTCTTTCAATGACTTATATTAGCGAATTAAAGCAGTCTCAGCAGATTCTTTTGGATTCGCAGGAACAGCTTACTTATCAGGCCGAATATGATGAGATTCTTGATGTGCTGAACCGGCGCACAATAACGACCTGGCTTCGGGAAAATATGAAACCGGAAAGCGTGTATTCAGTCATTATCATTGATATTGATGACTTTAAAATGCTCAACGAAAATTACGGTCATTCACTTGCCGACAGTATTTTGCAGTACATTGTTGCGCTTCTCAAAGGAATGGTCGAGGATGGCGGCTGGAAGATTGCACGTTTTGGTGGTGATGAGCTTCTTCTTGTCGTTCCAGATGAAATTCTTGATATGGATTGCCAGATAGTCCGCCAGCTTTTCGCGGCTATTCGTGCGCCAATTCCTCTTGGTGATGAAAGCCTTGCGATTACGGCCAGTATGGGAGCATCTTGTTCCGATGGTGTTACGCCGCCGGAGCAGCATATTATCAACGCAGAGACGGCAATGTATGAGGCAAAGGCACGCGGTAAAAATGGCATCGTAATTTATGATGATAAAATGAAGGAAAAGGCTCTCGAGGAAATCCGCATCAAAGATAAATTGCAGTCTGCTTTTGACAACGACGGATTCTTCATGCTTTATCAGCCACAAATTGATACTCAGACAAAAGAAGTCAGCGGATATGAGGCTCTTGTGCGAATGAAGGAACCGGGCATTTATCCAGGCCAGTTTATTCCTGTTGCTGAGCGTAGCGGCTGGATTTGGCGTATCGGCCGAATCACTACTGAGCTTGTAATCAAGCAGCTTGCGGCATGGCGTGAGCAGGGGAAAACCTTGCATCCAGTTTCAGTCAATTTCTCTTCAAATCAGCTCAATGATCACGGTTATGTTGATTTTGTCGAGGATTTGCTCAACCGCTATGATATTCCGCCTCACTACCTTGAAATTGAAATTACAGAAGGCCTGTTCCTCGAAAAGAGCGTTCTTGCTGATGATATTTTCCGTCGTTTCAAGAATCTCGGAATCCGCCTGCTCATGGACGATTTCGGAACTGGATATTCTTCACTTGGCTACCTCACATACATTCCGGTTGATGTAATCAAGCTCGACAAGTCTTTGGTTGATACATATCTCGTTGACGGCAAGGATTCATTTATCCGCAATATAATTCATCTTATGCACGATCTTGATAAAAACATGATTATCGAGGGTGTTGAGGAAGAGCGGCAGTTCTTGCGTTTAAAAGAATTCGGTGCTGATACAATCCAGGGCTACTTCTTTTCTAAGCCAATCCCCGCAGACGAAGCAATTGATTTTAAGGTCAAATAGGCTTATTCTCGCGCAGCTTTCATTGCTACTTTTGCGTTGTACATTTTTTCGTCTGCGGATTCGAGTGCCTTTTTAAAATCAGCCGGACTGTGCGGTGTGAAGAATTCAAATCCGTAGGCTGCAGAAAATTTATGTTCGCATTCTTCCTGATTGGCTATGGCTTCGTCAAAATTGTGCAGCATAGTCATTATGTTCTCACGGTGGAAATTGTTGCAGACACATACGAATTCGTCGCCACCGATTCTGTAAATTTTGCCCATGGTGCCAACTACTTTTACAAGACAGTCACAGAAGGCTTTAATCACCTTGTCGCCGATTAAATGTCCGTAGTTGTCGTTGAGCTTTTTGAGGTTGTTCATGTCAAATACAATCAGACAGTATTCTCCTTGTGGGCGTGTCTGTTCATTAAAGTTGTCAATCAGTGTGTACCAGGCGGTTTTATTGTTCACTCCTGTGGCGATGTCCACGAAAGCAAGTGTTTTGTACATGGCCGCCTTGTTTACTTCCTCAAAAATTTTGAGCTCTTTTTGGTAGGTGATAAGAATCATCCAGATAAAACAGAAGGCGATTCCGAAACTCATGAGTGAATTGAAAAATTTGTTGTTGAAGAGTGAGACCGCTGTAAATGCGAATATGGTCATGGAAAAAATCATTGAGAGGATGAAGAGGTATTTTAACTTGCTGTTTTTTATCAGCTCGCCCCTTGCCAAAATTTTGAATGCATAGATACATGTTGCCAGATAGACAACGTGTGATGCAAAATTTGTGTTTGTGAGGGCGCGGATTCCAAAAATCTGAAGCACATATTGAGTGGAAACGATTGTGACTGTAATCCAAAAAAATATTCTCAGGAATTTGTTGTCTTTTTTTACGGAAATGCTTCTCATGAAAAGAAGGGTAAAAAGCGGAATAAAGAGCTGGGAAAGATATTTGAGACACCACAAAAAGTGGAGCTTGCCGGTAAAGAAAAGGAGAAGACTTGAATCATCAATCTGCCAGCATCCTATTCCGAATGTAAGAAGGCCAAGATGAAGCAGAGTGTAGTCTTTTTTGTTCGTATGCGCAAAAAGGTTGTGTGTTCCGAATAGAAAAATCGAAACGATGATGAACATTACTCCGAGAAAAAAGTTTGTGATGTGCTTCCAGATAATCGTGAAGAGAATTTGGGTTTTGTCGCCATAAAAAGCTTCCTCAAAATCACCGGCCGTAGATTTTAGAAGGGCCTCTGTCTCGATGCAGATTATGGATTCTGATGAAAACGGCGGTAAAGTCACCAGATTGTAGACAGGATGATATGACAGTATGTTTTTGGGTTTGATTTTGTTCTGGTATGTGTAGACAATCTGGTCGTTCAGCTTGATCCGCACGTTCTGGTGATGTGAGTAAAAGCAGAATGACTGGCAGCTTTTTTGCTCTGGAGGCAGTCTGTGATAGATTGCAGATTTGTTGTCGCTTGAAGTGATATTTGCAGGGAGAGACGGAATTTGAACTTCGTTGCCATTGGAATCGTAGTAAAACCAGCCTTTGTTAAAGGATTTGTCCTGGCATTGTATTATTTGTGCGTCTGAATTTGTCTGGCCGAAAAAAAGAATGTATATACCTGTTAGGGATAATATGATGAGAAGAAATTTAAATACTAAAGAATCCAGTTTGTGCGCGCTTTTCATCATTCTTATTAATTATAAGACAATATAATGAAATGATAAATAGAAGAGCTCTGATTTCGAGACAAAATCTTCCATATATTATATACTTAAATTATGGCAAAAACATTTGACGACAAGAAAATCATTTACACGATGGATCGCGTTTCTCGCGCGTATGGAACAAAAGTTGTTTTAAAAGACATTTCCATTTCTTACTATTATGGGGCAAAAATCGGCGTTATCGGTGAAAACGGTGCCGGTAAATCTTCACTTTTTAAAATTTTTGCAGGAATCGATAAAGACTACACAGGCGAAACCAAGCTTCTTCCGGGCTATTCAATGGGCTATCTTGAGCAGGAGCCATACCTTGAGCCAGGCAAAACCGTCCTTGAAGTCGTAAAAGAGGGGGTCAAGCCAATCACAGATTTGCTGGCTGAATTCGACAAAGTAAACGAAGCTTTCGGCGACCCGGATGCCGATTTTGACAAACTTTGTGCTCGCCAGGCTGAGATTCAGGAAAAGCTTGATGCCGCAGATGCATGGAATCTTGATGCAAACCTTGAGCTGGCTATGGACGCTCTCCGATGTCCTCCGGGAGATCAGGTTGTAGACGTTCTTTCTGGTGGTGAACGCCGCCGTGTTGCTCTCTGCCGCCTGCTTTTGCAGAAGCCGGACATTCTTCTTTTGGACGAGCCGACCAACCACCTAGATGCTGAGACAGTCGCATGGCTTGAGCGGCACCTCAAAGATTATCCTGGCACAATCATCGCAATCACTCACGACCGCTACTTCCTTGACAATGTTGCGGGCTGGATTTTGGAAATGGATCGTGGCGAAGGCTATCCTTTCAAAGGAAATTACTCAGAGTGGCTTGAAGCCAAAGAAAAACGCCTTGCCCTCGAAGAAAAACAGGCTTCAACACGCCGTCGAGAGATGCAGGAAGAGCTGGAGTGGATTCATGCGGGTGCAAAAGGAAGGCAGGCAAAGCACAAGGAACACATCACCAAGTACGAGGCCTTGCTCGCCGAAGAATCAAAGCGCGTTCAGCTTAAAGACACACAGATTTCAATTCCGGCAGGTCCTCGCCTGGGCAGCGTCGTAATTGATGCAGAAAAACTCACAAAATCATTCGATGACAAGCTCTTGTTTGAGAATCTTGACTTTCATATTCCGGCAGGCTCAGTTGTTGGAATCGTCGGCCCGAACGGTGCTGGTAAAACAACATTGTTCAAGATGATTGCAAGTGCCGCAGGTCAGGAAATTGAGCTTCCGGACGGAAAGATGGGCAAGGAGCTTCCTGATTCAGGCTCAATCAAAGTGGGCGACACAGTTAAGCTCGTCTACGTTGACCAGATGAGGAGCAAGCTTGACCCGAATAAAACAATCTATGAAATGCTTTCTGGTGGAAGCGATTTGGTTAAGCTTGGTGCAGTTGACGAAAAAGGAAGGGCGGTGAACGGAGCTGTCCGCGAAATCAACGCGCACGCATACTGCTCTTGGTTCAACTTTAACTCAGCCGAGCAGAACAAAAAAATCTCAGTTCTTTCTGGTGGAGAAAAGAACCGCCTCAACATGGGCATGATGTTCAAGGAAGCCGGAAACGTGCTCATGCTCGACGAACCTACGAACGATCTCGACATCACCACAACTCGTTCCCTCGAAGAAGCCATCAATAGCTTTGCGGGTGTAGTTCTCGTAATCAGCCACGACCGCTACTTCCTCGACCGAATCTGTACGCACATTCTCGCATTTGAGAACAACTCGGAAGTTCACTTTGTTGAGGGCAGCTGGTCTGATTATGTTGAATGGCGCAAGACTGTTCTTGGAATTGACGATGATGTTCCTCACAAGACAGTTTATCGTAAGCTCACGCGCTAAGGATTGTAGGGGCGCGAAGCGTTGCCGAAGGCAATGCCAACCCCGAAAAGCCTGACCGCCGCTTGTCGGCGGGAGCGCCCTTTAAAAACAAAAATCCCGCCTGTTCATTGTGCAGACGGGATTTTGCTTTTTATGACAAGTTTTGTTTATTTTGCTTATTTTGTCTGGCTTGGGTGTTTGATGTGTGCGGCTCCCAAAACTGAGCCTGCTACTGCAGTGATAATTCCTGCCAAAACCAAATATCCGCCAACGCTTGTGTATCCGAAAATTGGTGTTACCGGGCTTGTGTAGAATTTTGTGTAAGCGCCGAACATATCCGTGAGTGAAGGTGCGATTGAAATGATTGAGGCGATTTCAAAAGCAAGTGCAAGCAATGTGACGAAGATGTCGCCGACGATTGTCTTTGTGCAGAAGAACAACGCGATTCCTGCGATTGAGCAAAGCCATGTGATTACGATAAAAGTTGAGTTGTAAGCAGATGGTGCTTTGTTGAAGTAAGAAGCGGCTCCAAAGACGTTCTTCAATACTGTTCCTGATTCATCTTTGAGGAAAAATGTTGGAATCATAAATCCGACAAAAGTAAGAACCATTCCTGCAAGAAAAATTACTCGGTCGATCGAGCGTTCTTTCTTTAAAGTTTCAAAATATTTCATTTTATTCTCCTTAGAAAAGTAAAAGCTATATTTTAATTATATACCATTCCGGCAGTTTATTAATCACAATTTTTGTACTATAATGACCAACATGAGTACAATTTACGAAAAAGCACTTGAAAAACATGTAGAATGGAAGGGCAAAATTTCAACTGAATTGAAAATGCCTTTGGAAAATCGTGATGACCTTTCTGTAGCTTACACTCCTGGAGTTGCAGAACCTTGCCGTCAGATTCATAAAAATCCTGATGATGCGTATAAATACACATGGAAAGGTAATACTATTGCCGTAGTTAGTGATGGAACTGCTGTTCTTGGCTTGGGCGACATCGGTCCTGCGGGCGGTCTTCCTGTAATGGAAGGAAAATGTGTCCTTTTCAAAAAATTCGGCGGAGTTGACGCTGTTCCTCTCTGCATTGACACAAAGGATCCTCAGGAAATCATTAAATTCTGCAAACAGATTGCCCCGACTTTCGGCGGAATCAACCTTGAGGATATTTCGGCTCCTCGCTGCGTTGAGATTGAGCGCGCTTTGATTCGTGATTTGGACATTCCTGTTTTCCACGATGACCAGCACGGAACTGCAATCGTTGTTACAGCTGCCGTAATCAACTCCCTCAAACTCACTGGCAAAAAAGCAGAGGATTGTAAGGTTGTTGTCTCTGGCGTTGGAGCTGCAGGCTCATCAATCATGCGAATGCTTTACAATCTCGGTATCCGCAAAATCTACGGATTCGGAAGCAAAGGCATCATCCTCAAAGAAGACTACGACAAATACGACTTCCTCAAAAAAGAAATCACTGAATTCACAAACCCAGAAAACAAACGTTACACACTCGCAGAGGCAATGAAGGGTGCTGATATTTTCGTTGGCGTTTCTGTTCCTGGTGTTGTCACAGAAGAAATGGTCAAATCAATGGCTCCAAAATCAATCGTTCTTCCAATGGCAAACCCAGAGCCTGAAATCACTTATGAAAAGGCAAAGGCTGCTGGAGCTTACATTGTCGGAACTGGCCGAAGCGATTATCCGAACCAGATTAACAACGTTCTTGCTTTCCCAGGTCTTTTCCGTGGCGCACTTGATTGCCGTTCACGCAAAATCACCGAAGAAATGAAGATTGCTGCCGCACGCGGATTGGCTTCACTCATCAGTGACGCGGAACTTAATCCTGATTTGGTAATTCCAAGCGCATTTGACGAGCGTGTTGCTCCAACAGTTGCAAAAGCCGTTGCCGAAGAAGCGCGAAAAGCAGGTCTGGCAAGAATCTAAGGTTTTTGAGAAGATGAACATTCGTATTCTTGAAATGCCCTTGGATTACGGTGCAAGCCGCCACGGTGCCGATATGGGCCCTTCTGCTATTCGTCTTGCCGGAGTTAAGGAGCGAATCGAAGGGCTTGGCCACAAAGCCGTGCAGTGTTTTTCACCTATTCAGATAAATCCGCAGGAATTTGAGTCTGTTGGGAATCCAAAGGCAAAATATCTTGCGCCGATTGTGCGTGCAAACACTCAGCTCGCCGAAGAAGTCGAAAAAGCTGCTTCATGCGGGGATTTTCCACTTATTTTGGGTGGCGATCATTCGATTGCGCTCGGCTCTATTGCGGGGCTTTCTGCGGCCTACAAAAAGAAGGGCCTTAAGCTTGGCATTCTGTATGTTGATGCGCACGGTGATTTTAACACGGACGAAACCAGCCCCAGCGGAAACATTCACGGTGAGTGCATGTCTGCAAGCTGCGGTTACGGCCTTCCTGAGCTTACCAATTTATATTTTGACGGCCAGAAGGTTGATCCGCGGAACGTCTGCTATGTCGGGCTTCGAAGTGTTGATGAAGGCGAGCGCGAGCTTATGAAACAGGCCGGAGTCAAAGCCTACACGATGACCGACATTGACCGCCAGGGCTTTAACGAAGTCATGCGGCATGTACTCAGATTTTTCAAGCAGAAGGTTGATGTAGTTCACGTAAGCTTTGACATGGACTGTCTTGATCCGATGTACGCACCGGGAACAGGCTATCAGCTTCCGGCCGGCATGACAAACCGTGAGGCACTTCTTTTAATGGAAGAAATGTGCGAGCTCGGTATGGTACGCTCTGCCGAAATCGTGGAAGTAAATCCTGTCCTGGACGTTCGCAATCAGACGGCTGCCTTTGCAGTGGATTTGATTGCCCGCCTTTTGGGCGAAAAGATTTATTAGGGGCGCAATCAATTTCCTGCCGCTGTTCCGTGGTTCGCTAACGCTCATTGCCTTTGGCAACGCTTCGCGCCACTCCATAGCGGGCGCCGCATTTTACGGTAAAACACACAATCCTTTGCCTCGGAAAGAAGATTCCGGGGCATTTTTTTTGGCTGTGTAAAATTCGCCCATATAGAACCATCCGATTCTGCCGTTTGCAAGCGGGACTTTTTCTCCGCCGAGCCAGAAGATTTTGGATTTGTCTTCGGGGAGAGACTTTTTGAAAATTTCGTCTCGTTTTGCTTCGTATTTTTCGATTATTTTTTCAATAAAATCTTTGGGAACGGTTGGCTTTGAAACCGGGAACTCGAACCATTTCTGAACAGGCTTTTCCAAGTCTTCGCCATGCATCCACTGGTTGAGCGAGTAATCAAGAAAGGCTCCGTATTTCTGTGATTTTTTTTCGCCTTCAAAGTGAAGGCCGTTTTTGGCAAAGAGAGGAGCGTTTTGTTTTTCCTGAGGATCGATTGGCTTTAAGTCCTGGATTTTGCCCTCTGTCCATTCTTTGTAAACTCGGGAGTGACGCGTGAGCACGAACTTGTGCCAGAAACATGAATCCAAAAGTCCGTTTGCGTAGAACTGGCGCAGTGTTTCCATGGAGTTGATTAAATCCTGCTCCTTTTCCCACCAGTACCCGTAAATCATGTAAGCGTGCACGAGAATTCCCGCTTCCTTGAAAGCGCAGCAGGCTCCAACGATTGATTCCAGATCCGTGCCTTTGTGAATTGCGTTGAGCCCATTACCTGTGGCAGATTCAAGCCCTGCCGAAACTCCGATTAGGCCTCCGTAAGCAAGAAAATCCGCCACATCACGTGTAAAATTCTTTTCAAAACGTACGTTTCCCCACCAGGTAATCGGCGAGCCGTGCGCAATATTTTCGCGCGCAAACTGAATCATCATGGCTGGAGGCATTGCTTCATCAACGAAGTGGATTCCATAAACGCCTTTTTCCTTGCATTGTGCAAATATGCCATTGTATAACTTACTAACGTTCGTTGGGCAGTATCCTTTGACATAATCGAGCGTGACATCGCAGAAAGCACATTTGTGCCAGTAGCAGCCGTGGGCCATATAAGCCTTAATCCAGCTTCCATCCGACCAGAGCCGGTGCATTGGGTTCGTGTCATCAATCAGCCGTGGATACTGAGAAAAATCAATATCCGAGAAATCAGGAATCAGACTTGAAGTAACTTCTTTTTCGTAAGCTAACGACTGTTCGTATGCAGGCAAGTTTTCATCAAGTGGCGGAATGATTCCGTTTTTGGTGAATTGCCTGAGCTTGAAAATGGGATTATTCTCCGCAGGAGACTGGTTCAGTAAGTCTTTATAGCTTGCATATCCCCGGTCATAGCAAATTGCGTCGCAATATCTAGCTAACGAAGGTTCGTTTGTTTCTCGTAACTCTGTGTTTATAAATCCGCCACCAAAGCAAACATAAACTGAGTCGCTAAAGTGTTTTTTGAAAAAACGCCCAGTGGCAAGAGCGGCCGCAAATGTTCCAGCAAAAGGAATTGAGATAAGGACGAGAAGTTTTTCCGGGGCGTTGCGGGGTGTCCCCGCAGAAGGGGTAGCGGAAAACGCCGCAGGCGGTTGTAGCGAGGGGGTGTCTTCCCCCTTTGGATTCTGAACCGCTTTTCCTTCCAAAAACAGATTTTCCAACAATGGAATGTAAAACTCTTTGAGAATCGGGCTGTCCGCGCCTTTTTTGACTTCAGCAAAACTTGATTCACTTACTGTAAGGCTTTCGGCATAGCGCACGAGCGAGAAATTCTTGTCAAAGGCAATCGTGATAAAATCAGCCAGATCCGCCAGTGCAAAACTTGCAAGCGAGCGCGCATCGTCTGTGGTCAAATCGTGGTTCAAATTGGCAAGATATGTTTCCATACGGGAGCCACGTGGAACATGTGCGCCAAAAACAAATCGGTGTGCATTCTCGTATCCCGAAGAAATGTTCTCTCGTGAGCCAGGACGCAAAATTGCCGTGATAAAATCAATCCATTCAATCCATAAATCTTTTTGGGAGACATAGCGGCGCAAATTGAAAGCCGTTGCTTCATCGCCGGATTTTTCGGCCTGGTCGGCAAGTTTCAATGCGTTTTCTGAACAAAGTGAAAAAAGTTTTGTAAGACCTGCCCGTGAAAAAATCTCATAATAAAGTTCCAGGCTCAAATCAAGCCAGCGGGTTTTGTGACCGAGAGACTTGAAAAAAGCGGAAAGATACGCCCCGCTTGGATAAGCCGTGTTGAGCTGCACGATTGGTGGCTGGAGGATAAGAACATCTGGTTTCTGATTCGGTTTTTCTTGTGACATTTTTCTTTCCGATTAAAATTTTGCCTTTATTTCTTCGAGCACTTTCAAATCCGCGATTGCATCTTCGAGCGGTGAGACAAGCTCGCTCTGACCGTCCAAAAAATCCACGGCGTTCTGAACCATTCCGCTGAAATATCCGGTCTTTTTGGGAAGCTTGAGCTTTTGCTTTGTGAGCGAATAAAATCCTGTGTAAAGTTTGGATTCTTTGCGAAGATAGAATTCAAAGATTCCGTTCCCGACAACGATTTTACCCAAGGTGCCTAAGATTTCAAGCCGGAACTCAAAGAATTTGCTTCGTCCGCTCATTTTAAAAGTGACTTCCGGGATTGTTCCGAACCTTGTTGCTACCGATTGGTAGTGTGCCGAAAAGTTTCTGACAATTCCTTTTTCGTCTTTGTGGATTCCAGATACAATTGGGTTTGTCAAAACTGGTGTAACTACCGACTGTTCGTTAGATTCGTTTTTCCCAAGAATATATTGCAAAATATCAACCAGATGTGTTCCGTCATGCAAAAGGGAATAAGTTCCGTCTTTTTCAAATTCGCTTCCATAAATCCTAAGCCCTGAATCCAATTCTCCTGTTACGGATTGTATGTCGCCAATTTTATCAATTAAACTTACGACCGATAGATAGTCTTTTGCAAATCGACGCTCATGATTCACCATTACGGGCACGCCAAATTCCACGGCCTTTGCACGGATTTTTTCGGCTTCCTCCGAATTGAGCGCGACAGGCTTTTCCAGAATCACGAGCTTTGGCTTGTATTCAATTGCTTTGAGACATTCTTCGAGATGATTATCTTCGTTGACAGCAACCGTGATAATATCGAGGCAGGTAACGTTTTCATAAAGTTCTTTGCTGGTTGGAAAAACGAGCGTGAAATCTTTTTTGCCGTTGTGCTTTTTAACATATTTCCGCCAGTTTTCAAGATTCTCTTCGTTTGAGTCGGCGGCGGCAATCAGCTTGATTCTTTTGTTGTTGAGAAGAGCCATTGTGTGACTTGCGGGCTGCTCACGTTTTTTGTCAAATCCGAGTGAAAATCCGATTCGCCCTGTACCTACAATCGCGGCATAATAAAGCTTTTTTTCCATACATTTATTATAAGGAAGCATTTGCCTTTGTGCTAGTTTTTTATTATCTTTGTTTATAGAAGAATCCAAAGAGGTATCTAAATGGCAGAAGAATGTACCCACAACTGTTCGACTTGTGGCTCAAATTGTAAATCAAAAGACTTGCGTGCGACTCTCCGAGAAGGAAGCTGCGTTAAAAAAGTAATAGGCATTGTCTCTGGAAAAGGCGGTGTTGGCAAATCCCTTGTAACGGCTTTGCTCGCTTCAAAAATGCGAAAGGCTGGCTTTAAAACAGCTATTCTTGATGCCGACATCACAGGCCCTTCAATCCCGACAAGTTTTGGCGTGAGCGACCAAAAAGCAACTGGCGACAAAACTGGCACAATTTACCCGGTAAAAACCGAAACTGGAATTCAGCTCATGAGCATGAATTTCCTTCTCGAAAAAGAAACTGACCCTGTTTTGTGGCGTGGGCCTGTAATCGCGGGCGCGGTCAAGCAGTTCTGGACGGATGTAGAATGGAAGGACATTGATTTTATGTTCGTTGATATGCCTCCTGGAACCGGTGATGTTCCGCTCACAGTTTTCCAGTCACTCCCGATTGACGGAATTGTGGTCGTGTCGTCTCCTCAGCAGCTCGTTCGCGTAATTGTTGAAAAAGCTGTAAAAATGGCCAGCATGATGAAAGTGCCGATTGTTGGCCTTATCGAAAACATGAGCTATGTAAAATGTCCGCATTGCAACGAAGAAATAAAAGTATTCGGTGAAAGCAACATCAACGGAATCGCAAAAGACTACGGAATCCCGGTTCTTGCCCGAATTCCGATGAGCGAGGACATTTCAAAGGCAATTGATGAGGGGGATGTTGAGCGGCTCGACGCAGATTTTATGGATGCAGCAGTAGATTTGATAAAAGCGATGTAAACAAGAGAACTGAATTATAAGCAATTTTATATTGAAAATGGTGCGAGGGAATGAAACGGCTTACGAAAACACTCGTTTTGTGCTGCCGCGTAAGCGGCAAACGTATATAGTTACAAGCACAAAACGCGTGTAGCATGCTAGCATGCGTTTTCGATAAGCCGTTTTCATGACTGGGAGCCATTTTTCAATGAGGAAAGATTTATAATGCAGTTGCTCTGTGTTGAAACACTCCGCAATCTCTAAAATTTGGATAATTTATGAAACTTCTTCTTGCGCCGATGGATTCTATTACTCACCAGGCTTTCCGCAACCTTGTGGAAAGGTTTGGTGGATGTGATGAATACTTCAATGAAATGATAAATGCCTCTTCTTTGCTGAATAACGGCCCGTGGGAAAAATTTTATTTGCTTGAAGGACCCAAGCCGGAAAAGTTTGTCTGGCAGCTCACCGATAAAAACGGCGAGAAAATGGCTCTTGCGGCTGGTGTTCTGGCTGAGCGCGGCGGAATTGGTGTGGACTTGAACATGGGATGCTCGGCTCCGCAAATTGCAAATACTGGTGCTGGAATTGCGTGGATGACAAAGCCAATTTCAGAGACTCAGGCGATGGTTCACGGCGTAAAATCTGCGCTCGAAAATTCCGCAAAAGACGGCCTGCCATCAAAAAGACTTTCCGTAAAGCTTCGTCTTGGCGATCAGGATTTCACTCTCGAGAAATTCTTTGAATTCACGGATATGCTCGTTGGCGAGGGAGTTCAGATGCTCAGTCTTCATCCGCGTACCAAAAAAGAAAAATATCGTGAGCGCGCCCGCTGGAATTTCGTGGAAGAACTTGCCCTTCGTTATCCGCAGATTCCTGTCAATCTCAATGGCGATGTAAAAGACACTGCAAGTTTTGAGGAAGCTCAAAAAGCCGCGCCCCACGCAAACGGAATAATGATTGCCCGTGCCGCGGTTCAAAAGCCCTGGATTTTCGCCCAGCTCAGGTCTGGGGCCGGAAACTCTTGTGGGCCAATCGACTGTGAACAGATTGCGCTTGATTTCATCGACGATGTGGAGCAATGTCAGCCCCCTGAATTCTGGAAAACCCGTCTTCAGAGATTCTTCGCATATTACTGCTTAAATTTCAGCTTTGGGCATTATTTTCAAACTCAGATGATAAATGCAAAAGACAATGATGACGCCCGCTCTCGTGTAAAAGAATATTTTTGTAAGTGCCCTGATGACAAAATCCTAAAAATATGATAGTAATACTCTCAAAAGTGTTATACCCTTGTCTTTTTTTAAAATTATGTTAAAATATTTTAAATCAAAGAGAGTGGATCATAATAGCTAAAAGGAGGCTGGTTCGTTGCCTTCTTGCACCGCTGCTAACGCGGACTTTTTATAGGAGCATTTTATGAAAGTTAAATTTTTTGCTATTGTATCAGTTTGGTTTGCATCATTTGCTCTTGCTGCTCAGACGGCAAATGATATTGCCAAAGTTTTTTGTGATTTGGACAGGGTTCCTGATTACAATTATTCCACTTTAATTCTTGAAAATATCGAAAAAGACGGAAAAAGAGAAGTTCTAGAAATTCACCAATATGGAAGTGGAGTTGATAACGGGCTCAAAAATGTCGCATTTGATTTCAAAGCACCTGCAAGTGTAAAAGGTATGCGAGTTCTTCAGCTCGAAAAACTCAAAAAAGCAGATGACCGCTGGGTTTATATGCCAAAACTCCGCCAGTCACGCCGAATCCCAATGACGGAGCGTACAAAGTCTTTTGGTGGTACCGAATTTACATATAACGATATGACAATCCGCAATGAGGACGAAGATAAAAATGAAATCGTTGAGGATGAGGCTAAAATCACTGTTAACGGTAATTCGTATTTATGCTGGAAGATGAAGTCAACTCCATACAAAAAGAGCGAAGTTGAATATTCTTACCGCATGTCATGGTTTGATAAAAAGACATACATTCCAGTCCGAATCGAATACTATGATTCAAAAAACAAGATGATTAAACTTTATGAATGTCTCAAAATTGAGATGGTAAAAGGTGCTACAGGAATTGAATATCCTCTCCGCCGTTCAAATTCCATCTCTAACCTTGTCACAGGGCGAAAGACAATTGCTACTGTTAAGGATTTCGTATTCGATGAGCCGATTTCGGACGCATATTTTGCACAGCATTGGCTTACAACTGGTAAGGCTCCTAAAATTAAAGGCAAAAAATAAAATATTTATTGAAGAAAACTTAAAAAACTTGCATATATATTTTATTTGTTATAAAATGATGTATCATTTAAAACAAGGGGCTTTATCATGGCTTTAAAGAAATCTTATTCAAAAGACAAAAAAACTTGTAACGTAACATTCACAGTATCTCCAGAAGCCGCTCAGGGCGCAAAAACAGTAACAATCGCTGGAGATTTCAATAGCTGGAGCAGCACCGAAACACCACTCAAAAAAGGTAAGGACGGTTCTTTCTCTGTTAAGCTTTCACTTGACGCTGGCAAAGAATATCAGTTCCGATACCTTCTTGATGGTTCTCGTTGGGAGAATGATTGGGCTGCAGATAAATATATTCCAGCACCATTCAGCTCAACTGACAATTCTGTAGTTATCTGTTAAATTTTTATAAAATACAAAAGGCACTCTTCGCGAGTGCCTTTTTTTGTCAAAGCCGCCACATGGAGGTGGCGTAAAAGCAAAGAGAGAAAATTCAAACGGCAAAGTCAACGATATTTGCCGTGTTTGCCTTTAGGTGAACAGAATTTTCTCGTATGAACTTAAAATCCATGGAGGGATTTTAAGTTCACGGCACATGAATTACTTCACGAGGTTTCGAGCCATTTGCAGGGCCAACGATTCCTCGTGCTTCCATGTCCTCAACAAGCCGGGCTGCACGGTTGTAACCGATTTTGAGTCTTCGCTGAATGTAACTTGCGCTTGCTTTTCCTGCCTGGATTACAATCTGCAATGCCTGATCGTAGAGCGGATCTTCTCCGTCGCTGAACAAACCTGGCTCTTCCTCAACGTCTTCATCATCATCAACAAAAATTTCATCATCAATGTAGTCCGGGCCGCCGAATGATTTTACATAATCAACTACGCGTTCAACTTCATTGTCTCCGACCAATGTTCCCTGAATTCGGGTTGGAATCGGGTTGACGGCAGAGGTGTAGAGCATATCGCCTTTGCCAAGCAATTTTTCTGCACCGACTGAATCTATGATGATGTTAGAGTCTGTTCGGCTTGCAACCATGAATGCGATTCGGCTCGGAATATTTGCCTTGATAAGACCTGTGATTACGTTTACCGAAGGTCGTTGGGTTGCAAGAACAAGGTGGATTCCTACTGCACGGCTCATTGCTGTGAGTCGGGCTACGCTTGTTTCAAGTTCTTTTCCGCTTGTTGCCATTAAGTCTGCAAACTCATCGATAATCACTACGATGTAAGGCAATTTTTCGGTTGCGATTCGACGTTCTCGGATTCGTGTGTTGTAGCTCATAATGTCACGCACGCCCATTCCATCGAGCAGGGCATATCGGCGTTCCATTTCGCAGATACAATACTGCAAGACTTGCAAAGCTCGTTTTGGCTCGGTTACGACAGGTGTGAGCAAATGAGGAATATCGTTGTAAAGCTTCAATTCAACCACTTTCGGATCAACCATAATCAGCTTGACGTCCTGAGGTGAGCGATTGTACAAAATCGAAAGAATAATTGAATTTACACAGACAGATTTACCTGCACCTGTTGCGCCCGCAATCAAGAGATGCGGAGTTTTTGCAATATCGATAATCTGAGACTGGCCGGAAATATCTTTTCCCAAAATGACTGGAATTGCCATTTTTTTGTATTCCGGCAGGTTCTGCTCAATAATTTCACGGAATGATACGATTGCCCGCTCTTTGTTCGGAATTTCGATTCCAACTGCATGGCGGCCTGGGATTGGAGCTACGATTCGGACTGATTTTGCGGCCAGTGCAAGCGCAATGTTATCCTGCAAGTTAACGATTTTGCTGAGTTTTACGCCCGGAGCCGGGAGCAATTCAAACATCGTGACTACAGGGCCTTTTCGGATTCCTGTGACTTCTGCTTCAATTCCGAATTCATTTAAAGTCTGCTTGAGGTTTTCACCGGCTGCCTTTGTCTCGTCATCAATTCGCCAGTATTCTTCGTTTTCAAATTTTTCGAGCAAATCTGTCGGAATTTTGTACTGACTCAATTTACGGATTTGAGGAGTATTTTCCTTTTCTGCCTCACCATTTGCTGTAGTATTTGCCGGCTGTGCCAGATTATTTTTTGCAGCGAATTCTTCCGGATTTTTGACAACCGGGTTTGCGGCGGCATCTGCTTCCATCTGTGAGAAAATGTCTTCTACGCCCAAAGGTTCTTCTTCATCTTCTTCGGTCTCGAAAGGCTCATCTTCTGCGCTTTCCTGAACATTCTCGCTCTGAGTTTCTGCGATGTCTTCGATGTTGATAAAATCAGCAGGATTTTCATCCTCTTCCGGATATTCAATGACATCCGGCTCTGAAATAACTTCTTCCTCGGTTTCTGGCTCTGCTTCGTTTTCAAGTTCCATCTCTGTGTCTGGAACTTCTTCAAAATCAAGATCGGAGTCAAAATCTTCTTCGGTTTCAGGTTCGTCTTCTTCCGGGAGATTGTCTTGTGGAAGCTCATCCTGTTGAAGTGCATCTGGAATATCTTCAAAAAAGTCTTCGTCTTCTGGATGAGATTCTTCTTCGGAAAGGTCGTCATAATCTGGTTCATCAAAAGAAACAGGGCTGACATCATCCATTTCGTCAAACTCATCCTGAAAATCCTCGGAATTTACAGGAATTTCAGTTTCTTCGATAAAATCAGGCTCGTTGAGTTCTTCGCCGGCAGATTCCGTTTGTGTCTCAGGTTCTTCTGCGATTTCGGTCTCTTCTGATGAAGCAGGTTCGTCGAAGTCATCGATGACAGTTTCGGTTTCAGTTTCAGGTTCTTCTGCAGTTTCGGCCTCGTCCATTAAAACTGGCTCGTTGAAGTCGTCACTGGCAATTTCTGTTTCTGTCTCAGTCTCTTTTTCTATGATTTCAGGTTCTTCTTCAAAAACTGGTTCTTCGTGCTCTTCGCGGGCGTCTTCCTCAGCTTCGATTTCGTCCTCGCTTTCAACATCTTCATCGTCTGGGATAGCCACATCCCGGAACCGGCTTTCCTCTGCAGGGGCATCAAAACCGGCTTCTTTTGTAATTTCCGGCTCTTCGACAACGGTCTCATCTTCCACAATCTCTTTCTGCTGATCAAAAATGTGGTCAAATGGAGAAGGCTCTTCTGGGAGCTCCGGCTCGGCAAAATCATCTTCATCGAGAAGTTCTTCCTCTGTAACTGATTCCGGCACGGCCTGCTCATCCTCAAAAGTCTCGTGCTCAATAATTGTCGGCTCATCGACGAGCGTTGCGTCATCGTCCGGCTTTTTTACACCTGGCTTTCCGTCATTAATCAAATCCTTGAGGACTTCTTTTTGTTCAAGGAAAAGGCGGTCTTTTGAAAGGTCGAGCGATTCTTCCTTTGGTTCATTTTTCTTGTTGAGTGAGAAAAATTTTCTTCGGGCAGGAGTTTTTTCATCTTCATCAAAGAAAATTTCTTCATCATTTTCAAAATATTCATCAGCCGGGTCCGTCTCTTCATTTTCCTGGGCGGGAATTTCTTCGTCAGTTTTGTTCAAATGACTGTGAGAGAGAAGTTCTTTTGTTTCTGCAGTTTCAATCAGTGAATTTTCAATGACATCACCCAAAATTGAAAGAAGCAGATATTCGGCGGCAATAATCAGTGAACCAATAAGCAGGGTAGAACTTATTTTAACCAGCATTACGGTATCGCTGTCGTTTGCGAAAATCATTCGGCAGATATGCTCGATGGCATCAAGGGTAAAGAATGGAACTATTGAGCCGATCAGCACGACTCCGTTCCTGAATCTCCATTTTGCATTGAAACATTGCACTCCGGCAAAAATCAGAAAAATCGGAATACAAATTGACGTGAAGCCGTAGACACCGGTGAACATTTTGCCTAAGGCATAGAATATCGTGTTTTTGGCAGGACTGATTTGTCCGAAATCAACTGCGACTAAAAGTAATGATACAGAAATTAATGCTGCGAGAACGAAAAGTAAGATGCCCGCAACAATTGAACATTTTTGACACTTCATACTTTATGATTATCGGATAATTCGCTATACTATTTTAGTGAGTGAAAATAATTTTAAATGTAATTTTTGCAAAGTTTGTAACGGAAAGGGATGTATCAGTCAGCTCCCGGGTATGGGCGGTGTCCGTAATAACGAAAATTTCATCCTCAACTGTTCGGCATGGCAGACTGTACGCAACAATAATATAGAAAGAATTAAACAATTTCTTGACCTGGAGCCGGAATTCCGAATCCCGCAACTCACTATTGCGCCAATGACAGGTGCTGTGGAAAACATTGGTTTTGCCCGGGAGTCTGATTTTTACGACGCGATTATCCAGGCGATGCACAAGGTTGGAGTAGGGCTTTCGATTGGTGACGGTTATCCCGATGAAAAACTCAAATTCGGAATCCAAGCCTTACAGAAAATCAAAACCGAAGCTCCCGAAGCGCAAACTTCCGTTTTTATCAAACCTTATTCCAACGAGCGGATTTTTGAACGTTTTGAATGGGCAAAAGATTGCGTGAAAGTCGCTGGCGTTGATATTGATTCGTATAACATCGTTACGATGCGCAATCTCGTAAAACTGGAGAAAAAGACAGCCGCTCAGCTGATTGAAATCAAGAATCACGTTAAGATTCCGTTCGCAATCAAAGGAATTTTCACTCAGGAAGACATTGAGCTTGTAAAAGAAGTAAAGCCAGACATCGTTTACATTTCAAATCACGGCGGGCGTGTTGATACACGAAAGGGCAGCACTGCAGAATTTTTTGCAGAGCACGTTGATGAACTCAAAAATTATTGTGATGAAATCTGGGTGGACGGCGGAATCCGAAGCCCGCGCGACGTTGCCACGGCAATGGCTCTTGGTGCTGATTGTGTGCTGATTGGACGCCCGTTTGCAAGCGCACTCTGCCACGGCGGCCCCGAAGAACTGTGCGGCAAAGTGCTTGAACTTAGTTTGCTCAAATACGGATTTTAGGGATTTACAGCGGATTATTTTTCAATCGTGATGCTTTGATCTGCTGTGAACGATTTTCCTGGTTCCAGAGGAATCAATCCTGCTTTTTCTTCCCATTCGTGCTCGGTGTTTTCGGCATCTGGGAGACCGTACCATGGCTCGATGCAGTTAAAGCCGTTTCCGCTTGTGCCCTCGCTGCCTTTTCCGCCCTGCCATACCATGAGATATGGATAGTTCATGCAGTTTACTTTGATGAGCGAACCGTCTTTTTTGTTTCGCAATCCAACCCAATTTGATTTGAATGCAGTGAAGAAGTGACCGTTTCCAAATCCTTCGGCTGTAATCGGGATAATTCCGGCTTCTTTTTCACCGTAAGGCTTTGTGCATGGGGCCGTTCCTTCTTCATCGACAGCAAGTTGTGCCTCACTGTTCAATAAAATTGTTGTAAGTGGTTCGCGGCGTTCAAATTCATACTGATAATCTGCGTTTGTTGTGCCGGCGGGGTCTGTGTTTCGCGGGCAACAGAATGCTGTATGGCTTCCAAGTGAGAAAAGCATTGTCGTGCTGTCAGTATTTGTGACCGTAGTTGTGAAAATCAGGCCGTTTTCCTTTAATTCATAATGTGTTTTGAGACTGAATTTCCAAGGAAATTTGCCGGCAGTTGCTTCGCTTTCGGTAAGCTCAAAAGTCGCGCTTGTTTCTGACTGCTCAATAAGTTTGTGTTCCAGATCGCGGCTCATTCCGTTGTTAACAAGATTGTATTCATTTTCGCCGTAAGTGTAGAATCCGTCTTTGATGCGGCCAACGTGAGGGAACAAAACTGGTGCATGGAACTTCCATACGCTTTCAGGACCTTCAAACACATATGCTGTGCCATCTTTAACGCCACGGAAAGAATTGATTTCTGCTCCATGGGTGTTGAGAACTACTTCATAAGTACTGTTTTTTAGTGTGATTGTCATATCTTTATATTATCATAATCTATTATCTTTTCGCAAATAGTGATAAAATATATCTCATGTTCAATCGAATTCAATACAAAAGAGATGCTCTTTCAACCTTAAAAAACAATTGGGCTGTGCCTTGCCTGCTTGCAATTACTTTTCTTGCGCTCTCAGCCCTTTCAAGTACAGGTGCCGGAATTTTAGGCGTTTGTGTCAGTGGTATTTTGTCCGTAGGTATTATTTTCACTTTCATGAAGATGATTGTTGTTCAGCACTCAGTCGCAACCACGGAAGAAGCGTCCGAAAAAATCACTTTCACCACATTCCTCGAAGGAATAGAATCTCGCTGGCTGCCGGCACTTTTGGGCAGTCTCTGGAACATGCTCTGGGTTTGTCTCTGGTCACTTCTATTCGTAATTCCTGGAATCGTAAAGGCTTACAGCTACTCAATGATGTTTTATGTCCTCGCTGAGAATCCAAAAATCGGTCCGATGAAGGCGATGGACATCAGCAAAATCCTCACACAGGGGCACAAAGCTGATTTGTTCATGATGGATTTGAGCTTTTTCGGCTGGATTTTTTTGACCATGTTGACGAGTGGAATCGGTTTTATATGGCTCCATCCATACATGACGATGACCGAAACCTACGCATACTACGACTTAAAGCGCATGGCTTTCGCACAAGGCAAACTCACTCCGGCAGATTTCGAGGCATAATATGCAGCACAAAAAAGGTCTTATAATTTTAATCATAATCGCGGCAATTTCCGTAATTTTTGGAGCAAAGTCAATTATTTCAAAAATCGCATCAAAACCAGCTTTCTCGTTCAGTTTCAACAGCGATTCAGATTCTGATATTGAAGATTTTGAAAGTGAATTTGATGAAGATTTCGACTCCGAAGATTTCAGCAGAGGCAAAACTTTCAACAGAATCCTCAACCTCACAAAAAACAAGGATTTGGATGAAGTTGTAACAAGCACCAAAAAGCCTTATGTTTCAGTGATTTGCATTACAGGCGTAATTTCCGAAGAAAACAAAACTTACAATCAGAAATGGCTTCTCAAACAGATTAAAAAAGCCAAGTCTGACCCGAACAACCGCGGAATTCTGCTCAATATCAATTCACCGGGCGGCACAGTCTACGAATCCGACGAAGCTTATCTCGCGCTCATGGAATACAAAAATTCCACCAAACGGCCAGTGTTTGCCTTCTTCGGTTCACTTGCGGCAAGCGGCGGCTATTATATCGGCTGCTCGGCAGACACAATCTTTGCCAACCGAAACTGTCTCACAGGCTCAATCGGCGTAATTGCAGGCGGAAGCATTGATGCGACTGGCCTTCTCGACAAAATCGGCGTCAAAATGACCACAATCACAGCCGGCAAAAACAAAAACATGGGCAACTACAATGCTCCTCTCACCGAAGAACAGCGTGCAATCATGCAGTCAATCGCCGATGAAGCATACGAGCAGTTCACAGGAATAGTAGCTGATTCTCGCAAAATGAGCATCACGGCCGTAAAAGAGCTTGCTGACGGAAGAATCTACACTGCTTCTCAGGCCAAAAAGAACGGTCTTGTTGACGAAGTTTGTTCTTTGGAAGAAGCAAAAAACAAAATCCGGGAGATTCTGAGTAAGGACGGAGATGACAAAAAAGAAGAGACAATCAACTTTGTCGAAAGAAAATACCGCTACGAAGAAAACTGGATGTCACTCCTTTCCGGGGCAGCCAGCTTCGCAAAAAATCCCGAAGCCAGCGTATACGGTCTTTTGGGCAGCTCAGCCGGCAAATGCCTTTATTTGTATCAGTAACCAATCATAAGAATCTCTAAGAATTTTCTTATTTTCTCTTTTGCATTGCCGAAAATCGAATTTTTTTGGCTATTAATAGGCATAGGAGAAAATATGAAAAGAAAGATTAAGAAAACAAAACGACAGAGCTCAAAGCGTACATTCAAAGACAGCCTCTTCCGTGAGATTTATGGCGGAAAGGATGAACGAAGCAAAAGATGGCTTCTGTCGCTTTACAACGCACTTAGTGGAAAGAATCACACCAATATCGAAGACTTGAAAATCACAACGATTGAGAATGTTCTTTATGTGAAAATGAAGAATGATTTGTCTTTCTTGCTTGATTCACAGATGAACCTCTTCGAACACCAGAGCACCATCAATCCTAACATGCCTTTGCGAGGACTGATATACTTTGTTCAGCTTTATCAAAATGAAATCAGCAAGAACAAAAAGGATATTTATCGAAGTACACTTATAAAGATTCCATCACCAAGGTTTGTTGTGTTCTACAATGGGAGCGTTGAACAGCCTGATATTGTGAAGTATAAACTTTCTGATGCTTTCGAAATTCAAGATGATTCTGGAGAGTTTGAATGGACGGCAACGGTTATAAACATAAATCCTGGTCATAATGAAACTCTTTCAAAAAATTGCAAGTCGTTGTATCATTATTGTAGCTTCGTAAACCGTGTCAAGGCAAGCATAAAGTCAGGGATGACTCATCAGGATGCAATCAATGAAGCCGTAAAATATGCCATCAAGGAGAATTTTCTTGAAGGCTTTTTTAAGGAGCATAGAATGAATATAGACCTTCTGACAGAATTCGACCAGGAAGACTATGACCGCAACCGCCGCGAAGAAGGCTATGAAATGGGTGTTCATGATACTTCTCTCGCTACTGCAAAAAACTTCCTTGCTCTAAATAAACTGTCCGATGAAGAAATAGCTCAGTGTTGCTCCCTCTCATTGGAAGATGTGCTTGCCTTAAAATCTGAGCTTGTCTCTGAAAAATAACCTTCCCGAATCTCTAAATAATTCTGGTGTCTTCGCCTTGTGCGCTTATTCCGAGCAGATTGAACAGCTGGTTTTTGTCTGCTACGGCGGCCTTGGTGTAGATGTTGGAGAGGTGATTTTCTATCGTTCGTTGTGAAAGACCTAGCGTTTGGGCGGCGTCTTTGTTGCTGGCACCGGATTGCAGGCACTGCAGCACCTTTTTTTCGGTTTTGGTGAGCGTGGAGAGGAACGCGTTGAACTCCGTGATGCCTTCTTTTAGCTCGTTTTGGATAAAAAGACCGCCCGCAGAGACGATTTCAATAGCGTTGAGCAGGGTTGAGAGAGGTGCATTTTTGGAAACAAAGCCCCTTGCCCCAAATTCTTCGTGCATGGCGATGTGTGCGTAACATGCAGCGTCCATTATCGTAAAGACAATCGGAAGAATATTTTTGCCGGAGAGACGCATTGCTCTGAGCAGCGAGGTTCCTTCGATATTGTCCCCACCGCCGGATTTTTTAAAAGAAAGCTCCGTTATTGCAATGATTGGCTCTTCGCTTGACTTTGTTCTGCTGATAATTGCGAGTGAATCCTTAAGATTTGTGGCCTGCCCGGCGATTTTAAACCCCGTTTTTTTGCTCAGATAGCTTGTAATGCCTTCGACTGCAACCTGCTGATTGTCAAAAACGTAAAGCTGACATCTCATAAATCTCTATTTTCTCCACTTTTTGAGTTTATTATGAAAGAATTCTGATAAAATTCTTAGAAATCGTGCGTTGTACTCATAAATTTTTCTGAAAACCATTTTAACATAGCCTTTGAATAATCGCTAGTATTCCAGATGTTAAAAAGTATCATTTTCAATTTATTTCAGTGCTTCAAGCTCTGCGACAAGTTCCTGTGATTCTTTTCAATGTTTGCTATATCGGGATTAGGATTAAGTCTCTGTTAGAGGCAAAAAAAGTTTTCATAAAAAAGGAGATGTTTATGAAAAAGTTATTGCGATTAATTTCTGTCGCAACTATGCTTCTCGCAGCTACAACATTCATGGCTTGTAGCAGCGACGATGATGATGATTCATCTGGTGCACGCAGTGTTTCTGCCCGCACAAGTGGATCTATCGTAGGTGTTGTTCTTGACAACAAAGGTGAGCCAGTAGAAGGTGCTACTGTAACACTTGGTGGCAAAACAGCAAAAACAAATTACGGTGGTGAATTTGAGATTACTGGTGTTTCACCAAATGATACAGCATTGATTAAGGCTGCTGTAAACTACACTTCAACAACGACTGCTCTTTCAAATGGTACTAGTAGTGTTGATGGTGTTTCAAAAACAGAAACATCTACTACTACTGCCGCAACAACAAAAGTTGGAACAAATGAATCAGCAGCTTATAAATTGACTGCAAAGAAAGACGGTTATCTTTCTGCTGTTGTAACTGGTATCTATGTTACATACAATAACACAGAGGATCCAAAAGATTCTCGCAAGAACGCTCTCCTTCATGGTTTGCAGTATGACTATCAGGGAATTCTTGATAAATATGCTGAAGCTGTAGGAAATGCAAGCGGTGCTGTAGGAACAACTGGAACAACAACAACAACTGCAACTGAGGACACAACTGCTACAACAACAGTTCAGACTGGCTCAAATGCAGACCGCGTATTCAAAGACGTTTCTGAAGCTCTCAAAGGGTTGGAAGAAAAGTATGGTGCAGATTACTACACAGAATACTTCTCTGACTTTGCTACTGCTGTAATGGTTAAATGTGATGCTTCTCTCAAAGGTAAGATTAAGCTCAACCTCAAAACAAAAAATGGTACAACTTACGACGCTAAGACTTACGAACCAACTTCAAAACCAAAAGTTCATGTTTCTGCTGCTGGTAAAACATATTTGACTAATGGAACTGCAGCTGATTACACATGGGAAACAACAGCTGATGAGCATGGTGTGTTCGAGTTCAAAGAATGCTTGCCAACAGGTGTTGCTCTCTCAATTACAGTTGATTCATTCGAAGAGAAAATTACAAAAGAAGGTGCAACAGAGGCTGAGGCTTACTGGTTCTCTTCTGCATCACAGGTAATTTATGCTCAGGGAACTGGAAGTTCAACAACAACAACAACAACAACAACTTCTGGAACAACGACAGTAACAACAGAAAGTGATGCAGGTTTGACAGATATCACTCTTGGTAGCAAAGACGCAAACGAGAAGTCTTACCTCATCATGCTCTTCGCTCAGAATGATAAAGTTTGGGTTACAAAGACAAACGTTGAGGACAAAACTTCTGGCGTATTGCTCACAAAGAATGATACACTCACATTCACATTCAACAAGGCAATGAAGAAAGTTAGTGCAACATCTACTGGAATCACTAACCTTGCAAAAGATGCTTATACAGCTACTTTGAGTGAGGACAAAAAGACTGTCACATTCACTCCAAACATTGGATACTGGATTATTTCTGGTGACTCTCAGCGAATCACTCTTACTGTTGAAGCAGAAGATGGTGCAACAACTCTCTTGAGAAATTATTTCTATGCTTACTTCGACAACAAAGTTTGGGTATCTGTAAAAGACTTGAGCTACGATGATTACAACGATCTCCGTAAACTCTCTGACCCAATCGTTCTTGTATTCTCTAAACCAATGAACGAGAAGATTGCTGTTAATCTCACTAACAACAAGACTGCTTATACAGAGGCTTGGAACGAGGCTGACGCAGAGAAAGGAATCCTTGCTAATACAGAGCTCACTCTCACACCGGATGCAAAAGTTGGTTACTGGGATATCGGTTCTAAAACAACCATCGATATTACTGTTACAAAAGACTTCGCTAATTCTAAAGAGTCTTACATCGACACATTTGGTTACTGGAAGGTTGGTGCTGTTGATACAGATACTCAAGCTGATGGTATTGCTGATGTTCTCCGTGTTAACTTCGACAACTACAACGACGTAACAATTGCTAAAGCTGAAACAGGTGCTGGATTCACAGTAACATTCGACAAAGCAATCAAAGCACAGACAGAATCTGAGCTCAAAGCAAACCTCAAAGTTTACAGTGTTGGTGCTTCTTATGCTGTAGAGGATACACAGGCTGACACTGCTGATGGATTGGCAGATGTTGTTCTCGCTCTCAGCGAAGATGGTAAAACAATCACTGTAACACCACAGAATACAGAGTTCGCTAAGTATGGTTACTACTCACTCGTATTTGCAAAAGACAAGTTCGTTGCAAAAACAGGCGAGAAAATCTTGCGCAAACCTGCAACAACAAAGACTGTTCAGACATATGCAAATAGCAAGACAACAACTCCATTCGTAACAACATTCACACTCGGTACAGAGTTCAAGTACACAGCTGTTACAGTTGTTGACAAACTCCCAGAGACAGCTCTTGCTTCACGTGCAATCTACGTAGACAACGACAAGTATCTCAAGATTACATTCAACAAAGAAGTTCGCAAGTCTGAACTCAAAATTAACAAATCTACAACTACAACTGCTAGTTTCGACACTGTTACAAACTACATCGACGGAAAAGATGTTTATCTCCCACTCGCTACTCTCGCTGATAACGTTGATGTTAAAGTTCAGGGTACAGTAACTTCTAAAGACGGCCAGACATGGGATTTGGGTTCAGCAAATGCAGGATTCGACACTCTCTACAAAGTAAACAAACTTTCTTACAAGATGGTTGCTACAAGCCTCTACGATGTAAAGAAATCTATCGCAAGTTCTAACAACGATGTAACTGTAAAGAAAATTGCACCAGATGAGACATTCACATTCACATTTGATCAGGATGTTTCTTCTGCAACATGGACAGCTGAGCTTTATAGCGCAGCAAGTGTTGGGGTAAAAGATCTTGAGGATACTGCTAAAGTATATGTTGCAACTCCAGTTGCTTCTGGAAAAGTTGTAACAGTTACAGTATCAGGAAAAGCTCTTGACTATGGTAAAATTTACTACCTCTCACTCAAAGCTATAAAACGTGCTGGTGATGATGAAGTTGTAGTTTATGATTCACATAATGCTACAGCAACTGGTAATGACAAGAATTATGGTCTTCTCCCTGGTTCTACAACAGCTACACTTAACACAGGCATTATCATTAAGGGTTCAAATGATAAGTTCTACATCAAAGTCGAGACTAAGACAAAAGATGAAGTTTCAGGATTGGACAAACTTTATGTCCTTGATTCAAGCAACAACGCAGCTACAGTAACAACTGATTTCGACGAATTTGCTAAGTCTAACTCAAGCTCAATCGTACTTGAATTCAGCGAAAATATCGAAGCAATTGTTGATGCAGACGAAGTTTATCTTGCAAGCAAACTCAACTACGTAGCTGAAGATACTTCAACAAATCCTGTAACACCAGCTAGTGGTTGGTTGAAAAAGACTGATGTTCTTAAAGCTGAAACTTATGCTGCAAAAGCTAAAGTTGAAGGCAATGTACTCACAATCACTCCAACATTCGTATTCAAGAGCGAAGCTGTAGTTTACCCAATCGTATTCAAGAAAGACGGTACTCGTCTTGTATTGAAGGATGTAAAAAACAACGCTTATCTTTCTAAACCATATAAAGCTCTTAAATGGACTACTGACAAAGAGATTAGCGATGTTATTGAGGCTACTGATAAATCAACAGTTAAGTCGCTCAATTTCGCAGTATTCAACAAGCTCGAAATCGGTAACGGTACACCTCTCCACTTCCAGTTCAGCCCAATCCTCACAGAGACTGGTACAACTGCTAACTACGGTAAGTACACATTGTACAAGAAGGTAACAAAAGCAGCTGCTTCTGCTACTAAGTGGGAATCTGCTGGTACATGGGATGTTGGTGGAACAGCTATACCAGGTGCAACAACAGCTCCATTAAACTACAACGCATTGGCTTCTGTAGATGGAACAGCTGCTGATACTACAAAAGATGACAAGAGATTTACATCAGTTTCTCTTAATGCTCCTCTTGAGGACTTTAGAATCCGCAAACTCCTTGCAGCCATCGTTACGACTACAGATGCTGATGCATTCAACTATGCATCTAAAGCATCTTACAAACTTGTTTGTGAAATCGACAATGTTTTGATTTTCTCAGATGTAGTTACAATCGAGGATGCAACAGTATTGCTCACACTTAAAGCACCAGCAGCAGGAAGTACAAACCCAACACCTGCAATTGCAACAATTGCTGAAAATGCAGAAACTGAGATTGCTTCTACTCCATCAACTGATGTTGTATATTTTATTACTTCACCAAGCTACTTGTTGTCTGTTGATGTAAATGCAACTTTCAACAATGCAGTTACAGAGTCAGCAAATCGTGTTAGCAAAGCTGGTAAAGTTGAAGCAATTATTGATACTGCAACTGACCCAAGCCGCAAAACTATCAAAGTCACAATCAAGTCTGGAACAACAGCTGTTAAGAAAGATAAGATTACAATTACAGCAAAAGATGCTAATCAGAAAGCTGGTACATACTCAATTGAATTCTAATATCGTGACTAACATCTAACTTACACTTCATGGTTTCCACCGTGGGGTGTATGCAACCCTAAAAACAGCAAGGGCTGTCTAAGAAGCTAAAACTTCCCGGACAGCCCTTGCTGTTTTTGTATCTATCCATTTGTCATTCAAAAAATACCTATTTTTTGAAAGCGTAAATTCTACTGTCGTTATATATATCCATTATGTATTTCATTGTTTCTTCTCTTGGTAGTTTCTTTTCATAAACGAGATAACAATATACAAGAGCATACTCATTATATATGTTGGTTTCAAAAATACCCGGGTCATCAGATCCTAAAACAATAGGAGGAATTGGAAGGCCTTGTTTTTTCCAGTTAATCCAGTTGAATAGCTGATAAGAGTTTAGAGATCGATGATAACCAATTCTTAAATTGCTAGTTGGCAAAGCCTCAATGACAATTTCTTTTTCATGCATAAACTTCAATAATGCTTGTTGTAGCAAAACAAGTTCATCTATAGAAAATAGTTCTTCAATTTCAACCCAGATAGGCTTGTCATAATTGTTGCGATAATTTATATCGTTATATCGTCGAAGAAGTTCAAATTCTTGTTCTGGCACTTCCAAGAAATTATTGTTGTATTCATTTCCGGCTAATGTGTTTTTGTTCTTATCGCAAATTGCATACGGATTATATTTTCGTTTTTTCCATGCCTCAACTTGTAGAGAAACTGGATAAGCCTTTTCGTAAATTTGCAGAGAGAGATTCTCAATTTTTTGAGCCAGAAAGGGTAGTTTTTGATAAAGTTGTTCAATCTTTTCATTTCCAATGAAATAATATGCAAAAATTAAATCATCCATATATATTCCAATCGGAATGCACAATTCATTTCCCAAAATATCAGCCCAAATTTTTATATCTGTTCCCGCGGCGGTAGCATGACCGATTCTATCACCATTCTTCATATTAAGAAAATCAATAGCCTCATATATGGCTCTGAGACCACTCAAAATATGATAAAAATCTTCTCCTGCATGATAAGTAATATTGTGCATAAGTCTTTTATCTCTTAATTCCTTGAATAAAGGCGCAAAAACTTCTGGTGGAGTATCAAATTCACTTGAAGCGGCATCGATAGCAACGATTCTTTTTGAAAGTTCTGATTTTCCTTCCAGTATGGATTCTAATGCGTGCCCGCGTTTGTTTAAATCTTTTCTTAAATCACAAAAACGAATCGAATGATTTTTAGAGGTTTCAGGCTTTTTTATAAAGTGGGCAATCAATCTGTAGTCTATTTTGTTAATTGATTCTGCACCATTAATAACCGAAAGATAGTTCTTTTTGAAAATGTTCCAATCGTCATCAATTTTTTTTAGCATTTTCATTTGTTTGTCCGTATCCTCTTTAGGAGAGAAGCGAAAACAGGCAAATTGCATATTATCCAAGTGATTTCCTGCAAGTTGAAGAAACTTGTTCAGCTGATATTCATCGCAAGTTGAGCGAATATCATTGTTCGGCATTTTTTGGAATTGTTCAAAGCCAAATTTGTTATAATCTTGAACAATCAATTCTTCGAAAAATCCGTATATCAAGAGATATTTATGAAGTTTGCCGGCAATTCTTATATCACCTGTCTTGTCTAAATATTTTAAGACAAGAATATACATTAGCATTTCATGTCCGAGCTGCTTGTTTGGCAATTTTGAATCTGGCAAGCCATCAAATAGAAGAGCGAATGGGTTATAATAAGCATCATTTCTTTTTTCAGATGTTTGCTGATTTTTAAATACTGTATCAAAGAAATCCCAGCGAATTTTTTGAGCTTCCCTTAACATTTCGGATATCTGATTATTTGATATTTGTATGCCAGTTTGCTCTATTTGTTGAAGAAAATCATTTTCTTTTAACTTTTGATTGATAGTCTTCGCATTTTTATCAATTTCATTCAAAAGATTCTGCCATACTGCATCTGATTCTGTGACACCGTTCAAATGAATGTGCAAATCATAAAAGCTGCCTTTGTCTGCGAACAAATCTTGGATAGGTCTTATTTCTGGAGAAATAAGGGCAGTGTAAGTTACATTCGAATGAATATATGTTTCATAAAAGGATAGAATTTCTTCTATTGATGAATTTCCTGCAAAGAAAAAGTTTTTATATAAATATGAAGCTTCCAAAAATAACGGCGAAAAATCTGCTATAATGTTTTGCCATTCTATGAATTTTTCTTCTTTTACTATTAACTGATTCTTGAAATTAATATTCAGAAACTCTTCTGAAAATTCTGGAATTGCTTTAGTGAAGATTTCATCAACAGATGTTATTTTATCAAAGGCCTTTTTATTATAAAGCTTATAAAAGTGGTCTGGAATTTCTGCATTATTATTGTGCTGCTTTACCAGAAGTCCACGTTTTATATCATCGATAGAAACTTCTTGGTTTTCCAAATATTTCTGAAGAGAATTAAAATCTTTTTGTAAAAAAATCAAAGGATTTTGCTTTGTCATTTTTTATCTTGAGTAGTAGCTGCCTTTATTTTTCTTTCAGGTATTATCGAAACATTTTTGAGTTTTTGATAACAGCCTTTCGATTTGAAAAATTCTTCATCGAATCCTTTTAATTGCCAGCGTAAGCGTTCAGTGCTTTCTTGTAATTTTTTATATGTATCCAGTAATTCCTTTGCTTCTTCTCGACCGGATCCAAAATCAATAAAAAACATAAATATAGGGCAGGTCAAAATTATTCGAGTTAAAGGTAGCTTTTGCTTTTCTAATGCATCTGCAATAGCCTTCAAGTTATTTATAAAGACTTTGGGGCTAGAACGCACGCTTTTATTTGTGATTTTTATATCTGTAAACTCAGAATTAACATCAGCCGTTAATTCCATAGCTTCTTCTATTATGACAGAATTAAACAAGGCAATAATATATAAATGCACTACATCCCCGAAACTTTTTTCTTTGCTAATATCAATATTATTGAAAGTGTAATAAAGTCTTGTAGCAACTTTGGCTAAGACATGACTTGCAATACAACATTTTTCTCGTTTTGCATCTTCTAACCAGTCATTTAACTCTTTTTGCATTGTTTTAAAATCGGATTCATTACTAACCGATTCTTCATCATCATTAACTTCAGAATTTTCCGTATAGGTGTAATCTGAAAGAGCTGCATATTCACGAGGTTGTGAAATTCGTTGCAGCACTTTGAGAAGGTTGTCTCCAGATTCAAAATCCCTGATCAAATCATTGATTGCTCCTAAGAGCGTATATATTGAATATTCATGAATGCCTTTTCCGACCATGGAATTAGAATAAGGTAGTCTGGCGATATAATCACTTAATTCAATTTCTTTTTTATGAAGTAAAAAATTGGCATCGGAAAGTTTTATTACACCTGCAAGTTCTTTGTTGTTTAACATTCCGCGCAAATAAGCAGTTGCCAAACATACCATCTGTCTGACATCTTTATCATTTGTAACACCCATGTGAGTAGTAAGGCTTTTAAAAGAGTAATTGTTATCGTTTTTGCTAAATAGCGGTTTTAAGTTTCGTAAGTAGCCCACTTTTATCAGATTGTCAAATATTAAAGATGGTTTATCAAGAATAGATCTGGAGAGCATCATGCTCAGAGAAAACAATACCGCATTTACTGAAGAATCTTTGCTCGTAGCTTGTAATTGATAAGATTCTGTAAGAATATCTTTATCAATCAAGAAATCTATAATGATGCTGTTTATAAAATTAGGATTATAAACTAACAAATTTATATCTATGTTATTCTGAAGAAGTTCATCTATAAATAATGAAACTAGATGTTCAGGTTCAAACGGTTCACTAATTTTGAAAGTGTCTTCATCACCGTAGTTTTTGAAGAGACGCATCCAGTCAATTTGAGTTCTTAATGGCAAATTCAAAAGAAAGTCGGTATAGCCTTCTCTTTGGAAATTGTTTGCTATTCCAAGTTTATAAAAAACTTGCCTGATAAAATCTTTTACAGAAATAGTACTATTGGTTTCATCGTTTTTGTATTTTACAAATAAATGTTCACCGTCAAAACTGTTCTTATTACTATTGTAATGCGGCCTTTTATTTATCAATTGCGATAATCTAGGTAATGAAATTCTGTATCTTATAGGAAGGACTTTCTTTAAATATTGATTTGAAAGTTCTTCTATTTGAGCCTCAACTAATGAATTGTTTTTATCGGTTTTAGTAAATCTGCTCCCTTGTTTATTGCGAACGACAGTTGCAAACAATTGCAAATCCCCGCTTACTACAGTAATTATTCCATTTACAGAAAGATATTTCCGCAAAGTTTCAAGTAGTGGCCATGCTTTGCCGGGATCTGTATCTACATCATCTATAACTAAAAGAAAAGACTTTTTACCTAAAATTTCCAGACTTTCTTTTAAGAATGCTGAAAAATTTTTTCGTAGATTAAAAGCTGCATTGACATCTTCCAATCCTTTTTCCATTATTTGTGTTGCGTCATCCCAATAATCAGCGGATTTGTTTTTGGTATTTTCATCAATTGAAGGCAAGCCTCTGGCAAATTTATCAAGCGATGTTTGCCAAGCTTTTCTTTTATTAAGAGCAATTTCTTTATCACAACATTTATTTAACTTGTCATAAACTCTGTTGCGTATTAAGGATATTATTGTTAAAAAAATCGATGATTTTTCTTCTATAAGCGTGGGGTCTAAGTAATCTAATATTTCCAATGAATCACAAAATTTTTCGCCATTTTTATTGCCTCGTGTTTTGTTTGGTAAATCTCTTATAATAGTTTGTAAAAAGGTTGTCTTTCCAGTGCCTCTTGCACCGTTTAGCATTATTGTTCGATTTATATTCGGAAATACGAATCCAGTTCTGTTTTGACATACATCCTCGGATGAGTTTTGGTTTTTATCTTCTGAAAGTTGATCGCCAATAAGTTTTGTAATAGTCAAAAATTCATTTTGATGAATAAGTTCATTTGCAGAAAACCCATATTTAGGATTTATCAAATCAATAACAATTTCTTTTGTCTCTGACATTTTTAAATAACCTCATTTCAATTATAAAACAAAAATTCTGATATTCAAGGAAAAAAATCAAAATAAAAAATGAGGACAAATCTATTGATGAATATATACAAGTTAAATATGGGAGGGAGGCAGTTGTAAATAATCGGCCTGCCCCAAAAAGTTTTATTGCCTAACTGATTTCAACCAGATACAAATACTTATAAGAAAAGAACATTTTTTAATCAGAACCGTGGCAAGGCCGAATCCGTCAATTTCTAACCATGAATTGACGGATAAATCATGAGTTATTTCGTAACAAGAACAGCCTCGCGTTCAAGCTCTTCTTTGAGAGCAAATACTTGCTCCAATGGGAGGGAACAACAGTCAGCAATCATCTCTGGTGAGAGGCTTGATTTTTGAAGAAAATTTTTCGCATTTGCGATGGCGTTTTTGCGCATACCCCGTTTTAAACCTTCTGCAAGAGCGATTTTCCTGGCTTCTGCAGCTCTCTCTTTTCCATATTCTTCTACGATTCTGCACATAGTTCTTACTCCTTCTGTTTCCTGCTTGTGGTAGCGGACTTTTTCTGCTAGCTCGCTGTAATTCATTTCATCGGCATTTGGTGTGCAAAAATCATGCATCAGTTTGCCGAGCGCATCGTTTCCTCTGTATGAGCCATTCACATAAATTATATTACACCCATCGT